>JACCED010853556.1_pt1 | contig 16956 bp, 15 predicted proteins | sample 7455021 | NCBI WGS metagenome assembly JACCED01 (sample SAMN15323456, study PRJNA562643) | freshwater metagenome | isolation source: river surface water | place: USA:Blue River Watershed | collected 2017-08-19 | reverse complement strand
ACTGTCTTTTTGCGCGCTAACCGACGTGTACTCACCACCTGCCATGGAAATCGAACCTGCGACAAGACCAGCGACTCCAGCAATCAAAATTGCCGATGAATCCGTGGTGGCTCCAGCGACGCCCATAACCAAACCTGCTGTAGAAACGATGCCGTCATTCGCGCCTAAGACTCCGGCTCTGAGCCAATTGAGTTTCGCTGCCATCGAGTTGCGTTGAAACTCTTGTTTAGCCATCACTGCTTCATCTAGCTGCGCCAACTTGGGTTTGGTCATAATTCAAGAAATTAGCACAGTTGCTTACAGTTGAAAGCAGGCTCGCAGGCTTACGTTAGTTAGAATTGGAGCAAATTCCAGTCAGATGAGGTTCTTGTGTCTTCAGTAAATGTGTCAGTTGACGGTGAGTCCGTCCAAGCTGAAGCGGGCTCTGATGGCTTCAAACTATTTACCGAGCGGTCAGTCGTTGCGATGCGCGTCAACGGCGAACTACGAGACCTTGCCCACGCTATTTCTGACGGAGATGTCATCGAGGCCGTACAGATTTCCTCGCCAGATGGTCTGAACATACTTCGCCACTCAGCAGCACACGTCCTTGCGCAGGCCGTTCAAAACATCAATCCGGAATCAAAACTCGGAATTGGCCCACCAATTAAAGATGGTTTTTATTATGACTTTGACGTCGAAAACTCTTTCACGCCTGAGGATCTCAAAGCGCTTGAGAAGGCTATGGAACGAATCATTCGTTCGGGTCAAAGGTTCATCCGAAGGGTAACTACTGATGGCGACGCTCGAATTGAACTTTCAAATGAGCCTTACAAGCTTGAACTTATCGGTCTAAAAGGTTCAGATTTGGGTGAAGGCTCCGCCGAAGTTGGTTCTGGTGAGTTAACAATTTATGACAATGTTGATCCGCAGTCAGGCCAGACAGTATGGCGCGATCTCTGTAGGGGACCTCACCTACCTAATACTCGAATGATAGGGAACGGATTTGCGCTGACCCGTGTAGCTTCTGCTTACTGGCGCGGCAACGAGAACAACAAGCAATTACAGAGAATCTACGGCACAGCATGGCCGACTAAGGATGAGCTTCGAGCCCACCAGGAGCGCCTTGAAGAGGCTGCTCGACGAGACCATCGACGCTTGGGAGTCGACCTAGATCTTTTCTCGTTTCCTGAGGAGATTGGTTCTGGTCTGGCTGTTTTCCATCCAAAGGGTGGAATTATGCGACGAGTCATGGAAGATTACAGTCGCAAGCGCCACGAGGAGTCTGGATATGACTTCGTCTACAGTCCGCATATCTCGAAGAGCAATCTATTTGAAATTTCCGGTCACCTGCAGACTTACGCGGACGGAATGTTCCCGCCAATTCGAATGGACGAGGAGCTCGATGAACAGGGCAATGTTAAGAAGGTTGGTCAGGATTATTACCTAAAACCTATGAATTGCCCGTTCCATATTCTGATATACCGCAGTCAACCGCGCTCATACCGCGACCTCCCGCTTCGAATGTTTGAGTTTGGCACCGTATACAGAAACGAAAAGAGCGGCGTTCTTCATGGACTAACTCGAGTTCGAGGACTTACCCAAGATGACGCGCACCTTTTCGTCACTCAAGAAAGCATGGAGCAGGAACTTACCGATGTTCTTGGCTTCGTGCTTGGGCTCTTGAAAGACTACGGTCTCAACGATTTCTATCTTGAGCTTTCGACAAAAGAAGATGGTAATCCTAAGTTCGTTGGCAGCGATGAGATCTGGCAAACAGCAACTAAGACACTAGAGAAAGTTGCTGCCGATTCTGGTCTTGAATTAGTCCCTGATCCTGGTGGCGCAGCTTTTTATGGACCAAAGATTTCTGTTCAAGCACGTGACGCTATTGGCCGCACATGGCAAATGTCCACAATTCAATTGGATTTCAATTTGCCTGAGCGTTTCGACCTCGAGTACACCACAGCCGAAGGGACAAAAGAAAGGCCGGTAATGATTCACCGCGCCTTGTTCGGCTCCGTTGAACGATTCTTTGGTGTCCTCACCGAGCACTACGCTGGCCATTTCCCGCCTTGGCTGGCGCCGGTTCAAGTAGTCGGAGTGCCAATTGCGGAGGCGTTCTCCGCATACCTTCACGATGTTGCCGCTCAGCTTCGCAAATCCGGTGTACGTGTGATGGTCGATGATTCAGACGATCGCATGCAAAAGAAGATTCGCAACCACACTATGAACAAGGTGCCATTCATGCTGATTGCCGGCGAGGAAGATCAAAAAGCTGGAGCGGTTTCGTTCCGATTCCGCGACGGGTCTCAAGAGAACGGCATACCTGTAGACCAGGCAATCAAGAGAATTCTGGAAGCAATCGAAACGAAGGTTCAGGTTTAGTTTGTCTACCGAGCAATTCCAATCTTCTGCTGAAATGCCTGGAGTGCCAAACGCTTTTCAGCACCTCTGGACGCCACATCGTTTGGTGTACATCCAGCACGGTCAGCAACCCGCTGATGAAGATTGTCCGTTTTGCTTAGCTGTAGATAAAACTGACGAAGACGCTCTCATCGTTTTCCGTGGCAAGCATGCCTATGTCTTACTCAATCTATTTCCATACAATTCGGGACATATGTTGGTTTGCCCATACCGCCACATATCAACCTACGATCAAGCAAACACCGATGAAGTTGCCGAAATGGCGGAATTGACTCAGCAGGCCATGCGAGTACTAAGAGCGGTTTCCGGTGCGCACGGGTTCAACATCGGCATGAATCAAGGTGAAGTCGCCGGTGCGGGCATTGCCGGTCACCTGCACCAGCACATTGTTCCCCGCTGGCGCAACGACGCTAATTTCTTTCCAATCATTGCTGAGACCAAGGCTTTACCAAGGTTGCTTGGAGAAGTTCGTCGCGACATTTCCGAAGCGTGGAACAAGGCCTGAGCGCCTAAGTTTCTTTAGGTTAAGTTCGCCGGTTTTTGTGGGCTTAGACTTGTCACATGAGCAATTCTCAGACTTCTAAATCAACTCCTCTTGTCAAGCGTGGCCTAGCCGAAATGATGAAAGGCGGCGTCATTATGGACGTCGTCACTCCTGAGCAAGCAAAGATCGCCGAAGACGCGGGCGCTGTGGCCGTTATGGCTTTAGAGCGCGTACCTGCCGACATTCGCGCCGAGGGTGGCGTTTCTCGAATGAGTGACCCAGACATGATTGATGGAATTATCAATGCCGTATCAATTCCTGTTATGGCAAAGGCACGCATTGGTCACTTCGTTGAAGCCCAGATTCTGCAGGCGCTAAAAGTTGATTACATCGACGAATCGGAGGTTCTAAGTCCAGCCGATTACGTCAACCACATCGACAAATGGAAGTTTGATGTTCCATTTGTTTGTGGTGCAACCAATCTTGGCGAGGCGCTTCGACGTATCACCGAGGGCGCAGCAATGATTCGCTCCAAGGGCGAGGCTGGAACCGGCGATGTTTCCGAGGCCATGAAGCACATTCGAACCATTTCTGGTGAAGTACGAGCTCTGGCTGCTAAATCTGAGGACGAACTTTATGTTGCTGCCAAAGAGCTTCAGGCGCCGTATGAATTAGTTCGTGAAATCGCAACAACTGGAAAGCTTCCAGTTGTAATGTTTGTCGCCGGTGGTATCGCCACACCAGCTGATGCTGCTCTGATGATGCAACTCGGTGCGGACGGAGTATTTGTTGGATCAGGAATCTTCAAATCTGGCAACCCAGCCGAACGCGCGAAGGCAATTGTTAAGGCCACCACTTTCTTCAACAACCCGGATGTTCTAGCGGAAGTAAGTCGAGGTCTGGGTGAGGCGATGGTAGGAATCAACGTATCTGATCTACCCGCTCCGCACCGTTTGGCTGAACGAGGCTGGTAAGCAGCATGCCAATAGGTGTGCTCGCTCTCCAAGGAGATTTCAGAGAACACATTGCCACGTTTGCATCGCTAGGCCAACAGGCCATTGAAATAAGAACAATCGACGAGTTGAACAGTTGCGGCGGCCTAGTGATTCCCGGCGGCGAATCTACCGTCATACAGAAACTCGCGATGAACTATGGCCTGTTTGACCCTATTAAGGAAAAGATACGGGACGGCTTGCCGACCTTTGGAACCTGCGCAGGTTTGATCATGTTGGCCGATGAAATCTTGGACGGAGTTCAAGGTCAGATTGGATTCGGCGGGTTAGACGTCTCAGTACGACGCAACGCATTCGGCAATCAGCTCGACTCTTTTGAAACAGACCTTCCCTTTTCTGGAATTAGCAGCGGTGATGTGCATGCGGCATTTATTCGAGCACCGATAGTCGAAAGAGTGGGCCGAGGCGTTGAGGTGCTATCAACGCTTGAAGACGGCCGAATAGTTGCTGTGAGACAAGAGAATGTGATGGGAATTTCATTCCACCCTGAAATTGTTGGCGAGAGCCGGGTGCATAGCCTGTTTCTTGAAATGCTCAGGGTCCAATAATCTAGACTGTTTCCAATCCGGAAATTCTATGTAGGAGCACTATGTCTGGCCACTCCAAATGGGCAACCACCAAACACAAGAAGGCTGTTATTGATGGCCGTCGTGCAAAGTTGTTCGCAAAACTAATCAAGAACATTGAAGTAGCAGCGCGACTTGGTGGCCCGGATCTCGACGGAAACCCAACCCTTTACGACGCAGTTCAAAAGGGACGTAAGAGCTCGCTACCAAACGACAACATCGATCGAGCCATCAAGCGTGGTTCAGGTGTCGGTGCTGACGCCGTCGAATATCAAAACATCATGTACGAGGGATACGGTCCTAACGGCGTGGCAATTCTTATCGAGTGTCTAACTGACAATAAAAATCGCGCCGCCGCCGAAGTGCGCCTTGCAGTGTCAAGAAACGGTGGGACCATGGCAGATCCGGGAAGTGTTTCATACCAATTCGCTCGCAAAGGTGTCATCGTGGTCGCGAAAACTGAGGGGACGACCGAGGATTCGATTCTCGAGGCAGTTCTTGAAGTCGGTATCGAAGATGTAGAAGGTCGTGAAGATCAGTTTGTTATCACCACGGATCCAAGTGACATGGTTGCTGTAAGAACAGCGCTACAAGCGGCCGGAATCGATTATGAAAGCGCCGACGTGGAGTTCGTTTCTTCAATGCCCATTCAGGTAGATGCTGAAACTGCGCGCAAGTCGATCGCGCTTATTGATGCTTTGGAAGATTCCGATGACGTTCAAAACGTTTACTCCAACTTGGACATTTCATCAGAGGTCTTGGCTGAGTTAGAAAACGACTAGGCGAATATGCCAACCCGAATTTTAGGCATTGATCCCGGTCTGACTAGATGTGGTGTTGGTGTTATTGAGGTTGGTACTTCTCGAAAGGTTTCACTTGTTTCGGTTGACACGATTCGTACTGAGGCCGGAGAAGAGCTTGTCGATCGAATTGGTCGCATCGGTGTTGCTATCGAACACCTAATCAAAAGTGCAAAGCCGAACGCGATTGCAATAGAACGTGTTTTCGCACAACAGAATCTGAGAAGCGTTATGGGTGTCGCGCAGATAAGCGGAGTCGTCTTGATGTTGGCGCACAAGCACAAAATTCCTGTCTACTTACACACTCCAAGCGAAGTTAAAGCGGCTGTAACTGGTTCAGGTCGAGCCAACAAGAATCAGGTTGGTGTAATGGTTGCCAAGATTCTTGGTTTAGCTGAGGTTCCGAAGCCGGCTGACGCGGCAGATAGTTTGGCAATTGCTATCTGCCATGCATGGAAAAGCGCAGGTGGCACACTAACCAGTTCTAACGAAATGACTTCAGCTCAAAAAGCGTGGCAGAGGGCTGAGCAATCCGCCACAGCAGCAAAGCGCCGTTAGTTGGCTGCGATTAGTTAGTCTTGTTTGGTGATCGCCTCTCTCAATGGAAACGTGGTAGCGCTTGAATCCAATAGCGCTGTCATCGACGTTGCCGGAGTCGGGTACTTAGTTCATCTATCTTCAAAAACTGCACACCGATTGAGACTGGATCAATCTGTACTGCTCTATACATCGTTGGTAGTGAGAGAAGATGGTTTTACGCTTTTCGGCTTCGCGTCAGCTCCCGAACAGCGAGTGTTCGACTTATTACGTTCAGTAACTGGCGTAGGCCCAAAATCGGCACTTGCGATTCTCGGTGAACTAACTGTTGACCAAGTAATTGATGCCGTTTCGCAGGACAACGACTCTGTATTTAGAGCTGTGTCCGGTATCGGTCCTAAGACGGCGAAACTTATTAGTCTTACCCTGGCCGGAAAACTTGGCCCATCGGAGTCTGGTTCATCCTCGATTGGTGGCCAAGACATTTCCTCAGTGGTTGCTGCCTTGACTGGACTGGGCTGGAGCGAGAGAAGCGCTATCGAGGCGGCCAATCTTGCGGTGAAATCTCTCGGCACCTCTGCTACAACAAATAGCCTGCTAAAGGCAGCTCTTTCACAGCTTGGAGCTTCAAAGTCAGTCGGTTCCGGTGATGAATGAGTTGCTGACGCCGTCTAGCGGCGAAAATGATCTCGCTTTTGAGTCCGCACTGCGTCCAAAGTCCTTAGGTGAATTTATAGGACAAACCAAAGTTCGCAATCAGCTCTCGCTGATCCTTCAAGCTGCAACATTGCAAAACAGAACTCCAGATCACATTCTTTTGGCCGGACCACCAGGGTTGGGAAAAACCACCTTGGCTATGATCGTCGCTCACGAGAGTGGCAGGCCGCTGCGGCTAACGAGTGGCCCAACAATCCAGCACGCGGGGGATTTGGCGGCAATTCTTAGCTCTCTTTCACCAGGCGAGGTCTTGTTTATTGACGAGATTCACCGGATGGCTCGATCGGCTGAAGAAATGCTTTATCTAGCCATGGAGGATTTCCGAGTTGACGTTATGGTGGGCAAGGGCCCCGGTGCAACATCAATTCCTCTTGAGATTGCTCCATTCACGCTGGTAGGGGCCACCACTAGATCTGGAATGCTGCCTAGCCCACTTAGAGATCGTTTTGGTTTTATCGCGCATCTTGAGTTCTATGATTCTGCTGAACTCGAGAAGGTGGTTGACCGGGCTGCTGCCAAACTCAACGTAAGTATTCAGCCGGCTGCGCTTATTGAACTTGCCAAACGAAGTCGGGGGACACCCAGAATCGCAAACCGATTACTTCGCAGAGTCAGGGATTTTGCACTAGTAGCTGGAAAGGAAGCCATTAGTTTGGATGAGGCACTAGGTGCCCTTCAGCTCTATGAAGTAGACGATTTAGGTCTAGATCGTCTAGATCGAGAAATCATGAAAGTCCTGGTTGAGCGCTTCGAAGGCAAACCTGTGGGGCTTTCCACGCTTGCCGTTGCCGTTGGTGAGGAGCAAGACACCATTGAGGCAGTTGTGGAGCCTTTTCTGGTCAGAGTTGGGTTGATTTCACGAACCGCTCGTGGTCGCCAGGCCACGGCAGCGGGATTCGCTCATCTAGGTCAAACGCCGCCTGCTACAGAGTTGGATGGGCTCCTTGACCTATAATCGTTAGGACGCCTAAAGGCGTCTTTGTTGTGTTAAATCCCAAACGATAGGCCAAAATGTCCCAGGACGTATTCCTTGTAGTCGCGCTTGCAATTCTTATCGCCATGATGTTCATGAGCTCACGCAAGCGCAAGAAGCAGGCTGCTGATCTTCTAGCCAGCGTAAAAGTAGGTTCAAATGTTGTTCTACACAGCGGCATTACCGGAAAAATCACCTCGGTAGACGGTGACCGCGCAGTTCTTGAGACCACACCTGGTACCAAGATCGCATTCCTAAAGGGTGCGATTCGTAGCGTGGATGCAACTGCTCCTAAGGTTTCAGCAGAGGATAAGCCGGCTGCAAAGCCAGCATCCAAAGCGGTAGCGAAGAAGCCAGCGGCCAAAAAGCCTGCAGCAAAAAAGCCAGCCGCTAAGTAAAACAAACAATAAGGATTTCTGTGTCTGATTCATCTGTAACTAAGGGCGCCAAAAAACGTCTTACCTGGCTCGGCGGCATCGTCGTAGTTCTGATTGGTCTCATCGGTTTGGGAACGGTAACAGGTGGGGGTGCGTCGTTCGCACCAAAACTAGCCCTAGACCTTCAGGGTGGTACACAGATTATCTTGGCTCCTCAGCTTGCTGACGGTGCAACAGTCACAGAAGAACAACTAAATCAAGCCGTTGGCATTATTCGACAGCGCGTTGACGCAACTGGCGTTAGCGAAGCTTCGGTAAAGACTCAGGGTGCTAGCAACATCATCGTTGAAATTCCTGGCACGCCAGACGAGAACACTTTGAAATTGATTCGTTCAAGTGCAAAGCTGCAGTTCCGTCCAGTGATCCTTGCTTCGCAATCCGCATCCGCTGCAACTTCAGCAGAAGCACCATCTGCATCTGCTTCGCCAAGTTCAGCACCAACTGATGCAAGCGACAGCGCTTGGGTTTCAGCAGAACTAAAGGCTGCATTTGATGCTCTTGATTGTGCAACAACATTTCGTGAACCAGGACAGGTAGATGATCCCACACTTCCGCTGATCACTTGTGATTCAAGTGGCTACGAAAAGTTTGTACTCGGCCCCGTCGAGATTGAGGGTTCGAACATCGCCGATGCAAATGCTGGAACAATTACAACTTCCACAGGCGCATCGACCAACACTTGGGCTGTGAACCTGGACTTTGATTCAACCGGAACCAAGCAGTTTGCAGACGTCACCAGCCGTCTTTACCCGCAGGCAGAACCAAAGAATCGTTTCGCAGTAACACTTGATGGCTATGTAATTACCGCTCCGACTACTAACGCAGTCATCACTGGTGGTTCTGCCCAAATCACAGGAAACTTCGACAAGCTGACCTCAAAGGCTCTTGCCGATTCACTTAAGTACGGATCCCTGCCGATTGGTTTTGAAGTTCAAAGCCAAGAAAACATTTCGGCTACCCTCGGCTCCGAACAGTTAGCCAGCGGTCTTTTGGCTGGAGCAATCGGTTTGTTGTTGGTAATTATCTACTCAGTATTCCAATACCGCGGATTAGCTATCGTGACTGTCGGATCACTTGCTGTAGCGGCAATCTTGGTTTATTTGATCATCACAATTCTTTCTTGGCGACAGGGCTACCGACTTTCTCTGGCCGGTGTAGCTGGTTTGATCGTTGCCATCGGTATCACCGCGGACTCATTCATCGTCTACTTCGAACGCGTTCGTGATGAACTTCGTGATGGCCGCTCAGTAGGTGCCGCTGTAGAGCAGGGTTGGAAGCGAGCTTTCCGCACCATCATCGTTTCAGGATCTGTGAGTCTCTTGGCCGCAGTGGTTCTCTACCTACTTACCGTTGGAAATGTTCGAGGTTTCGCCTTCACGCTTGGTCTGACCACATTGGTTGACCTCGGAGTCGCGATGATCTTCACACATCCAATCCTGCAGCTTCTTGCGAAAGTTAACTTCTTTAGTTCCGGTCACCCTTGGTCTGGCTTTGATTCCAAGGCCCTTGGTGCAACTGGATACGTAGGGCGTGGCCAGTTCCGCACGGCGAAGTCAGTTCCGGCTACCAAAGCGGCACAGGCGTCTAAGGAGGCCGCTAAGCGCCAAACAATCGCAGAGCGTAAAGCTGCACAGAATAACTCAGCTGATGGGAGCAACTAATGTCTAAGTTCAGCGAATTTGGAAACGATCTATACACCGGCAAGCGCTCGATAAATTTTGTTGGAAGACGTAAGGTCTTCTATGCCGTAGCTGCAATCATGATCGTCTTGGCAGTGGTATTACCAACCCTTCGTGGTGGCTTCAATTTTGGAATTGAATTCCGCGGCGGTTCAGAGTTCCGCGTAGCGGGAGTCTCCAATTCTTCGCAGCAAATCGCTGTTGACGCAGTACACCAGGTCGAACCTGAAGCGCAGCCTTTAGTCTCAAACGTTGGGACTGATGCAATTCGAGTTCAGACTGAACAGCTAACCGATGTTAAATCTGAAGAGGTTCGGGTTGCCCTCGCGCAAGCATATGGTGTTGAAAGTAGCGCGGTAGCAAGCTCTTTCATCGGAGCAAACTGGGGTGCGGATGTAACTGGCAAGGCTCTTAATGGGCTCGTTGTATTTATTGCATTAGCTGCAATTTTGATGGCCCTTTACTTCCGCACACTGAAGATGTCATTGGCGGCCGTCGCAGCTTTGATTCACGACTTGATCATCACCGCTGGAGTGTATGGGGCGCTTGGGTTTGAAGTGACACCGGCAGCTGTCATCGGATTTTTGACGATCCTTGGCTACTCGCTTTACGACACCGTCGTAGTCTTCGACAAAATTCGAGAGAACACATTTGAGGTTGAATTTAGCGAAACGACCACATTTGCGGAGCAAGTAAATTACGCAATCAACCAGACATTGGTTCGATCTATCAACACATCCGTGGTTGCGGTCCTACCTGTTGCCTCGATCCTTTTCATCGGCGCCACGCTACTTGGTGCGGGCACACTTCGCGACATTGCGCTCGCTTTGTTTATCGGAATTATTGTTGGTACGTACTCAACAATCTTTATCGCGGCTCCGCTTTACAGCCACCTTCGAGAAGGCGAATCAAAGCACAAGAAGGCCGCTGAGAAGGTTCTCGCCAGCAAATAATCGCCCGATGTAGGCTAGTCCTATTGAGAAGGGACAGGCGTGAGCGATTCAACTCCAACGGGTAGCATTTCTATCCTGCGCAATCGCTTGCCGCGACTGTTCCCTAAGGCCGGGCCATACGCAGCCGAAATGGGTGAAATTCTTCGGGTTGCAAAACAAAATCACCCGAAGGCTGATCTTTCAATTATTGAACGTGCTTTTGTTGTAGCAGAAGAGGCCCATAGGGAGCAGAAGCGAAAATCTGGTGAACCGTACATCACGCATCCGCTTGCGGTCACTCAAATACTTGCTGAGCTTGGCATTGGTCCGGTAACACTCGCGGCGTCCCTGCTTCATGACACGGTTGAGGACACTCAATATTCGCTTGAAATGCTCACCAAAGACTTCGGTGATGAAGTTGCCATGCTTGTTGACGGCGTAACAAAATTGGACAAAGTTAAATTCGGCGATCACGCACAAGCAGAGACTGTTCGAAAAATGGTTGTTGCGATGTCAAAGGACATTCGAGTTTTGGTTATCAAATTGGCCGACCGTTTGCACAATGCGCGAACATGGGGCTTCGTCTCCGAGGATTCAGCTAAACGTAAAGCACAGGAAACTTTAGAAATATACGCTCCTCTTGCGCACCGACTTGGAATCAGCACTATTAAATGGGAGCTCGAGGACATTTCATTCTCTGTTCTTTATCCAAAGGTTTATGAAGAGATCGTAAATCTTGTCACCCAGAGAACACCAAAACGCGCCGAGTTTATAGACAACGTAATTGAATCTATTCAGCAAGATTTACAGGAATCAAAGATTCGCGGTTCGGTAGCTGGACGACCTAAGCAGTATTACTCGATTTACCAGAAAATGGTTGTTAGAGGTCGCGAGTTCGATGACATTTATGATCTCGTCGGCATTCGTGTTCTCGTAGACGAGGTTCGCGATTGCTATGCGGTTCTTGGATCGATCCACGCTCGATGGAATCCTGTGCCGGGTCGCTTCAAGGATTACATTGCAATGCCAAAGTTCAACCTCTATCAATCGCTTCACACAACGGTGATAGGTCCACAGGGTCGTCCCGTTGAAATTCAAATTCGCACACATGAAATGCATAATCGTGCTGAATACGGTGTGGCAGCGCATTGGAAGTACAAAGAGCAGGTCGGCAAATCAACTGAAACGGCTGATGAAGATCTGGTCTGGTTGAAGCACTTAACTGATTGGCAAGCGGAGACTCAAGACCCTTCTGAGTTCCTTGACTCTCTAAGGTTTGAAATTGGTGCGAAAGAGGTTTACGTTTTCACGCCAAAGGGTAAGGTCGTAGGTCTTCCGGGTGGCGCCACTCCGGTTGATTTTGCATACACAATCCACACCGATGTAGGTCATCGCACTATGGGTGCCAAGGTCAACGGCCGCTTGGTTCCTTTAGAGACAGCATTGCAATCCGGTGACGTAGTCGAGATTTTTACCTCTAAGTCTCCAGATGCAGGACCAAGTAAAGATTGGCTGAATTTTGTTAAGTCTCCGCGAGCTCGCGCCAAGATAAAACAGCACTTCGCAATCGAACGACGTGACGACGCCATCGAGCACGGCAAGGAAATGCTTGCCAAAGCAATGCGCAAGCAGAATCTTCCACTGCAAAGATTGATGGCGGCTGATGAGCTAGTCAAACTCGCTGGGGAGCTTCGTTTTCCTAACGTTGAGGGTCTATACGCGGCAATCGGTGTAAACCACGTCTCGGGCCAGTCCGTGGTCGAGAAACTTGCAAACGCAATCTCGCACAACGAGCATGAAGAGCCAGAATTCCAACTTCCGCCGTCACCTCGTAGCGTGAATCGTCAGCGGTCTAACGATGCAGGAATCTTGGTTAAGGGTGATGCCGATGTGCTGGTGAAATTGGCCAGATGCTGCACTCCAGTTCCCGGCGATCAAATAATTGGTTTCGTCACCAGGGGGAGCGGTGTGTCAGTGCACCGCAAAGACTGCAAGAACGTTGAACAGCTGATGCTCGAGCCGGAGCGCCTTATGGACGTTAGCTGGGCACCTACCTCAAAGAGCTTGTTCTTGGTTCAAATTCAGATAGAAGCGCTAGATCGTGGTGGATTGCTGTCAGATGTGACCCGAGTTCTATCGGAACATCACGTCAATATTCTTTCGGCGTCCGTCTCTACACGATCGGACAGAGTAGCGCTAAGCCGTTTTGTTTTTGAAATGGGCGATGCCCAACTTCTGGAACACCTACGAAATGCAGTGAGACGAATTGAAGCTGTTTACGATGTCTATCGTGTCAGCAATGCCTAAAAATCGGGGCGCTAAGCCATCGAAGTTTTAACGACTTCTAGCCAAGCTTTTCTTGCCTCGAGAGCTTCGGTTGCATCCTTGATCTTTTTTGCATCTTTAGAAGTAGTTGCCTTTTCAAGTGCAGCCTCGAGCTTTTTGATCGAATCTTCAAGCTGAGCTGTCACGCTGTTTGAACGTTCGATAGCCGCTGGATCTGTCTTGCGCCATTCATCTTCTTCAACCTTGCGAACCTTCGCCTCAATTGCTCGAAGTTTGTCTTCGGTCTCACGCAGCTTGTCTTTAGGGACACGTCCAGCTTTTTCCCAACGCTGTTGTATCGACTGAAGAGTCTTTTTAGCAGCGGCTAGATCCTTTTCGGGATCAATTGAAGCTGCATCCTTTAGAATCTCTAGCTTTGCAGCGAGGTTTTTCTCTTGCTCTGCGTTTTCAACTACAGCTGTCTCAGACTTCTTGGCGAAAATTGCATCGCCAGCTGCTTTAAAACGGGCCCAAAGTGCATCATCAGACTTCCCTGGAGTACGCCCGCTGGTCTTCCACTCATCCAAAAGCTTGCGGTAGCCTGCAATGTCGTCAGAGCCCTTAGCAGCAAGCGCCTCAGCAGCTTCAACGATTGAGTTCTTTTTTGCTTTGACAACTTTGTTTGTCGCGTCCAACCCAGCAAAGTAGCCGCGCTTCGCTGTTTCAAAACGTGTGCGGGCACTTGAAAAACGCTTCCAAATTGAATCGGCTTCAGCCTTGGCTACCTTTGGCCCTGACTTCTGTACCTCTTGCCACTGCTCGAACAGTTTGGTCATCTCGGCGCCTGAAGTTTTCCACTGAGTCTTTGCTACATCCTGGTTAGCAATCTCTTCAGCGCGGATAGCGATTTTTAGGCGAGTGGCAAGCGCCTCGGCGGTAGCTTCCTTAGATGCTTCAGTTTTCTCGGTGACGAGTGCTGCAATCTTTTGGTCCAGGTTGCCGACCCTGCGTCGAAGATCAGCTAGGTCGCCAACAGCCGCTGGTTCTTTGAGGTCTTCAACCAACTTGGCTGCCATTTTCTTCATACCGTGAGAGTCAACTTTGTTTGCAACTCGCTGCTCAAGGATGCGAACCTGAGCTGCCAAGTCTTCAAACTTGCGAACAAAATATGCCAACGCTTCTTCCGCGGATACGCCAGGGTATTGCCCAACCTTACGTTCAGCTCCGTCAATAACGAATACATTGTTTTCAGCGTCGACACGACCGAATTGAGTGGTTGACATGAATGGCTCCTATTTTGTTTAGGCGTCTATTTAATTAGACCGATGGGCTTGTGATTTATTTTAGGACGATGCTGCCGAGCTTAGTTTCAATGGCGGGCTTGCCATCACTAGAACCATCTTGGGTACCCGATTTGATGACCTTGTTTAGTCCACTTAGGCCCTTGGTGATCTTTCCGAAGACTGTGTAGCCGCCAACGTTGTCGCTAGGGATTGTGCTGTCTTCATAGACGATAAAGAACTGACTTCCCATGCTGGAACCATCTCCGCCAACTCGAGCCATGGCAAGAACGCCTTCTTGATAGAGGTTGTCAGCTGGAGCGTTCTCAATTGGTCCCCAGTTATAACCAGGACCGCCGCTTCCGTCGCCATTTGGATCGCCACACTGAAGAACATAGATTCCCTCGGTGGTTAGTCGGTGACAGCTAACGCCGTTGTAAAACTTGTTGCTAGCCAAGCTGATGAAGTTTGCCACCGCTTGAGGAGCCTTTGCGCCGTCAAGTGAGATTTCCAGAGTCTTTCCGCCGACCTCAATAGTTCCAGTCCATTGGCGGCCTTCTGCGAGAGCAACGGAAGGCACAAGGGCAGAATTAGCAGACACCGATGGGGAAGCGACAGGGGAAGAAACTAGTTGACCAGGGCCAAAACCGAAATAGGCGAGTTGAAGAACGACCGCTGCCACAACTGCACCACCTGAAACCATTATTGCGAAACGATTGTCTTCCTTGCGCTGCAGTTCCTTTTTCGCAGCCGCTGCCTTGTGCGCTTCAAATTTCTGAGCACTTGCCTCGGCGGAGGCATAAATGTTTTGAGACTTCTTTTTCGATGCCACAGTTTCTTCCTTTTCAAATCTTCTCCCTTGATTTTACGCACCTTTGCTGGATCAAATACACTCGCAAGCCCGCGCATCAGATACCCTGATGGCTATGTCAGACCAAACCGGCCTATTTTCTGGAGCGATGCCTCTTGCGGCTCGAATGCGGCCCAGCAGCCTCGACGAACTTGTAGGTCAGCGACATCTCCTTCGCGCAGGCTCGCCATTGCAGGCTCTCGCAACCAAGGCAAATCCTGGTGAGAAATCTTCAACAGTCTCAGTGATACTGTGGGGCCCGCCTGGCACAGGAAAGACCACGATCGCACAACTCGTCGCGCGCTTGAGTGGGCGCAGATTTGTCGAGCTCAGCGCCATAACAGCCGGTGTCAAAGATGTCAGAGAGGTGATGGAGCGAGCTCGTGCTGATCGTGATGCGTACGGCGTTAACACTGTGCTTTTCCTAGATGAAATTCATCGCTTTTCCAAGGCCCAGCAGGACGCTCTTCTTCCTGGTGTGGAAAATGGCTGGATTGTCCTTATCGCGGCCACCACAGAAAATCCAAGTTTTTCAGTGATTTCCCCGCTATTATCTCGATCTCTTTTACTTACTCTTACTCCGCTTGATGACGCCGATGTAATCGCGGTCCTTAACCGAGCTATCCACGCGCCACAAGGCTTAGCAAACTCAATATCAGCGGATCAGGACATACTGGCTCAGATTGCCCTGCTTGCCGGAGGAGACGCGCGACGAGCTTTAACTGTGCTTGAGGCGGCCGCAACGGTTGCAACTGGAGCCCCAGGAACGGGCTTGGCGAAGCCTGTCGCGCTGAGCGAGGAGCATGTATCTGGGGCCATGGATAGGGCCCTAGTTCGCTATGACAAGGATGGCGACCAACACTATGACGTCATCAGTGCGTTTATAAAATCGGTTCGAGGCTCAGACGCCGATGCCGCAATTCACTATTTGGCGAGAATGGTCGAGGCGGGAGAAGATCCTCGCTTCATAGCAAGAAGACTGATTATCCTTGCTGCCGAGGACATTGGACTAGCGGATCCACAAGCTTTGCAACTGGCCGTCTCGGCGGCTGAGGCCGTGGCTCTCATTGGAATGCCAGAGGGAAGGATTCCGTTAGCGGAAGCCACGATTTACCTGGCTATGGCGCCAAAATCTAATTCGGCTTACAAAGCGATCAACTCCGCGCTCGAGGATGTCCGATCTGGCCTTTTTGGTGAGATTCCTAAGCCTCTTCGCAGCTCAAACCATGTTGGAGCCAAGGGTGCAGGGGCAGGGGTCGGCTACCTTTATCCGCACGATGAGGCTAAATCCGTAGTTGCCCAGCGATACCTTGACGACAAGACCATAAACAGGTCCTATTACGAGCCCAAGGAAATCGGTGTTGAAAGAGAGTTTGTTGAACGTTGGTCCCGTCTTCGTGCCATTATCCGGGCTTTCAAAAAATAGCTAACCGCCCTTTATTCAAGCGAAAGTCGCTGTTAGGATAGACAGGTTGCCGACTGGAGCATTTGATCGCGGCTGAACAATTGCTCAATTCACGGTGCGACCTTCTTATAGCCAGAAGGTCCGTGGCAGAGGATCACCTCGATCCGACTTGTGAACATTTACCGCTATAGGAATCTACGGATTCAATGAAAGGAACACGTGTCAAAGACAACACGTACCCGCAGCAAGACTCGCTTGTCGCGAGCTTTGGGACTAGCACTTACTCCAAAGGCTGCAAAGTATCTAGAAAAGCGCCCTTACGCTCCAGGTGAGCACGGCCGCACCAAGAAGAAGGCCGACAGCGACTTTGCCGTTCGTCTTCGCGAGAAGCAGCGTCTTCGCGCTCAGTACGGTATTCGCGAGGCACAGCTTCGTAAGACTTTTGCTGAAGCAAAGCGCGCCGAGGGTCTAACTGGTGAAAACCGAGTTGAGCTTCTAGAAATGCGTCTTGACGCGATCGTTTTGCGCGCAGGTTTCGCACGCACAATTGCACAGGCACGTCAGATGGTTGTACACCGTCACATTCTTGTCAACGGAGAGCGCGTTGACCGT
>JACCED010715172.1_pt1 | contig 16957 bp, 11 predicted proteins | sample 7455021 | NCBI WGS metagenome assembly JACCED01 (sample SAMN15323456, study PRJNA562643) | freshwater metagenome | isolation source: river surface water | place: USA:Blue River Watershed | collected 2017-08-19 | reverse complement strand
TATTATCCGGATTTATACGAATCTGTATTCGAACCTGAATAAAATGAATCCTTGATTACTTTCAGTCCGATTTTATTGTGCAATTGCTGCACTGATCTAAAATCATATCTATTTAGGCAATTGGCAATGGGTATATATATACCATTGCCATATTGCCATGAATGATTTTACCGAAAACACTGCCCTACTGACGAAAGATTTTAACGAGTTTTTTCGTTTATTGATTAAAATTATTTTCTAACTAAATCGGAATTTGATGATGATTAAACTAATAACTGAAACGCTTACACAACTAAAGGTTGTAAAAGTGCAAGTGCACTCTTTTTCGATAAGAAAACAAGTCAATCTTTTTGACAGTGAAACAACGGTAGATCTTAGCTTTAATGGCTATAAACACACCGCTGACTATCATAAATACCTTGATAAATTGTATGATAGGTGCAAAAGCAATTTAGAGGAACAGTTAAAAGAAATTCAAAGTGATTCTGTTGAATTAAAAAGAGCACTTGATCTTTTTAGATTTGAGGTGCGTGAATTTAAAAACAGAAATTTCCCAAAAGACAATGAGCAAGTACTTTTCAACCGTGTTGAATTTATAAAAACCAGCCAAAGGGGAAATTTTGAGGATCTTGGATTGAAAAAAAAATTCTAAGCTTTTTCAGGATTCAATTTCAGTTTATTGAGATGTTGGATCAGCTTTTTTTGCATCGAATTCAACATTTAGATAAGTACTTCTACCCACAAAAATTAGTACATATACCTAATAACGTAGAGTATTCACACCCTACTCCTAAGGAACTATCAGCCTATCACAGCGGTCAATTAAGTTTATTTCCTAAAGAAAGCGGCTCGACAAATCTTAAATGGAATCGAGACAAAGTGGCATTTGTGGAACTTTTTATTTCCGTTCATGAGAGCAAGGCCATTTTAGGGCATAATAATCTACCGGTTTCAAAAAAGGATTTCCTGGAACTCTTAATGTGGTTTTTTAACATCAGAATATCCCAATGGTCAAGATTACTCAATTCGGCCATGGAAAGGAAAATCAAACGTGAAAGCGAGTATTTATTGGAGCTTAGTAAGATTTACAATGAAATGGCTAGTAAGCGATTCTCATAAAATCTTATGTAAGTTACATGTAAGTTACACAAGGAAGAATTCAAACCTTTCTAGCATTGCATCCAAAATCAAAAGGATGTACTATGAGTGTTTTTACCGTTGAAAAAGAAAGAATAAGTTTTGAAAATTTGATTGAGCGGATCAATCAGCTCGAAACTGACATTACCAGACTGAAAGCCAAAATTCTAACTGAATCTCAGGCTGACAAGTATTTAGATCTCAATTGCGCAAGTACATTTTTAGGTTTGAGTCAACGCTCTTTTTATCGCATACTTGAACGCGGTGAAATAGGATTTACCAGAATTGGTAAAAACAGAAAAGTACTCATTAGCGATCTTGAAGAATATCTCGATAAGAGGGCTATTGCTGCTCAGGAAAGTATTCTTTAATCTTTAAATCATTCAATTATGTCTTTAAACAAAGATTCAATTCTACATGCTACTAATCGAGGTCTCAATGTATTTAAGCACTTCATGGGGAGTCGATTCAGTAAAGTTGGTAAATCATTTAAAAGTCCTTTTTACCAAGATAATAAGGCCGCATGTTATGTCTATCTGGATAAAAAATCCAACATCTATAAATTCAAAGATTTTGGAGATTCAGAGTACAGCGGTGACTGTTTTTTCTTTGTCGGGAAAATCTTTAGCATTTCTTGTGAAGATAGAGCTGACTTTATTCGAATCTTAGAAATAATTGATATTGAACTTGGCCTATGCCTGGAAGATAAGCGCCAAAAGATTGATCATGTCATCCGAGACAATAAAGGTGAAGTAACAATCGCGAGTAAAATCCCTTCCATTCATGATGGATTTGAAACCGCTAAAAACAAACTACCTATTCAACACAAGGATTTCAATGAACATGAATTGACATTTTGGCGGCAATACGGCATCAATCTCGAAGTTTTAAAACGCTATAATGTTTGTTCGATTGAATCTTATTATGGCGTATCAAAAGAGAATAAGGAATTCAACTTAATTAGCACTATTGAGCAACCAATTTTTGGTTACCAAGGAAGAAGATACACTAAGCTTTATAGACCGAATTCAACGTTTCGATTTCTCTATTCCGGAGAAATGACTGAGAACTACATTTTTGGATTGGAGCAACTACCAGTTCGTGGCGATATTGTATTCATCACAGGTGGAGAAAAGGATGTGTTGAGTTTAGCAGCACATGGATTTCACGCAATATGTCTGAATAGTGAAACCGCGCACATTCCAAAGAATTTATTGAGAGGTTTGAGTTATCGTTTCAAGCACATCACCATTTTGTATGATGCTGATGAAACCGGTAAGAATTCAATGGAGAAAATAACCAAAGAGTATAAGAACTTCCAGTTGAAATCATTGCTACTTCCCCTACTTGGAACCAAAAAATCAAAGGACATTTCAGACTTTTTCAAGTTGGGTCATTCAAATGATGATCTTATGATGCTTTTTCTGGAAATGTTAGATAACCTCTATGAAGAGACCCTTTCTGTCATGAAAAGCTGTGAGATAGATTTTGATAACCCACCAAAAGCTCCTGAACCAGTTATTACCATTAATGATGTTACTATTGGCACGCCAGGAAACCTTGTTTGCGTAGCTGGTGCTGAAGGTAGTGGTAAAACAAATTACCTGGGAGGTTTGCTTTCCGGCGCCATAAAACCAGGAGGAACTGAAATTGACACCTTGGGAACATACGTCAAACAAAACGAGTCTAACAAAGCTGTGCTACTCTATGATACCGAGCAATCAGAATATCAACTTTACAAGAACTTTTCATACATAATCAAACGTTCCACTCGAAATAGCCCTCCATCATGGTTTAAAACCTTCGGATTGGTTGGTATCTCCCGAAATGAACGTATGAATTTGATCCTGGAATCCATGGATCGATTGTATTACGAGCATGGCGGCATTCACATGGTGGTCATTGACGGTATTGCGGATCTACTAAACGGCGTAAATGATGAAGAAAGCTCCGTGAAATTAATAGAAGAACTATTTAGAATGGCTGCCATCTACAATACCTGTATTATTTGCGTGGTTCACATGGCGCCATCAGGAATGAAACTTCGTGGACACCTAGGATCAGAGGTTCAACGCAAGGCTGCTGGGATATTACTTATTGAAAAAGAAACCAATGTTAATTGCAGCGTGGTCAAAGCACTGAAAGTTCGCGATGGATCACCGCTAGATGTTCCATTAGTACAATTTGGCTGGAGTAAAACAGAAGGACGACATGTATTTCTTGGAGAAAAAAGCAAAGAAGCATCAGAAACACGCAAGCATTCCGAACTCACCGAGGTTGCAAAGCTAATATTCTCTAAGAAACCATCTGTTTCACCTGGCGAATTAGTGAAATTAGTCATGGAAGAACTAGATGTCAAAGAAAGAATGGCAAGAAACTATATCAAATTCATGAAGGATAAACAAATCATTGAGAAAAACCACTTGAATTCCATGGAATACAGTCAAGTTTCCATGGATTTCTGATAAAATTCCCGCAGAATCACTTAGGATTCCTGTAGAATTACCAGTTTAAACCCCCATTTCTGGTAAAAGTCCCACGGTTTTACTGTGGGATTTTGTTTTATACAAAAAATCGATTTACAAGTTTACTTAATTTTTAATCCATGCAAAATAGGCAAGTAGTATCGATATTGTTGCAGGTACAATTATCTGAATTGCATTGACATTTGTCGTGATGTTTATCCCGAAAAATTTAATAGGAAGAATATCACTTAATTGAAAAGATAAGTGAACTAGGGCTTCCCATGCCGTCAAACCTGACAAGAATTTGGCTACTTCTTTTAGATTTTGCCTTTTCATTTTTATGTTTTTTTTTAATATTTAAATCGCTGTATTCTCACCGAATTCAATATTGCCAATAACGCAACACCCACATCTGCAAAAACTGCTTCCCATAAGGTTGCAAGTCCACCCGCGCCAAGTATTAATACGGCAATTTTTACAGATATGGCAAGTATTATGTTTTGCCAAACGATTTTACGGGTTATTTTTCCAATTTTAATAGCACTTACAATTTTAGAGGGCATATCATTTTGAATGACAACATCGGCTGTTTCTATAGTGGCGTCGCTACCTAAACCACCCATTGCCATACCCACATCAGTAAGAGCAATAACGGGAGCATCATTGACACCGTCCCCAACAAAAGCAACATTACGATTGCGATCTAAAAGGGATTGAACTTCTTTCATTTTGTCATCGGGCAAAAGGTTTCCATAGGCTTTCTCAATTCCTAGTTCTTTTGCCACAACATCAACAACACTTTGTTTGTCCCCGGATAACATAACTACCTCAATATTGAGATCCTTCAACTCCGTAATTGTTTGCCTAGCATCTTCTTTAATTTCATCAGAGATTGTAATATATCCTGAATATTTCCCATTGATTGCAATAAGGACAATAGTTTCGCTAATGGTATCAATTTGTGCATCATAAGGAATGTTGAACTTCTTGAATAATTTCGGGTTTCCGGCTAGTACTTCCTGACCATTTATCTTACCTTTTAAACCATGACCTGCAATTTCTTCAATCCCTTCGACTGGTACATCATTAATTAGGTGCTGACCAGCTTTGCTTATTGCCATTGCAACGGGATGGGTCGATTTGCTTTCGATGGCGGCAGCAATTTTAAGCAGCTCATTTTCATTCAAATCAACGGTAACTACTTTTTGCACTTGAAAAACGCCCTTAGTCAAAGTTCCTGTTTTATCCATTACAACTGTATCAATATTTGTCATGGCATCCAGATAATTTGAACCTTTGAACAAGATCCCATTTCTTGAAGCCAAGCCGATTCCACCGAAATAGCCCAGAGGAATTGAAATCACTAAAGCGCAAGGACAGGAAATAACCAGAAAAACCAGGGCACGATATAACCAATCCTGAAAGACATAATTATCCAAAAAGAAATTTGGAAGCAAGCAAATTGCAAGGGAAAGAAAAACTACAATTGGCGTATATATTTTGGCAAATTTGGAAATGAATAATTGAGTGGGAGCTTTTCTCTCAGTAGCTTCTTGTACCAATTCCAAAATTCTAGAAAGTTTACTGTCTTTGAACTCCGCAGTAACTTTTATATCTGCAACAGTATTCAGATTAATCATTCCGGCAAGGACTTTTTCACCTTTATTTTTGGTATCCGGTTTACTCTCTCCGGTAAGAGCAGCGGTGTTAAAAGAAGCAATTTCTGAAATGAGTTCTCCATCTAACGCGACTTTTTCTCCAGGTTTGACCTGAATGATTTCTCCAATCTTTACCTCATCGGGATGTTCAGTTACAAGGGCATTGTTTCGAAATACTGATACTGAGTCAGGGCGGATATCCAATAGCGCTTTGATACTTCTTTTTGCTTTTGCAACCGCAGCCGACTGAAACAATTCACCAATTGCATAAAACAACATGACAGCAACCCCTTCAGCATATTCATTAATAAAGAATGCACCAATTGTAGCGATTGACATTAATAAGAATTCAGAGAAAAACTCACCATGTTTAATTGAATTGAAAGCGTCTTTCATCACCGGCAATCCAACGGGGATATAAGCCAATAAATACCAGCCCAAGCTTACATAATCTTTAAAAAAAGTAGGTTTCAGGAAATTATCAAAATAGATTCCTATCAAAAGCAATACAAAACTGATTATTGCAGGCAAATATGTTTTCCAATTTGAATCGTGGTCGGCATGGTCACCATGATCGTGATCCTCGATTTTTTGATCTGCCTTTGCGTAAATTTTTTCTTCTAACGTACAGCAGGTCATGTTACCGTGTTCGTCATACGTGTGTTTATGGTTTGGAGAAGTATCAATCATAATGATTTATTTAAATTAATTGAAGTAGAAAAAACCATTTGAGTTTATTTTCAAATTTTAATGACTGGAAATGAGGATACAAAATCCCCTGTACGAATGGTGAGTGTATAGTACCCCGCCGATTGATTTTGCATTCCAATTTTAGCCCCATCGATTTTTTCATAATGATCCTCTAATACGATCCGCCCAAGATTGTCCTTAAGTTCAATTTCAATTGGGTTTATTATGGCTTGACTGAATTGTACATTTATGAAATCATTACAAGGATTTGGGAAAATTACTGCAGAGCCAATAACTTCCGAATCTTCCAATGTTCCACTTTTGTTAAGTGCGAGTGTTGTGAGTGAAGCAATAGCTAATCGACAATTATCATCATAATAATCCAAATTAAAATTAGCCAACACATCAGTAATTGAATGCCAATTTGGGTTAAAGTCTCCTATATATTCCTCACTAATTCCAACGGCTGAATAACCTTTTTGCCAAAATGAATAATGATCAGTATTAGCACTTCCGGGATTTACAATTTCAAGAGAAAGTCCTATATCGTATAGGTCATTACAATCGACTACTATTTTTTGCAATCCCAGGGAATTACCTATTGGTCTTACATGAACTTGTGAAACATTGTCATCATTTCCATCCCATCCAATCATATCAAGGTTGATGTAACCCAATAAAGAATCACCATGAATGCTTGGTTGTGAAGTATAAGCATTACTGCCAAACAATCCCAATTCTTCTTCATCCCAAAGGGCAAAAATAATTGTATTGGGAAAGTCGTATTCTGATAAAATTCGTGCTGCTTCCAAAACTGCCGAACAACCACTCGCGTTATCATCTGCACCAGGTGCAAAGCTTCCGGTAGGTAAATTATCGTAATGTGCACCTATCATGCAAACTCTCTCAGGAAAGACAGTACCGGTTTTAATTCCGAACAAATTTTTACCATTGGTTGAGAACACTTGTTCATCAGTTTCAAGACCGTAATTAATAAATCGTTCTTTAGCATATTGAAAGGCCAATTCGTTCCCTGGATCATTATACAAACGAGACGTTATTGTGAAATTCTGACCATTTATGGAAACTGGAAGATCACCGCACAACCGTTGCATCTCCATCGTAACACTATCAAAATTGTAATTGTCCAATGCCGTTTGTACCCGAATGTCTTGTGAAAACAAAACAACAGCTAAACAAGTTGAAAAAAGAAACGATAAAAATGCTCTCATACCAATTATTTTTTCTTGAAAGGGCAAAGACCTCTTGAGTCCTTGCCCTAAAATTAAATTTTATCCACTAATGCTCATGTCCACCGCCACCTTCGCTCTTCAATAAATGACTTTGAATGTAGTAGGCACCTTTTAAAACAATTTTCGCATTCGCAGGAATGTCCTGCAAGATCGTCACTTGAACATATCCCAATTGTGAAGTTCCCGTTTTAACTTCTATTCGTTGGAAATGATAACTTTTTTCCTCTGCAGCTTCATGCTCATGTTCGTGTTCTCGTTCGTGGTCGTGACCGGCTTCTTCCTCATTCTCATGCCCTTCCTCTTCAGAATGTTCTTCTTCAGCATGTTCTTCCAGCACAAAAATAAATTCTCTACCGTCTGCCTTTACTACTGCTTCATTTGGTAATGCTTTTACATTATGCATTCCAACATCGATCAAGGCATTCACGTACATTCCGGGAATTAAAACTTGTTTATCGTTTAATATGTCAGCATGAACTGCTACCGATTTGGTTTCATTTTCAAAGGCTTTTCCAATGCTGAAGATCTTACCTTTTATTTCAACATTATCCTGGTTGGTTAATTTAAATCTCACAGTTTGACCGATCTTTACTTTCTGAAGGTCTTTTTCATAAACCAATAAATCAACATGCATTTTAGAATTGTCAACTAATGTAAATAAAGGTTTCCCAGGTTCTGCATTCGAACCGATCTTAATGTTGACCTCCGTAATATAACCGCTGATGGGAGCTTTCACTGCCATTGTAGAAATAGCATCTCCAGATCCCGATAAATTCAATGTGTTCAACTGCTTTTTCAACGATGCGTTACGCGCTTTCTCAGTCTCATAGTCTGATTTTGCTCGTTGCAATGCTTTCTGAGAGTTGACGTTTTCGTCTCTCAAGGTTTTTTGACGCTCGTACTCGCTTGTAAGGTATTCAAGATTGCTTTTAGAAGTTAAATAATCTTCCTGAAGCTTAGTGAATTCCAAACTTTCGATGGTTGCGATTGTTTGACCTTTTTTTACAAATTCACCTTCTATGACATTTATACTGCGAACAACTCCCGTTATCAATACCGAAACATCTGCCTGATTCTGAGGTGGCAATTTCGTGTAACCATTTGCATTGATCACAGCACTCAGGTTCTTCATTTCAAAGGTTCCAAGTTTAATACCGGAGGCATCAAATTGCGCTTCATTTAACTCAACTTCTTTGGCGGGAGTTGCTTCACCTTCATGCTCTTCATGTCCTTCTTCCGTTTTGGCCGTTTCATTTGCTCCGGATCCGGAATTGGAAATGAAATAAACAATTACTACTGTAAGAACAGCAACAATTGCAATGTATATGATATTTTTTCTTTTCATCTTTTTAGAATTATTGATTCAATAAGTATTGTAAATTGATTACTGCCTGGTTGTTATTGGACACCGCATTCAAATAATTGGTTTGAACATCTAAAGCGGTTTGAATCCCCTGAATGAACTCAACATACGATATATCACCATTCTGGTAGCTTTTTGCTGCATTCCCGGTAATCAACTTCGCTGCAGGGAGTGCAGAACTTTCATAATACTCTACCAAAGATTGATATGTAATTAGTTGTTCTATCTGTTGCTCTCTCTGACTTTCTAGTTGTGCTTGCAAATATTCAGTATTCTTTTGCTGAACCTGAATAGTCGTTTCAGCTGCTCTGACTTTTGCATTCAAACCACCCACAAAAATCGGAACGGAAACACCAAATGTTACACCTTGAAACCTTGGTGTTCCATTGTAATAAACCGGCTGATTGTTCACATCCTGAAAACCTGTCAAAGACTGAATGAAATAACCAACTTTCAAATCTGGGAGCATTGTTGATTTTTGTAAGCGTTTTGAAGCCATTGCTATTTGTACCTCCTGCATTGCCAATTTCAACTGTGGATTCTCATTTAATGCGGTGCTATCCGTACTTAAAAGAATAGGTAACGCCGTAAATTCAGTTTCTGCAATGTTAAAATCAGTTTCCAGATTCATATATGCTTTTAACCTGGACTTTTCCATATAGATCAACGCTTCATTTTGCTTTATGAGCTGCTTCAATTCCTGTTGTTTGATAGTTGCGGTAGTCGATTCCAACGGGTTTACATCTCCTGTTTCAAATCTCACTTTTGCCGCTCTTGCAAATTGCATGTAAACACTGTCCTGTTGTTTCAATACTTTCCCTATTTCAGTTAAATACAACAAGTTATTCCATGATTGGCGAATGTTCAACGTAATTTGTTGTTTGGTCAGATTCAAACTTAACTCGCTGCTCTTGATATTTGCATTTATCACTTCTTTTCTCGCTCCAAATTCGAATGGACTTAGGCTTTGTGAAATAGAATAATTCTGATCGAAAGCACGCGTGTTGTATTGTCCAAGTGTACCACCAAACTCTGTTTTTGGTAACTCAAAAGCTGTTGGTTTTAGTTGATTTTGCATGGATACTTCCAATTCTCCTGCCTGCACTTGCTGATTATTTTTCAAACCGGTTTCTATGGCAGATTGAAGCGTTAAGGTTGGAACATTTTGGGCTTGAGCAAAACCGGTAAACAATGAAAAACCAATCAACAAAGTAATTGTGTTGATGACTCCTTTACTTAACTTTCGAGTTACCCCTTTTTCAAAATAGAAGTATAGAATCGGAAGAACAATCAGAGTCAATAATGTCGCAGATATCAAACCTCCAATTACAACAGTTGCTAAAGGCTTTTGAACCTCAGCTCCAGCACTTGTACTTAGCGCCATCGGCAAGAATCCTAAAGACGCAACGGCGGCTGTCAAAATAACCGGACGCAATCGAACCTTCGTTCCTTCGTGAATACGTTTGACAACATCTTTCATTCCTTCTGCCTTCAACTGATTGAAATAACCGATCAAAACAATTCCGTTTAGCACGGCTACACCAAACAAAGCGATAAATCCAACACCTGCAGAAATACTAAATGGCATGTCTCTCAACCAAAGTGCGAATACACCACCAATAGCAGAAAACGGAATTGCCGTAAAAATTAGAAGTGATTGTTTCATAGAGCGGAAAGTAAAGAACAGTAATACAAAAATTAATAATAAGGCAACGGGTACAGCAATTGAAAGCCTTGCTGTAGCTTCAACTAAATTTTCAAACTGCCCTCCATAAGTAATATAATACCCTGCAGGTAATTTCAGTTTTTTATCCAATTTTTGCTGAATTTCATCCACAATACTCTTAACGTCACGTCCTCTGACATTGAATCCAACTACAATACGTCGTTTTCCATCCTCACGACTAATCTGCATCGGTCCGGGTTCGTAATCAATATTTGCAACTTGTTCCAGAGGAATTTGACTGCCCGAAGGAAGTGTAATGAAAAGTGTTTTAAGATTTGAAATATCACTTCTACTATCTGCTGCCAAGCGCAGAACCATGTCAAAACGTTTCTCACCTTCGTAAACGACACCTGCTTTTTCTCCGGCGAATCCAATGCGAACTACCTTATTCAAATCTCCAACATTTAAACCGTAAAGTGCTAATTTGTCTTTGTTGTATCGAACCGAAATCTGGGGTAAACCTGCCACTCGTTCAGCTTTGGCATCTTCCACACCTTTGATCCCTTTAATGATATTCAGTACTTCATCTCCCTTGCTTACAAGCATGTCCAGATCTTCTCCGTAGATTTTTACAGCGACATCGCTTCGAACTCCTGTCATTAACTCGTTGAAACGCATTTGAATTGGTTGTGAAAATTCAGTTGTGGCACCCGGAATTTCGTCAAGTGCTTTTTCCATTTTCTCCATCAATTCTTCTTTCGTCTCTGCAGAAGTCCATTCATCTTTGTCTTTCAAAAGAATGATCATATCTCCCGCTTCCATTGGCATGGGATCTGTGGGAATTTCAGCACTACCGATTTTGGTAACGATCATTTTGATCTCAGGGAACTTCTTTTTCAGAATTTTCTCAGCATTGGTAGTTGATTCAATTTCTTGTGAAAGAGAACTTCCGGATGCAATAATTAAGTGAGTTGCTATATCGCCTTCATCCAATGTTGGAATGAATTCTCCACCCATTTTACCGAAAAGCACGAATGAAATCACCAACAAACCCACAGCAACTGATACAACCAATGATTTTGCCTTCAATGCCCTAATCAAAGCAGGCTCATATACTCTATGAATAGCACCAATAATCCGATCACTGATATTCTTTTTGTGTCCGGTTTGTTTTTTCAATGCCAGTGAAGCCATCATAGGAACATAAGTCAAAGAAAGCAGGAAAGCTCCGAGTATGGCAAAGGAAACAGTTTGAGCCATTGGTCCGAACATTTTTCCTTCAATACCAACTAAGGCAAGAATTGGCAAATACACAATCAGAATAATAATTTCTCCAAATGCTGCACTGCTTCTGATCTTGGACGAAGCTGTATAAACTTCTGCATCCATTTCTTTTGCTGTAAGCATCTTTGTAACCTTGTTACTTTGAAGCCTGTGAATGATTGCTTCCACAATGATAACAGCACCATCTACAATTAAACCGAAATCGATTGCACCTAAACTCATTAAGTTCCCACTCACACCGAATAAGTGCATCATGCTAACAGCAAACAATAAGGAAAGAGGAATTACAGAAGCTACAACTAAACCTGCTCTCCAGTTTCCAAGCAATAAAACCAAAATGAAAATAACGATCAACGCACCTTCAATAAGATTGGTTTGAACGGTTCCAATTGCTTTATCAACCAATTTCGTGCGGTCAATGAACGCTTCAATTTCAACTCCTTCAGGTAATGATTTTTTGATTTGCTCCATTTTGTCCTTTACACGAGCAACCACTTCTGCACTATTTTCGCCTTTGAGCATCATCGCCATTCCACTTACTTCTTCTCCGTTGCCATCTTTTGTTACGGCACCAAAGCGAATGCTACTACCTAATTGTACTGTAGCTACATCGCGAATAAGAACAGGTATCCCATTTTGGTTTTTTACAACTATTTTACTGATATCGTCAAGGTTGTTTACCATTCCAACAGCACGAATGAAATAAGCGTATGGCTTTTTATCAATATATGCACCACCTGTATTCTCGTTGTTTTTTTCCAGCGCATCGAATACTTCGCTAATTGTTGTATTCATGCTTTTAAGCTTGTCCGGCTGAATAGCAATTTCATATTGCTTCAGGCTTCCCCCAAGGGTATTTACTTCCGCAACACCAGGCGTACCCAATAATTGAGGTCTGATGATCCAATCCTGGATTGTGCGAAGATCTGTAGCATTGTACTTATCTTCATATCCTTTTTTAGGGAAAACCACATATTGATAAATTTCGCCTAAACCGGTACTCACCGGGGCAATTTCCGGACTTCCCAAACCTTTCGGGATTGTGTTTTCAGCTTCCTTTAAGCGTTCGGTTATTTGAGCTCGTGCCCAGTAAAGATCAACATCTTCCTCAAAAACAACCGTTACCACACTCAATCCAAAACGGCTAATTGAACGCAATTCCACTATTTTAGGAATTGGTTTAACCGAAAGTTCAATCGGATAGGTAATAAATTGCTCCACTTCCTGAGTTGAAAGAGTTGGCGAAGAAGTAATTATTTGTACCTGATTGTTCGTAATATCAGGTAAAGCATCAATAGGAAGTTTACTTAATGAATAGCTCCCTACAGCAATCAATGCTACAGTAAGCAAACCTATAATAAACTTATTCTTTATGCTGAATTGAATGATTCTATCTAACATATTAAAAAAATTAATCACGAAAAACGCTCCAAATGGAAAATTCCATAGAAGCAACAATAGATTCCCAAGAACCTATAACTAAAGATGTGATTAACTGATTTTTGGCGGTTGCCAAATGTTGGAAATGTACTCTGATTTACAGAATACATTTTGTGGTAATGGAGTTGTTAAACCAACATAAATACTATTTTGATCTTCCTCAATTTTGATTTTATTATCCACTAAATAATAAACGTACTGAACAACCAAGTTATGATTATGATCGATTGGACACTCGTCTTCCGGATGCTGACCTTTTTCTTCATGTCCACCATTCGCATGTTCCAAAACAAAATCAACAAAGCTTAATTTATGATGTTCTTCATTGTGATGCTGATAATGACCAATGAAATCAGGGACGAATGTAATTACATGCGCAGTTTCACTAGGTAAGATTACCCCAGCGATAAATAAATAAATAACTATTTTTTTCATAAAGCGCACCGTACAAAAGTATATTAAATCTTAAATAATTGCATCTAAAATCTCATCTTATAATACTCCCCAATATTCAACCAAAGAGCTTGTTAAGCTAAGTTAATATTTATTGATTTAAGAGGCAAGATTTTTGGTGTTAAAAGACAGATACGCATCATTAGGTTTTAGACCTGTAGTTTGGTGTTTTTTTGTTTCATAAGTGTAAATTAAAAGATTTTTTTTAACTATCACTTTGGTTTTATTTTTGGGGAGTATTATACAAGACAACCTCTTGAAGTTTTATTGTACACTTTATTGTACATGGCTTTTTTGGGATCAGTAATCCAACCAAAACCTTTAGGTGCTTTGAAACCTAAATTGTGACGAACAACTCTTTTCAATGATGTGCGCGCTGCAATTCGTTTTTTTATGGATGGTATGCGGAATCCAAATTTCATATCTCTCCTCCTACGCCTTTAAATTTTTCTACGAAAGCTGAAATCTTTTGAAAAACCATTTGCTTTTTTGTCAAATACTGAGGATTTAAAGGGCTCATTTTAGGAAGAATGGCGTTGAGTTCGGTGCCGTTTTCGTTAGCATATTCTCGTTTTAAGGATGCCTTGATGTAGCGTTTAGCTGCTTCCTCATTAAGGTTTTCATCTGTAATAAGGTCAGTAACCTCTTCTCTTTGTTTTTCTTGGGCGTATTTAAAGAATGTATCTATAACGTTTGCTTTGTCTTGGATTTTTTCCAGATCTGTTTCATTGATAAAGTCAACAACTAAACTTTCTTTTGCCCTATTACCAATACTCGAACGAATCACTCTTCTAATTTCCTCTATTAATGTGGCTTTGTCTTTGTTTTTCTTTTTGTTGTCAAAGATTAATTCTAAGATGTAATCGAGGTTGATTTCTTGTGATTTTAAGAGGTCAACTTCAAATATTACATCATCCCAATCAATTGTAGATTCTTCTGCATGTTTTCCGTTTTTTTCACGTCTTAACCAATCTCTAATGTCGTTGTAAGTTGAACGGTAATCTTGGATTGTACGCTCTGGCAATAAACTGATTCCTCTCATTACCTCGATGTCCTCATCTGTGACAAAATAGGTTTCTTTAAAATTTTCTATTGCTTCTGAATCATTTATATCTATTGTTTGAAGCGCTTTAAGATTTGTAAATTCATCGTAATTCTGAAGAATATTTTCAACTTTCAAATACTCGCCAAACAATTTAGCAAAGTCCTTTTTGTCCTTTTCTTTTTCTATTTCGTCAGGTCTTGGGAACTTGTCTTTCAATTCTTGGACAACGTCTGTAAATCCTCTTCGTGCTTCTCCAGTGGCAATATCTGTAAATCCTTCTAAGTATTCTTTATAGCTTTTTTCCAGGACAACGTTTTTGGTGTTTTTGTCACCAAATAAAGTGATTGCATCAATTGTGGCTAATTCTAAATCTCTGAATGTAATGATATTGCCAAAAGTCTTAGTTGAATCATAAATTCGATTTGTTCTAGAAAATGCTTGTATTAATCCATGATAACGCAAGTTTTTATCTACAAACAGAGTGTTAAGTGTTGGAGCATCAAAGCCTGTTAGAAACATACCCACAACAATGATTAAATCAACAGTTTCTTCTGGAGGTAATATCTTTTTGTTGTCTTTCCCTTTTACTCTTTTTGCTAGATCACGGTAATAGTCTTGAAAACCATTGCTGTCAATACTAAAGTTCATTTTGAACATGGTATTGTAATCATTAATTGCTTTGGTTAAAAATTCTTTTGCGCTTGTATCTAATGCTGTGGTTTCAAAACTCTCCTCTGATATTTCACCAATTGCACTTTGTTCTTCGTTAGCTGCAAAAGAGAAAATGGTTGCTATTTTAAGGGGTCTTGCACTATCTATTTGTAAACGGTTTAACTCTTCGTAGTAGCATTTGGCAGCATCAACACTACTCACTGCAAACATGGCATTAAATCCTCTGTTTCCTCCTTGATTGCGGTGTGTTTTTAATCTAAAGTTGTTCAGTATATATTGTGAAATCTCTTTGATACGCGTTGGGTGTAAAAATGCTTTTTGCATTTCAGCCGCGCTCAATTTTACTTCATCTTGCTCTGTTTCTATCTTCTTAAATTGCGGGCGAACATCGTTGTAATCTACTTTGAATTTGAGCACTTTTTCATCACGAATGGCATCGGTTATGACATACGAATGTAACTCACGGCCGAAAACGCTAGCAGTGGTTTCTGCACCTAAAGCATTTTGAGGGAATATTGGAGTACCGGTAAATCCAAATTGGTAGAATTTCTTGAATTTCTTCTTTAAGTTTTTTTGTGCTTCACCAAATTGCGAACGGTGGGCTTCATCAAAGATAAAAACTACTTGTTTTTGATAAATTGCTAAATCCCCTTCTATTTTCATGAGATTATTCAGCTTTTGAATGGTGGTAACGATGATTTTGTTGTCGTCTTTTTCGATGTTTCTTTTAAGACCTGCTGTGCTGTCTGAACCATTTACGCTATCCGGCGAAAAGCGTTGGTATTCTTTCATGGTTTGGTAGTCTAAATCTTTACGATCGACAACAAAGAATACTTTATCAATGAAATTAAGGTTTGTGGCCAAACGAGCAGCTTTGAAACTTGTTAGTGTTTTACCGGAACCTGTGGTGTGCCAAATATATCCGCCGCTTTCATTTTTAGACCAAATCTTAGCTTGAAAAGAACTGTTTATTTTCCAAAGCATTCTCTCGGTTGCTGCAATTTGATAGGGACGCATGATAAGCAAGGTGTCGCTTGTATCAAATACAGAATAGGTAAGTAATACATTGAGCAAGGTATGTTTTTGGAAAAACGTAGCTGTAAAATCTTTGAGGTCTTTTATAAGGGTGTTGTCCGCTTTAGCCCAGTTCATCGTGAAATCGAAACTGTTTTTGTCGCGTTTTACAGTATTGGCAAAGTAACGGCTATCGGTACCGTTGGAGATTACAAAGATTTGAAGGTATTTATAAAGGGAATTGTTACTGTTAAAGCTTTCTTTCGAATAGCGGTGCACTTGGTTGAAAGCTTCACGAATGGCAACGCCACGTTTTTTCAATTCAACTTGTACCAAAGGTAAGCCGTTGACAAGGATAGTTACATCATATCGGTTAGCATGAGATCCTTTTTGTTCGAATTGCGAGATTACTTGAACTTTGTTGCGTGTTATGTTCTTCTTATCAACTAAATAGATGTTTTGAATGCGACCATCATCAAAAACAAAATCGTGGATGTGGTTTTCGTGGATTTTACGTGTTTTTTCTACAATATTATCGCTCGGTTTATCTAAATATTCTTCTCGAAAACGCATCCATTCTCCATCAGTAAACTGCATGTTGTTGAGTTCTTGCAATTGGACACGAACATTGGCAAACATGGCTTCAATGCTATTCAGCTGAGGAAGATAATCGTAACCTTGGTTTTTTAGGTCTTCAATGAACTCACGCTCCAAGGCTGATTCTGATTGATAGATAGCAGCAGGTTCATTTGCTTCTAAATACTTTGTGTATTTATCAAGTACAATAAAGTTGTTTGATTCTGCTATGGTTTTATAC
>JACCED011514538.1_pt1 | contig 16959 bp, 15 predicted proteins | sample 7455021 | NCBI WGS metagenome assembly JACCED01 (sample SAMN15323456, study PRJNA562643) | freshwater metagenome | isolation source: river surface water | place: USA:Blue River Watershed | collected 2017-08-19 | reverse complement strand
GCCCAGCAGCTGCTGTTCCGGCTGGAAGGGGCGGAGTAGCTTCGGGCTGGCTGCCCCCGATTCTTGTGGTACTCTCCGGGCTTTGCGATCTGGCCCTGGATGTGTCCCATGAATGAGTTCGTGAGTGCTGTGAATGCCGTGGTGTGGAGCCCGGCCCTGGTGTTTCTGTGTCTGGGGGCGGGGCTTTACTTCTCCGTGCGCACCCGCTTCCTGCAGTTGCGCCACTTCCGGGAAATGATCCGGCTGATCTTTCAGGGCAAGGTGTCCGAGACCGGCATTTCACCCTTCCAGGCCTTGAGCATGACGCTGGCCGGACGCGTGGGCACCGGCAACATCGCCGGCGTCGCCACTGCCATCACCTTCGGCGGGCCAGGGGCCCTGTTCTGGATGTGGGTGGTGGCCTTTCTCGGTGCCAGTTCCGCCTTCGTCGAATCCACGCTCGGCCAGGTCTACAAGGAAAAGATCAACGACGAGTACCGCGGCGGGCCTGCCTTCTACATCGAGAAAGGCCTGGGCATGAAGCGTTACGCCTGGGTGTTCGCCTTCGTCACCATCATCTCCTGCGGCCTGCTGCTGCCGGGAGTGCAGGCCAATGCCATCGCGGGCAGCCTGCAGACGGCCTTCGGGCTCGACACCCGCATCACCGCCGCCGCCCTGGCCCTGCTGGTGGGCTTCATCATCTTCGGCGGCCTCACCCGCATCGCGCGTTTCGCCTCGGCCGCCGTGCCCTTCATGGCCATCGCCTACATCGGCGTGGCGCTGGTCATCATTCTGCTCAACCTCGGCCAGGTGCCGGCCATGCTGTGGCTGATCATCAGCAGTGCGCTGGGCTTCAACTCCGCGTTCGGTGCCATCCTCGGCCTGGCCATCATGTGGGGCGTGCGGCGTGGCGTGTATTCGAACGAAGCCGGACAGGGCACCGCACCGCACGCGTCCTCGGCAGCGTCGGTGAGCCACCCCGCCAAGCAGGGCCTGGTGCAGGCGTTCTCCGTTTACGTGGATACGCTGTTCATCTGCTCGGCCACGGGGTTCATGCTGCTGATTCTGGGTCTCTACAACGTGGAAGGGCCGGACGGCACGGTGCTCTACGCCGGGGTGGCGGGCGTGGGTGCCGGGGCCGGCTACGTGCAGCAGGCCATGGAGATGCTGATGCCGGGCTTCGGCAACATCTTCGTGGCGCTGGCGCTGTTCTTCTTCGCCTTCACCACCGTGCTGGCCTATTACTACATCGCGGAAACCAATGTCAGTTACATCAATCGTTACGTGGCCCGCCCGTGGCTGAGCCTGCTGCTGAAGTTCGCGGTGATCGGCGCCGTGGTCTACGGCACCCTGCGCACCGCCGAGCTGGCCTGGGGCCTGGGCGACATCGGCGTGGGCCTGATGGCCTGGCTGAACATCGCCGCCATCCTGCTGCTGCGCAAGCCGGCCTTCGCCTGCCTGGAAGACTACGAGGCGCAGAAGGCGCTGGGCGTGGACCCGGTGTTCAACCCGCATGCGCTGGGCATCAAGGATGCGGAGTACTGGGAGCGGAGGCTGGAGGCGCGGGAGAGTCTGGAGTAGGGGACTTGGCTCCAATTGATTGTCTTGGTGGACTGGTGCGGGTGATCTTGATGAAGACCATGCAGGCAGCGGTGGCGAGGCGTCGGTTTGACAAGCTGATTGATGATGTTGCCGTTGCTCCGATTCGAATTCAGCGGCATGGCCGTGACGTGGCGGTGATGATGTCCATTGAGGACTATGAGCGCTGCTTCAAACGGACGACTGACCAGGACCTCGTGGCGCGCTACCACGACGAGAGCATGGAGCGGTATGGGGCGTTGTATGAACGCCTCGGCGGGAGTTGACTGTACGTTCTGACAGCACGTCGTTTGTCCGGTCTCCGGTGCAAGAGTGAGGGGGTGTTCCACTCTCATTCACTTGCCCGGAGACTCTCATGAAATTACCGATTGCCCTGTTCGTTCTTGGCGTCACTCTTTGCAGCTGCGCCACCATCACTCGCGGTACCACCCAGGCCTTCACCATCACATCTGAGCCCACGGGCGCCGATGTCCGACTTTCCAACGGTCTGGCCTGTCAGACACCCTGCGCCTTGGAAGTGAAACGGCGGCCGGGCTTCGTGGTGACCATCACCAAACCCGGCTACAAGACCGTGAACACCAACGTGGTGTCGTCCATTTCCGGCGGTGGCGGCACTGCCATGGCGGGCAATGTGCTGTTGGGCGGCATCATCGGTGCGGGCGTGGATGCGTCGAATGGCTCGATGAACGAGCTGGCACCGAATCCGCTGCATGTGGTGATGGAGGAGGGCGGTGAGGGGGATTATTAATGTCATCGAATTCGATGACATTAATAGCCACAGGTCTATTGCGGTGAATATTTAAACCCATCGATTTCGATGGGTTTAAAGCAACTGGTTCGTTACAAGCGAGTCGAAAAAGTGGGGTTCATGCCGCTACCAGCAGTTGTCAGGAAAATAACGCGCTCGCGAAGAGCGCGACGCAGAGCCGCCGCGAGCAGATGTACCGTGAGATCGTTTCAATCCACGCGCTTGCGAAGAGCGCGACTGCCCGTGGCCACGCCAGGCTGTGGGCAAGCCTGTGTTTCAATCCACGCGCTCGCGAAGAGCGCGACGCGCCCAGGCGGCCTCGGTAGGCTGCCATCATCTGCGTTTCAATCCACGCGCTCGCGAAGAGCGCGACCTTCAGATGGGCGGCAACCCTGTTCCTATCGTGCAGTTTCAATCCACGCGCTCGCGAAGAGCGCGACTGCCGTGGTGTAGGGCGTTCGTCGTCGTCATAGTCGTTTCAATCCACGCGCTCGCGAAGAGCGCGACGCGCGACTCGATGGTGGAGACGTGGACAAATATCGGTTTCAATCCACGCGCTCGCGAAGAGCGCGACCCATCCAAGTCACCGGACTACCGCCACGCGAAGGGGTTTCAATCCACGCGCTCGCGAAGAGCGCGACCAGCGGAATCTCGATGCAACGCTTCGCCACCCCAGCGTTTCAATCCACGCGCTCGCGAAGAGCGCGACGCGGCGATTCTTGAGCACCAGGGCGCCCACGTCTGGTTTCAATCCACGCGCTCGCGAAGAGCGCGACCGGGGCGCGAAATGCTCTACCGCGTCACTCCGGTGTTTCAATCCACGCGCTCGCGAAGAGCGCGACGTAGAACGTCGAAAGGCTGCGCCAAGGCTGCAGAAGTTTCAATCCACGCGCTCGCGAAGAGCGCGACCGTCAGCACCAACTCAATTTCGGTGCCCTCGCTGGTTTCAATCCACGCGCTCGCGAAGAGCGCGACTTTGCTGCTATGGCGGCCGGGATAACGCTCCACGTTTCAATCCACGCGCTCGCGAAGAGCGCGACGCCCGCAGCGTTGTCATCCTGCAGCCCGAGACTGTGTTTCAATCCACGCGCTCGCGAAGAGCGCGACTGCCTGCGCGGTCTCTACGTCAATGATCTTGTCCAGTTTCAATCCACGCGCTCGCGAAGAGCGCGACAAGACAATGGCAGGAAGAGCAAAGGCAAGCTATTGTTTCAATCCACGCGCTCGCGAAGAGCGCGACGTGTCAGCTGCTGGACTGTGACGGCTGCGGTCCAGTTTCAATCCACGCGCTCGCGAAGAGCGCGACGTTAGGGCGTTTTTTGGTCACCGTTGGCTAGCTAAAGTTTCAATCCACGCGCTCGCGAAGAGCGCGACATGTCCTGCGCCTTGATCAGTACCGCCTCGTCACTGTTTCAATCCACGCGCTCGCGAAGAGCGCGACCTTTCGGCCCTTGCGGCGTATTTGCAGGGGCGCTCGTTTCAATCCACGCGCTCGCGAAGAGCGCGACATAGGCGCGCAGATCGGCCTCATACTGCTTGCGGCGTTTCAATCCACGCGCTCGCGAAGAGCGCGACGCACAGCCCGTGTGAAGACGGGTGGAAGAAACTCTTGTTTCAATCCACGCGCTCGCGAAGAGCGCGACCACAACAGCATTGACGGCGACCGCATTTGGATTGTTTCAATCCACGCGCTCGCGAAGAGCGCGACGAACATCAAGCCGGCGGCAACTAGGGGGGAAGAATGTTTCAATCCACGCGCTCGCGAAGAGCGCGACCTCCTGGGAACAGGACGGGCAAAAGCGTTACGCCACTGTTTCAATCCACGCGCTCGCGAAGAGCGCGACATATTGCCAGATGATTCTTGAGATGGAGTACGGGGTTTCAATCCACGCGCTCGCGAAGAGCGCGACTCACATGACTATCAACGTTGACGCAATGACTGTGTTTCAATCCACGCGCTCGCGAAGAGCGCGACGGTCGACTAAAGTTATTTCAGTCACCGGTAGCGGAGTTTCAATCCACGCGCTCGCGAAGAGCGCGACCTAGGACAATGCCACCAGCCAGCATCATCCTGCTGGTTTCAATCCACGCGCTCGCGAAGAGCGCGACCCTTGCTGGAGCTGAAGGTGGTCAAGCGAGGGAAGTTTCAATCCACGCGCTCGCGAAGAGCGCGACCTACAAGCCATCATCGACAAGGAGTCAACATGAGCGTTTCAATCCACGCGCTCGCGAAGAGCGCGACGGGCTGCCGTGGCCGCCTTGTCTGACTTGCTTCTGTTTCAATCCACGCGCTCGCGAAGAGCGCGACTGTTATCTATAAGGTTCCAATCTCCTGTAGAGCTAGTTTCAATCCACGCGCTCGCGAAGAGCGCGACGTTTGGACTTTTGTTGTAAAGGTCATCGCCAAAAGTTTCAATCCACGCGCTCGCGAAGAGCGCGACCTTCTGAGAAGTTAGGGTTGCTTATGCGTTTTGCAGTTTCAATCCACGCGCTCGCGAAGAGCGCGACGTATTGTGAGATGATTCTGGAATTTGAGTACGGGGTTTCAATCCACGCGCTCGCGAAGAGCGCGACTGTCTGAGTGTGACTGGGTCGTTATTAAGTCTCTCGTTTCAATCCACGCGCTCGCGAAGAGCGCGACGGCTCCGCTTTGAGAGCATTGCTACCGCAAGAGCAGGTTTCAATCCACGCGCTCGCGAAGAGCGCGACGACTGGAGGCCGGGGTTATCGCCCATGTTAGAGGCGTTTCAATCCACGCGCTCGCGAAGAGCGCGACCGCCGTAGTAGATGGTCTTGTTTTCCAGCACCTTGTTTCAATCCACGCGCTCGCGAAGAGCGCGACGCGCCTGTACCAGCGTGGCCAGCTGGCCAAAGGAGTTTCAATCCACGCGCTCGCGAAGAGCGCGACCAAGCTCGGTTCCCTCCAGCGATTGAAACTCTCGTGTTTCAATCCACGCGCTCGCGAAGAGCGCGACATACCCCATCCGAAAAGCGTTGTAAGTCCGCCTCAAGTTTCAATCCACGCGCTCGCGAAGAGCGCGACGGATAAAGCGGGCAGATATAGAGGGAAGGGTAGAGCTGGTTTCAATCCACGCGCTCGCGAAGAGCGCGACGTAGGGTAATCGCTCGGCACAATTGCGACAACTGGTTTCAATCCACGCGCTCGCGAAGAGCGCGACTCCCCGGTAGAGTCCGTGCGTTTTATGAGGATGTTTCAATCCACGCGCTCGCGAAGAGCGCGACAGGGACTGCAGGCAATCAATACCAATACGTTGACGTTTCAATCCACGCGCTCGCGAAGAGCGCGACTTTTCCCCATTATGTTTCACCATACTCCATCTCAAGTTTCAATCCACGCGCTCGCGAAGAGCGCGACTCCTGCCAGCCACCAGCATTGTTTACGCATTGGGTTTCAATCCACGCGCTCGCGAAGAGCGCGACCGGCAATCTGCGTATGCTTTGTTGTACCGCTGCTGTTTCAATCCACGCGCTCGCGAAGAGCGCGACGAGCTAGTTCATGCCTCTTGTCGCCTCTGTCTTGGTTTCAATCCACGCGCTCGCGAAGAGCGCGACAGTTGACGAATTTCTAAAGCGCGGCGGGAAGGTTGTTTCAATCCACGCGCTCGCGAAGAGCGCGACGTAGTGACAGATTTTCAGGTACAGTTCGGAGTCGTTTCAATCCACGCGCTCGCGAAGAGCGCGACCGCAATCTGGAGAGCACCAAGCCACGGTGCCTGGGTTTCAATCCACGCGCTCGCGAAGAGCGCGACAAATGGGCGAGATTAGCAGGACGGTTTCAGACGTGTTTCAATCCACGCGCTCGCGAAGAGCGCGACAGCCAGCTCGTGCTTCATTTCGCCGCGACTTTGGTTTCAATCCACGCGCTCGCGAAGAGCGCGACGGTGTCGATGGCGGCTTTGTGGCACTAGGCGTAAGTTTCAATCCACGCGCTCGCGAAGAGCGCGACTGTCGAGGATTGCAAATTCCCTAACCCCACATTGTTTCAATCCACGCGCTCGCGAAGAGCGCGACTGCAGGCTCGACAAAGAGCGATGTATCAAGACGCAGTTTCAATCCACGCGCTCGCGAAGAGCGCGACAGAAGTGATGCCGACGGTGCTGTTGGTTGTGCCTGTTTCAATCCACGCGCTCGCGAAGAGCGCGACCCCCATTTCCCGCGAAACGTCACAGGCAGCCCCAGTTTCAATCCACGCGCTCGCGAAGAGCGCGACTCACGTTTGAGTATGTCAAAGCGGAACTTGGAAGTTTCAATCCACGCGCTCGCGAAGAGCGCGACAGTAAACTTTTAACTCCTTGTTTAGAGAAGTCAAAAATCTCACTTTTCCGCTAACTTGAAATAGATTTTCACAAGATTGCGGAGCCTTGTGATTATGATTATTTAGACATGAAAGAACAATGACTTGCGGATCGCTAACCGAGTGGGATTTCATGAGAGCCGCCGGTTAGCGATGGTAGGTCAGCGACTATAGGATAAGAGGATCTTTGAGCGGATCAACCATGGCTTTTGTACCATAGTGCTGGAGCTTTTGCCGGCCATTCTTCCCCAGGAAATAGAACCGCAGACTATCCATGTCGGGATCGTATATCGAGAGAAGTGCGCTTTGGAGCACAGTGAATTGGTCCGGGTAAACCTCGCACTCAAATACGGAATTCTGCACCCTCAATCCGTAGTCAAGGCACGTTTTGGCGATCTGCCGAAGGCGACGACGTCCAGAGGACGTCGTGACATTCACATCGTAAGTGATCAGCACGAGCATGGTTATTTCAACACATAGGGGGTGTACATCTGCATATCTCCCCGGATATGTCGTGCCAGCAGCATGGCCTGACAGTGAGGCAAGAGTCCAATCGGAATGTGTTCTTGCAGATACGGATGCAGGATTTCAACCTGCTTTCGTTCTTGATAAGCAATCAGCAGACTTTTTCTGGCGTCATCAGTGAGACGAACAGCGCCGCTGGCTTCGATCACGAAATCAGAGAGCTGTATCTGTCGCCTGTTGATCAGTGTCAAGACGAAGCGGTCTGCCCAGGCCGCGCGGAACTCTTCGAGTAAATCAAGCGCCAGACTTGCACGTCCGGGCCTGTCTCTATGCAGAAATCCAACATAGGGATCAAGCCCGACGCCCGTCAGTGCAGATATGCATTCCTGAGTGATCAGCGAATAAACGAAGGAAAGCAGAGCGTTGACAGGGTCTGTAGGAGGGCGTCTGATGCGCCCTCCGAATGCCATGCCGCCACCACGAACGAGATCGTCGAACACAGAGAAATAGCTGGCTGCAGCATCGCCCTCCACGCCCATGAGCTCTGCGTGTGAACCAGCGTGCTCAGTATTTCTCTTGCTTGCAGCCAAATGTTTTATTGCTGCGGCAAGTGAGGCGTTGTCGCCATGGTTTCGCAGCTCACGCATCAGCACAGAGCGTGAGTTGACAATCTTGGCCGCAATAAGAAGTCTGGCGATCTTCAGCGACTGTTGCTCGTCGTCTGCTCGCCGGTACTGCTCGCGTCTCAAAAGAACATTGCCAGACTGCTTTCCTACTACCCGTGCCAGGAAACGTCCGTACTCTGTGTAGAAATTGAGTCCTATCGCCTGTTCTGCGCAGTACCCCATCAAGAAGGGTGATACTGACACTTGTCCAAAACAGAAAATGTTTCCTACCGTCAACGCTGGGAATTGACCAATTTTTTCTGAACCTTGCTTGATGACGATGGTCTCCCGCTCTTTGTGAAGATAGGCTTCCTGGCGAGTGATGTACAAGGTGTTCAGGAGCTTTTTCATGGCGAAGCCGTCTGATCATCCTGAGAGTAAAGATCACGTATATAGTTCACCGAACGATCACCGCGGAAGACTTCGGGTTGACATAGCTCGATCAAAGAACATGCTCTGCAGCGTCTTTTCTCTTCGGTAGGAGGCGGCGTTGTCCCTGCCTGCATGACACGTCTTGCATTGGTAATCGTCTGCAGGGTTTGCGAGCGCAGCTTGTCGTCTATCTCCACAACTTCGCGCTTTCGGACCTCCCAGTACCAAATGGCGCCTTGAGTCACTTGCGTAGATCGCATTTCCTCTATGCACAAGGCCTGTGCACACAGTTGAATGCGATCCCAGTCTTCAATCTTGGGCTTTCCGCGTTTGTACTCCACCGGCCTGTATGAAGCGGGATCTCCGGATTCGATTTCTAGTAGATCCATCTTGCCCGTGAGTCCCAGTTTGTCAGACAGCAGCACGACCCCGCGTTCATAGCGTATTCCTCTACGCTGCTCTGAGACGCCGGAGTCCACGCGTTCATGCAGAATCTTCCCTTCCGCAGTGAAGCGATTCTCAGCCCAAGCCTGTTCGACATGAATCAATGCGAATTGCCGTGGGCAATACGCGTAGTGCTGCAGCGCGGATAGCATGAGTGGCGCGGGATCATCATTCACGTCTTTGCTCTTTCGTCGGCCAGGGAATTCTTGCTGGCATAGATGTCCGTGATCTTCTGGAAAAGCGCTTCTCAGAGATGCGGATGTCCTGAATACGCCGCAGCAACTCGTCGAAGTAGTCGAAGAGCTGAATCGGGCTCTGGAGTCGTTTGTCATCCAACCGAACCTCCAGACGGGTTTGACCGCCTGGGGTTTGGTAGATGAGAAGTTGGGAGCTTGGTTGGATAGTCATTTGCAAACACCATCTTCAAAGTTGCGACATTCGGATCCACACTGCAGATTGCCTCGGTATCGCGGACCGCAACGGCTCGACTTCAGATCAAGCTGGTCAGTTCCACTCCTTTCGGCAGTTTTTCACTCTCCACAGTGACTTTGTAGTCTGAGAAGTTTCTGGCCGGGCTTTCTGTTCTACGCTGAACTTGAATCAAGTCGAACAGCTTTCTCGCAGGCGCATTGCCAATTTCACTGTCGTGCTTGAATACATAGAGTGCGCAAGGTGACATTTCGCCGCGACTGGCTGAACGATCATGGTCAAACATATTGATCAACGCTTGCCAGAATAATTGTAGATCCTCTTCGCTGAACCCTGTTTGGTTGGCCAGGTTGGCGGAGACAAAGCCGTGACAACGATACAGGCCGTACGGGACTGTAAACTTTCGCCCCATGGTTCTCTCCTTATCCAGGTCCTTTTCGTTTGTCACAGCCATCCGTGTAATTGCGTGTTCAGCACTCACGATCTGATCGACACTGCGTGCGAAATTCAACTGAATGGGACCTCGTACCTGGCCTGTATTGATCTCTGTGCTCATCACCGCGCCGAACGCTCGGATGTCATAAAAGTTCTTGCACATCCAGCCTGTCACTTTCCTGGCGTCGTCGACATCCTTTGGCAATTTCTTGGCTTCGTACACCAAGTCATGGGCTTTGTATGCCCGCTCGTTTGCACGATTCAGCACCGCTTTTTCCTTGACATAGATTTCGTACGGCGGCTCTTCTTTCTTCACCATCCCAATGAAGTTGCGAACTTTTCTCTTCAAACAGACGTCAGTCACCAATCCCTGACCTGTCTCCGCATCTACTCGAGGTAGGTTTCCTGCGTCAGGATCACCGTTCGGGTTTCCGTCCTTGACGTCAAACAGGTAAACGAATTCGTATCGATTGCTGAGGCTCATGCGTCTTCTCCTTTAGTGGGATTCTTCTTTGTGAATATGTCCTGCCGTTGATGGTAGTAACCGATTGCGAAAAGCCCTTGATCCTCCAGGCTAAGGTGAGCGGGAAAGTCAGTAATATCGGTCATTATCTCTGTGATGTTATTTTCCGCTGAGATTTTCCAGCTTGTTTCAGAGAGCTTTTTCAGATGATGTGTGTGCAAGCGCATGAGTGTTCCGAAAACTGATTTTGGAGTGCTGCTTGCACTGCTGTAATAGCGATCCCTTATTGTGGAGTTCAATCCAGGATTCGCGTCTTCTTGAAGCTTCTCCAGCACTGAAAAAAGCCTTCCAAGCCTGTAACCAATTCTCTTCTCGTTTCTGTCTAACGCCACGGTAATCTCCTTTTCTGCTTTATTCTGAAAACGGAATTTTCTGTTGAGATATGCTTTCATTAGTGCTGCTCTGTAGTAAGTCACAGCGCCTTGCTCAGCCTTGATTCGTTTCACTACTGATTGGAGCAGGCTCGCCGGCAGCGGCAAGCCAGTAAGTACCGCTCTTACCGTGTCTCCGATGAGAGTGGGAGGCATATTTTCGTCCTTCCCAAGTAAGGCAGTGCTGCGCAGTAGAGCCTTGATTGGAGGAGTGGATTTGTCTTGATATCCGGTGATGTCAATGTCGCAGAACCAATGTCCCAGGGTTTCCGAAATTTCCCCAACGGTGCCTACCTGCCAAAAGCGAACCGAAATGCGTGCAGCGTTCGGAGAGAGCCCGAGTATGTAGAATCGATCCGTGCTGTCTGGCTTGCGGTAAGAGCCGTCATGCAGGCTATTCATGAGACTTTTTACGGCATTTGCATTCGCATCTGGATCATCAATTGGTGCATCTGAAAAAATATTGGGGATAAGTGATTCAAGACGGTTTTCTTTCTCTGCCCAACAAACAACAGAGACTTCTCCCATCTGGAAGCGGCTTGTGCAATTTGTGCGGAGCAGGTAATTCAGTGCAGTTGAGTATTCAAAAGTTGCAATGTTTCCAACAGGAGAGTTTTCACCCTGAGTTTTTCCCCATGAGGAAAATGAAGCTTTGTTGAATGACACAAGACTTGCGCCAGATGACTGTGCCCCCCACACGCCCTTGATGGAAGGGTGGAGTACCGAAATCTCATCCGGCTCTCCAGTCACCAGGCAAGTACTGCCATTCTTGATGTCTTGTCGAAGAGCGCCTCTGTAAGCGGACATGACCGTTGGACGATTGAAGACAATGCATGTATCGCTCACCAGTCGAAATGTCAGCACTGGGTTTGTCTCGATGATTTCGTTCCAGTGTGAATCGGCTTCGAAGTTCTGATTCGCTATTGCGTCAAGAAAGAGGAGTACCGCACGCAGTCCTTCATCTTCTTTCGCCAAATTGAGTTTCTGCAGGATTGCTTCTCGAAACGCGGTGAACTGCTTTTGGGTTCGTTCAGGATTACCTTTCCTGTCTACCCCAAGAACGTAGTCTGCAGGATCCCAAAGAACATTTGCTGCCACTCCTGACGTCTTCTTGATGGCTTGCGCGACGATGAATGAGCGCGACACTGCTTTCTTGCCTCGCAACTCCCGTGTGTCTTCAAACTGGAGAAAACTTCCGGCGCCATTGATGACCACTAGAAATGGAATTGGCTTTTCTTCAAAGCCAATGGGTGCCAAGGCGGTTTGTGGGTCCAGAGACTTGCGTTGGTAGTACTCCGACAAGGCTTGAAGGATCATCGTCTGATCTCCCTGCTGTCGCGATCTGGAACCTGTATGACACCTTTCTCAAGTTTTGCTCTGAAGAAGAGGGGTTTAGGTGCAGCGGGTACTGAGTAGTCCATGTCGTAGAGCATCCATCCCAGGTCTCTGGTTTCATCCACTGTCTCGACGTGTTCTGCATGCTCGGTCGCAAGAGAGAAGTCACAGCTGAATTCTCTGCAGCCAAGGTAAGGCTGGTTGAAGCACTGTCCTTTTTCGGCACGGCGGCGGAACATCTCTGCAAACTTTGCTGAGGATTCATTCTCGCCGGCTTGCGCTGTCATCAAGAATCGTGCGTGAAGGCGGTAACGAACGTCTCGCAGAAAAAGGCCCGCTCTCTGCTGACGGTCGTCCTCGATATACAGGCCAAGCTGTCCCGAGCCAGAAGTCATCGCTGTTTTCGCGGTTCTGGATGAAACGATGCTGCCGACCTCGTTTCTGCGCAGATTTATCCAACGAATAGGATTCATCACCTCTATTTTGGTGACTTGCCAGTAAATGGCAGGCTTCCACAAGATGGCATCGAAGATGCTGCGGGCAGCTGACGGGGTAATGACGTCGTAACTGACCCGTTCAACTTTCATTTCCGGTCTGGTGAAGCAGGCGAAGTCGCCGCTAACCTCAATACAAAACCCCATGTGCGTTCTCCTAAAGAACTGTTTCCTCAACTGTAGCCAGCTCATCGGGAGCCTTTAGACCCCAAGCCGGATGGTAGTGGCTGTCCTCAATTATCTTTAATCCCGCCTTTGTGTATACCGCACCGACAGATTCGAGTTTTTGGGCAAGATACTCCGGCACCGTGATGCTGTACCTCTGAAGCTTTCGATGTATCCATTTGGCTGAACCATCTCTTTCCAACAGCTTCAACCATAGTTCAATAGGAGTGTCGGACTGGGCGTTGCTCTTGAAAGGGACGATCAGGCTGACACCACTGTCGTCAATGAGTCTGAATTTTGCTGCGGCAGTTCTAAACGACAGTGCTAGCGGAGCATCGTGCGTCGGCTTTCCAGCAGTCAGTAAATCGCTAATCTTGTGCCTGTCTCTGTCACCTTGTGTGTTCATATGGGTGAAGTACAGGCTGAAACTCGCGGGATCCAGAGGATCCTCAATAAGATTCCCTCGCAACAGTGAGAGAGTCGTTTCTGCGCCTTGACGTAGAAAGCCTGCTGGAACAGAGGTTTCAGGCCTGAATACTATGACCTTTCCATGTCGAGGCAATTTTCCTTCACGGTTGCATCGACCTGCCGCTTGGGCGATGGAATCGAGTCCCGCAATCGCGCGGTAGACTACAGGGAAGTCGACATCCACCCCTGCTTCAATCAGTTGGGTACTGACGACTCTCAAAGGTCTTGGATCACCATCGCTTCTTGCTTTCAATCGTTGCCGAATTTCACGTAGCACCTCGGTGCGATGTTCAGCGCACATGTTGGCGGAAAGGTGCAGATTGTTGTCTTTGTCTGGTAGCAGATCGCTGAGGACACGAGCATTCTTCCGCGTGTTCACGATCACGAGTACGCATTGCTCCTTTGCTACCTGCTCTGATATTTCAGTCCACGAGAGCGGATTCAGGGATGGATCTGGCATCTGAATTTCTACGCGTCGCAGTTGGGCTGCCAGGGAATGAGGATCAGCAATAACTTCCCGCACATTGCTCACTCCTTGAAGGATGACTCTATCCAAGGCATCACGTTGTTCGTCAAGGACTGGCTGCGTTGCCGTGCACAGAAGCCAGGTGACGCCAAAATGCTCGCTCAGCTGATTCATCACGTCGGTAATTGGCTTGTGAAAGTCTCGTGGCAGCTGCTGCGCTTCGTCGAGAATGATGATGCTGTCCACCAGGTTGTGAAGCTTGCGACATTTGCTGGTTCGTGATGCGAAAAGTGATTCAAAAAGCTGGACGTTTGTGGTGACAATCAATGGGGAATCCCAGTTCTCTGCAGCTAAGCGGCTTTTTCCCGTCTCAGCGCTCTCGTCGGTGTCGAGGTTGCTATGGTGTTCCAGTACATGCTCGCTTCCCAATATGTCGGCAAAGACTTTCGCAGTTTGTTCAATGATGCTTGTGAAAGGGATCGCATAGATGATCCTTTTTTTCTTATGCAACACCGCATGTTCGAGGGCAAACGCAAGGCTGGACAGCGTTTTTCCGCCTCCCGTTGGTACAGTCAAGCTGAACATTCCTGGTGACCACGATGCTGCATTTATGCAGCTTTGACGAATGTCCGTGCGTACTTTGTTGAGGTCTGTCTGCGAGGCCGTTTTCTCCAAAGAGCGCATCGCTGTGTCGAAGACAAGCTTGAGATTCTTCAGGCTCCCGGCGGAGGCTCGAAGGGCTGCCTTTTCCGGAGACATATAGGCTTCTGTGTCCAGGAAGTCGGCGTCCACCAATGAAGAGAACAGCATTCGAATCCACAGCGCTATGCCATGTACCGATTTTGCAACTGCAGGGAGAGCTGGCAGGGCTCCATCCAGTATGTCTTCTGGAATCTGATTGCGTAGTGAATTTTTATACTCTGGCTCTCCCTCTCCAAGTCGATACTTCAAGCTGCCCTGCCCGCCATCCCAGTCTGGCAGTCCTGCATGATGTCCGCTGATCAAGTACGCGAGGATATGTCCGAAAACTGGTCCGAGCTTTTCAACAGCGTGAATCGCTCCTGCGGTTGAATGGGTGACTCTGTTTGTCCCTTGCTCGACGTGTGCGTTTTCTTTTTCGAAGCCCGTTTTCTCTCGAATGTATTCTTGAAATGCGTCTTGATATTTTCCTAGATCGTGCCACCGACCAGACAGCGTGCCCCAGTCTGTCGACGCAAATGTCGAGGCGAAGTCCGCCGACAATTTCGCCACACAGCGGAGATGGTCATCCAGGAGATGAGCCTCCAGCCAGTTTCCATTGGCATCTTGCCGTGCGTGGGCAATGAAATTTTTGTCGTCTACGCTCATCATTTATCCCATGGTGGTCTTGTGTTCGAACAACACACTTGCCGCCCCTAAGTCACACTTGCTGTGGGCTCTCGACATTGAATGTACACGCCCCCATGGACAAAACCCGCCCTGTACCAACATCCAGTGCTCTCACCCCTCGCGCAGCCCGGCCACCCCCTCCTCAAGCCGCCGCAAGACCTCCCGCCGCAACCCCTCCGGCCCTTCCACCACCACCTCCGGCACATACCGCATCACGTCCCGCACCAGCTCTCGCTCGTCGCTGTACGGGATCTGCAGCACGTAGTCGTCGCCGTCCCACCGTCCGAGCTGCTGCGGATGCCATTGCTGTTGTGCGATCTCGCGGGCGATGCTGGCGCGAAAGCGCAGCGTGGCGGTGTGTTCGGCGGGGCCGGCGAAAATGCCGTAGCTGTTGGCGAAGTGCTGTGTCAGCTCGGCCTCGCTCACTTGGCGCGCGGGTTCATCGAGCATCTGCACCCGCTCCATGCGCGCCAGGGCGAAAACGCGCAGGGCATTGCGGCGGTGGCACCAGGCGTCGAGGTACCAGTTGTCCCGGTAATAGACGAGTGTTTGCGGGCTCAGGCTGCGTTTGCTGACGCGCTTGCTGTAATCCACATACTGCAGTGTCAGTTGCCGTCGCTGCAGCAGGGCCTCCGCCACTTGCAGCAACACGGCGTTGGGGGTGGTGCGGTGGGCGATGGGCAGGATCTTGATGCGCTGGGCGAGAGCGTCGGTGTCGATGCGTCGGGCCTTGAGCAGTGTGCGGATGGCATCCGACACCGCAGTGAGCTCGCTGTTCAGCAAGCCATTGCCGAAAGTGTCCAGCACCTGCAGCAGGGTAGCCAGCGACTGCAGTTCCTGCGCGGTGAGCCACAGGCCGGGTATCTGCCAGCCTTCGGGAGCGGGCCCGGCGTAGTGCCAGCCCTTGTGTTGCTCGTCATAGGCGACGGGTCGGCGCATGAAGTCCTGCAGTGCGTCGATCAGGCGTCTGGCGTTCTTCTCGCTGCACTCCAGTCGTTCTGCCAGCGCGCGCAGCTTGATGGGCTGGCGATGACTGATGAAGAGTTGATGCAGTTGTTGTATGCGGTCCAACTTGTCCATGTGGGCTCCGACCAGCGACCGCGGCGAGGGCGCTGTGCCCGGATGGTAGCCTGCGGCTTGACGGGAACGAAAGGGTTTTGCCGCTTTCCCATTTGTGGACTAACATACACACATAAAGTACACACATTGAGCGACTTCAAGGAGCGACCATGTCCACAGTGCCCACGCGTGACGCCTCCATCAGTCTTGCCACTCGGGTTTTCATGAACGGCAACAGTCAGGCGGTTCGGATTCCCCAGGAGTTTCGGCTGGACTGCAAACAAGTTCAGATCAGCCGCACAGCGGCCGGAGACTTGCTGCTGCGCCCCTTGCCGCCCCCTGAAAACCGCGGGGATGCGCTGCTGGCCGCGCTGGCTGCGTTCGATCCTTCGTTTGTGGAAGCCCTGGAGCAAGATCGTCTGGAGCCACTGCCCGATCAGGAGCGCGATCCATTGTGATGTACATGCTCGATACCAGTATCCTCATTTATCTCTTGAAAAAGCGACCCGTGGACGTGGCGCAGCGGATGAATCGCCTGACGGCGGCTGACACGCTTTGCATGTCCTATGTCACCTACGCCGAACTGCTCAAGGGGGCAGAGGGCAGCACGCGCCCGGCGGAGGTGTTGTCGCAGATTGACGTCCTGACGGATCTTGTGCCGGTGAACTATGACTGTGATGCGAGCATGTGCGTCCACTACGCGCAACTCGCGGCACGCCTGCGCCGAGCCGGCACGCCAATTGGTGCCAATGATCTCTGGATCGCCAGCCACGCCTTGTCTCTCGCCTGTGTCCTGGTGACCAACAATTTGCGCGAATTTCAGCGCGTCGAAGGGCTGCAGCTCGAAAACTGGGCCGCAGCCTGACTCATTCAAGGAGCCTTTCTCCCGTGACCCTCCCGCGTTTCTTCATCCTCATCGCCCGCCTCGAAGCCTTCACCTGGGCGGGCCTTCTCGTGGGCATGTTCCTGGAGCATGTGCTGGCCGTGACCGACCTCGGGGTATGGCTGTTCGGCCGCCTGCATGGCGGGGCATTCATCGTGTATTTCTTCACGGCGATCGTGGCGGGCGTTCGGCTGCGCTGGCCCTGGTGGGCCACGACGCTGGCGGTGCTGGCGGCGATTCCGCCCTTGGTGACGTGGCCACTGGAGGTATGGTTCAGGCGGCGAGGGCTGGTGTGAAGCGGGAATTCGGGGTCAGGGACACGAGGTGTCTCTGACCCCCATGCCTCAGGCCTTGGCCAGGTTCGCGTTGGCGAAGT
>JACCED011866969.1_pt1 | contig 16969 bp, 17 predicted proteins | sample 7455021 | NCBI WGS metagenome assembly JACCED01 (sample SAMN15323456, study PRJNA562643) | freshwater metagenome | isolation source: river surface water | place: USA:Blue River Watershed | collected 2017-08-19 | reverse complement strand
GTCAATGACGGCTGAAGTTTCGGGTTCAGGCGCTGGCAGCACTTTCACCACTTTCTGAAGCCGCGACACCGTCCGACCGGGTTCTTCCTCCGTCAGCCGCGCAAAACTTAAACCGTCTTCAACGGTCTCAACTACCGCACGCCCGGTCTCTTGAGTGCGCCAATCGACGAGTGCGCCAAGAAGGGGGTGCATCTTGGCTTCCTCGACGGTTGCGAAAACCAAGGTGTCACCTTTTCGGATGCCGCCTGAGCGACCCACATCGATCGTCACTTCTTTTGCGTCTCGCCCATTCACGGTAGCGACATACGGCAGCTGACGAATCAAACGATCGAGCCCTTCATTTAGGCGCTTCCTGAGATCGTCGACGCTAAACGGTTTGCCATCGCTTGGCTCATCCAAAAGAACGGTTTCTGACGCCAAAAGGTCCATCTTCGGCGCATGAAGCCAATCGATCTTGAAACGGTAGCGAGGCCCTTCTTTCCAAACCTTCGTGCGAACCAAAGTATCGGCACGAACGGCCTTGGCCACCTGACCTAAAACCTCGCGGTCATCGAGGAGCTTCAAATAAGAAAGCTTCGAACCTTGCAAGAGAGCATCGGCACGCGTCACATCGACGAACGTGAAGCGACTATTGGACTGAAGCCACTCTTTGAAAGCGCCCGTGACGTACTCGTTAAAAAGTCCATCCACGTTATCCCACGAACGGAGAACGCCCACCGTGCGCAAAGAAAATTGTCGGTCTAGCTCTGGCGAAGCGTGCGCATAGGTGGGCGCAAACCAAGTCAGCGAAGCCGCCGCCAAGGCTAGGCCCAGCGCTCGTGAAATCCTCTCACGACCCATGATGCATTTGATTGGCGAGTTGCTCTTCATAAAAGGCAATCAGGGTTTTCAGCTCGACGATTTCCTCACGCGCTTGCTGAAGCTGACGCTCCAAACCGGATGACGCGGAAGCGGGGACCCGAGGGGTCTCCTGATGAAACACGGTCGGCTGATCGTCCCAAACGAGGTATTTGCCGTGCTCCAACTTGTATCGGATCTTGTCCGCCTTGATGTAGCGGCGCAACGTCGACATGCTGACGCCTTTTCGCGTTGCATACTCCATCAGAGGAACCCAGCTTCCATCCATTGACGCCATCCCCACCCGTCAATTCTATTTCCCCGACCAGCATTTTCAAGTACTCTTGCAGGATAAATGGCCCCTCACCGTGGCCCAAAGCCTTCTGACAAAGTCCGGATTGGTCCCAAACGGAAGATTGCCTTCGTTTGTAGCGGAGGTGCGACCAAAGCAGGCGCCTTTCATGTCGGCGTCGCGCTGGCCCTTCAGGAAAACGGCTTTCGATTTTATGGGGGCTTAGCCACGCCCGGAGAAAAAGTCCCAGGCCCCGGTCCCATGGAGATTTCCACTTACGTAGGAAGCTCGGCCGGCGCATTGCTTTCCAGTTACCTGGCCGCCGGCTACTCACTCGACAATATCTTCAATTCCTTCTTGGGGCGCGAAAGCACCGATCCACTCGACCGTACGCCCAAGCCACTGCCACGACTGACGTATCCCAAGATGTTCCGCATCCGCCCGGAACTAGCCCGAGAACAACTCAAACAAGTGTTCACGGTTCGAAGCGTGCTAGGCAACCTGATGCAGGGCGACTGGGAAGCCCTGATGCAGTTTCGCTGGCTGCGATCGACCGGGATCTTCTCGACCGCGGGTATCGAGCAGTACATGCGCGAGGAAGTTCTGCCCTCGAATCGCTTCGAGGAGTACTTGCCCGAGCTCTTCATCGTCGCCACTCAGCTCAATCACTCGCGCAAGGTGGTTTTTGGAAAGTACAGCTATCAACCGCCCCCTCACGACTTGACGTGTCAGTACGACAATGACGTTCCGATCTCGGATGCGTGCGCGGCTTCGACTTGTATTCCATTCGTCTTTGCGCCCTACCCGATTCGAAACGCGAACGGCAAAAACATCGCGTACATCGACGGAGAAATTCGCGACACGCTGTCTACCCACGTTGCCGTCGACGCTGGGGCAGACCTCGTTTTTGCGAGCTACACTCACCAGCCCTATCACTACAAAAAAGAGATCGGCTCGCTCACTGAGCACGGACTTCCGGCCATTCTCATTCAGTCGCTCTATTTATTGATCGAGCAGAAAGTGAACCAGTACGTTCACAACAAGCGCACGCAGCGTTCTGCCATCTTGGAAGTCGAGCGCTACTGCCAGGAAAGCGGAATTGAGCCCGAGCACCGAAGGCGGATTCTCGAAATTTTAGAGACCGAGCTTCATCACCGGGCAGATATCGACACCATCTACATTCATCCGGATCCGGATGATGCGCAGATGTTCTTTGGCGAACACTTCAGTCTTTCGCCGAAGAAACTCTCCGACATCGTTCGCTCGGGGTTCCGCGCAGGGATCAACACTTTGCGCCGCTATGAGTTCGCAGATCGTCCGACCTCTCCGCGTCCACTGAAGCCTGCCTCGGACGAAGAGTCGGGAACCTAACCTTTCGAAAGCAGGCTCACTGCTTCGAGATCAGCAGGCGCCCAAGTCAAAGAAGAGAGCTCCTCTGGCCTGAGCCACTGAACTGCCTGATGGGAAGAAAGCTGACCCAAGCTCTGACGCTCATCCTTCAAGCGGCAGCGGTAGACCCAAAGTTCGATCGTCTTCGAAGGATACGCATGCGTGGTTCGACAAAGCAGCCGACCGACCTGAATCTCAAGACCGAGCTCTTCTCGGATTTCTCGCTCCAGGCAAACTTCTGGAGATTCCCCGGACTCCATCTTTCCGCCCGGAAATTCCCATAGGTCAGCCAAAGCATCCGTCGGCGGGCGCTGGGCGCAAAGGATTTTCCCGTCTCTTTCGATGACGGCGGCTGTGACTGAAATCACTCGAGAAGGAGCGCCGGCACTCATTAGGTCAGCAGGAGTTTCGTGAAATGAACTTGGCGAATCGCGCCCCCTTGAGCGGTTCCGATCCAAGCGTTCAGACGGTCGATCACTGCTTTCTTCAGGCGACGCTTTCCATCGCGAGTCATGATTTCGCGACGATCCAGGGGCGTCAGCACGTTCGTCACCTGGTTACGAACGACCGGGAGGTACTTTGCAATGTATGCACAGGTCGGTACCGAATCACATTCGACCATGATCTCGAGCTCGGCTTGCTGAAGCACTCCGCGGTAGGGCTGCGCACCGGGCACTGGAGCGAGTTCCAAGGTAAACTCTCCCAAAGAATAAGTACGATCCTTGATGTCTCGGTCGCGCGCTTTGTCGCGAAGTTCGAGCATGCGGCGACGAGCGCCTTCAATCCCCTCGAATTTTGCCCAAGCCTCGATGGGCATTTCGGGCGCTTCCGCAATCAGTGCTGCCAATTCCCTGGCAGCATCACGATCTGCCATGATTCGCTGCACGCGCTGGTAGCCCCAAACCGAGCTTACAAGAACGCCCAAGATACTCAGCCAGTAAATCCGAGCGTAGCGTCGAGTGATGCGGTCGCGGGAACTCAGGCCACGAATCATCAAACTGAGGCGGTAGCCGAAGCTGGCCTTTGAGGGGTCCAGACCATGCGCTTCCGCAAGGAGCTGCTCACGCGCCCGATCTGCAAACCGCTTTTCAATCTTCGCGCGAATCCCTTTGGCTTTCTGGCGAACCTGGGCAACGCCATGAGCCACCTTTTCTAGGCGCTCCTTCAGCGTCAGCTTCTTTTTTTCTCCACCTTCAGCTTCAGCACCCTCTTTGGGCCCATGATCCGACATCGCGTCTTTTCAGGGTAAGGGGGGCACCCCTCTCGGCGCAAGCCAGTCCGGGGTTTCCTCAACGAAAAGCGGATCGCGCCCGGAATCTTCGTCTCGACCAAAGCGATTCGGACCCGCCTCGGGTAAACCGCCCGGCGGGAAAAGCGCTTTCACTTTCATCTTTCCGGGTTCAGAGCACCCATCCCACACCAGGCGCATCTGAAGGACATTCACACTCAAAGGCTCGGGCTTCTTCCGTTCCCAAGCCTGCGGCAAGTGAATGCTGTGCGGCTTATGAGCGCGCTCATCATAATAGACGGGCCAGCGAATGGGGTGAAGGCGCCCCATGAATTCCTCATAATCCGGATGGCCCGGCCGATAGTCGTCGATGGTGGTGAAATCGAGAGGGAAAGGGGATGCCTCGCGCGGAAGCACTCGGTGTTCCGAACGGATCACCAGCTCGCCCCAAAGCCCGTGAACGTGGCGAGTGTTAAAATTGGCCTGCACAAAATAGAGGTGATCACTCCAGGGCGCTTCGCGAAGGGGTTGAATTTCACCGTTCGGTTGAAAGCGAATTTCGTCCCAGGTCCAAAGTGTCTCCGAGTTTTCCTTCCAGCGAGATTTCGCCTCGCACCCCCGAGCCCGCCAAGCCAAGTGCCGAAGGCCATAAAGATGCCCGCCACCCAAGGGCTGAAGTACTGCTCTTTCAGCCGAAGTCAGCGTTCTCCAAAGCGCCCAGTAGAACTGAAACGCATCCGGCTCGAGGCTGACTTGCGGCTTGCGGTTCACCGTCAAATAAGTCGCAGCGCGAGCAGGCAAAGCCCAGCCCAATAGGAAAATCCCAATAAAAAACCAACCCCTATGCCCCCGCATGAGCGAATGACCTTGCCCGAGCCCACCCAACACTGACAAGGCAGTTTTTGACTCGGTAGCAACTTATAGCCAGGCGCCTACAATGAGGACTTCACGCCTTCCCTTCATTGAATTAGGAATTTGGGCACGGAGGCCCTAGTTATGAAAAAGAACCTGAAATTCGGAATCGCACTGACTCTCGCTCTCAGCGTGGGAATCACTCAAGCCGCATTCGCCGTCGACGGCGCAACGACGGCAGGCACGACCACCGCTGGCTCGGCCGATGACAACGTGAAACCCGATGACAACCCGAACGGTGCGAAGCCTGAAGGCTCAGTTTCGGATTCGAGTTCAGGCTCAAGCGATGACTCCGGAAAAGGTCGCGGACGCGGTCGCGGCAGGGGCCGTGGACGCGGTCGTGGCGGCGAACGAAAAGAGTCTGGCGAAGACCGCAGCGCGGAACGCCGTGAAGACCGAGGCGCAGAGTCCGGAGACGATCGCAGTGCCGACCGACGCGAAGATCGCCGTGAAGACCGCCGTGAAGACCGCCGCGAAGACCGTCGCGAAGATCGCCAAGAGAATCACGAAGAACGTCACGAGAAGCGCCGCGAGCGCAATCGCGACAAAGTTCGCAAGTCCCGTGAAGATCGTAAAGACGACTCTTCCGGTGGCGGAAGCCACTCGGGCGGAGACGACGATAACGGCGGCGGTCGTGGACGCGGTCGCGGTCGTGGTGGACGCGGCTAATCCGGGAGTTCTCTTCCCAGGATACTGATTCATGAAAAACTACCCCCTACTCGGGGCCGTTCTTTCAGGTCTTGTGGCAGGGTCGTCCGCTTGGGCGGCCCTGCCCGAACTGGAAGGGCACCTCAGCTTCAGTGCTGGCGCTTCGAGCAACCTCGACAATGCGCCCGAGCTTCCTTTTGGACAGCCGCTCGGGACTGGCACGGTCGAGAGCGCTCTCGATGCAAAACTGACCTGGGGTAATTCAGAAGGGACTCATTACATTTTGAGCGGCTGGGGTGCGGTGAATGAGTACACCGCCTCCGAGGGAGCAGGTCAAAGCGCAGCACAGGTTTCTCCTCAAATCCGCTTTCGCACTCACTCCGATTCCGTTCGCTGGCGCGCTGGCTATGAGTTTTCTAGGTCCGTCGATCTCGCGAAAGCAAACGACATCGGGCAAATCGGAAGCTACGTATCCCACGGAGTACGCCTCAGACCCACGTTCGATCTCTCTCGCGACTGGTCCATGACCATGAACTCGCGCTACCGCTCCCTCAACTTCACCGACAGCAGCCGCGACGACAAGAATCTCCAAGGTAAAGCAAGCTTACTCTGGGAGGCTACAGCCAACGCAGAGTGGGAGTGGGAGGCCGGCTTCGAGCGGGTGGATTCAAACATCGCTTCGATTGCCTATCAGGGGCCCATCTGGGGCGCGAACTTGTATCTTCTTCCGTCGGACGACACGACCTGGAACCTGAGCGTAAACCAAGCTCGGCGCACTTATGCTTCCGCAGCGATCAACGAGACCACCACGACACTGAGCGCCTCGCTCGAGCAACAGCTATCCAAGTCCTTCCTCTGGACTCTCGAGGCCAGCTGGACGAGGAACGCCTCGAGCGACACCTTTTCTCAATATGTCGCTCGGGCGCTCTCAACTGGCTTTGAGCTGGCTTGGTGACTCGCTCACCTTGACTGCGCAGACGCAGGAGATGTGGCAGGCGCGGAAGACCCCATTTTACCTGCTCCTTCTGCCGCATCGTTTTCAGCTTTATAAGCGTAAAAAATGCCTGCCACGATCAAGGCCGTAACCGTTGGAATGGCCAATGACCAATACTCGAGGTGAGCATCCACCAGAGCGGAGACCAAAGCTCCGACTGAAAAACCGGTGAACGTCGAAGCCCGCATGAAATTCCTCTTGCGAGCCAGCCTGCGCTCGGGCTTCGGGAGACTTCCGTTGAGAGTGAGCGCTAAGTCCGTACCGAAATCTGTGCTGATCCCAGTCAGGTGAGTGGTCCGGATCTGCCCTTTCGTCAAAGTAGCGAAGCAAGCATTTTGCATTCCGCACAGAAACGAAAGCGAGGATAGAAATACGAAGTCACGAGCCAAGATCAAAGGCTCGCCGAATCGACCAAAAGCGCCTTGCTCGCCCGCAATCAGAAGCGCAGCCAGAGCCACAGGCATCAGGAGCGTGACCCAGTCGTAACGGGGAACCAGTCCGCGACTTTGCCGAGCCACCGTCAGCCAACCATTAAACCAAGCACCGAAGACGAAGGCAGCCGGTGCGCTGAGCATCTCAAGCGCCAAAAGGTATTTCCCCTCGCCTGCGGTCATTCCGACTTGGGTACCGAACCCTGTCACGTGCGACACAAAGCGCTGACAGGCCAAAAAACCGATCGAGTTGATGAATCCTGCTTGAAATGCAAGCAGCGACCAAAGACCGATGAAGCGTTTCTTCAGAAAATCCTCAGGTTGCAAGCGATACACGTTCTCATCCTTTCAGATCTAGACAGCCTTCGATACTTATGACATATTCACATATGTAGATGTTTTAGTAAATCAAGTTTTCCACTTCGGAGGAATGCACGATGAAGACCCTGACTAAGGCCGATCAACAAAAACTCACACCCACTCAAGCGGTCGAATTACTGCGTCACGGCAATGATCGTTTCGTGAAAAACTTGAAATTGAATCGCAATCTTCTGCAACAAATGAACGAGACTCGGGAAGGGCAAAACCCATTCGCTGTCATCATCAGCTGCATGGATTCACGCACTTCGGCAGAGCTGATTTTCGATCAGGGCCTCGGAGACATCTTCAGCATTCGTATCGCGGGTAACATCGTGAACGACGAGATCCTCGGCAGCACGGAGTTCGGTACTCTGGTCGTTGGCGCTAAAGTCGTGATGGTCGTTGGACACACCGGCTGCGGCGCAGTCAAAGGCGCTATCGACCGAGTCCAGCTCGGACACCTCGAGTCGGTCACGAAGAAAATTCAACGCGCTATCCCTACCGGCGACGTCAACTTCATCGCCAAGTCGGATGCCGAGAAGATGGCAACCGTAACTCACGAGAACGTCCATCACAGCCTTGAAGACCTGAGAACTCGCTCCAAGATCATTGCAGATCTTGAAAAAGAGGGAAAACTGGCGCTGGTCGGAGGAGTCTACGATCTAGCCTCGGGACAGGTCGAATTTTTTGACCACCCGGCCGTCAACGCGAAACCCGCTAGAAGTATCTAGTCACGGGGCGAATCCCATGTATCGGAAAATCGCTGCTGAAGAACTCGCCACATTCCTAGGGGCGATTTCGCATCCGGAACGTATCCGGATCATTGAGGAGCTGCGACACGGTGAACTCGACGTTACCACGCTGCAAGAACGCCTGAGCATTCCACAGGCCACCGTGTCGCGGCACCTTGGTTTACTGAAGACGCAATCCATCGTCACTGAAAGGAAAGACGGGAGGCGGGTTTTCTATCGCCTAACCGTTCCTGTGCTGGCTTCTTGGTTGATCTCAGGACTCGACATCATCGGCGAAAAATCCAATCAAGCGGTTCCTCTCTCAAAGGCTTTTGATTCTGCAAAGAAGCTCTGGGCATCGCAAAAACGATGACCAAAAACAGGCGGGCGGGGCGCGGTCAGTCGCCCCCCGACTCCGCAGCCTCGCCCGCCTCGAGCGTCTTTTAATCACTGATTTTGAGAAGCCCGGTGCCAGCCTTTCGTGCCGGGCGGCGGAACGATTTTGCGTTGGACCCAGCGAATCAAAGGACGGGCAAAGTGCGAGAGCCATACCAGCACCTTTCCGTGACCAGTCACGATACGCTCAGCTTTTCTAGCCAGGACTGCGGAAACAATGTCTCGAGCTGCCGTAGCGCCCGGCATGACCAGCCACTTGGGGAGCGGGTCCTGAGCCGACGCTTGAAACTGCGCCTGATTGTCGACGCGCCGGATCTCACTCTCGACAAAGCCTGGACTCAAGAGGGTAACGCTCACTCCTTTTACCGACCACTCGGCTCGCAGAGCTTCAGCAAAAGCTCGCACTGCGTACTTACTCATCGCGTATGCCGATCCTCCTGGATGAGTCAGGTAGCCGGCCACGCTGCCAGTGATGCCCAGAAAGCCCTGAGTTTTCTCAAGCTCCTGAGCCGCAGCCTTTGCCGTGCGGAGCACTCCGTAGACATTGGTTTCCATCTGGCGCAGATAATCTGGGAGAGTAAGGTCATCAAACATCCCCGCCACACCAAAGCCCGCGTTCGCCATCACGCCGTCGATTCGACCGAAGACTCGCAGCGCCTCACTGACGGCACGCTCGCAGTCCCCTTCATGAGTGACATCACAGGCGACAGCGAGAGCGGCACCGGCTCCACCCAGCTCTTCCACCAACGCATGCAGGCGATCCGTTCGCCGAGCACTCAGTACCAATTTAGCTCCGCGCCTTCGAAACTCTCGCGCAACCGCCGCTCCGATTCCGCTCGATGCGCCCGTGATCCAAATGACTTTACCTTCGGCTTTCATTCGGAGAAAGGTAGCCCAGTCCGAGGCTGTTCGGTAACTGGTATTTCAAAGTGCACTCGTGTTACCCCACCCTAAAACCTATGTCAGATCATCCGCTAAGAAACGAAGCAGCATACGATCTCTGGGCGGCGACTTACGACACCGCCCTCAACTCCACGACCGCGAGTGATGACGTGGCTTTTCCGCCGCTTTGGGCGCATCTGAAAAATTCTCGGGTCCTCGAGATCGGCCCTGGCACTGGCCGCCACACCTTACGACTTCTTCAGCAGGGAAATACCGTCGTCGGCGTAGACGTCTCCAATGGAATGTTGGCGAAAGCAAAAGTTCGACTACAAGCTCATGGCCTTTGGGATGAGGGCAAGGTCAAATTCATCCACGGAGATGTGACCCAAGTTCCTTCCCAGACCATCCTCGAAAAAGGTCCGTTTGATGCCGCAGTTTGTGCGCTCGTGGTCGAGCACATCGCCGATCTTCACTTATTTTTTGGCACAGTCGCGCAGTACTTAAGAAATCAATCTTCTATTTATCTTTCTGAAATTCACCCCAGCCGCGCAAAAAAAGGGCGTCTAGCCCACTTTGTTTCCGAGAAAACCGGTGATGAAGTTTGGCTCGAAGGCAGCGCACATGCAGATGAGGACTATCTCCGCGCTGCCAAGGCGGCTGGTTTCGCACTCATTTCCGCAGCGGATGGTCTCGGCCATCCGAATCTGGTGAAGCTCAATCCTGAGTGGACCAAGTATGTCGGGGCGCCCATGGTGCGTCTTTGGGAGTTTCGACTCAGTAAATCCTTCTGAAGAATTTCATGCCCCATTTTGAGGACAACGCAAATCCTATGGCCAAGTCGAAATATAACGGTGCACCGATCGATGTCTGGAAAATCTTCCGAACGCTCTTTGGCTCGGAACGAAGCAACCTGATTGCCTGCGTCGCTTACAGTACGACCTCGTCCATTTTTTTTCTTCTGCTTCCAGTCAGCGTGCAAGCTCTGGTGAATTCGATCGCCTTCCAGGGTGCGCTTCAACCTTTGGTCGTGTTGAGTTTTCTCGTTTTCATCCTGCTCGCTGGGGCCTTCTCGCTGCAGGGGGCGCAGTGGATGGTTGTCGAGTCGATTCAGCGAAGGATCTACATCCGAGCTTCCCAGCTGCTGAAGGTGGGTGACTTCAAGCCCGGAGACGCCGCACGCTTCCTCGAGCTTTCAGTCATTCAAAAAACTTCGGCAGAGCTTCTGATGGACGGTCTCTCCATCGTCCTTCAGCTCAGTGCCGGAGCCACGCTTCTTTCGATCTACCATCCGATTCTTCTCGGCTTTGGCATCGCTTACGCTGCGCTTTTGACTCTTCTGATTCGACTCTACCTGAACCCAGCGCGCCGAAGCGCAGAGGCTGAGTCATCTGCGAAGTACCAAGTAATCGATCGGCTGACCGCGGGGATTCAAGATCATCAGGAGGTGGAGCAGGACCTCTACGAGTACATCGAAGAACGAAAAAACCATTTTAGCTTGTGGCTGAGGCAGACGACTTTCATCTACGTGCTTGCGATCCTAGCCGGCTCGCTTCTACTGGGGACAGGCGGATACCTCGTGATGAAGGGAAAGCTGAGCTTAGGTGAGCTCGTCGCCGCCGAGATCGTGATTGGCATGATGACCATCTCGCTGCTGAAGCTTCCCAAGTACCTGCAGTCGTTTTACGACTTGCACGCATCTCTTCTGAAGGTGGGCACGATCTTCGACTCACCTACAGATCGGGAGCGCGAAACTCGCTCAGTTCTTCGGAAAGCTCGAATCAACCAAACCGTCTCCCTTCCAGGCCTCGGAAGACGGGCGTTGGCACTCACTTTGGTTCTGTCTCTCGTTCTCTTTTTGCCATGGCAGCAGACTACGGCAGGTTCTGGTCGAGTGATGGCCTACGATCCTTCCGAGCGTCCACAGCAAATTCAGGCCACAGTCAGTGGACGAGTCGTCCGCTGGAATGTGCGTGAAGGGGACCGGATCAAAAAGGGTGAACTGATCGTTGAGCTTGAGGATTTGGATCCAAGAGCGATCGATCGTCTGGAGACCCAAAGAAAAGCACTCAAAGTTCAAATGACCGCCGCTGGTGTCGCCCGCGATATGGCAGAGCGCAATTTTCAACGCCAGCAAACTCTCGAAGTCGAGGGGATCTCGGCAAGCCGCACCGTGGAAATGGCGCGAAACGATTTGGCTCGCGCTACCCAACTGGAAGGCGATCTTTCCGCAAAACTAGCGGAAATCGATACCCGAATTTCGCGTCAGCGGAGTCAGGACATTCGAGCTCCGATGGACGGTTTCATCTCGAAAGTCTTCGCAGGTCAGGGCGGAGCTCTCGTGAAGCAAGGTGATCCGCTGATCAGCTTTGTTCCTGAAGCGAGTTCGCGCATCGTCGAGATCTGGATCGACGGAAACGACGCTCCGCTCGTCTATCCAGGAAGAGAGGTTCGGCTCCAGTTCGAAGGCTGGCCGGCCGTTCAGGTCAGCGGCTGGCCAACGATTGCAACGGGTACCTTCGGGGGCCGCGTTCACATGGTGGACTGGATGGACGATGGCAGTGGAAAATTCCGAGTCCTGATTCAACCCGAGCCGAATGCTCCGTGGCCTTCCGTGGATCGACTCCGGCAGGGCGTTCGCGTGTTGGGATGGGTTCAGTTGGAACAAGTCGCGTTGGGCTACGAGATTTGGCGACGTCTCAACGGCTTTCCGGCAATCCGAAAAGATCAACCCGTGGCTTCGGCTGAAGCTAGCGGAGGCAAAAAATGAGGTCTTTTTCGAAAGGGCCGCTTTGGCTCACGGGGTTCGGCCTCACCTTTTCGGTTCTCTCAAGCAACGCAGCTGAAGTTCTCCCGCTTCAGTCGGTCGTCGAGTCTGCGCTGAGCCGACATCCGAAGGCGATCGAGATTCAAGCAATCGAGGAGCAAGCTCAAGGTGAACAGCTCAGCGCTGCGGGAGCCTTCGACCCCATTCTTGATTTTGAGCTGAAAGACGATCTCCAGTCCTACTATCTGAGCCACACCGCTCTGACATCCGTGAAGGTTCCGACTCAGCTTTGGGGTCTTGAGCTCCAGGCCAATTACGGACTTGGCCGCGGTACCTTTCCGGCCTACGAAGCCGATCGCCTCACCTCCAACAGTGGTGCTCTGGGATTCGGGTTCAAGCTGCCCATTCTCCGAAACGGTTCGATCGATTCCAGACGCTTTGGACTCGTTCGTACACGGATCGGCTTAGACCAAGCTCGTGCAGCAGGCGACGCACTTCGCCTTGAGCTGGTCCGAGAAGCAAGTGCGACCTACTTTTCCTGGGCCGCCTACCAGAAGAAGCTCGCCATCAGTGAACAGATTCTCGAGATCGCTCGAAGCCGCGATTCACAGTTCAAAAGTCGCAGCCGTGCCGGGGACCTGCCCAGAATGGCACTGATCGACAACGCGCGGATCATCCTCAAGCGCCAGCAGGACGTGATCAAGATGCGCCAGGATCTTCGCGAGTATGAGTTGAAGCTATCTCTTTATTGGCGGGATCCAGAGCGCCAACCCAAAACTCCAACAGGACAACTTCCAGAGACTCTCGACTGGAAAGCACTGAGCGAAGCCGATCCGGTGAAACTCGCTCAAGACCGAGGACTGTGGGATGCGCCCAAACGACCCGAACCATTCACTCTCGGAAAAGAGGTCGAAGCGCTTCAAGAAGAAGTTGCTTTGTCTCGCAACCGAATTTTACCCAGGCTTGATCTGAAAGTGAACGCAGGACGGGGCCTTGGACCTGGGCCTTCCTCTTTGATTGCGCAAGAAACGAAGGCGGCCGTGGAGTTTGAGGTTCCGTTCTTCTTCCGAGAAGGGCGCGGTAAACTCAGCGCTTCTCAATCCAAGCTGATTCGTACTGAAGCCAAATTGCGACTAGAACAGGACCGCATCGGAACCGAAGTCGCTGCCGTTCATAGTCGATTTCTGAATCGCCGCGAGGAATGGCAGCTTGCGCAAAAAGAGTTTGAGCTCGCGCGCCAGCTCGAAGCAATCGAGCGACGCTCTTTCGCAGAAGGGCACAGCAATTTGATCGACGTGAACATCCGGGAAGAGACGGCTGCTGCGGCCGGAGTTCGGGTAGCCGAGGCCGAAGCCGCTTTCGCCACTTCCTGGATTGAGTACTGGGTGAGCCTGGGAAGCTGGCGCGACATTCCGCTGCTGTTGCCGTGACCGCGCGCTGCCGTTTTCTCGACACAGAGTAGTCGAGCCGCGCGATAGCGGTAAAGTCAGCGCGTTCCTTGCACTTCAGTCGATGCAAATAGCACGTCAGACAGGTCCCGCTTGCCTGCAGGCTCCAGTGTGCTATTCCGATTATCAAGTGCCGCGATTAGAAGAGAAAGTCTCGGCGTAACGACTCAAGGTGGTCGTGGGTAAACCTTCCATGACCCATTCCATTTTCGCAGAAAACGATTGGCTGATTGGTAAAGGTGAGACTGCAGACCTCATTCGCTCGCTTGATTGGGCAAAGTCGCCTCTTGGCCCGAGAAGCCAATGGCCGATCGAGATGCGAACGCTCGTCAATGCTTTACTGAGCTCACCTAGTGCCCTCCTGCTTCTCTGGGGGCCCGATCTTCGATGCATTTATAACGACGCCTATTTAGCAATCATTCAGGATCGACACCCGGCAGCCTTAGGAGACTCCCTCAAGAATGTCTGGCCCGAAGCGTGGAGCTTCAACCAGCCTACCTTCGAGCGAGTGATGCGTCACGGTGAGTCTTTCTTCCTAGAAGATCAGCTCTTCCGAATCCGAAGAAAAAATAACGAACTCGAAGACTCATGGTTCACTGCTTCTTTTTCGCCCGTCTACTTAGCAGACGGCAGCATCGGCGGCGCGCAGGTCGTCTCAATGGAGACTACCCAACGAATTAAAGCCGAAACAGAACTCAAGCGTGCACTCAGTACACTAGCCGAAGCCCAAAAAGTAGCGCGCTTGGGAACGTTCGAATACCTCGCAGATACAAATACCACGGTCTGGTCTGAAGAGGAATTTCGGATCTACGGTCTCGATCCAGCTGGTCCGTCTCCCAGCTACGAGATTTTACTTCAGAAGCACATTCATCCAGACGATTCACCGCTCTTAGCCCAAGTATTCAGCAAAGCTTCAGAAGCGCGCTCGATCTACGAACTGGAACATCGAATCGTCCGGCCGAATGGAGAAATTCGGTGGGTTTACAACCGTGCCCATCCCTACTTTGATCCAAACGGAAAACTCATCCGCTACATTGGAATCACGCAGGACATCACTCTTCAGAAAACTCTTGAGGCCGACCTAAGAGCTGCTATTGCGCTTCGGGATGAGTTCATTTCGATCGCTTCTCATGAACTCAAGACCCCGCTTACTGCCTTATTCTTACAACTCCAAATATTGAATCGCTTGATCTCAACCGAGAAGGCCTCGATCGATCCAAAAATTAGTCATATCAGCGAGAAATCTCTCACATCTACGAAAGCGCTCACGACTCTCCTCGAGGACCTTCTCGATGTGACTCGAATTCGAGTGGGCCGAATTAAACTGAATTTTGAGAAAATAGACCTCAATTCAGTCATTCAAGAAACCATCGCGACCATTCAAGAAACTGCGCCCATGAGGGGCTATCCGGTCCTATTCCGGTCGGAAGAGGTGGTAATCGCTCACTTGGATCGTATCCGAGTGAGCCAAATCGTCTCCAACCTTCTTTCGAATGCGATGAAGTATGGTGACTCTCAGCCCATTGAAGTGACCCTCAGCGCAGATTCGGTACACGCTCGAATTCAAGTCAGGGATCACGGAATCGGAATTTCCCAGGAGATGCACTCAAAGATTTTTGAGCGATTTCAGCGAGCGGTAAGAAGTGACCAATTCACTGGGCTGGGGCTAGGCCTTTACGTCTGCAAGCAACTCACTGAAGCACTCGGCGGAAGGATTCACGTTGAGAGTGAACCAAGAAAAGGCTCCCTGTTCGTCGTGGAATTTCCACTCGTGCGAGATTCCACCAAGGCCACCGAATGAACACGGGAAAACCTTTGAAGATCCTGATCGTCGAGGATAACTCCGGCATTCGCGAAGTTCTGAAGATGGGCTTAGAAATGGAAGGATGTGAGGTCTCGGAGGCGGAAGACGGCCGTCAGGCTTTAGAGAAGCTCCACTTTATGGCCACCCCGAATCTGATCCTCTTGGATCTGCTGATGCCAAGAATGAACGGCTACGAATTCCTGGATGAGATCAAAAAAGATACTCTCAATCCCATTTCCAGCATTCCGGTAGTGGTTATTTCTGCCGTCGCTACCATTGCGCGAGAACGGCTTTCGAAGGCCGCTGCTATCGTCGGAAAACCAGTGGATCTTGAGACGCTGATGAAAACCATTCACCAGGTCGCAGACAGAAGTTTATGACAAAGGTGCATGCCACTCTGCTGCACTCCTTTGACAAAGGAGATGACAAAGAACACGCTGCGCCTCTTCCTTAATGACGGCATTGGCTGGATTGGGTTCACGAGATGAATCAAAAAATTGGGCACGGCATTTACCCCAATCTGAAGCAGTTTTTGCATCAGCTTTTTCAGGTCTTTCTAGTGGGATTGACCATCGGCATGACGCGTACGGTGGTTCCGGCACTGGCTGAGTCTGATTTTGGTGTACCCAAGAACTCCTTCGTCCTTCTCAGCTCATTCGTTGTTGCCTTCGGATTTGTCAAAGGCATCATGAATTTCTTCGCCGGGCGGACTTCTGAAACCTTTGGGCGCAAAAAGGTCCTGGAACTTGGCTGGTTAGCTGCACTACCGATCCCCTTGATGATCTGGCATGCGCCGAACTGGAATTGGATGGTCGGTGCCATGGTGCTCCTGGGAATCAATCAAGGCCTGACATGGTCGATGACTCAGACTTCCCAGCTCGATCTCACTCGCCTGGAAGAGCGTGGACTGACCCTAGGCTTGAACGAATTTTCAGGTTACGTCGGCGTCGCAATTGCTGGAATCGCCACTGCCTACATGGCGGCTCACTTCGGGGCGCGCCAGGGGCTCTTGATCTTTGGTCTGACCGTCATTGTGCTCGCCCTCGTACTGACTCAGATCTGGATCCAAGACACTCTACCTTGGGCGAAGGCGGAAGCGGCCAAGCATTCATCGGATGCGACAAAGGCCTTTCGTCCTCGCTATCCAATCGGGATTTCATCTTCGCCGACCACAGGTGAACTCTTCACTTTGATGAGCTGGCGTGATCGACGGCTGATGGCCCTTTGCCAGGCTGGTCTTGTTGAGAAGTTTGTCGACGCGCTGATCTGGGTTTTTTACCCAATTTTTTTGTATAAGAAAGGCATCAGCTTGCCAAACGTTGGCTGGATCATCAGCTTCTACAGCTTGACGTGGGGAGGCTCACAGCTGATCACCGGACCCTTATCGGATCGTGTCGGTCGCCATTTTCTGAACGTGGCAGGGATGTGGATCTGCGGCGCCGGGGTGACCGCAATGTTGCTCAGGGACGGAATCGCCTGGTGGGCGACCTGTTCTGCGGTGTCCGGATTCGGAATGGCCCTGCTTTATCCCAATCTCTCGGCCGCGGTGGCGGATATCTCGCACCCGTCTTGGCGCGGAACCGCTCTTGGGATCTATCGTTTCTGGCGCGACTTAGGTTACGGCTTCGGCGCTTTAGGATTGGGGCTTGCTGCTTCTTGGGGCGGACAAATGCAGGCTGCTTTTTGGTTTGTAGCTTTGGCGATGTTCGCTTCGGGCGCCTTGCTGGGATGGTTTGGTGAGGAAACCCACCCTCGCCTCAATCCAATGCCAGAGGAGAATCGTGCGAAGTAAGTTCGTCTCGCGTTCTACCGATGTGCGTGGCTTACGAGTGGATATTTACAGGCCGAGGCTC
>JACCED010328377.1_pt1 | contig 16971 bp, 8 predicted proteins | sample 7455021 | NCBI WGS metagenome assembly JACCED01 (sample SAMN15323456, study PRJNA562643) | freshwater metagenome | isolation source: river surface water | place: USA:Blue River Watershed | collected 2017-08-19 | reverse complement strand
GCACGCCATGCGCATCCGACACGATCAGGGTGTTGGCCGTGAGTCGACGGATGTCCTCTTCGCCCTTGAGCACCAATTCGGTGTCGCCCCGGCTGGTCTTGACGCGCCACACGCTGGGCGTGGCGAAACTGCTCACGCTGGTCAGGCACAGGATTTCGGGTAAGAACTCACGCCCCTGCAAGGCCAACTCCACGCTTGCACGCTGGGGTTCGGGCACGGCGTCGAGCTGGTCAATCCAGAGAATTTCTCGCCCCTCACGGCTCATGATGGCAATGCCTTCGCGAGGGGACGCAATGGGAAACGCGCGGACAGGAACGACACGCTCGTGCACCGTGCCATCCAGCAACTGCAGCACCCACTGGCCCATGGCGTCTTGCTGCAGCTCAAACGGCTCCAGGCATGGCCGCGCTTCGCCAGCCCGTGGGGTCCCCAACTGCGTGGTCAGCGTGACATCGTTGCCGTGGCTCATGCGTCCTCCTTGCTGGTACGCCCCGAGCCCAGCAGGGCCTCCTGGTCGGCCTGTGCCTGTCGCGCCTGGGCCTCGTACAAACGCCAGTAAGCACCTTGCCGCGCCATCAGCTCATCGTGCTGCCCCTCTTCAACCAAACGACCTTGCTCGAGAACCACGAGACGGTCGGCCCGGTGCAGGGTGGACAGGCGGTGGGCAATGGCGATAGTGGTCCGCCCCTGCACCAGGTTGTCCAGTGCGCGCTGAATTTCCTGTTCGGTTTCGGTGTCCACCGACGAGGTGGCCTCGTCCAGAATGAGAATGCGCGGGTTGATCAACAGCGCACGCGCAATCGAGATGCGCTGGCGCTCGCCTCCGGACAGGCCCTGACCGCGCTCGCCCACCAGCGAGTCGTAGCCCTGCGGGAGCCGCAGAATAAAGTCATGCGCATGCGCTGCACGCGCAGCCGCCACAATCTCCTCGCGTGTTGCGTTGGGCTTGCCATAGGCAATGTTGTCGGCGATGGTGCCAAAAAAGAGATACGGCTCCTGCAACACCAGACCGATGTGCCGTCGGTACTCACCCAGGGGCAGATGCCGGATGTCCACCCCATCGACCTGTATGGATCCTTCCGTCAGGTCGTAGAAACGGCAGATCAGATTCACCAACGTGCTTTTGCCCGACCCACTCTGCCCGACCAGGCCAATCATCTCGCCTGGGCGAATGTCGAGGTTCAGCCCGCGAATGACGGCACGGTTGCCGTAACGAAAACCGGCGTCCTGCAGCACGATACGGCCTTCCACCCGCTCCAGGTGCACCGGATTGGCCGACTCCGGCACGCTGGAGACATGGTCCAGAATTTCAAAAATGCGCTTGGCGCCTGCAGCCGCCTTCTGGGTGTGGGAGACGATACGGCTCATCGAGTCCAGCCGGATGTAAAAGCGGCCAATGTACGCCAGGAAGGCGGTGAGCACACCCACGGTCACCCGGTGGTTGGCCACTTGCCAGATACCAAAGGCCCACACCACCAGCAGACCGATTTCGGTCATGAGCGTCACGGTGGGCGAGAACAAGCCCCACAGGAAGTTGATGCGGTCATTGACCGCCAGGTTGTGGCGGTTGGCTTCCTGGAACCGGGCCGATTCGCGGCTTTCCTGGGCAAAGGCCTTGACCACACGGATGCCCGGAATGGTGTCCGCCAGCACGTTGGTGAGTTCGGACCACACCCGGTCGATCTTTTCGAAACCCAGTCGCAGGCGATCGCGCACCGTGTGAATCAGCCAGGCAATGAAGGGCAAAGGCAACAACGTGGCCAAAGCAAGTCCTGGATCGATGGTGAACAGAATGATGGCCGTCATCACGATCATGATGACGTCGGTGGCAAACTCCATCAGGTGCAGCGAGAGGAAGAGGCACAGGCGATCGGTTTCGGCGCCGATGCGGGTCATCAAGTCGCCGGTGCGACGCCCGCCGAAGTACTCCAGCGACAAGCGCATCAAGTGATCAAACGCTGTGCTGCGCAAATCCGCACCGATGCGCTCTGATACCAGGGCCAGGATGTAGGTTTTCATCCACCCCAGCCCCCAGGCCAGCAGCGAGGCCGCCAGCAAGCCACCCAGATACCAGCTGACCAGGGTGACGTCGATGGCCTGACCGTTCTGGAAGGGAATCAGCACCTCGTCCATCAGCGGCATGGTGAGGTACGGCGGGACCAGGGTGGCTGCCGTAGATGCCAGGGTCAGGACAAAGCCCAGCAAGAGACGGGATTGATACGGTTTGGCAAAGCGCCACAGCCGAAACAGGCCCCAGGTGGACGGCGGGGTGTGTAAGTCGCCCTCGCAGGTCGCGCAGACTGCCCCAGGGTGATCCAGGGGCCGTTTGCAATGGGAGCAGCGCAACGCCTGCTGCGGCGGACTGCCCTCTCCCTGCTCGATCTGCTCACACCGCTGGTTGAACGCCTCCTGCAAGCGCATCGCCGCCACGTTGCGACTGAGGGTGAAGCGCCAGTGGGCCAAGCGCTGGCCGGGCACAGTCAGGCTCAGGGTGCCCACGCCAGCATGGTCGTGGTGTTGCAACTGCAGGCCGGCCACCAGGTCCCAAGACGGCCAGGCAGGGTCGGTCGCCGCCCCGTCCGCCGAAACCCCGGGCGGACTGGCGAGCAGTCGCCGGTCTGTCACAATCAGGAGTCCGCGGGCGAAGGTCAGGCGTTCATCGAGGTCAACCTCGAGGCAGGCCCGAACGTTCTCATCGGACAACAGCTGTTGCTGCACATCGGATCGCCAGCCAGCGGGCACATCAGCCCAGGCGGCATCCGGCAGATTGGTAGAACTCATCGTTGGAAACAACCCGTGCCCATTCAACACACGCACCGGTCAGAAAAAAGAGAGGAACCTCGCATGACGCACGGTTCCCTGACGCGCCAGATTGTAGCCGTGGTGACACGCCGGACCTCTCAGGCCACTCCCTCTGCTTGCCAACCTGTGTGCGGTGCCCGCCATGGCTGACAAAACCTTCCCTGACATCAAGATCCTGCGCATCAACTACCTGCGCGGCCCTTCGATCTGGACCTACCGCCCCATCATCGAAGCCTTGATTGACCTGGGCGAACTGGAAGACCACCCCTCCAACACCATCCCTGGCTTCAACGACCGCATCAATGCCTGGCTGCCGGGCCTGGTGGAACACCATTGCGGCGTGGGTCATCGCGGCGGCTTTCTGACGCGTTTGGTCGGTGGCACCTGGATGGGTCACATCATGGAGCACGTCAGCATCGAGCTGCAAATCCTGGCGGGCGCCCGGGCCGAATTTGGCAAGGCGCGCGAGATCAGCCGCCGTGGTGTCTACAAGGTGGTGGTGCGCACCGAGCACGAAGAATTGGGGCGACAGAGCTTTATGACCGCCCATGCGCTGGTCATGGCCGCCATCAACGACCGCCCCTTCGATGTCGCCGCGGCGGTCGAGGCGCTGAAGAAAGTGGTCGACAAGTACTGCCTGGGCCCCAGCACGGCCTGCATTGTCGATGCTGCCGCGGAACGCAAAATCCCCTTCATTCGCCTCACCGAAGGCAATCTGGTGCAACTGGGTTACGGCTCGCGCCAGCGCCGCATCTGGACTGCCGAGACCGACCGTACCAGCGCCATTGCCGAAAGCATTTCCAGCGACAAGGACCTGACCAAGCAACTCCTCACCCAGTGCGGCGTCCCGGTGCCCGAGGGACAGCTTGTTGACAGCCCTGAAGACGCCTGGCTTGCGGCGCAGGAAATTGGCCTGCCCGTGGTGGTCAAACCGTACGACGGCAACCGCGGCCGCGGCGTCTCGCTTGACCTGCAAACCCAGGCCTCAGTCGAGGCCGCCTGGCACGCAGCGCGACTCGAGAGCAAGTATGTCCTGGTCGAGCGTTACGTGCGGGGTGAAGAGCATCGGCTGCTGGTGGTGGGCAACCGTGTGGTGGCCGCCACCCGGGGCGAGACCGTGTCGATCACCGGCGATGGCGTCTCCACCATCGAGCAACTGGTCAACACCCAGGTCAACAACGACCCGCGTCGGGGCGACATTGAAATCTATCCGCTGACGGCCATCCGTTTTCACGGGCCGGACCATCTCATCCACTTGCTGGAAATCCAACGTCAGGGCTTGGAGCCCACCAGCGTGCCCACCTTGGGACAGCGCGTGATCGTGCAGCGCAACGGCAACCTCAACATCGACGTCACCGACGACATCCACCCCGATGTGGCAGCCATCGCCACCCTGGCCACCCGGGTGGTCGGCCTGGACATCGCGGGCATCGACATCGTGGCGCAGGACATCACGCGCCCGCTGCTGGAGCAAGGCGGCGCCGTCATCGAGGTCAATGCTGGCCCGGGCCTGCTGATGCACCGCAAACCCGCCGTGGGCAAACCCCGACCGGTGGGCGAGGCCATCATGCAGCACCTGTTTGGCTCGCAGGAACATGCTCGCATCCCTATCGTGGGCGTGATCGGCAGCCAACAAACTCCGCAAATCGCCCAGCTCACCGCCTGGTTGCTGCACTTGTCAGGGCGGCGCACCGGTCTGGCAAGTCAGCTGGGTTTGTTCATGGCCCAACGCCAGGTCGAATCACGAGACGCGCGAGGCTTTGACTTTGCCGAGCGGCTGCTGATCAACCGCGCACTCGATGCCGCCGTCTTCGAAACCTCACCCCGACACATCCTGCAAGATGGCCTGCCCTATGACCGCTGCGCCATCGCCATCGTGACGGACATGCCCGTCACCGACGACGCACTGCGTGACGAGCATGACATCATCAACGAAGAAAAAATGCGCAACGTGGTGCGCACCCAGGTGGATGTGGTGTTGCCCAGTGGAGCCGCTGTGCTCAATGCCGACGATCCGGCCGTGGTCTCTCTGGCCGAGTTGTGCGACGGCGAAGTGGTGTACTACTCGCGGGACCTCAACCAAGCCTTGCTGAAGGAACATCGACAGCAAGGTCACCGGGTGGTGTCGTGTCGGGACGGTCAGGTCATCCTGGCCCGCGGCGAACAGGAGACAGCCCTCTTTCACCTGGATGTGGCGCTGTTTTCGCGCCTGCTCCTCGAGGGCCTGGAGCTCAACACTCTCCTGGCCAGCGTGGCCGCAGCCTGGGCCCTGGACATCCCGCCGCAACTCATTCGTGCCGGCCTCAAGAACTTCGGCCAGACGCCGTCGGCCAACTCATCCAACCTCAAGACCAACGCCTGATGGACGTCTCTCGCATCCGCCCCCTGCGGGGGCCCAATCTCTGGACCCGCCACACCGCCATCGAGGCACTCGTGCGCTGTCAACCCGAAGACCAGTTGTCGGCGCACCCGGGGTTTGAAACCCGTTTGCGGCACCTGTTTCCGGGTATCGGCGCCCTGCGCCCGAGCGAACGCAACACGCCGCTCACGCTGGCCCATGCATTGGAAGCCGCCACCCTGCACCTGCAAATCCAAGCCGGTTGTCCGGTCACCTTCAGTCGCACCACGCCCACCCCCGACGACGGACTGTTCCAGGTGGTGGTCGAGTTCACCGAGGAGCAAGTGGGACTGCGCGCCATGGAAATGGCCGAACAACTGTGTCAGGCCGCTCTTCGCGACCAGCCCTTCGAACTGGATCAGTCCGTCGCCGTGCTGCGCGAGCTTGATGAAGATATCCGACTGGGCCCGTCCACCGGCTCCATTGTCGACGCAGCCGTGGCGCGTGGCATTCCGTTTCGCCGCCTGACCGAAGGCAGCCTGGTTCAGCTGGGCTGGGGCAGCAAACAACGCCGCATCCAGGCCGCTGAGATCGACAGCACCAGCGCCATCGCTGAATTCATCGCCCAGGACAAGGACCTGGCCAAAAAGCTCCTGCATGCTGCCGGCGTACCAGTGCCGCTTGGACGTCCGGTGCACAGCGCCGAGGATGCCTGGCTGGCCGCACAGGAAATCGGTGGGCCGGTGGTGGTCAAGCCGCGCGATGGCAACCAGGGCCGAGGCGTGACCGTGAACATCACCACCGAAGTCGACGTGCGTGCAGCGTATGAAAATGCCCACCTCCATCGACCCGAGGTGATGGTGGAGCGCTACCTTCCCGGCAGCGACTATCGCTTGCTGGTGGTGGGCGACAAACTGGTGGCCGCCGCACGCCGTGAGCCCCCGCTCGTGACTGGCGACGGCAAGCACACCGTCAAGGAGCTGGTGGACATCGTCAACGCGGACCCGCGTCGTGGCGAGGGACATGCGACGTCGCTCACCAAGATTCGCTTTGACGAGGTGGCGCTGGCTCGCCTGAAAGAGCAAGGCTACGACGCCGACAGCGTGCCGACCAAAGGCACCCGCGTCATCCTGCGCAACAACGCCAACCTGTCCACCGGCGGCACCGCCACCGATGTGACCGATGATGTGCATCCGGAAGTGGCCGCCAGCGCGGTGGCCGCCGCTCAAATGGTCGGTCTCGACATTTGTGGCGTGGACGTGGTGTGCGAATCGGTGTTGCGCCCACTCGAAGCCCAGAACGGCGGCATCGTGGAAGTCAACGCAGCGCCCGGCTTGCGCATGCACCTGAGCCCCTCGTTCGGCAAGGGGCGAGATGTGGGCGAAGCGGTCATGAAAACGCTGTTTCCTCCCGGCGACGATGGGCGTATTCCGGTGGTGGCCGTGACGGGCACCAATGGCAAGACCACCACGGTTCGGCTGACGTCGCATCTGCTCAACACCAGCGGCTTGCGCGTGGGCATGACCAACACCGATGGTGTGTACGTCAATGGCCGTCAGATGGATTCCGGTGATTGCAGCGGCCCGCGCAGCGCGCGCAATGTGCTGCTGCACCCCGATGTCGACGCCGCTGTGCTGGAAACGGCCCGCGGCGGCATGTTGCGCGAAGGTCTGGCCTTTGACCGCTGCCAGGTGGCGGTGGTGACCAACATCGGCATGGGAGACCACCTGGGTCTGAACTACATCACCACCGTGGAAGACCTGGCAGTGCTCAAGCGCGTGATCGTGCAGAACGTGGCGCCCACGGGCATGGCCGTGCTCAACGCCGCCGACCCCATTGTGGCGGCGATGGCTGGCAACTGCCCTGGGCAGGTCACCTTCTTCGCACTCGATGCCCACCACCCCGTCATGGCCACACACCGCGCTCAGGGCAAGCGTGTGCTATTCGTCGAGGATGGCCAGGTGGTTGCCATGGAAGGTGCGCGCCAGACCCGCATTCCCTTGAGTGAAATACCGCTGACCCGCAAGGGCGCGATCAATTTCCAGATCGAAAACGCCATGGCCTCGATTGCCGCCGCCTGGGCGCTCAACATCGGGTGGGACAGTATCTGCAAGGGGCTGGCCACTTTTGTCAGCGACAGCCACGCCGTGCCCGGCCGCTTCAACGAGTTCAACTTTCGCGGCGCCACCGTGATAGCCGACTACGGCCACAACCCGGACGCCATCAAAGCGCTGGTGCAGGCCGTGCTGGCCATGCCGGGCAAACGCCGCAGCGTGGTGATCAGCGGCGCGGGCGATCGACGCGACGAGGACATCCGCGAACAAACCCGCATCATTGGCGAAGCCTTTGATCAAGTGGTGCTGTTCCAGGACGCCTGCCAACGCGGCCGCGTGGATGGCGAGGTACTCAAACTGTTGCGCGAAGGTCTGGCCAATGCCTCCCGCACTCAGCACATCGATGAAATCTATGGCGAGTTCAAGGCCATCGACACGGCCATGGATCGCCTGCAAGAAGGCGACCTGTGCCTGATCCTGATTGATCAGGTGGAAGAGGCACTGGCGCACATCACGCAACGGGTCAAGCAGGCCAGTTGAGCCTCTTGCCACCGTGGCGAGCCTCTCGCCACGCTCGGCCTCACGCGGGCATGTGATGCCAGTAACGACGCCGTTTCATTCGTTCACACACGGTCTTCTCTGGCTGGGCGCTGGACCACTGGATGGCGCCGCAACGCGCGGTCTCCAACACCTGGATGTGTCGCGCCTGGTACCTGGCCATCACATCTGCCGCAGGATGACCAAAGCGGTTGCGATAGCCTGCTTGCACCCACGCCATGCGCGGCTGCACTGCATCCAGCCAGGCTGCCGTTGACGAGGTGCGACTGCCGTGGTGCGGCACCAGCATGACCTCGCTCTTGAGCGAAGCACCCAGACGCTGAACCAGATCAGCCTCTTCCTGGGCCTCGATGTCCCCCGTGAGCAATAAACTGCTGCTGCGCGTGCGCACGTGCAGCACACAACTCCAGGCGTTCGAAGCCGTTCGTGAAGGGCCCATTGGCGATGGATGCAGCACTTCAAATTGCACGCCATCCCAGTCCCATGACTGTCCTGCCTCGCAGTCGAGGTAGCCCTCACGCTGCGCCAGCACCGACCGAGCCGGCATCGAACCCAGGACGTCTGCACCAGGGTGCAGGGCCAGCACCGACAGCGCACCGCCGGTGTGATCGGCATCCCGATGGCTCAGCACCAAGCGATCCAGCCGCGCATTGAAGGATTGCAACAACGGCACCACCACACGTTGTCCAGCATCCATGTCGTGCGAGTACCGGGGCCCGGCGTCGTACAACAAGACATGGCGGGCGGTTCGCAGCACCACCGCCTGGCCCTGACCCACATCGGCTGCCACCACCTCCACTTCACCCACGGGTGGTGGGGTGGCTTGCCATGCCAGGGCCGGTACCAGCAGGGGCAAACCCCAGTTGCGCAACCACACCGGTGCTGGCAGGCAACACAGGCCGGCCCCCAGCACGCCGGCCACCGCCACCCAGACGGGAAAGGCGGCCACGGACCACGTCGGGACCCCCCATGCCAGCATGCCCGCCAGCACCTGACGCAAGAGATCCAGGCACAGCGCTGCCAGGTGCCAGGCCTGCGGCGCTATCACGCCCAACAGGGCCAAAGGCGTGACGCACAAGGTGACCCAGGGGATGGCCAGCAAATTGGCCAGCCCGCCGACGAGCGACACCTCGCGAAACAACAGCAAGGTCAAGGGCGCCAGGCCCAGGGTGATGCGCCACTGCTCCCGCCACAGGCTCGCGCAGGCCTGCACAACCCGCAAGGCCCAGCGCAGCCATCGGTTGCCCCTGTGCGTGGATCCTCGCTCATCCTCGTTCAAGACGGGGCGACGGTCCTCCCACAACATCAACAAGCCCACCGCCACAAAGCTCAACCAGAACCCGGCTTGCAACCAGGCCCAGGGGTCCCAGGCCAGCACCACCGCACAGGCCACAAGCCAGAGGGTCCACCAGGGCCAGCGCAGCCCTCGGGACCGCAGCAGCAGCGACACTGCCAGCATCAGCACGGTGCGCTGTGCCGGCAAGCCCCAGCCACTGAACAGCGCGTACAAAGCGGCCACCAGCAGCCCGCCCCAGCGACCCGCCACGGTGGCCGGCCACAGCAGACTCCAGGGACGACGCCGCCACCCCGCGTGTCGCCACCCGAGGGTGATGAGAGCACCCATGGCCGCGGCCAGCATGGTGATGTGCAAGCCCGAAATACTCATCAGGTGGGCCACCCCGGTGCGCCGAAACATGTCCCAATCTTGTGGGTCTAACGCGGCCTGGTCGCCTAGCAGCAAGGCCGAGATGATGCCGCTCAAACGAGGATCGAGCCCCTGTTGCCACACCCGATCACGACACGCCTGTCGCCAGCGCTCCAGCGGGTAGCCGACGCCCATCGCCAGCCGCTGTGCCTGCGAGCCTGCCGCTGCCGTGGGCCTCACCTGCCCCAGCGCCATCACCCCGTGGGACCACAGCCAGACCTCGTGATCCGGTCCATGCGGGTTGAGTGCCCCATGCGGGGCTTTCAGCCGCACCGGCAGCCGCCAGCGGTCACCGGCACGAACCGGTGGGAGCACTGCGGTGTTGCCCGCGTCCGATGACACCGACCAGCCCAATACCAGCAGGGGCGGCACCTGCACCGCGACAGCGGACGCATCGGCGCGATGGGCGCGCTCCACCGCCAACACAAAACGAACCCCTTCGGCGTGCAACTCGGGCAGACGGGCCACCACCCCCTCGAGCATCAGTTCAACCCCTTCCAGGGCCGGGGCCAGGCGCTGGCTGTCTTGGAGCGCGGCCCGCCAGCCAGCCACGGCCATCGCCAGCGATGCGGCCAGGACCATCCAGCCCAGCTGTCGCGCAAGGGCATGAACCGTGTGTGGACACGCGCTCCACCAGGCCAAGGACAGCACACGCGGCCATGCCCACACGACCAGCCCTGTACCGACCCCCCAGGCGGCATACACCGCGGGCGCCTGCAGCGTCACCCACTCCAGATGCCAGGCTGTCCCCAGGATCCAGCCTGCGCCAAGCGCGGTCAGCGGCCATGCAGATTCACGACGTTCCACCACAGTCCCCCAAGATCCTCCCCGGCCTTAGGGCCAACGGGTGGATCCATTCACCGAGGTGGGGACTCTAGACGCTGGCGCGTCAGGTGTTGGAATCGCAGAGTTCTTTTTTGAGCAGTGCCAGGTACGAGCCCGGTCGAATCGGGGCCTCGCGGCTGCGCCATTCCTGTACGTCCTCGGCGTTCACTTCTCGCCCCTTGCCCTGGGGCTTCTCAAAATAGCTGACGGACAGGCGCACAAACATGTCGGTCTTGCAGTGCACACGCCAGCGTGTCATGGTGGACTGGTAATTTTCACCGGTGGGCCCTTTGACCGCCTTGGGGAGGTCGGTCAGGGTCCAGACATAGCGGGACACGTGAACACGCCGCACCGAGTCCTTGTCCCATGAGTGCACGATGTCATCGTCCTTCTCGATTTCAGCCCATTGCGCGTGCGCCACCGGTGACCCGAACAGGCACAGGCATAACACCAGACGACCCAGCGACAGGCGTGGACCGGCATCACGTGAAAAACAGGCAACAGAGAATTTTTTCATGACTCCCTGAGTATCGACACGACCCGCCGTTTTCTTGAGTCCTCATGCGTTTCTACGCGCCGTAGAATTCGTCACATCTGTGCCTTGTGCTGGTGACATTGCCGCCGCATCGGGCCCCATCGACCACCTTCCCTTCCACACCCGACCACGCCATGAGCATCGAACAACGCCTGCAAGCCCTCAACATCACGCTGCCACCCGTGGCCAAACCCGCTGCCGCCTATGTGCCTTTTGTACAAACCGGCTCGCTCGTCTTTATCAGCGGGCACATCGCCCGTCGCGAGGGCAAGCCCTGGGTGGGCCAACTTGGGCGCACCATGACCACCACCGAAGGCCAGCAAGCCGCCCGCGCCATTGCCATCGACCTGATGGGTACGCTCAGTGCCGCCTGCCAGGCCCAAGGGGGAAGTCTCGAGCACGTCAAGCGCATCGTCAAGGTGGTGAGTCTGGTGAATTCAGCCCCGGATTTCACCGAGCACCACCTGGTGACGAACGGCTGCAGCGAACTGCTGGGCGAGATCTTTGGCGAGCGCGGCGCGCATGCACGCAGCGCGTTCGGCGTGGCGCAGCTGCCCATGGGGGCCTGTGTGGAGATTGAGCTGGTGGCCGAGCTCGGTTGAGCCGGCGCTCAGCGCTCACTCCACCCGCACGATATCGTTGGGCTTGAAGCCCAGATCGGCCGCCTTGCCCTTGCGCCCTCGGGCAGCGCGGGCGTTGTTGAGGCTGCGGATCTCCAGCGTCTCCTCGCGCTCCTTGCCACCACGGCCCACGCCACGGATGCGAACGCTGCGGGTGTAGGCCGCGGCACCGGCCAGTTGGTCCTTGTCTTCCAGGTCGAGCAGCATCAGGCCTCGGCCACCTTTTTCCATGGCCTTGAGTTCATCCAGGGCAAAGGTCAGGATGCGACCCGCCTGCGAGGCGCAGGCCACATGCGTGGCCGTGGGCAAGGCAGCCCCTGCCCCCAGCGACACCAGGGAAGGTCGGCACACGGTTTCGCCCGCCCCCAGCGACAAAAAGGCTTTGCCGCTGCGGTTGCGCGAGACCAGATGCTCGAGCTGCGCCAGGAACCCATAGCCCCCACTGCCAGACAACAACAGCGTGGCGCTGGTGGGCCCAGCCATGTAATGCATGGGTTGGGTGCCTGACTCCAGGTCAATCAGGGTGGTGACCGGCTGTCCATCGCCCCGGGCACCCGGCAAAGAGGACACCCCGGTGGAGTACACGCGGCCGTTGCTGCCAAGAACAATCAAGACATCCACGGTGCGGCATTCAAAGGTGCCGTACAAGGTATCGCCAGCCTTGAAGCCAAAACTCGCGGCATCGTGACCGTGGCCACTGCGTGCGCGCACCCAGCCTTTTTGCGACACCACCACGGTGACCGGCTCGTCCACAATGCGCACCTCGGCCACGGCGCGGCGCTCTTCCTGAATCAGGGTGCGACGTGCATCGGCAAACAGCTTGGCATCGGCTTCAATCTCCTTGACCATGAGGCGACGCAAGGCGCTGGGGCTGCCCAGGATCTCTTCCAGTTTGGACTGCTCTTCACGCAGTTGCGAGAGCTCCTGCTCGATCTTGATGGCTTCCAGCCGCGCCAGCTGGCGCAGCCGGATTTCCAGAATGTCCTCGGCCTGCCGCTCGGTGAGCTTGAAGCGCGCCATCAGGTCCTGCCTGGGCTCATCGCTTTGGCGGATCAGGGCAATCACCTCGTCGATGTTGAGCAGGACCAGCTGCCGCCCCTCCAGGATGTGGATGCGATCCAGCACCTTGTCCAGGCGGTGCTGCGAGCGACGCTGCACCGTGGTCTGTCGAAAGCTGATCCACTCCTCGAACAGGTCGCGCAACGACTTTTGCACCGGTTTGCCATCCAGCCCCACGGCGGTGAGGTTGATGGGCGCAGAGGATTCCAGGCTGGTGTGGGCCAGCAAGGTCTGGATCAGCTCGGCTTGCTCAATGGTGCGGGTCTTGGGCTCGAACACCAGGCGCACCGGTGCGTCCTTGGACGACTCGTCACGCACCACGTCGAGCACACCGAGCACCGTGGCCTTGAGTTGGGTCTGGTCCTGGGTCAGGCTTTTCTTGCCGGCCTTGACCTTGGGGTTGGTGAGCTCCTCGATCTCTTCGAGCACTTTTTGCGAGCTCACCCCCGGGGGCAATTCATGCACCACGAGTTGCCACTGACCGCGGGCCAGGTCCTCGATGGTCCAGCGGGCGCGCACCTTGAGTGAGCCGCGGCCACTGCGGTAGGCCTCGGCGATGTCGGTGGTCGAGCTGATGATGTGCCCACCGCCCGGGTAATCCGGGCCGGGAATCAGGGCAAAGAGGTCCTGGTCGCTGAGCTTGGGGTTCTTGATGAGGGCCACGCAGGCGTCGGCCACCTCGCGCAGGTTGTGGCTGGGAATTTCGGTGGCCAGGCCCACGGCAATGCCACTCGCGCCGTTGAGCAAGGCAAACGGCAGTCGCGCCGGCAACTGACGCGGCTCCTCGGTGGAGCCGTCGTAGTTGGGCTGAAAATCGACCGTGCCTTCGTCGATCTCATCGAGCAGCAGACTGGTGATGCGGGCCAGGCGCGCTTCGGTGTACCGCATGGCAGCAGCACCGTCACCATCGCGGCTGCCGAAGTTGCCCTGACCGTCGATCAGCGGGTAGCGTTGGGCAAAGTTTTGCGCCATGCGCACCAGGGCATCGTAGGCGGCCTGGTCACCGTGCGGGTGAAATCGACCCAGCACATCGCCCACCACCCGCGCGCTCTTGACCGGCTTGGCCGCCACCGTGGCATTGGTCCCGCCATAGCCCAGGCCCATGCGCGCCATGGAGTACAGGATGCGCCGCTGCACCGGCTTTTGGCCATCACACACATCGGGCAGCGCACGCCCTTTGACAACGCTCAGCGCGTATTCGAGATACGCCTGGCGGGCATAGGCCCCCAGGCCCGGGTTGTCGCCCGATTCGGACGCCAGTTCCAGCACATTCTGATCAGACATGGTCACACATCAATTTCAATGGAGTCTCCGTGCAGCTCCATGAGCTCACGGCGCGCGGCCGCCTCGCCCTTGCCCATCAGCTGGGTCATCAGGGCCTCGGTACCGGCAAAGTCGAGATCGCCCAGCTGCACCGGCAGCAAGCGACGTGTGTCAGGGTTGAGCGTGGTTTCCCACAACTGCTCGGGGCTCATCTCGCCCAGGCCCTTGAAGCGGCTGATGCTCCAGGCGCCCTCGCGCACGCCATCCTTGCGCAGCTTGTCGAGGATGGCCGTGAGCTCGCCCTCGTCCAGCGCATACATCTTGGTCGCGGGCTTCTTGCCTCGCGCCGGGGCATCGACCCGAAACAGCGGAGGGCGCGCCACATACACATGACCGGCCTCGATGAGCTTGGGAAAATGGCGGAAAAACAGGGTCAACAAGAGCACCTGGATGTGCGAGCCGTCGACGTCCGCATCGCTCAGGATGCAGACCTTGCCATAGCGCAGGCCGCTCAAATCCGGCGCGTCCGCAGCGCCATGCGGGTCGACGCCGATGGCGACCGAAATGTCGTGAATCTCGTTGTTGGCGAACAGGCGGTCACGCTCCACCTCCCAGGTGTTGAGCACCTTGCCGCGCAGCGGCAGAATGGCTTGCGACTCCTTGTCGCGGCCCATCTTGGCACTCCCCCCCGCGCTGTCGCCCTCCACCAGAAACACCTCGTTGTGGGCGGTGTCGCGGCTTTCGCAATCGGTGAGCTTGCCCGGCAGCACGGCCACGCCCGAGCCTTTGCGTTTCTCCACCTTCTGACCGGCACGCTGACGTGTCTGGGCGGTGCGGATGGCCAGTTCGGCGAGTTTCTTGCCGTAGTCCACATGCTGGTTCAGCCACAACTCCAGCGCGGGTCGCACATAGCTCGAGACCAGACGCACCGCGTCGCGCGAGTTGAGTCGCTCCTTGATTTGCCCCTGGAACTGCGGGTCGAGCACCTTGGCGCTGAGCACGTAGCTGGCCCGGGCAAACACGTCTTCGGGCAACAGCTTGACCCCTTTGGGCAAGAGGGCGTGCAACTCGATGAAACTCTTGACGGCCTGAAACAGGCCATCGCGCAGACCACTCTCGTGGGTGCCGCCGGCACTGGTGGGGATGAGGTTGACGTAGCTTTCGCGAACCGGCTGGCCATCCTCGGTGAAAGCCACACACCAGGCGGCGCCCTCACCCACTGCAAAACTTTCGTGCCCACTGTCCGCGTAGCCCTCGCCCTCGAAGAGCGGGATGACCGGGTCGCCCGTCAGGGTTTGCTGCAGGTAGTCCCGCAGTCCCGCCTTGAATTGCCAGGTCTGGGTGTCACGGGTCTTTTCTTGGAACAGGGTGACGCTCACCCCCGGCATCAGCACCGCCTTGCTGCGCAGCAAGTGCGTCAACTCGCTCATGGGCAAAGCCGCGGATTCGAAATAACGGGCATCCGGCCACACCCGCACTGTGGTGCCCTGGCGGCGGTCGTCAGCGCCAACCGCTCGGACCTGCAATGTCTCAGTGACGTCGCCGCCCTCAAACACCAGCCGGGCCACCTGCCCTTCACGGTGGGAGACCACCTCCATGCGGCGCGACAAGGCGTTGGTGACGCTCACCCCCACGCCGTGCAAACCACCGGAGAAGCTGTAGGCCCCACCCTGCCCTTTGTCGAATTTGCCACCGGCATGCAAACGGGTGAACACCAGTTCGATGACCGGTGCCTTTTCCTCGGGGTGCATCCCAAACGGAATGCCTCGGCCGTCGTCCTCCACGCTGACCGAGCCGTCGGCGTGCAGGCTGACGCGGATTTTCTTGCCGTGCCCGGCCAGGGCCTCGTCGGCAGCGTTGTCGATCACCTCTTGCAGAATGTGCAGGGGATTGTCGGTGCGGGTGTACATGCCCGGTCTCTGCTTGACCGGCTCCAGGCCCTTGAGGACCCGGATGGATCCTTCGGAATACGCAGGGGGTTGCTTGGTTGCCATGGGGGGCGATTGTAGTCAGCTTTGCGCCGCATACTGGATGAAATCACAGTTTCGCGGGGGTGGCGGGGGGGTTTCTGATGGGCATCGCACCTCCAGGACACCCAGATGGCCGACACCTGGGACAATCGGGGCTGTTCGCATTTCAAAGACCGTTATGTCCGTGTCACCCCTGGGCGCTACGCCCATCCCCCTGTTTCGCTTGCTGCTGTGCAGCGCCCTGATCGTCACCATTTCGATGGGGGTCCGTCACGGCTTTGGTCTGTGGCTGCAACCCATCACCCAGGCCCAGGACTGGAGCCGGGAAACCTTTGCCATGGCCATGGCCATCCAGAACCTGACCTGGGGCCTGGTCGGCATCTTCTCGGGCATGCTGGCCGATCGGTTCGGGGCCTTTCGGGTGCTGATCGGCTGCGCCCTTCTGTATGCCCTCGGGCTGGTCGGCATGGCCTTCGCAGACACCCCGCTCAGCTTTGCCCTGACCTGCGGCGTGCTGATCGGCATGGCGCAGGCAGGCACCACCTACCCAGTGGTGTATGGCGTGATCGGCCGCAACGTGGGCGTCGAGCGCCGCTCCTGGGCCATGGGGGTGGCCGCGGCGGCCGGCTCGTTTGGCCAGTTCCTGATGGTGCCCGTGGAGGGCTGGCTGATTCTGGGACAAGGTTGGCAGCAAGCGCTGGTGCTGCTGGGCATGAGTTGTCTGCTGATTCTTCCCCTGGCCCTGGGCTTGCGCGAGCCGCAGATGGGGCACGCCAGCGGTGTGATGCGACAGCAAACCATTGCCCAAGCCGTGCGTGAAGCCTTTGCCTACCGCAGCTTTCAGTGGCTCATGGCCGGGTATTTTGTCTGCGGCTTTCAGGTGGTGTTCATCGGTGTGCACATGCCCAGCTACCTGAAAGACCAGGGCCTGTCACCCCAGGTGGCCAGTTATGCGCTGGCCTTGATCGGACTGTTCAACGTGGTGGGAACGTATGCCGCCGGCGCCCTGGGGCAGCGCATGTCCAAACCCCGCATTCTGTCGGCCATCTACTTCCTGCGGGCCGTGTGCATCACGGTGTTTCTCCTGGTCCCCTTGAGCCCGGCCAGCGTGTATGTCTTCTCGGCGGTCATGGGCCTCTTGTGGCTCTCCACCGTCCCGCCCACCAGCGCCGTGATCGCCCAGATATTTGGCGTGGCACACCTCTCGATGCTGGCCGGCTTTGCCTTTTTCAGTCACCAGGT
>JACCED012074301.1_pt1 | contig 16975 bp, 22 predicted proteins | sample 7455021 | NCBI WGS metagenome assembly JACCED01 (sample SAMN15323456, study PRJNA562643) | freshwater metagenome | isolation source: river surface water | place: USA:Blue River Watershed | collected 2017-08-19 | reverse complement strand
AGCGAGATAGCTTGTCGCAAGCACGATCCGCTTGATACCGGCGCTTCGCGCTTGCAGGATCTGATGGAGTGTGAATGGCACACCACCGACAGGAAGCATCGGTTTCGGTGTGAGATCGGTCAGTGGAGCAAGTCGCGTTCCCCGCCCACCGACGAGAAGGATCGCGGCAGGGCTTGAATCTGGCATCTTTCGCCCTCCTACCCTTTCTCGGTGATCCGCCCGATCACCTTGTCGATCGCCTCATCTGTTGCGGTCAAAGCGATACGGATGTGATTGATCCCAGCCTCACCATAGAAGCGACCCGGCGTGACTATGACGCCTCGCTCGGCGAACCACTCCACCTGTTCCCAATCGCTTCGCCCGTTGCTGCACCAAAGGTAGAGACCAGCCTCTGAATGTTCGGTTCGAAATCCAAGACTTTCGAGAACTGGACGCAACCGAGATCTACGATTGGCGTAACGTGCCGCTTGCTCCTTCACATGCACTTCATCACCGAGTGCGATCGCAATTGCGTGTTGGATCGGAGCTGGCATCATCATCCCAGCATGCTTCCTGATCTCTAGAAGTCGAGCGATCAAATTCGGATCACCGGCGACGAATGCTCCTCGGTAACCTGCGATGTTCGATCTCTTTGAGAGCGAATGTAGGACGAGAAGTCCATGGTTCTCTCCCTTGGCGACTTCGAAGGTAGAGATCGGAACCTTGGAATCAGGGAAGGAGAAGTAACACTCATCACTTGCCACCATCGCGCCGTGAGAGCGATGAGCGAGCACAGCCGCCATCTCCTCGCGAGAGTGGACCCTTCCAGTCGGATTCGATGGTGTATTGATCCAGATCAGAGTCTTCTCATCAGGCTTTGGCCACGATTTCACATCGATCTCGACCTCGGTGATTCGAGATCTGGCGATGAGCGCCCCTACTCGATAGGTCGGATAGGCGATCTTCGGGATGATGACGTGTTCTGCTTGCAGTAGAAGTGGAAGCCATGCGACAAGTTCCTTGGAGCCGATCGTCGGCAGTACATCGAAATCACCAGTCGCGCCAAGAATCTCTCGACAGTAGCGAGAGATGGCTTCGCGAAGCTCTTTCGATCCTGTCGTCACCGGATAACCTGGCGAATCACTCGCGCTGGCTAAGGCATCACGGATGAACTGTGGTGTTGGATCTACTGGCGTCCCTTGACTGAGATCAACGGCGCCATCACGATGTTCGCGCGCCTTCGCCCCATAGGGAGCGAGCAGGTCCCATGGGAAATCTGGAAGTGCGAAGCCTTCCGTCTTCAGTTGCTCTCCGGCTTCTTCTGGATCTGGAGTACGACAGGATGGTCCTTGCCGGTCGCGCCGACCTTGCTGGCACCACCCGGAGAGCCGAGTTCGTTGAAGAATTCAGCGTTGTAGCCCTTGAATCCCTGCCACTGACCCGGGACATCGTCCTCGTAATAGATCGCCTCGACCGGACATACCGGCTCACACGCACCACAATCGACACACTCATCGGGCTGGATGTAGAGCATCCTCTCGCCCTCATATATGCAATCGACCGGACACTCCTCGATACAGGACTTGTCTTTGACGTCGATACATGGTTCTGCGATGACGTATGTCATGAAGTACTGATCCCTTCCTAAGATCCCACTGGCATCACAACTGAGGGCGGATTCGAAGCCGACCCTCGCTAGAACCGCATTCTCGCATAACCTTCCCCCTATGGCTTTGCCAACTGACCCGGCATCTCGCTTGATGGAAGAGAGCCTCGGCAAGAAAGTGAGCATCCGCCTTCATGATGAGGGTGGTGGCTTTCGCGACCTACTCGGAGAGTTGGTGGCGCCAGGCAGTGTCAGACGCAAGGACGGCTCCGTCGCCTCATTCGATCCGACGAAGGTCTTCGCATTCCGCATCGTAGAGAGCGGATCCTCGCGATGAGTGGGACCGCAACCGGCGTGCGAATCTACGACACTCTCACGCGCGAACTTCGTGAGATCGTAGCAAGCGACGGTAAAGAGGTACGCATCTACTGCTGCGGTCCCACCGTCTATCGCGATGCCCATCTTGGGAATCTCCGTACCTTCCTTCTCTCGGACATCGTCCGTAGAACCTTGGAATTCAAAGGACATCGAGTGCAATTGGTGCAGAACATCACCGATGTCGGGCACATGAGCGAGGACTTCGACGAGGACAAGCTCCTCGCCGAGTCGAAGACGACGAAGCGTGATCCCTTCGAGATCGCTCGAGAATTCGAAGCGAAGTTCCACAAGGACCTCGCACTCCTTGGGATCATCCCCGCGGATCACTATCCGCGAGCGAGTGAGTGCATCGAGATGATGCATCGACATATCGAAGCTTTGATGGAGAGAGGTCTTGCCTATCTCGGTGAGGACAAGACGGTCTACTTCGCGAGTGAGAAGTTCCCAAGTTATGGCGCGATCAGCGGGAATCGACTGACCGATCTCAAACCGGGCCACCGCTATGAGTTCACTGAATCCGGGGCAAAGCGCTTCCACGCTGACTGGGCGCTCTGGAAGGCTGCCGGCGCCCGTCGCGAGATGATCTGGGATTCACCATGGGGTCCAGGTTTTCCGGGATGGCATATCGAGTGTTCTGCTATGTCTCTCACCTTCCTCCATGGCCATGTCGATCTTCACATCGGTGGAATCGATCTGCGGTTCCCTCATCACGAGAACGAGCGAGCGCAGTCGAACCCGTTGATCGAGCAAGGGTCGAATCGGGAAGCGGTCGATCTCTGGCTCCATGGTGAACACCTCCTCTTCGAGGGAAGGAAGATGTCGAAGAGCGCAGGGAATGTCGTCCTGCTAAGCGATGTGGTCGAGAGAGGATTCGATCCATTGAGCGTGCGCTTCTGTCTCATGGAAAATCGCTATCGATCGCAGATGGATCTCTCTTGGGATTCAATCGCTGCGGCAGACAAGGTCTTGGATCGTTGGCGAAGCATCACGGCGCAAGCCGAAGGCGAGAAGGCTCTCACTCCTGCCATGACTTCGATCCGCGACGAGATCATGGGATATCTCGCCGCCGATCTCGACTCACCACGAGCGCTACAACGACTTCGCTCCCTTGAGAAGGAGAGCGCGATACCGCTCGCCGAGAAGTCCCGACTCTTCGCTTCGATCGACCAACTCCTCGGCCTCAACCTCACCGCTACCCCAAAGTCGAAGGAGAAGAGGTTGAGTGCAGAGGATGCAGCACTTCTCGAGGCAAGGTCGAAGGCAAGAGATGAGCGCGACTTCGCTGAGAGTGATCGCATCCGTGACCTGCTTGCCACGCATGGCATCGAGGTGCGCGATCTGCCGACGGGGCAGGAGTGGCACTGGATCTGAAGTCGGAGGTTCGATAGATCAGAGCGACTTGGGCCTGGCGATGAGTGAGAGCGCGACGAAAGCGCTCGCGCCGACCAAGAATGAGCTTCCAATGGTGTCGCCCTCGATCAAAATCTCATCACCATTGCGAACTGTGCTCGCTACCCATGCGATCAGGAACCAAACTGTCGCTGCCAAGATCGATGGGATCCGCTGACTAAGGCTTCCCACGGAAGTACGCGCTGCCAAAGTAGAGATGTATCTCATCATCACCACGATCACAGCGAGCGCGAGAAAGAGTCCATAAGGGCGACTCCACGAATGAAGGAGTACAGCCACCGCAGAGAAGATGGCGGAGATCGCAATCGACTTGAGCCAGAGCATCAAAGAGTGACACCTGCGAAGAGGTCGGTCTCACGTCCATCGCCATCGAACGGTCCCGATGGTTTTCCATGGACCAAGGTGTAGAACTCACGACCCCAGACTTGAGTGCCGAGATTGTTCGATAGTGCGAAGAAGGGGCCATCGACCGTGATCTGGGTGGCGTGAGCCCGCATCGCAGCCATCTTCCGATCCAGCATCGACTCATCGGTGATCACAGTGGTTACAGAGGCATCTGGCTTCGCAAAGGGAAAGTCTTCGGCTTTGTCGACACCGAAGAACTGGGTGTCACTTCCCTTCATCGCCTCGATCCCCTGTTCGATGACCGAGATCGGGATCGTGTTCCAATAGATCTTCTGGATCGACCAACTCGAGCGGATCTTCTCTGCTGCTCGCATCGCGATCTGATTGGCCTTGATGTGATCGGGGTGGCCATAACCGCCGAACTCGTCATAAGTGATGAGGACATGTGGACGTATCTCCAACATCACCGCACCGAGGTCATCCGCTGCCTGCTCGAGATCGGATTGCCAGAAGGAATCCTTTCGTTCATTCGGTGGCGTCCCCATCATCCCGCTATCGCGATAGCTCCGCTTCTCTCCACCGAGGAATCGGAAGTCACTGATACCGATGATCGCCATCGCATCTGCAAGTTCAACTTCGCGATGTTTGCCCAGTCGATCCTCTTGATGGCTCGCAAGATGTGCGAGTTCTGGTACCAATACCTCACCCTCCTCACCACGCGTACAGGTCACGAGGGTCACGTGATGGCCTCGTGATGCGTAGTGAGCCATCGTGATGCCGTTGTTGATCGTCTCGTCATCGGGATGAGCGTGTACCAACATCAGGCGCATGGAAGTTTCTTGAGGCGCCAATGGTGTCGTTTCCATCACAGGGTGAGTCTATGTACTTCTACTGACCAGTTCGAAGTCGAAAGAAATCCTGGCGTTACTATTGTGCTCATGACGCAAAACCGTGAGGCCCATGAAGTCGGTGGCGAAGCGAAGGATAAAGGGCGACTTCCGAAGGACGAGCGTCGTGCCCAACTTCTCCAAGCCGCCTTGGAAGCGTTCACGCAATCCGGTTATCACGCCGCATCAATGGATGAGATCGCAGAGCGTGGTGGTGTCAGTAAGCCAGTGCTCTATCAGCACTTCCCATCGAAGCTCGATCTCTATCTCGCAGTTCTCGACACCCATATCGACTCCCTCGTCTTCGCGATCCAGAAGTCGATCGCATCGACCAAGGCGAACTCGGATCGTGTGGCGAACACTGTGCAGGCCTACTTCGACTTCATCGATACCGAAGGTGAGGCATTCCGCCTCCTCTTTGAGAGCGACATGAATGTCGAACCCCAAGTTCGTGAGCGTCTCAATCGCATGACCTATGACTGTGCGGCTGCTGTGAGCGCCGTGATCTCCATCGATACCGGTCTTGCGAAGGAGTCATCGATGTTGCTTGCGATCGGCATCATCGGAAACGCTCAGATCACGGCTCGTCACTGGTTGGATCGGGATAGTAAATTGACCAAGAAAGAGGCAATCGCCTTCGTCTCGAATCTCATTTGGCGAGGTATCTCAGGCTTCCCTCGACAAAACTAGTCACTGATCCGCAACTCTCACTAGACTCGCCATCATGGCTACCAAGAAGAGTGCAGAGGCAAGTCGGATTGAGATCCGGGTGAGCGTGACTGATTCCGCTCGTGAGATCGTCCTTGAGAGTGACACCACTCGCGACGAGATTATCGCCGCGATGAATGTCGCGATGAATGAGAACTCGCCCTTGATCCTCACCGACCACCGAGGTCGGCAAGTGATCATTCCGGCTAGCAAGATCGGTTTCGTGGAGATCACACCTCCGACAGAGCGTAAGGTCGGATTCGCAACTCTCTGATCGCACCGCGTGATGCGACCCTACGGACACGTCAGAGCGTGGGGAAGAACTCCTTGATCGCCGAGATCAGCATCTCCACCGCGATCGCCGCAAGAAGAAGACCTGCAATCCGCGCGAGAAGGTCGACTCCCGACTCCTTGATCACAGAGACGATCTTGGTAGAGAACATCAGCGTGAGACCGATCAATATGTGAACCAGCAAGACGGCGACAGTCAGTGCCAACGCCTTGGGCGCAGTATCGCCATCGGTGTTGGCCTCTTGCACGAAGAGCATGATCGCCACAATCGCTCCTGGACCTGCGAGCAAAGGGGTGCCGAGCGGCACGAGCGCGACATTGCTATCCGAACCCTCTAACTTCTTCTTCGTCTCACCTTTGAGTAACTCGAGTGAGACCAACAAGAGGAGAAGACCACCGGCTCCCTTGAGTGCGGGTAACGAGATCTTCAAGTAGTCGAGGATCCATTGACCGAAGAGGGCGAAGATCGTGATGACCAAGAAAGAGGTGAGGGCTGCCTGCCAAGCAAGGCGTCGTTGTTCTCGAATGGTCTTATCTGAGACCAAGGAGAGAAAGAGTGGGGTCGCCCCAGGTGGGTCCATGATCACGATCAATGTGACCAGAGCTTGGAGGCCGAAAGTAAGGTCGATCCAATCGATCCCATTCATCTCAGCTCCTCACTCCCCAACTGGTGCGAAACCCGTCGCTCTTGCGACGATCCGCTCGAACTGCGCCATGTCAGTGGTGTTCTCTGCCAGTCGATTCTCTTTTCCGTTGCCATGGTAGTCGCTACCACCCGTCGCGATGAGCCCAAAACGACGACTCAACTCCCGCAGCGCATCTCGCTCTCCCTCCTTATGATCACGATGGTCGATCTCGATCCCATCAAGACCGGCTTCCACAAGACTCTCGAGATACTCCGGCGAGATGATCCGACCACGTAACGAAGCGAATGGGTGAGCGATGATCGCGACTCCTCCCGCCTCCTTGATCAATCGGATCGCATCTTCAGGTGTCGGTGAGGCATCAGGGATGTAGAACTTCGAACGATTATGTAGGAACTTGTCGAAGGCCTCACTTCGATCCTTGACGATGCCACGCTTGACCATCGCATCTGCAAGATGTGGCCTGCCAAGCGTCGCTCCCTCACGTAACTGCTCGTAGACATCCTCAATCGTGATCTCCATACCTGCCTCTTGGAGGCGACCGACGATCCGCTCCATACGGGTCACTCGATTACTGCGAGTCTGATCCATCGCGCTTCGCAGCGGTTGGTTCTCCGGATCGAAGAGGAGTCCGAGCATGTGCACGCTCAGCGCCTCCTTCGTCTGGCACGAAATCTCGGCGCCCAGGACCAATGAGATCGCACTCCCTCGATGCTCGAGCGCATCCTGCCATCCTGCAATCGAGTCATGATCGGTGAGCGCTAGATGTGTGATCCCAGCATCGATTGCGTGCTCTACCAATTCGCCGGGGCGATCGGTTCCATCACTCTCGTTCGAATGTGTATGGAGATCGATCCTCAAGGTCATCTCACCACCCTAGCGAGATTCACGTCGCGTAACAAAGAGTGCGCAACCCAACAACAAGACGATGATGCCAGGGATGGTTCCTGCAGGAGGGATCTGATCGATCCACCACCAAGCAAAGAGTGCACCGATCGGTACTTCGAAGAAGACGATCAGAGAGACGACGGTTGGTGAGACTCGCTTGAGTGAGAAGTTGAACATGGTGTGTCCAAGGATCTGTGATCCAAGGATGAGTGCTATGAGCAAGAGCCACTCGCGCTGAGGAAAATCGATCAAAGGATCACCGACAAGAAGAAGTAATGGCAAGGCTGTTATCGCACAGGTGGCATAACAGACGGTGGTGTAGGTCGAGGTATTGATGGTCCGTTGTGCCTTCGCTCCAATCAAGACATAGAGCGCCGAGAGTGCGGCACATGCGATCGCAGCAAGATCACCAAGGAAGGCACGGAATGAGATGGTGAGGTCGACACCAGTGATGACGAGCACACCAGCGAAGGAGATCGCCATGCCAAGCCAGGCCTTTGTAGGAATATGCCCACCGAGGAATCGGATGTAGACGGCTGCAAAGATCGGTTGTAGTGCGGTCAGCGCCACTCCGGCTGCCACACTGGTGAATCTCATCGCGATGAAGAATCCGATGAAGTGAAGAGCAAGGAAGAAGCCGGCGAGAGCTGACCACCCGATGGCACGTCGCTCTGCCGCGCTCTTGTATTGCTTGGCGCGGAGGGCAAATGGCGCCATGAGTATCGCGCCACCGAGATTTCGCCAAAAGATCAAGACCAGGATCGGCATCGCGCTGAGCGCGATCAACGGTCCTGACATCCCGATTCCGATGATTCCCCCGAGCAAAAGCGGAATGTCACGTCCTGTGGGCATCGCTGTATGACTCTGATCCTTGAAACCTGAGGTCATATCGCCTTTCCTCGCTTATATCTTGGGATGACGGGAGAATCCTAAGTGGAAGCCATGATCACGAGAGTAGAATCTCGTTAGGATTGAAGCGACTTCATGTCGTCTCACTCCATCCCTCGAAAATCTCGATCTTGCTTCTCTCTACGTGGGGGTGTGACGTGGCAATCGCAGCAGCGAAGCGTGTCTTTCTCGCTCGCTTCGCAGGGACTTCTGTCTTCGAGCCCAACGGTGATCGTGTCGGTCGTATCCAAGATGTCGTCGCCCTGTTGCGGACATCGAATCAACCTCCTCGAGTCGTAGGCATCGTCGTCGAAGTGCCACCGAAACGAAAGATCTTCATACCGATCACACGCGTGAGTTCACTCGATATCGGAGTCGTCGTCATCAATGGTCAACTCAACATCCGCAGGTTCGAACCTCGTGCCAATGAGGTCTTGGTCATCGGAGAACTTCTCGACAAGAGCGTTCATCACCATCACTCTCCGTATCTCATCGATGACGTTGCCATGGAGCCTGATGAGAAGGGTGATTGGTATCTCAATCGACTCCACATCTCCCCAAAGTCCCGAGTCCGCAGGGCGCGCTCCGAAGGAAAGACCGTGGAGTGGAGTGCGGTGACCGGTTTGACGGAGATCGAAGAGAACCAAGGAGTCGCTTCGCTCTTGGCTGCGATCGCCACGATGCGAGCCGCTGACCTAGCCGGTCTCTTGATAGACCTTCCAGCGAAACGAAGGATCGAATTGGTCAGAGCGCTCGACGATGAACGGCTAGCGGAAGTCCTCGAAGAGATGGATGAGTCGCTGCGCGTCGAGATCCTCGCTCATATCGAGGGCGAACGAGCTGCGGATGTCTTGAGTGAGATGGGTGCAGATGACGCCGCGGACCTACTCCGTGACTTGAGTTCTGATCAAGCAAGCGCACTCCTTGCGCTGATGGAGCCTGCCGATGCTGAAGATGTGAAGAGACTGATGAGCTACGAGGATTACTCGGCTGGCGGCATGATGACGACAGAGCCAGTGATTCTCGGTCCCGATTCAACTGTCGCCGACGCACTCGCGGCCATACGCAAGTCAGAACTTCCTGCCTCGCTCACGACCTCTGTCTATGTCGTGCGCTCCCCTTACGAGACACCGACCGGTCGATTCGTGGGAACCGTCCACTTACAACGACTCCTGCGCGAACGACCTGGGACTCTCCTCGGTGGCATCATCGATGCTGAGACCACTCCCATCACCGCAGATTGGCAGTTGGAAGAGACCGCCTCTTATCTTGCGAACTACAACTTACTCTCAGTGCCGATCGTTGATGCGAACCATCGCCTGATCGGTGCCATCGCTGTCGATGATCTCTTGGATCATCTGCTACCTCAAGATTGGCGCAAAAAGGCGTCGGAGATGAAGGAGGCTTCCCATGAATAAGTTCAAGTCCGATCCGGATCGTGATCGAGACCTTCTCGAGGTGCCTCTCACCTCACGAAGGTCTAGACGACAACCTTACGATGCCGAGCGTTTCGGAGAGATTGCCGAGCGAATCGCGCGTTTCATCGGCACCGCAAGATTTCTGGTCTACATGACGAGTTTCGTGCTCAGTTGGATGGCGTGGAACCATCTGATGCACCCGTCGCTGCGGATCGATGAGTTCCCCTTCATCTTCCTCACTCTGATGCTCTCGCTGCAGGCTTCCTATGCCGCCCCTTTGATCCTCTTGGCACAGAATCGTCAGACCGACCGTGATCGCGTCCAGTTCCAAGAAGATCGGATACGCGATGAGCGGACCCAGGCAGACGCAGAGTTCATAACGAGAGAAATCGCATCGCTGCGAGCGCAAGTTCAACAAGTCGCCACGAGAGAGTTCGTTCGAAGCGAGATCAGAGAGCAACTCGAGGAGTTACTCGATCAACTCAAGAAGGACGAGCGATCAGGTAAGGATTCCTAAGCGTCTTCCGACGAGTGAATCGTTGCGTTGCGCAAGGTGTGAAGCGAGCGCGGTGAAGGCCTTGGCTGCAGGGGAATTTGGCGACGTGACGACGATGGGCTTTCCCTCATCTCCTCCAGAGCGCAGTTCGATATCGAATGGGACCTGTGCGATCAATGCAACATCGGCGCCGACAAGGTCCGAGAGTCGTCGCGCACTCTCTTCACCACCACCTCGGCCGAAGAGATCTATTGCCTCGCCGCAATGAGGGCAGGGAGCCGCTGACATGTTCTCGACGACGCCCAGGATCAGTTGCTTGAGTTGATGTGCGATTCGACCAGCGCGCTCTGCTACCTCGGAGGCCGCGACTTGAGGAGTGGTGACGACCAAGAGTTCGGAATTAGGGATCAATTGTGCGAGCGAGATCGCGATATCTCCGGTCCCTGGCGGAAGATCGAGCAAGAGAAAGTCCAAGTCGCCCCAATAGGCATCTGTGAGGAGTTGCTCGAGTACGCGATGTAGGAGCGGACCACGATAGGCGATTGGATCGGCTCGATCGGGTTTGAACATCTCCATCGACACGACCTTGACGCCATATCCCTCTACGGGGATGAAGAGTTGGTCGATCACAGTCGGTCGTACTCCCGCGACACCAGCAAGTCGTGGGATCGAATGTCCATATACATCGGCATCGAGGATCCCGACTGAAAAGCCCAGATTACGGAGCGCAATCGCGAGATTCACTGTCACCGAAGACTTTCCGACGCCGCCCTTACCGGAGGCAATGCCGATCACACGGGTCAATGAATCGGGTCTAGCGAATGGGATCTCCTTCTCTCGACCACCGCGGACGATCCGCTTCACCTCATTGCGCTGCTCTTCCGTCATCACTCCGAAATCGAGATCCACTCTTTCGATACCTTCTACAGTAAGGGCTGCCGCAGTGACATCCTGTTGCAACCTTTCGCGCATCGGGCAACCCGCGATGGTGAGCAGGATCCTTATCGATAAGCGTTCGCCCTCTATCTGGAGTGAATCGACCATCCCCAGATCAGTGATGGGTTTGCGTAACTCCGGATCATTGACGCGTGAAAGCGCACTACGGACGAGGTCCTCTCGAGAACTCATGAGTTATGACTCGCGATCGACTTCTACGGCATCTCAGGATCGAACTTAGCCGGCGGGGTGCGCTTCACAGCCTTCGTGCTGTTACTCACCTTCGGCTTCTCATCGATCGCATCGAGGACATGCTTCTGCAAGAGCGTCTTCGGATTGAGGTCTCTGACATTGAGATCCTCGAAACCGGGTCCGAGGTTCTTCTTCAACTCATCACCAGCACCGGTCGTGAAATCTCTGACCTTCTTGATGAATCGCGCAGCATCTGCCGCTGCCTTCGGAAGACGATCCGGACCGACGAGGATCATGCCAAGGATGGCAAGTCCGATGATCTCACCGCCGCCGATATCGAACATATGGCAATACTAGTTCGGGCTCGACTAGTTCTGGCTCGCGGCCAAAGTCAGTGAGAGCGAGATGCGCTTACCATCTCTCAGGATGACAAGGTTCACACGGTCACCGACATCTCGGGACCTGATGGCGACGATCAACTCATCGGAGGTGGTGATCTCAACACCCTCGAACTCGACGATCACATCACCGCGTCGGATCCCTGCCTTGGCAGCCGGACCGCCGGCGATCACTGCATCAGGTTGATCCGCGACAAGGGCACCATTGCCTGTGAACCTGGAGTCGATCGAGACTCCCATGATCGGATAGACCGAGCGACCGGTTGCGATCAATTGTTCAGCGGTCTTCTTCGCTTGGTTGATAGGGATCGCGAAACCAAGTCCGATCGAACCACTCGTACTGAGTGAATTGCCGAGCGTTGCGATCGCAGAGTTGACTCCAACGACTGCGCCACTGAGGTCGACCAAAGGTCCACCAGAGTTACCAGGATTGATCGCTGCGTCGGTCTGAAGGGCGTTGATGAAGGAGGTCTCATCATCGCCACCGACAGTGACCGCTCGATTCTTCGCGCTGATGATCCCGGTCGTAACCGTCCCGCTCAAACCCAGCGGGGAGCCGATCGCGATGACGTTGTCACCAACTTGGATCGCATCACTGTCGCCGAATTGGAGCGCAGGCGCGGAGTTCACTGCGATCTTCAGAACTGCGAGGTCATAGGAGGCATTCCGTCCGACCACTCTCGCGGTGAATCGTTTGCCATTGTTGAGTTTGACCGAGATCCGTCCATTGCTAGTAGCAGCATCGCTGATCACGTGATTGTTGGTGAGGATGAAGCCATCGCTTCGGATGAAGAAACCACTACCGGTGCCGCTTCCAGTACGACTCGTGGTTGCAATGGAGACCACGGACGGCAAGACTCGTTGCGCGATCCCGGCGATGGAATCCGGCGCACGCTCGACGGTGCTTCCGACCGTTACCAAGTTGGCGTTGGTTGAGATCAACTCTCGGTCAGCAAGGTATGCACCGCCGACACCGCCAAGGAGTCCGACGACGAGTGCGATGATGAGAGTGACACCCGTGCCGATCCGGCGCACCTTGCGATCGGTCGCCGTGGTGAATCGCTTGTGATCGTCGTTCTGACCAGCGCTCCACCAGGTCACATGTTCATTCATATCCGCATTCTTCCTAATCCTTGGTCGCTTCGCTCATCTTGATGGCGACCATCACGCCCTCATCGATGGGAAGTAGGAGCGGACGCCACTTCTGCCCACTTCTCACCGATCGGATCGCCTCGCGTCTTGAGAGGCTCAAGTCATCGCGTTGTGTGGGATCGGCAACCTTGCCACCGCCGAGGATGCCATCGAGGATGACGAGTCCCCCGGGACGTAACGATCGATGGATCTGATCGAGCGCGTCGACGAGATAGTCGGAGTCCTTCGACTCCGAGGTCTGTCGCATGATGAATATGTCATAGGACTCATCTGCCAATTTCCCGATCACTTCCTTCGTCGTACCTGTGATCAGTCGATAACGCGTCGCTGGTATCCCGGCATCCTCGAAGGCGCGTCGCGCCGCTTTCGCTTGCGCCATCTCGGCATCGATCGAGGTGAGATTCACTTCGGCAAGATCAAGAAGGTAGAGACCACCCACACCGGTTCCTGTTCCGACCTCCACGATCGAGGATGCGCCGATCAACTCAACGAGGAAGCGAGTAAGGGCAGCGGTTAGTCGAGGTGGGTTCGCTATCCCAAGTTCCTCACCACGCACCCGGGCTGCAATGATCACTTCGGACTCTGGTAGCAGACTCTCGCTGAAGGCGTTCATATCTCCGCGTTGCGGAATGAAGGGAAGCGATGACATCAGAGTGTCGCAAGCCAAGCTGTGAGCGTTCGAACTCCGAAGCCAGTCCCGCCCTTCACATATTCACCAGCATCGACCTCTGACCGTGCAGGTCCTGCGATATCTAGGTGGACCCAACGTCGCTTTCCGACGAACTTCTCCAAGAAGAGCGCAGCGGTGACTGATCCGGCACCGAACTTCGGCTTGTCGGCGGTGTGATTGAAATCTGCGATCTCGCTCTTCAGCGCTATCTGATAATCATCGATCAATGGCATATGCCAGAGACGATCGCCGGCCTCCTCGCCGATCTGATTGAGGCGAGCAGCAAGTCGCTCATCACGTGAGTACATCGCTGCATACTGCTTGCCAAGTCCTAGTGATGCAGCGCCGGTCAATGTCGCGACATCGACCAAGTAATCAGGATCCAGATGAAGGTCGGCATAAGCGAGGCCATCGGCGAGAACGAGACGACCCTCAGCATCGGTGTTGATCACCTCGACAGTCGTGCCGCCGTAGTGGGTGATGACGTCAGAGGGACGTTGTGCAGTTGCCGAGAGGGTGTTCTCTGCGAGCATCAAGAGCGCTGTCACTTTGACTGGCAGTCGCAGCTCTGCAGCAGCAAGAGTCGTCGCTGCCACCACTGCTGCACCGCTCATATCGGTCTTCATCGCCATCATCATGTCGTAGGGGCGCTTGAGCGATACGCCGCCAGTATCGAAAGTGATGCCTTTACCGACGAAGACGACATGTGCCTTTGCCTTAGGTGGTGAGTAGGTAACAGTTACAAAACGTGGTGGATGGACCTTCGAAGAACCGCCGACTGCCAAGAGTCCGCCGAACTTTGCTATCTCCTTACCGCCTCGCGATACGACTTTCACTCTGCTCGACTGCTTTCCGAGATCCTTGGCGAAGGAAGCGATCTTCGATGCCACCCATGCCGGGGTCTTCGTATTGGACGGGGTGTGGATCAAGTCTCGAGCGTTCCAAAGATGCGAGATCACCACCCGGATCGAGTCGAGCTCCTCTTGCTTTCCACTCAAGGCCAAGAAGGAGGGGCGATCCGAACTCTGCGAGCTCTTCTCGCTCCATTGGTAGTTTGCGAGTAGGAGTGATTCGTAGAAGTAGCGAGTTAGACGATCCCCTCCGAGCGCGATCAAAACCTTCTTCTTCTTACCCTTGAAGCGCCGACCGAGGAGTGCGCCGACTTTTCTGATATCCGCAATCTTTTCGCTATCGAGTGCGAAGAAGACGATCTCGCTTGGAGCGCCCTTAGCGCTACCTCGGGCGAGCGAAAGTGGGACGGATGTCATCTCGCCAGCCTTCGCTTCGACCAGACCATCCTTGTTCTGGAACTCGCGAGTGTGGAGGGCAAGGAGTGCGTTGAGATCGATCCCGAGACGCTTGTTGGTCTCTCGGATGAATTCCTTCTTTACGAGAAACTCTGGGCCTTGCTTAGTCGATCTATATGCAAACGCGATCGCGTCGAGTCCTTGGATTGGGTTCTTCTTCCCGGAAGCGATTAGCTCGAGGGAGGGTAGTGAACGGTTCATGTTGATCCGCTCGATCGGAGGCCGATTACTTCTTGATCAGATTGACTGCCGCATGGAGACAGTCGGCCAGGCTGCGTGCCTCTTCTTGATTGAGCTCGACGACGAGTCTGCCACCGCCCTCAAGCGGGATTCGCATGACGAGACTTCGTGCCTCTTTCGTGACCTCCATCGGGCCATCACCAGTTCGAGGTTTCATCGCTGCCATGCTGTGACTCCCGTCGCAATCCCCAAGAGAGTGGGGAGGAATTCGTAAAGCAAGAGCGGAATTATCCCCGATATCGCCCCGGGTGTGAAATCGAAGCTAACCGCCCTCGATCCCCAGCGCGGCGAGGAGGCGCTGGCGCCCCATCTGAAGAACGCTCTCCACGGCTCTCATGGGTACGCCTAGTAAAGATGCGATCTCCTCGGCAGTTTGGGACTTGACATAGAAGAGCGTGAGGATGATGCGTTCTTCCTCCGGCAAGGATGAGAGGAGATCGTGCAGATGATTCTCCTTATTCGACATCTCTCACTTCTCTGCGTTCTACCCTTCGCTTGAATCTCTGAAGCGAGATCCAGACTCCGATCAGGATCCCGGGTTTGATCGCCGCGAGGATCCAACTCGGCGCCTCGATCCCTTCGAACCAATCGAATCGAGTCCGTGAAGCATCTGTTGAGTCAGGAGTGAGAGTGAAGGTTCCGTAGCCACGGATGATCCTTCCGACATGTTCTACGCGACAGAATCGTGGCGGCTCCCATGCAGAGACGACCATCTCGTCCATCACTCCCAGCACTCGATTCCACCGAGCGAAGGGTCCGGTGAATGCACGGAGAGTGTGACCGACTCCAGCTGGGGATTTACGATCGTCATAGACGCGAGTCGACAACATCCACTCCGACTGACCTTCCCAATCGACCATCTCCGCCCACACCTTTGTTATCGGAGCGTCGATGTCGATGGCAAGTGCGAATTCTTTCAAGGGTCTCGCCATCAACTTCTCATCCTCTCGAAACTCTCGAGTCCAAGTAGGCGAGCGTCTCTTCGATCCCCTCACTCCAATGCACCACTTCGCGTTGTCCAGGTTTGATGAGATGTTCTCGATCGAGATCATCGAGGAGACTCTTGAGTGATCGATAGGTGTCGAAAGGATCAAGGATCACAACCGGTTTGGAGTGGAATCCGAGGTATCCACCGACCCAGATCTCGAAGAGTTCCTCCAGGGTTCCGAGGCTTCCCGGGAGTGCGATGAAGGCATCGGCCAACTCCTCGATCTTGCCTTTACGCTCCCTCATATCCTTCACTTCGATCAATTCCGTCGCCTCATCATCGGCGAACTCAAGCTTGAGCAACTTCGTTGGGATGACGCCGAGACAGGCACCGCCACGTGATCTCGCACCTCGAGCGACTGCGCCCATCATCGAGACCTTCCCACCACCCCAGACCAACTCCCATCCATGGGATGCGATGGCAGCACCGAGACGGAATGCGAGATCGAGGTACTTCTCATCGATGCTCTGCGATGAGGAGCAATAGACAGCCACACGAGGTTGTGCCACGAGGAGAGGGTAAATCACTGCGAGTGCTTTCCATTGATAGCGTTGGCACGTGGACCTGAGAAAAGCATATGGATTCGGTATCGCCACCGTGCATTCATCTGGAATCCTCGACACATCGTTCATCTCACTCGGTCTTGGTGCGATTTCGAGCGCAAAGCGACCAGAGTTCGATCCTGCACTTCTAGTTCGAAGCGATTCGGATCAGATTCGTGGCATCACACGTGAAGAGATCGCGATCGAGATCGATCTCGATCAACCGATCAAGGATGCCAAGGACGCATATCTCAGACTCCATCTCCTCTCTCACAGACTCGTCAAACCACATGGTCAATCGCTCGATGGATTGTTCGCAGCGCTCTCCAATGTGGTCTGGACATCGCAAGGTCCTTGTGCGATCAGTGATTTCGCCCAGGTGAAGGAGCGGTTGCGCGCGCGATTTGGACATCTCACCGTCCTCGGTGTCGACAAGTTCCCACGGATGGTCGACTACGTCATTCCTGAAGGAGTTCGAATCGCTGATGGTGATCGTGTCCGCCTAGGTACTTATCTCTCACCAGATACGACCGTCATGCATGAAGGTTTTGTCAATTTCAATGCCGGCACCCTTGGCGCTTCGATGGTCGAGGGGCGTATCTCAGCAGGAGT
>JACCED012071438.1_pt1 | contig 16976 bp, 7 predicted proteins | sample 7455021 | NCBI WGS metagenome assembly JACCED01 (sample SAMN15323456, study PRJNA562643) | freshwater metagenome | isolation source: river surface water | place: USA:Blue River Watershed | collected 2017-08-19 | reverse complement strand
GCCCACTTATTGTCACCACCGTCGTCTGTCCATACTAATTCGTTTTCGCTGATTGGGAAATGAATAGATTCACCAATTTGGTTTATTGACGGAGAGCGATGAGATTTAAAATAAGACAGCGTAACTTTGTCCTGCTCAGCAAACGGTTTTGGTTGTTCGTCTTTTAGAGCTACTAATGTAACGACTCGTCCGTTAATAGAATCTATGTTATAAAATCCGTTGTATTCTTTAGTTTGATCTATACCTAAGTAATCTCCAATATCAACTTCTAAATCAGCTTCTAAAGTTACTATAATTTTACCTAATGTATAATCTATTTTTTCTACAGCCGCAACTAGTCTTGTATATCTATAAACATTCCATTCTCTACCTTCAAACCCAACCCAAACATAATCTCCATCTTTAAAATCAGATACAGTTTGATTTGTAATCTCGTTAATAGTTTTTAAGGTTAATTTAACATCACTTGAACGAACATAACCCGGAGTTCTCAGGTAATTTTTACTATTGCGGATTGGCCAAGGGTTGCTGTTATATCCAACTGGTTTTACATAAATGTCGTTTGGTGTTTGTCGTACAACAAAGTCTACTACTGAATTATCTACTTGTGTAACAAGCTCAAATCCTTGAGGATTGTTTTTATATAACTGTTCGTCGATTACAAATTCAATGTTTTCAAAACTACTGCTGGCGCCGTATTGTCCAGTTCTAATAGCCCATTCTTCGTAGAAAGTTACACTTTCTTGACCTTCTGCACTTAATACATCAAACAACTTATTGAGAACATTCTGTGTTCCTTTCTCAATAATCATTCCTTGATAGAATTTAAATTCGCTAACATCATCTTTAATAATGTTGTTCAAGTATTGTCGTTTTTGATAGCCCACTAAATGTTGTGCTATTGCCTGCTGGTCGCCATCAAAATTATCACTATCTAAACTATAAAAATCTTGGAACTGCGATGCTTTGTATGTCCAGTTAGGCAACAATTTAGGTTCAGGCTTACTGTCTAACTTCATCCAATTTGATGCAACAAAATTTTCGTTTCCAGTAATTGATTCTTTGGCAGTATAGTAAAATTGCTTGTGTTTTACAATATCACCAAGAGCATAATCTTGCCACGGTTGCCAATCTTGTATAATTGCTTGGTCAAAGATAAATCCTGGAATATTTAAATCGCCTTTCCATTCACTGCTTACATAGCCAGATACTTTAATTCTTTCTTGTCTGTAGCCGCTTGCCGGATTGTATATTGTATCGTTAAACAACGTTGCATTTTTTAATATAACAACTTGTTCTTTTTGCACAAGATAGAATGTTGCTCCATAGATTCCGTCTTCAACTGGAGTATAACTAACTGCATTTTCATCTCTGTAGTTATTTAAAAATTGAGGTTGAATTGGAGTTCCGTCAACTTTAAATATTTCGTATTTGTAGAATTGATTTCTAATATTATCAACAACAGAAATAGGAGCAGAAAATGTTAGATTAGTTGCTGCTGGACTAAGGCTTATAACACTACTTCCAACAGAACTTAATCCGTCTAACTTAATATACTCGTCTGAATTAAAAACAGTATCAGGATCTAAATTGTTGATTGCTCGATAATAGTCGCCGTTGTATCTAACAATTTGTCCTAACATAACTGGTTGATTTTCTTGCCACTCTGACCACTTATCCTCGCCGGTACTCCAATTTTGAGTAGTCCAGAACATAAACTCTTTTGCGCTGGTTTCCCAATTAGTAATTGTACCTAGTACGGAATTAAAATTGTCAAAGATAAATCCTTGGTCTTTTAAATATTCTCCGTAACCTAATAAAAAGTCAACGACATCTTGAACTGTACGCAGTTTAGTTCCGTAAGGTAATACCAATTCTTCGTCTCTGTCCCACTCTTTTCTCAAATATGCATCTCGACCACCAGTTATTGGCAGTGAAGGCAATAGCGTATAATAAGAAGGATTAAATGTTGAAGAGGTTGTATGAAGAGTTTTTACTCTGTAGAATCGATTTGAATAAGATACTATTTTTCCCGCAACATATTGATTTTCTGGAGTCCAGATTGTGAAACTTTCTGATATTCCGCCAACATTAATTAAAACACCAGCTTTTGTCCAGTTGTAGTATTTGAAATAAGGCTGAGTTTTGCTGTAACCTTTAATACTAAATCCGTCTTGAAGTTTTGTAACTACAACTCCACTGTATATAATTTTTTTGATTGGACTTGAAGTGTTTAAAACTATTTCGTAATCTTCTGTTGGAATAAACACACCGCTAGTTGTTAACGGTGTCTTACTGTCAAGAAGTAATTTAAATTTTTCTTTACTTGTAAAGCCGCCTACTCGGTGCGAAATTCTTATTTGAAGATTAGTTAAGTCGTATTGATATTGAGAATACGATTTTAAATTGTCGCTTTGGATATAATCAACAATATAATTTATAATGCCGCTAGTCTGTACATTAGATGAACTTGTGTAAATGCTTGGCAACACAACGTCTGCTGGACGGATTCTTCTTTCTGTATCTTTATAAACTAATTGACCAGCTTTATTACGAATTATCCTAGAGCGATCCAATAATAAACCAAATGATTTTGTAGGTTGTGTTAAAATTAAAGTAATTAAAATTGCAAACGGATAATGGCTGCTGCGGCGCCATGCACTTTCTACCGGGCTAATGTCCCCAAATACGAAATCGCCCGCTGTAGAATTTGTAATGATTCCAGATGCAAGTCCAGAGTCAACAGGACTTATAAGTTGTCCAAACTCGTTTACTGGTACGTGGTCTTTTAAATATTCTCTAATATATTTGTTAAGTTGTACTGGTGGCTTTCCTGGTTCTCTAACAAGTCCATTAGATAAATCTTGCCACAATACTAAATTATCACTTGTGTATGGAGCTGGTCCATAGAGTTCTTGCCACCATGAAGGTTCTTCGCTAAATCCTAACATTTCCCAAGGGCATAGGTGCGGCCTGTCTGTTTCTAACATCCATCGGTGAATTCCTTTCCAATATCCTGGAAGAGGTGTTCTTCCATCAGGAGTAGCCATTTCTCTATAGTTAAATGTTCTAGCATCTTGATTATTGTAACTTAATGGTTTTGTAAAATCTCTATCAATTAAGTTTGCCCATGAATAGAAATTAGAAGATAAGACTTCGTTAAATTCATTTAACAAATAAGGTGTTGTTCGATTATAAACAGGCAAGAAGTCGTTTACATCAAATATTGATGTATCATATTTTATTTTGATGTTATTATAGATTATTTTTTCTAATTCAAGAATCAAGTCATCTCTGTAATCGTTGTAGGCAAGAATAATACTTCCGTCGTGTCCTTGGATTACTTCTCGCGGTGTGACTAAACTTGTATCAAGGTATTTTTTTGGCTCGTACTTTGGCCAAATTCCTAATTTTGTCGGTGTCGCTGGGACAAAACAACCATTTGTACTTTCAAATTCGTAAAGTGTAATTAAATCATCATTAACAAGAGTAGCCGATATAACCACAAACCCTTGGCTGTCAAATTTGTAATCTTTGCCGTATAAAAGTTGTTCGCCGTTCAAATAAACTAAAACTGCTCTGCTCGACAGCGTGTCTAAATTAAATGTTTCTGTAAGCGGATATGATTTAACTCTATAATCAAAAACTTTAAATTCAGTTTTGATGCTTCCTGAATAAGGAATCATATCACTAAAGTAATATGGAAAAGATGTAGGTTTGTCTTTATTAATTTGTTCTAAAATTAAATTTACTTGTATATAAGGATCTGCATCTACACCTAAATTTTCAGCTGTATTAATAAATGTTCTTTTAAATTTATTGTAATCAGACTGTACACTTTCAATAGCTCTTACAATGTTATTTGTTTGAGAAGTTAAATGGTACAATGCAAGACTAATAGGGCCGCTATGCTGTACAAATTTTGTGCCAAATTTAGTTATATTTCCCAAGTCTCGTAAGTTACTAACGCCTGGAAATGTTCCGTTAAATGAGTTTTGTATGTTATCAATTATTGAATTAACATGAGAAGAAATTTCTCCTAACGTAAAATCAATAACGTCATCGTTTAACGGATTATTTTGTAAACAGATTGGAATTTCATAAAAACCATTTTGATTAATTGGCTGTTTAGTATAAGTTTTAATTGTTAAAATATCTGTTAAATTTAAATCTTGTACTAGTACCACACGCTTATAAGGTAGTGCATCAACTACAGACCAAAACGGTTTTTCTAATCTAACACCGTTAACAAAAATTCTAACTTCTAAATCTTCTAAATCTTCTAAATTATCAAAAATGTCAATATCAAAATTATTTGTTTTATTTGAATCTTTGTAAATTCGAATACCTGCTTGTATGTTTAAACTCTCAGACTTTTGCCATCCGTTGACATACACTACTTCACCGTTGTCTGAAGTTTTTAATAAAAACCCAACATCGGTTTTTTTAGACAAAATCAATGAAACATCTTTGTACTGGAACGTATCTGATATAATGTTAAAATTAAAGACAATATCACCAATATTATCAATATTCTTATAAGATAATGGAAATTCTAAAACACTATCTGATATTCCTGTTCCTATCTTATAAGAAAATATTTTTGTTCCGGAAAAAGTTGACCCATCATATTTTTCTTTACTACCAAAACTTACACCCTCGCTGTCAAAGATATCAAACAAAGGTGCTTGGTTAGTTGAAGTTTTTTGTTGAGATTTAAACCAATCTGTGCCGTCAAACCAATACCATAGGCCTTGATTTTCTACCCCTTGTTTAATTAAAACAGTATCTAAATTACTTGGTGTTACTTCTTCTGTCAAATGAATTTGTCTTACACCGTCGAGTATTAAAAAATCAACCTTGAAAATTTTATTTCTTACTCTAATATCAGTATCAGCAGTAAAAAGAATTCGTTGACCTTGGGCAACATTAACGTTATCAATGTTATAACCTAGTTGCCCTTCAATTTTTGAAAAAACATCTGTTGTGTAAGTATCAATTAAATCAACGTCCTGTATTGAATTTGTTCCAAAATTAAATAATTTTAAGTTGGGTTCAAATTCAATAATTGGTCTAACAGCTCGTGCTGTTTGATCAATGCTGGCGATTTTTCCGTTTGCTGCCGCGCTGGCTTCAATAACAGACTTGTGGAACCATCGATTATATCTGCTCCAAGGGTTTTTATCTTTGCTTCGTCTGTTTATTACAACATAATCTTTTTTACCTGCTAAGGTAGTTGCATCGCCAAATGGTAGCGTATCAAATGGTGAGCCGTCAAATAAAACTGACTCGCTCATTGTATAAGGTCCGACAATTTCTACAGAGCTTTCTTCAATTAAATAAATTGACTCGCCAACGCCCTCAACATAATATTGCCCTGATTTATATTTTTCAGGAATTACATTTCCAACAAAAGACAGTTTCATCCCGTTACTAATTTCCGTCCCGTTAGAAAATGTATAAGTTTTTTTGCCGATAAGATCTGTATTGAGGTCAATGTTAGTGTTTTCGTCTATAGATAATATTTGAAATACGCCGCCAACATCAACATCTGACTCGCTGACATAATAAATTATATCTGGAGCATTTGCTGGGATTGAAAATTCAATAATTCCTTTTTCAACTGCAAACCCAGTGACACCCGGAATGTCGTATCTGTAAGATTGGCCGTCTACACGCTTTGTCTTAATGCTAAACGGATTTCCTGGACAATCAATCTCAAAACGATATGTTTGTCCTCTGTATAATTTAAGAGTAGGATTTTCAGTTAGACCGTTTGGATAGAAAACAAAAGTGTTGTTATCTGCCTCAGCTCTAATGCCAACACGATATGTACTAATGATATTTTCATTATTTCCAACAACTTTAATTGTATCAGGGCCGTATGGTAACCAATAATATTGCTGGAAGTTGACAAACTTATCCCAATCAATATGTGGGTCCCAAGAATAGTATTCTTGCTCGTTTAGCCTTGCATGATTTTTTACATTACCGCCAAATACTTTAATTTGATTAATATAATCTTGATAATCTTTAAAAAACGTAGTATTTTCTAATTCGTCTTTAACTAATAAAGACGGTTCAAGTTGATAATTTTGACGAGTTACATCAGCAGCTTCAACAAAAATATCTTTGCTGTTTGTTGATTTGCTATTTTGTCTTCCAACATAACCGTTGATTTTTTTAACCGTACCTGGTTGTATTAGTTGATCAACAGTGGCCTGTAAAAACTTTTTATTAGCATCAGTTCTGTAATATCTTGGTAATAATTCTGAGCTAGATGTTTTTGCGCCAGATGGATTTGTTTTATCAGCCATTGTTTGCTCCGTATGAAGAACTTGTAATATTTTGTTGAGAAGAAGTAGACGATTGTGTTGTAGTGCCTGCTACTGATTTAATTGACGAACTTGTTATGCCAGAAATAATCTCAATATCATCTACTGTGGCGCCATTAACAAATAACTCATCGCTAGCAGATTTAATTTCAAATAAGCTACCAAACCCTAAACCGTTTTGTCTTGGTACTATAACAAAACTAGAAATGTCAGGAGCAAGTTGTGTCATTACATAAGCTGATAGCTCTGTAAAATAAAATGTATCTCCAAATTCCCAATTTTCTAAAGCAAAAAATTCTTCTATAGCTAAAATAATTCTTGTTTTAATATCGTTATCAGATATTACCCTATTAGAGTTTTTAATAACTTTAAAACTTGCCTGTACATCAGGAGTTGCAGTTTGTCCAAACAATACTTTATAAGTTGCAGGATGATAAATTATTTCATCACTTATTGATTTAATTAAATTTAAGTTTGTTGAAACTAAATCATATAATTCGTTTGAACTTGGAGGAAGCGGTTTTGTTGTAAGAGAACCACTTAACCACTGTCTAAACTTAATATCATAATTTTTAGTTAATATATAGATATCAATTATGTTACTTGCGCCTGGATCAATTCTGCTTTCATAATCTGCATTATGTACATATTGATACTTTAAATTATCACGGCCAATATACACTTTATAATCAAGTGTTGGTACATATGGATTTGGCAATCTGTCGTTATATTTTACTACAGTATCTGTATCAACAAAGTAAAAATATTGGCCAGTTACTTTTTCGCTGAAAGAAACATACGTCTTACTAGCTTTGATTAAAACTGTTTTATTAGAATTATCAAAATATCTGTAGTCTTCTTGCCCTTGACTTATTGCATATTTTTCTTGAACAATGTATTTTTTCTGCAGAACAGTTGAATCTGTTTCATTAATTTCTGCAGGATTAATAATATTTAAAAACAATTCAGGATCATCAACAACGCCATTGTCGTCCGAGTCAGCAAAAGAAACTATTAATTTTTTATTATCAACATACCCGTCAATTCCAATGTATTCTTGAACAATATCCCATGGCAAATCTTTAGTATATGCTGAGGTTGAATCTGGTTTAGTGTTAATTCCTAAAACTGTTATTACGTCTTTTACAACAGCATTCATTTTGCTATCATAAATCTTATTTGTAGAATCAAAATAGAATCTAGTTTTTATTTTACTTTCAAACACGTAACGCTGGCATCTAGAAGTTACAGTATAAAATTCATTGTCCGTAGTAAACAATAATAGCCAACTAGCATCTTGTCTTAAATTAGTTTTATCGCCTTGCTTACCTAAACTAAACACATTTTTTGTATCAAGATTTAATTCAAACACTATCTTCCACTGTTGAACTACTGCATCGTATCGTAGTCCAAACGGCTTGTTTGAATATATCAAATCAATCATTGTGGCAATACTGTCAGTGTCAATAACTGTTCTCCAAGAAGGAATAATTTGAGACAATACTGGAAAGATTCCTGTATTTGTATCTAGAGAAGGAACATTTTGATTAAGTGTTATTGGGCCAAACCCGTTGGCTAAAGTGCCTGATCCTGCGGCTGTGCCATCATCGACTACTCCAATAACTTCTGTCCACAATGTTGTAGTTGCACCCGGTGATGTATCTGAGCCATATTTTAATTCATTATTATTTAAAGTATCAAAATACCAGCCGGCAGGAGCAGTAAATTTCAATAATGCTCCAGATTTTACATATTTTAAATCAGTCGATGTATAAGACCCAACTTTATATATTGATGCTCCAGTTTTTGCACTCAAGTAACCAGTTGACAATCCAGTATCGTCTGTAACGTTGTGCCATACTGTGTCCAACCCGTCAACAAAATTTAAAAAGTTTGAATAATAATAATTTCTTAAATCAATATTCTTTAAAATATCAAAAATATTATTGTAAATTATTCCTTCAATGTCTGTTTTGTTTCTATAGGAAAATCTGTACTCGCTATTAAAATCTTCTTTGTATAAAATACCGTCGTCGGCAAACAACATTGTTGAGCTGTATTTTCCGGTTGGATCAGATAAATCAAAATATCTACTAATACCAGAACTGGTCCTGTTTATAGCTTTAATTTTAGCTATCTGTGTACTAGCTGATAACGGACTAATGTTATAGTCTTCTCCAGTTATCATTCTATTTTGAGTGTAGTATGTCTGCGGAGCATTTGATTTAATGTCGTCACTAGATTCTGCTTCGGCGGCATTTGACACACCAGTAGCAAGATTCATTGAAATAGTTAGAATTTCTTGTTGGCCGGCGCCGGATACATACGGAAAATTAATGCTTACATTTCTAATATCTTGCGTATTAATAGTATATGCAAGACCGTTACTAACACGATAATAAGTTCTAAATGTTCCCAAAGGCAAGTCGCCAAAAGTTCCATCACTAAATTGCAAACTAACAGCATCATTGTTTCTTGTTATTACAGAATAAATTGTTCTAATATTTTTATTAACGCTGTTATAGATGATGTTGTTTGCTTCAAAATTTGATACGCTTGTCCATAGTGCAGACTCATTGCCGTTAGCGTCTAACTGATATAGCCAAACATCGTCATTGTTAATGTTTTGACTGTCTATATCAATTGATTGGTTAGTGCTTGGCTGAGTAATAGTAAATGTTCCAGTGTTTAATGTACCCTGAACAAAACGCAAAAAGAATCCTGATCCTGGACTGCCTGCACCTTTGCCGTCGTCTCTATAGACACAACTTAATGGATTTCCTTCCTTTGGTGTTTCCTCGTAAATATAAGACTTGCCTCTAAATGTCGTACTTACAACTTCAAAGTCCATGGTCCTGCCTGCAACAGTTTTTGTAAATCCGTAAACAGGTAGTCCGGTAGTACTTGTTTGAAACAAGTATTGCTCAGTAGGTGTTCCGTAAATTGTATCGCTTGCTGCTGGACTACCAAATTGTTGTGTTTTAGGAAATGCAGAATTTAAAACTTTAATAAACTGGTCATACCAATTTGCATTACTGGCATCATTCCAATTAATTATTTGTCCAGCTAAGTTTCTACCGTTACTATCAGTTACATTTTCTGTAGTAGAAACATTAGAAAATTTTAATAGTCCGCTAGCTGCTACGTTTCTTTTAGCATTATAAGAAAGCAGTCTTGCTAAACGTAGTACACTTTCTCGACGTTCTGCTAATTCTAAAAAATTGTCACGAGCATTTAAATCAACGCGGAAAGCTATGCTTTGGCCCAAGAACGCAATGAGGTCAATTAGGGCAAGGTATTCGCTAGATTCAATATAATCGTTATAATCTTCAGGGTAATTTTGACGGATATAATCAATCATTGTCCTGCGTAAATTTTCAAAATCATAGCTTTGAAAATCCGCATTTTTAAAAGATTGATATATTTTTTTCCAGTCTTCTGAAATTAAAAGTTTATTTTGTCTAGCAGTAACCGTCATGATTTTTCCTAATATTAATATTTATCGAAGAAAATTATATGCGTACTTTATCCTATTACTAAGCCATTTGCTTGGTCAAATCGTAGTTGCATTGTTTGACTGATGTTATAGGGCAAGTATGTAAGAACACACTCTAGCTGAATTCCTGAATCATACTGACTTACCGAAACTTCGCTTGCACTTATACGAGGATCGTAGTTAATAATAGTGTTAACGTTTTGTACAATAAGATCTTTAAGTTGTTCAGTTAAAGGTTCAAATAATAAATCCCAAATAATAGTTCCAAATTCAGGATTCATTAATCTTTCGCCCTGCCTGACATGGAAATGATTTAACAAATCTTGCTGTATAAGCTGAAAATCGTACAAAGCAAAATTTTCTGTATCTCCGTTAACTGTACTAAATCCCTTATAAGTTTTAGGAGCTATGAGGTCGTTTTTCTGATTAGGCGATAACGTTATTTTTTTATAAAGTTTTGGGTTTGTGCTCATGCTGTGTTTTCCTTACCGGGCGGCAATATTTTTTCAAACGTATCCGTAACCGTTGTATATTTTGTAAATGTTTTAGGAGTTGCTATTGATTTTGTTGCTTCTCTATCAGTATTTTTAAAAGACACTGGATCTAAATTTTCGTGATGAGGCCAAGGTTCATGTTGCGGAACACGCATCATAATTGTTTCTAAATCTTGTATTCCTTCTTTGTTAGGAACTGTACAGACATCTAATAAAATTGTTTTTTCTGCTTTCTGTGAGCTGTTCATATAAATCTTTCCAGCAGTTTCTCTATGTGTTGTTCCGCTATTAATATGTGAATTTGCACCACTAGTAACTTTTGTATCATTACCAGCAGATGTTTCAACATCCGTACCTGCTTCCATGTGAACTTTTTGTTTGGCTTTTAAATTAAAGTTCCTGCCTGCTTCTAAATTAATATCCCTGTCTGCTTTAATGTTTAAATCTTTTTCAGTATGAATGCTGATACTGTCTTCTGCGTAAATATCAACTTTGCCGTTGCTGGTCAATTCAATCCATGTAGTGCCGCTTGCATTTCCAATATAAATTAAATCTTCAGAATTATGCATTAAAATTTGATGCCCGGTTCTAGTTCTAATACGAAATAACTCGTTATGTGGAACTTTACGCAAACCGTCTGTTTCGTTATTTTCAACAGATGAATAAACTGGTGGGCCTTCGCTGGCTAACGTCTTTCTAATAAACTTGTCGTCGCCGTCATCCATAACCAATGTTGTTCCGCCAAGTCGACTCATAGGCAATGAAGATTTTTTATTTTCTAACCCGACTGACTTATAAGGACCTAATTTATCTTGAGGGCCTGGTGTGCTAATACCAAAAACGCTGCTTGGTGTTTCTCTTCTTGCACTGGAACTAGTGATACCTCTAATATCGTCTTTGATTAAACCTTGTTTTGTTAATACATCTGTTAACAAATGTTTAGGTTTTTTTATTTTTGTAGAATCTTTTATAGATCCTGGATTTGTTCTTCTATTATACTCTGCTACAGGAACTCGACCCTCGCCGTCAGATGTAAATTTTGTGGCAGCAATACCCGGAACCATGAAATTCATTTGTGCATCAGGAACACATCCAATCCAATATGCAAATTTAGGATCATCTAAAACAAAAATTACAATAACAGTTGTACCGATGTCAGGCGGCACCATCCACATACCGTAACTTTTTTGTGTACTAGGATAGTCGTCATTGGCAGTTGTTCCTTCATAAGGAGTAGCTCCAAAAAAAGGACTCATATATTTTGCTTGATAAGTTTGTCCAACTGCGACAGAGTTTCCATAATATCTATGCAATCTAACTTCCAGCACTCCCATGAAAGTTGTGTCCTGGTGCCCAACAACTTCGGCAAGAAATATACCTTCTTTAGGTCTACTAATTTTTGGATCAATAGTATCTGATGTAGTTCCTGATGACATATTATGTTCCTGCTTGAGGTTTTCCTGGATTCTTAGGATTTAAAACATTTTTATCTGTTGCAATCTTTTTAAACTCTTGGCCGTTTCTTCTATATCCAGATAACACCTGTCTAAACGACCCGTCTCTAAATTCGTTCTTTACTACGTTAACACAATACAATCCAGTAAATCCAATAGCAGGACCAGCTTTAGGATCTTTAGTCATATCCATATGATTTGGTCCTTTAAAATCAAGGAACCCGGTTGTTTGATTAAGATCAACTGGCGTTCTAAAATTAACAATCACGTCAACTTGGCTTGTTTGCCAGCTTACAGACCCGTCTCGATTTAAATCCTTGTAAGCTGGAACTGGCTGTGCAACATAATTTCCCATGCCACTGGTTGCAAACCAAAAAGGATCGCCTAATATTTCTAAATCTAACATCACCATATCATAAGGATTAGTAATTGCATCGTGAAATGTCTTGCCTAATCGTTGCAATGCTGTTTCGGTTGAAGTTCCGCCAACTTTGTCCTGAGAATTTTCAATAGCAGCAAAATTTGATTGTGTGCGTTGGCCGCCAAGACCGTCAGCATTTTGCTGAAATGCTGCTCCTTCTGGTGCAGGTGCTATTGTTCGTTTTTGCTCTTGATTATCGCCAGTTGCTGTTGATTTTTGTCTTGCTATTCCTATTGAATTTAAAAAAGCATCTGATGCATAGGAATTAGAAAAACCAACATTATAATCGATATTAAATTTAATTACTTCAGTATTTTTACCTGTAAAAATATAATCGTATCTTTTTATTGCTTGGGCTTTTAATGCATCAAAACCGTCAGCGGCTGTTCCTGATCCTGCAACTTTACTGTAATGCACTTTGTATGGAGTTACGCGATAAACTGCAATTTTTGGAGACTTTCCAGTTATTGCTTCGTTGGCTCGAGGTTGTACATAATATGTCTGTGTGTCAACTCTCCACCAAGTTATCATGCCATTACTATCTTTATCAGCAAATGCTTTTTCAGCATATTCGCTGGATAAAATAATTTGATTGATAACTGTAGGAATATCTATTGCTTGTGAAAATTTAAATTCGCCTTCGCCAGTGTTTGGTACAAGTTTTCCCCTCAACCAAATTTGTAAAACAGGATCCCATGTATCTTGTGAATTTCCAGGAGGAGGGTCTTCAGGCCTAAACGGGTTAAATCCTAAACTTGCGGCGCCAATTTCGTTAACTTCTGATTCTGCCTGCTCAAGTGTACTCGGATTGACACCAACTTTAGAAAATACTTGTGTTGCATCAGCAGATTGCTGCGGATTTATATAAGCCCTATTAGGCCTTGACGAAGTCGACCCGCTAGTTTTAGAAACATTTTTACTTGAAGAATCCGATTTAGGAAAAACTATGACGACTTGGTCTGCTACTTTAAGTGGACCTTTAGTAACTAATTCTCGCAACTTGTTATTAATTACTGCCTGCAAACTTTGCTCGCCTGTTTGTAAAACTTCTTGAACAGTAGTTCCTTTTATAGTAGTGTCAGATCTTAAAGACGCAAACTCTTTAGTTAAGGCAACACCTTGTGTTCCATAGGCGTTGATAAGATACCTAGTTCCTTGTTCTGACGAATTCATTTCAATCATTGCAAATTTTATCGGAATATGTCTTGTTGAAAAAGGAACCTTTTTCAGTTGACCGTTTTCGGTGTTGCCTCTAAATTCAACACTTAATAAAAACGGTGCGTCGCGCCAGTTAGCATACCCTGATTGAATTGCAGCTGTTTGTAAAGCATTGATAAAAAGTCCAATGCTGTAAGGTTCAATTACATCAAATTGAACTGTTGCTAGTGATGTAGTCTTAGGATTATTGTGGCCAATTATTGTTTCAAATGTTAAATTGTTTATAAAAAAATCTTGTTTTCCAAAATTAGGAGTTGCAATTCTATTATTAGGATCTGCCATAGCAGATTTACAAATTATCGGAAGAACTTTGCCTTGTTGCAAGTAAGATTGATCTGGAAAATTAAGTTCGCTTGGCTTTAAAGGATGCAACGAAATAACATAAGTGTAACTGGCGTAGTTAGAAAGAATGTTTGGAGCTGGAACACTAAGGTTTCCAAGTGCGCCAAAATTATTACCCAATGTTGCTGCGGTTGAGACAAGATTTGATGTTGCACCAATTACATCGAATCCCATATTATACTCCTAATACCGTTTGTAGTCCGCTTGCTTTAGGTATGTAAATTTTCTTTCCCGGGATAAAATCAAAAATAGGATCTTCTAGAACATCCATATTTCTTTGAATAAAGACCCACCAAAGTTGAGCGTCGCCGTACAAATCGTATGCTAATAAGTCAGGCCTGTACATGTATTGACTTTCTATCATATAAAGAAAGTCGTCTGGCTCTGCACTTACTGGTCTTATAGAAAGTGTATCTAAATAATTTTGTGTGATATCTGTTGCATACCAAGGACTTAATACGCTGTAAGTTGCCATAATTAAATGTATCCGAATGAATTATTTAGATAGGATCCAGTAACAAACCTATCAAGACTGAATTTACGCATAGATGCTCTACTGTACATTGGCATTAGTGTTACGCTAAATTCGCTCTTAGTTGGAACATAAGCTCTTCCGCCGCTGGTTGTTCCACCAATTCCAAAAGTTCCTAATAAACCTGCAACTTGTCCTATACCACCGGCAATAGCACTGAAATCTGCTGCGGCTGGAGCAATACCCGGTATTGAACCGCCTAGTGTATCAGCAAGGCCGGCAACTGAATCGGCCAGACCTGCAATGTTTCCTGCTGCAGATCCAACTACATCACAGTGAATATAATCAACATCCGACGGTAGTGTACAGTTAAAACTTTGAATTGCTACAGGTACGTTCTTGAATACATAATTTCCGTAACCGTTTAGGTATACAACAGGAGGAGGATTTCCTGCCTTTGGATCAAAACCAGTGAACATTTTTGAAATGGAACGTAAATAATGCACTGCTGCAATCCAATACAATGCTTGGCCAGCGTCCTCTACTGCCATTGAGGCTGTAATTTCAATCGTTCCTGGATCGCTATTCTTATAAGCATTTACAGGATAGTTAGAATGTACAATTGGTTCAGGAGTGTACTTTGCACTAGACTTAATTGTAATCTTTGGCGTGAATGGAAACACCAATCCGCCGGCATCTTTTAAAGGTTTCAACACAGGGCTAGATCTAAAACTAGACCAATTAGGGAGACTTAACCTGACACGCCAATCGTTTGCAAACGGATCGCCCTGGAATGCTGTAATTGCACTGGCGATATCACCAATTGCTTCTCCTGCAGCTGGCAGGTTTACAGAACGTATTGCACTGGCAACACTACCTGCTTCACTGACACTGGATATTGCAGAACCAATTGCCTTGGCGGTGTTAAGGCCTTGCGTAACAGCTCCAAAGACTGCTGCACCTGAAGATACCTTACTGACAAAACTACTATTACCTGATGTAAAAGCCATATCTATTTTTCCTTTTGGTAATATATTTATTTGACTTTATAATATGCGTAGTTTATAATCTAACAATCCGGAGACTCTTTAATGACAATAACAGCACCAAAAATAAACTATCTAAACAATAAGGATTTATTATTAGAAATACACAAATCAAAAAGTTCGTACTGTAGCTTTACTAAGCCAGAATACCATCAGTATGACATTATATTGCCCAGTGTAGATAAAATTAATATTAGAACAATAGCAGAAGCCAAAAGAAATCGTGCAAAACGCATGGGCGACGAAGAATATGCCCGTAGGAAAGCCTCGGGTGAAAAAGTCAAACAAGCAGACTGTGCTGTAGATTATAAAAAAATTGCAAAAAACGATTTAGTGTTTAGGATTATGACATTTGAGCATATTCCAACCAACATTGGTAGAAAGAAAAATCCCAAGAGTACAGCGGATAAACACGACAAAGTCAATTTTCCCCCGTTCCAACACTTTAAGTTTGATGACAACGACGAGCTTATTTGTGTTGGCAAGAGCCATTGGAAGGGCGGAATTAAAACTGGCAAGTTTGACAAAGATGCTGGACAAATTACTCCTAACCTAGCTCGGATGATGATTAAACTGTGCGAACGTTATGCTACTAGAGGTAACGTAAGGGGCTACACCTATAACGATGAAATGAAAGGTCAAGCCATTCTTCAACTAACTCAAATAGGACTACAATTCGATGAAAGCAAATCTGATAATCCTTTTGCTTACTTTACTGCTGCTGTTACTAATTCATTCGTTAGAGTTATCAACATTGAAAAACGTAATCAAAACATTAGAGACGACATTTTAGAAATGAACGGAATGAACCCAAGTTATACTAGAACTGGCGCAGGTGAACACGAAGCTGCTCTGCGTAGACACTCGGAAGGAACTGGAGATGAGTAACCTTTTTAAGAAAGCCGCATGTTTTACTGATATCCACTTTGGATTGAAGTCTAACAGCCATGTACACAACCAAGACTGCGAAGATTTTGTAGATTGGTATATTGCAAAAGCAAAGGAAGAAGGCTGTGACACAGGAATTTTTCTCGGTGATTGGCACCACAATCGTAATAGTCTTAATATCACTACTATGGACTACAGCCTTAGGGCCTTGGAAAAGCTCGGTGCGGCGTTGGATCAATTTTTCTTTTTCCCTGGCAATCATGATTTATATTACAAAGACAAGCGAGATATCCACTCTGTGGAATTTGGTAAGTATATCCCTGGTATTACCATTGTACATTATCCAATCACAGAAGGTGACGTAACACTTTGTCCTTGGTTAGTTGGAGAAGAATGGAAACAAATAGGTAAAAAGAAAGCCAAGTATATCTTTGGACACTTTGAACTACCACATTTCTATATGAATGCCATGGTACAGATGCCGGACCACGGTGAGATTCAACTAGATGCATTTCAAGGATACGAGCTTGGCTTTAGCGGACACTTCCATAAACGTCAAAGCAAGAACAATATGCACTATATTGGTAATGCTTTCCCACACAACTATGCTGATGCATGGGATGATGACCGAGGAATGATGATTCTGGAGTGGGGCAAGCAACCGGAATACTATGCTTGGCCTAAACAACCAACATTTAGAACTGTAACTTTGAGCCGTTTAATCGACGAAGCAGACACTTTAATACTGCCAAAACAGCATCTACGTGTTACATTAGACATTGATATTAGCTACGAAGAAGCTAGTTTTAT
>JACCED011235881.1_pt1 | contig 16980 bp, 9 predicted proteins | sample 7455021 | NCBI WGS metagenome assembly JACCED01 (sample SAMN15323456, study PRJNA562643) | freshwater metagenome | isolation source: river surface water | place: USA:Blue River Watershed | collected 2017-08-19 | reverse complement strand
GCGGCGTCGGCCTGATGCACTACACCGGCATGGCGGCCACGCGGCTGGACGGAATCATCCGCTACGACCCCCTGCTCTTCTTCCTCTCGATCGCGGCAGCCGTCGTGCTCGGCATCGGCGCGCTGTACTTGCACACGCGGCTGAAACTGGGCATGCACCGCGCATGGACCCACCGCCCGTCGCTGGGGGCCGGCATCATCCTCGGGCTGGCGATCTCGAGCATGCATTACATCGCGATGGAGGCGGCGTTCTTCATTCCGGTCGGTACAGGCCAGCCGGTCGCGGGCATTTCCCTCGCCAGCCTGGGCTGGGCCGTCGGGCTCTGCACCTTCGCCCTGCTCGCGGGCGGACTGCTGCTGACGCGGGCGATGGCGCGCGCCAGCAGTTCGCGCTACCGCTTCGACGTCATCCTCGCGACCACCCAGCAGGGCTTTGTCGTCACCAACCGGCACGGCACGATCGTCGAATGCAACCCCGCCTTCTGTGAGATGTGCGGCGACAGCCGCGACGGCATCCTCGGCGATGACTTCGTCGGATTCATCGACGGTGAATTCCAGGTCCGGCCGGGACGCTTCCGCACCGAAGTGGCGCTGCGGCGACGCGACGGCACCAGCCTGCCCTGCCTGATGAACGGGAACACCGTGTGGGACCAGAGCACGCGCGAGATGTTTTCTTTCGCGTTTCTGTCCGACATCTCGGACCGCGTGGCGGACGAGCGCAAGATTGCCGCCCGCGAGGCGCAGTTCCATGCGCTGCTCGACGCTACCCCGGACCCGATGATCATCTCGAACAGCGACGGCATGATCGCCATGGTCAACCAGGCTGCGGAAGCATTTTTCGGCCATCCGCGCGACCGTCTGACCGGCCGCCCATTCGAGGCCCTGGTGCCGCAAGCGCGCGGCGATTTCACGCCGCTACAGGGCGCTCAGGCAGCCGGGCCGGCCGAGGGCAAGGTCTACCAGGCCGTGCTCAGCGACGGCAGGACGATTCCCGTCGAACTGAGCTTCGGGCCGATCTCGACGCCGGAAGGCATCGTGATTGCGTGCAGCCTGCGCGACATCACGCGACGCCTGCAGATCGAAGGCGAGCTGCGCAAGGCCGCCAACGAACAGAAGGCGATCTTCGACGCGGCCAGCATCGGCATCGCGGTGATCCGTCTGGACAAGATCCTGCGCACGAACGCGAAGGCCGACAGCATGCTCGGCTACGCGCCCGGGGCACAGGCCGGCAAGCCGACGCGCGACTGGTTCGTCGACCAGGCCGACTACGACTCCATCGTCAGCGAGGGCTATTCGCGCATCGTTCGCGGCGAAATTTACGAAAGGACCTTCCGCCTCAGGCGGCAGGACGGCCAGGCGTTCTGGGCCAGCATTTCCGCGAAGATCATCGACGAACACGACCAGGACAAGGGCGCGGTCGTGATGATCACCGACGTCACCGCCGAACGGCGCGCGACCGAAGCGCTGCGCACGTCGAATGCGGAGCAGGAAGCCATCCTCGGCACCGCGACGTCCGGCATCGCGCTGGTGACGGACCGGCATTTCGTCCGTTGCAACAACCGCCTGCTGCAGATGCTGGGGGCCTCCGAGGCGTCGCTGATTGGCCAATCGACGGCGGTCATGTATGAGGACCTCAACGAATTCCGCACGCACGAAGAGGCGTACGCGCAGATCTGGCAGGGGCGCGCGAGTTCGTTCGAAGTGCGGCTGGTGCGCGGTGACGGCAGCCGCTTCTGGGCGCGCCTGACCGGCAACGCAATCGACCGGCACGACCAGTCCAAGGGCGTGGTCTGGATCATCGATGACATCACCATGGACCGTGAGGCCAAGGAAGCGATGCAGATGGCCAAGGAACAGGCCGAGGCCAGCGCGAAGACCAAGGCAGACTTCCTCTCCAACATGAGCCACGAGATCCGCACGCCGCTGAACGCAATCCTCGGCATGGCGCACCTGCTGAAAAAGACCGAGCTCGCGCCGCGCCAGATCGATTTCCTGAACAAGCTCCAGTCGGCCAGCCAGCACCTGCTGGGCGTGATCAACGACATCCTCGATTTCTCCAAGATCGAGGCCGGCAAGGTGACGATCGAGCATGTGCCCTTCCAGCTTGAAGACGTGCTGGCCACGGTGACCAACCTGGTCGTCGAAAAGGCGGCAGACAAAGGCCTAGAGCTGATCGTCGACATCGACGCCGGCGTGCCGCTGGCGCTCGTCGGCGATCCGCTGCGCATCGGGCAGGTGCTGGTCAACTATGCGAACAACGCCGTCAAGTTCACCGAGCGCGGCGAGATCGACCTGAAGGTCAGCCTGCTGGAACAGCAGGGCGACGAGGTCACGCTGAAATTCTCCGTGAAAGACACTGGCATCGGCCTCAGCGAAGCGCAAGTCGCGCAGCTGTTCCAGAGCTTCCAGCAGGCCGACACCTCGACCTCGCGCCGCTACGGCGGCACCGGCCTGGGGCTGGCGATCGCGAAAAACCTGTCCGAGCTGATGGGCGGCACGGTCGGCGTGAGCAGCCAGCCCGGTCTCGGTTCGACGTTCTGGTTCACCGCCAAACTCAGGAAGTCCGAGCATGCGGTCAGTCGCGTGCTGCTGCGCTCCGAGCTGAAGGACAAGCGCGTGCTGGTCGTCGACGACAACGCCACCGCGCGGCGGGTGCTGCATGACCTGCTGCTGTCGCTCGGCCTGCAGGCAGTCGAGGCCGATGGCGGCGATTCCGCGCTGCGCGCCTTCGATGCGGCGGTGCGCCGGGGCGCGCCGTTCGACCTGCTGGTCATCGACTGGCAAATGCCGGGAATGGACGGTTTCGAGCTGGCGCGCCGGCTGCACCAGGCCCATGGCAAGCAGGTGCCGCCAATCGTCATGGCCACCGCTTATGACGTCGATGCCGTGAGGCGCCTCGATGCCAACCACCTGCTGCGCGATACGCTGGCCAAGCCCGTCAACGGCTCGACACTGTTCGACTGCGTCGCGCGCGTATTCGCCGCCGATGCGACCGACGCGCAATGGCCGCGCGCCGTTCCCGCAATCAGCAACGCCATCTCGCAACAGCTGGCAACGATCGCCGGCGCGCGCCTGTTGCTGGTCGAGGACAATGACCTGAACCAGGAAGTCGCCAGCGAGCTGCTGCGCGACGCCGGCTTCGTCGTCGACATCGCGGCGAATGGCCAGCTCGCGCTCGACATGCTGGCAAGCGGACAGTACGACCTGGTGCTGATGGACGTGCAGATGCCGGTGATGGACGGCCTGACCGCGACGCGGCTGCTGCGCCAGCAACCGGCGATGAAGGACCTGCCGGTCATCGCCATGAGCGCCAACGTGATGCGCTCCGATATCGACCAGTGCCTTGAGGTCGGCATGAACGGCCACGTCGCCAAGCCGATCGATCCGGACGACCTGTGGATGGTCCTGCTCAACTGGATCCGGCCGACGGCATCCGGCGCCGGCCATGCCGCAGCGAACGAGGGATCGGGCGCACCCGTGTCCGCCACCGGCCTGCCGGCTTCACTTCCGGGCGTCGACATGGCGCTCGGCCTGCGGCGTGCGTTCGGCAAGCAGGGACTGTATGCGAACCTGCTGAAAAAATACCTGTCCGGGCAGGGCGGCGCCATGGCCGAACTGCGCCGTGCGCTTGGCCGGCAGGACTGGCCCGTGGCAGAACGGCTCGCGCATACCAGCAAGGGAGTTGCCGGCAACATCGGCGCGGCCGGCGTGCAGGAGGCGGCCGCACAGCTTGAAACGGCCATCCGCGAACGGCGCCCCGCCGGGTCCCTCGACGCGCTCGCGGACGCGCTCGATGCGCGCATGCGCCCGCTGCTCGACGCGCTCGCTGCCTGGCTGCCGGGCGGCGCAGGCATCGCGGCCGCCGCCGCAGAGTTCGACCGTGATGCGTTCGCCCGTCTGTGCGTAAAGCTCGCCGCCTATCTGCGCGAAGGCAATGCGGCGGCCGAAGCGCTGATCGAAGAGCAAGCGCCGCTGCTGCGGGCCGGACTCGGCGGCGCATTCGACCGGTTGAAGGAGGCAGTCGAGTCCTTCGACTTCGAGGCTGCCGAGGCCCTGCTGCCGGCAGAACCGGCCGCCAGCAAGAGTCATTAATAATGTGAAATATAATCGTCTGCTGTCACCCGCTTGAATAGCCGTCGCCAATTCAATGACTCCGCTGAAAATTTCACAGCCATCGCCATCGCTCAGCGCAAGGCTGTCGCAGATCCACGAGCGGGTTCTCGCGCACATCCCCTGCGTCGACCGGCTGGCCTGCGTTATCCACGATGCCGACACGGACATGCTGAAGACCTTCATCAACAGCACGCGTGCCGGGGAGCCGATCGCCGGCTACGAGTTCAAGCTGTCCGACAGTGCATCGCTGAGCCGGCTCGCCGCCAGCAACGACGTGCGCGTGATCGATGACATTCCGCACGCGATCGTCCCGAATTCGAAGCATTCAAGCTGGCTGCTGGCGCAGGGCTACCAGTCGTCGTTCACCACCGTGCTGAGCGATCAGGGCAAGTTCATCGGCTTCCTGTTCGCCAACTCGATGCAAAAGGGGGCGTTCACGCTGTCAGTGCAGCGCGACCTGCTGCTGTTCGCCACGCTGGTCAACATGTCGATCTCGGGCGAACTGGCGGCCATCCGCTCGATCACGGCGTCGGTCGAGGTGGCGAAGGATCTTGCGAACCTTCGTGATTTCGAGACCGGTGCGCACCTCGAGCGCATGGCGCGCAATTCCCGCGCCATTGCGCGGCGGGTCGCCGAAAAGCACGGGCTGAATGACGAGTTCGTCGAGCATGTATATTTCTTCGCGCCGCTGCATGACGTCGGCAAGGTCGGCATCCCTGACGAGATCCTGCTCAAGCCCGGCAAGCTGGAGCCGGCGGAGCGCGACGTGATGCGCACGCACGTCGACAAAGGGGTGCGCATCATCGAGACGATCCTCGGCGACTTCAACCTCGCGCAGCTGCCCAACTGCTCAATCCTGCGCAACATCGTGCTCTGCCATCATGAATTCCTCGACGGCAGCGGCTATCCGCAGGGACTAAAGGGCGACGAGATTCCGCTTGAGGCGCGCATCGTCACGGTGGCGGACATCTTCGACGCGCTGATGCACCGCCGCCCGTACAAGCGACAATGGACTTTCGAACAGGCGATCGACGAACTTCGCCGGATGGCCGGTGCCGGCCAGCTCGACCATGATTGCGTCGAGGCGCTGGCCGACGCCCGCAACGAGGTCGAGTCCGTGCTGAGCCAGTACGCCGGCTGAGCCGCCGCGATGCGCGGCCCGCTGCGACTCGGCCTGCCATCCTCTATGATGGCAGGCGAGCCAACCCACCGGAAAATCCGACGATGCGCCCCTCCCCTTCGCTGCCGAATATCGGCAAGACGCTGACCCGGCCGATCGCCCGTCTGCGCGCCGTCTCCTGGCGCGACCTGCTGACCGTGCTGCTGCCGATACTGCTGCTGACGATGGGCCTCGGCTGGCTCGCGATCAAGCTGATCCGGCCCGCGCCGCCGAGCCGCGTCGTGATCCTGTCCGGGCCGCCTGACAGCAGCTACCGCACGACGGCCGACCGCTATGCCAAGCTGATCGAGGCACACGGCATCAAGGTCGAGGTGCGCACGACCGACGGGTCGATCGAGAACCTGAAGGCGCTGCTCGACCCGAAGCAGGCGGCCGACGTCGGCTTCGTGCAGACCGGCCTGGCGGACGACGAGAAAGCGCCCGGGCTGGTGTCGCTCGGCACGCTGTATGTGCAACCGATCATGGTGTTCTACCGCGGCATGCGCGACATCGAGCGGCTGACGCAGCTGAAGGGCCGGCGCATCGCGATCGGCCCGGACGGCAGCGGCACGGCCGTGCTGGCGCGCCGCATGCTCGCCGAGAACGGCATGGACAAGGGCGAGGCAACCCTGCTCGACCTCGACGGCGACGATGCCATCACGGCGCTCACCGCCGGCAAGACCGACCCAATCTTCGTGACCGGCGAGCAGGTGCGCGGCAAGAAGACGCGCGAGCTGATGAAGGTGCCGGGCATCCGGCTGATGAACTTTCGCCAGGCCGATGGCTACCTGCGGCGCATCCGCTTCCTGTCGCGCCTGACCGCGCCGGAAGGCAGCTTTGACCTCGGCATGAACCTGCCGGCAAAGGACACGCAGCTGGTCGGCACGCCGGTCGAGCTGATCGCACGCGACGGGCTGCATCCGGCCATCTCGGACCTGCTGATCTCGGCCGCGCGCGAAGTGCACGGCAAGTCCGGCATGTACCGCAAGACCGGCGAATTCCCGGCCGCCATCGAACACGACATACCGCTGAGCGAAGAGGCGCGCCGCTACTACACGTCCGGTTCGCCGTTCCTGTACAAGCGGCTGCCGTTCTGGCTGGCCAGCCTGGTCGATCGTATCCTGCTGGTCGTGCTGCCGCTGCTGATCGTGGTGGTGCCGGCATCGCGGCTGGTCGCGCCGCTGTACCGCTGGCGCATGCGCTCGCGCATTTACCGCTGGTACGGCGCGCTGATGATGATCGAGCGCGACATGATGGATCCGGTGGACGGCAGCCAGCGCGACGACCTGCGGCGACGGCTGGACGAAATCCAGCAGGCGGTCAGCAACCTGCAGCTGCCGCTGGCCTTCGCGGACCAGCTGTATGTGCTGCGCGAACATGTCGGCCTGGTGCGCGCGCGCTTCGAGGCGCAGCACCGGCAGGCCGGCGCCGCGGTCAGTAGCGCGTGACGAGCACGACGCGGAAATTGCGCGGCTCGATCGGATGGAACACGCGGCCGGACAGGCCCGAGACGCCGTTGAAGGTATACGAGTCGCTGTAGTAGTCGATCGCGGACTGCTTGCTGTCGAGCAGGTTGAAGCCCAGCAGTTCGACTGACGTCTTCGCATCGACGCGGTAGCGCAGCCGGCCGTTCAGCGTGGTGGTCGCGTCCGAGCGCATCGTATTGTCTTCCGTCAGCGGGCGCGGGCCGAAATGCCGCAGCTGCAGCGAACCGCTCCACGGACCGCCGTCGTCGACGATCATCGCCACCGACGCGACGCCCTCGACAGCGCCGGCGATGTAGCGGCCGTCGCCGCCGTCATCGCGGAAGCGCGCGCGCGCAAACGCGAAGTCGGCATCCAGCGTCAGCCAGCGGTTGACCTTGTAGTAGTTGTTGAACTCCCAGCCGACGCGGCGGCTGCGCCGCCCTGAATCTTCGGTACGGCCCTCGTCGCCGATGTAGACGATCTCGGAAGCGCTGTCGAGCTGGAACAGCGCCAGCGTGGTCTGCAGGCCCGGCACGAGTTCGGTGCGCAGACCGAGTTCCTGGCCGAAGGTGCGCACCAGGCCGTTGGCGCGCGGGCCGCTGCCGATGGTCACGCCGCGCGCGTCATTCGAATGGTAGCCATTGCCGATGCTGTAGTAGTACTCGGTCTGGCGCCACGGCCCGAACACCAGGTTCAGTTTCGGGCTGACGATGAAGTCGGACACGCGGTCGCTGTTGGCCGCGTCGGACAGGCCGACATTCTTGAAGCGGAACCAGTCGCCGCGCAGGCCGGCGACCGTGCGGAACCAGTCGTTCCAGTGCACATGCCCTTCGGCGTACACGCCGATGCTCGACTGCGTGACGTGATCGCGCCGGCATCCGCCGCCGGGAATCAGGCAGTCGTCATTCTGCTCGCGCGCGGTGGTGCTGGCGAGCGCGTTGTAGACATTGTCGTTCTGCAGCTGCGCGCCGAGCGTCGCGAACGCTTCCTTGCCAATGCCGCTGATGTTCCAGGTATGCGATGCGTTCAGGCCGGTCGTCACGCGACTGTCGCGCTGGTTGAACTGGCTGGACGGCGCGTATTCGAAGTTGGAGTACAGGTCCAGGTAATTCCGGATCAGGTAGGCTTGCAGCAGCGTGTTGCCGGCGGCGTCCGACTGCCGCCATTCGCCGGACAGGCTGTAGCGGCTGGCCTTGGCGCCGCTGCTCGGATCCATCGCGTCCCAGCGCGAGATCTGTCCCTGCCGGTATTCATTCCACGGGATCTGGTCAGTCGCGCTCCATTGTCCGCTGTAGGCCATGGCAGTCACGGAGAAGCCGTTGGCCTGGCTGCCCTCGCTGTAGCGCAGCAGGCCGTTGATCTTGCGGTAGTTGTCTTCGTGGGTCCACGGCCCGTCATGATGCGACAACTCGAGCGCATACAGCAGGCGGCCGTCGAGCAGCTTCGGCGAATCGGCCAGCAGCACGCGCGCATGGCCGAGCTGGCCGGCGCTGACGCTGGCGATGCCTTTCTCCAGCGTGTCGCCGTAATAGATCCCCGCCGAGCCGGCATTCGCAAAATCGCCGTCGGCCGCGTAATACGGGCCCTTGCGGTAGTACAGCGACGAGATCAGTTCCGGTATCAGCGGGTTCAGGTCGGCCCAGCCCTGCCCGTGCGCATGGCTGCGCTGGTTGATCGGCATGCCATCGAGCGTGAGCTTGATGTCGAGCCCGTGGTCGAGGTTGAAGCCGCGCAGGAAGTACTGGTTCGCCTTGCCGTCGCCGCTGTGCTGGCTGACGATCAGGCCCGGCATCACCTCCAGCACTTCGCCGGTGCGCGCGACCACGCGGTTGGCAATCTGCTCCGGTCCGGCCGCGCCTTCGCTGGCTGCGTCGGCCACACCCAGCAGGCTGAAGCGCGAAGCTTCCACCTCGACCTGCGGCAGGCTGCGGATGTCGTCCGCCAGCGCCGGCAGGCACAGCGAGAGCAACGCTGCACAGGCGATCGGGGATAGTCGGACGGTATTGCGCTGCGCGGTACGCATCGGCCCTGGCCGGGCCGGCTTTTTTGTCATGACCGGTTTCTTTTTGTATGAAGAATTATTTGAAACTTCACACCGGATAATAACGACAATAAATCCCCGCCGACACTTTTAAAAAATCAAAGCACCTTATCGCTTCGGACGCAGGTGTGAATGCGCAATGCCGTGCCCGTCTGCATGCCGGTGACGCCCCGGCCCGGTCTCGGCAGCGATCAGGTTGATCGCGCCATGCCGCACGCCGGACTGCGCGATGGTCTGCTGTGCAAACTGCTGCACCGCGGCAGTCCGTCCCTGCAGGAATACCGCCTCAAGGCAATGGTGATGGTCGAGGTGGGCACGCATGGTCGAGGTCACGAGGTCATGATGCTCGTGCTGCGCGGACACCAGCCTGTCGGACAGCGCCCGCTCATGGTGGCTGTAGACATAGCTGACCACGGCCACGCTGAACGCGGGCGCATAGGGTGCCGGCGGCTGCGACTCCAGCGCCTGCCTGATCAGGTCGCGCACTGCCTCGGAACGACTGCCATAGCCCTTGCTGGCGATCATCTGGTCAAATTCACGGGCGAGGGGATCGTCAAGCGAGATCGTGAAGCGTTCCATGGCGGGCGGCGAAAGTGATGACAGCGGCAGATCATACGCGAGCATCCCGCCGGGTGGCGCGTCGCAAGACGCACGGAGAAAGCCCCGCCGCAGGGCGGTGCAGCGCAGCATCCGGCAGGCACATGCGCGCATGCCGGAACCGGTTTATTGCGCGAACGCAAGATTTAAAAATTTGATTTACACTTTGTTTCTGCTTTTCATCAGAAGGCGTGCAGCGCCGGCGAGAAGATAAGGCGGGCATCGATGGTGATGCACGTGGCACCGTGGCTTTAGGTAACTGCTGTTAATCCTCCCGTTAACAATAATTATCCGGAGTAGATCATGCGCTTTTCCTCTGCGCTGCCGGGCATCCTGCTCGCAGCCTGCTTCACCCATCCGGCATTCGCCGACACCACCGACGTCAAGACGCAGACCGTCGTCGAAATCACCAAGAAGGGCGCTCATTGCGAGCAGGACCCGAACTGCTTCAACCGCTACCATCCGAACATCAAGCCAGTGGCTCGCGCGAAGCCCGGTGACATGCTTGTTGTGCACACCCGCGACGCGCTCGACTCGAACCTGAACATCAACTCGAAGCCGAAAGACGTTACCGCGATCGACCTGAACCTCGTGCATCCGATGACGGGCCCGGTCTACATCGAGGGCGCCAAGCGCGGCGACGTGCTGGCCGTGACGCTGGTCGACATCAAGCCGGACGAATACGGCTACACGACTATCGTTCCGGGCTTCGGCTTCCTGGCTGACAAGTACACCGAGCCTTTCGTCGCCAACTGGAAGCTCAACCGCATGGAAGCCGTGTCCGACCAGGTACCGGGCGTGCGCATCCCGATGAACGGCTTCATGGGCTCGGTCGGCGTGCTGCCGGGCGAACCGGAAGTGCACAAGTGGCTGGAGCGCGAGGCGCAGCTCGCGAAGGCCGGCGGCGTCGCCCTGCCGCCGGAACCCACCGGCGCCCGCCCGCCGGAGATCTGCGGCCCGAAGGGCAGCGACAAGGGACACTGCCTGCGCACCATCCCGCCGCGCGAGAACGGCGGCAACATGGACGTCAAGCAGATGGTCGTCGGCACCACGCTGCTGCTGCCCTGCTTCATCGACGGCTGCGGCTTCTTCATCGGCGACGTGCACTATGCGCAGGGTGATGGCGAAGTGGCCGGCACCGCCATCGAAATGGGCGCCACCGTCACGGTGAAGACCGAGATCCGCCCGGGCATGGCATCGATCGTCAGGCAGCCGATGTTCGAAGGCGGCTCGCAGCTGAAGAAGCTGGAGCCGGACCGCTTCCACGCCGTGGTCGGCTATCCGTTCAAGGAAGCCGGCGAAGTGCCGCCGCAGTGGAGCTACCTCGGCAGCGAGAAGATCAAGCCGCTGACGCAGCTGTCGAACGACGTCACGATGGCGGCGCGCAACTCGCTGCTGAACATGATCGAGTGGCTGCAGACGGAGAAAGGCCTGACGAAGGAACAGGCGTACGTGGTGACCAGCGTCGCCTGCGACCTCCGGATCAGCAACGTGGTGGACGTGCCGAACTATGCGGTCACCACCATCTGCCCGCTTGAGATCTTCGACAAGTAAGCCCGCCACAGGCTGAAGTCCGGTCCACACGAAGAGCGAGGCCCTGCCTCGCTCTTCCTTTTTGACTGCATCGATGAACAGACGAACCTTGTTGCGCGCCGCCGCGGCGCTGCTCGCCGGCTGGCCGCTGGCGCCGGCGCTGGCGCACACGCCCTATCGCCAGTGGGACATCTTCCGCCGCCGCTACCTGCAGGTGCTGACCTCGCGCAGCGACCTCGCCGGCGACGCGGCCGGCGACGAATGGGTCGCGCTGCTGCTGAGCCGCCTGCCGCTGTCGCGCGCGATGGTCAGCCGCGCGCGTGACATGACCCGCGTGGCCAGCCTGATGAAAACCGACCAGGCGCGGCTGGCCGTGCTGTCGCATGACGACGCGCGGCAGCTGGCGGGCGGACTGCCGCCGTATGAGGATTTTGCGCCGATGCCGCTGCAGGTCCTGCTGGCCAACCGCACCCATGTGCTGGCCGCCCGTGACAACCTGCCGCTGCACCATGCGTATGCGATCACGTCCGCGCTGCTGGAAGACAACGCGTCGACCGGGCTGGCGGTGCCGCTGGACGGCATGCACGGGATGGCCGTGCATCCGGGCGCGCGCGCTGCGGCGCTCGGCGAGAAAGTCGAGCCGCCGCCGGCGGAACCGGCATGAAGGCGTGGTCGCTGACCGCGGCGCTGCTGGCCGCGCTCGCCGCCTGCCCGGCCGGCGCGCATGACGCAATCGGTGCCGACGCGCGCCAGGCTTACCTGCAGAAGCTCGAGCGGCTGCAGCGCACTGCGCAATCCGGCGCCAGCCCGGCCGCGCGTGCCGCCGCCTGGGTCGACGCAGGACGCACGCTGGATGAGATCCGCACGCTGCTCAACGAGGACATCGCCAGCCACGGCCGCACGCAAGGCCTGGAGACCTCGATCCTGGTCAGCCAGCTGAACGCCACGCCGTGGCGCCTGCAGGTGTCGCCGCAGACGCGGCAGTATCTCGCGAACCAGCGTCCCTACCGCGATGCGCTCGCGCTCGACGCACGCGGCCCGCATGCGCCGCTGGCGCGCTTCATGCTGCTGAAAAATCATTTCTACGACAGCTTCACCGAGCATCCGCTGAAGCCGATCGGGCAGGACAAGACCACGCTGGCGGAGATGATCGACCACGGCGAATGGCTGCGGAACCCGCGCAATGCGGGTGCCGACCCGGCGATCGACAGCGAGGAAGTGCACTTCATCCTGGCGATCCACTATCTGCAGGCGCGCGATGCGGGCGCCCTGCCGGCGGCGACCTGCACTACCCGCTACGCGGAATTGCTGGGCGCCTTTCGCAAGCGCTGGCCCTCCAGCCTGAAGCTGGCGACGCTCGAGGCGCTGGCCCCATGAGCTGGCGGCTGCTGGCCGTGCTGCTGCTGTGGCCATGGGCTGCGCTGGCGCACCAGAGCGGCAACAGCTACCTGCGCATCGACCATGGCGCGACTGCGCTGTCGGTGCAGATCGAGTTTCCGGTGAAAGACCTCGGCGCGCTGCTGCAGGATCCGTCGCTGGGCGCCGCGCCGACGCGCGAGCAGCTCGCGCAACAGCAGCTGCCGCTGGCGCATGCCATCGCCGGCTCGCTGGCGATCGAGGCCGACGGCCGACCGGTGTCGCTGGCCTTCGAGTCGCAGCAGGTGGCGTTGCGCAACGACGGCCTGTACGTGCGGCAGCGGCATCTCGCGCCCGCGTTGCCAGCGGAGACCGCCGCCATCGTCGTGCGCTACGGCTTCTTCAACGGCAGCGGCAGCGACCGCATCGCGCGAGCGTTCGTGCAGCTGATGTCCGGCGGACGCGAGCTGTCCCATGTGTTCGACCCGCGCCATGCGACGCAGCGCCTGCCGCTGCGCGAGGAGTCGCTGGCCGAGGCGCTGTGGACCTATGCGCGCGAAGGCACGCTGCATATCTGGAGCGGTCCCGACCACCTGCTGTTCCTGCTGTGCCTGCTGCTGCCCTGCCTGGCGCTGGCAGCCGCGGGCTCACGCGCTGCTTTGCTGCATGCGCTGAAGGTTGTCACCGCGTTTACCCTGTCCCATTCGCTGACACTGGGCGCCGCCGCGCTGGACTGGATCGCGCTGCCGGCAAAACCGGTCGAGGCAGCGATCGCTGCGTCGATCGTGGTCGCGGCACTGCTGGCGCTGCGGGAGGGCAATCCGCGCGGACAGTGGCAGCTCGCGCTCGGCTTCGGCCTGGTGCACGGGCTGGGCTTTGCCAATGGCCTGCGCGAACTCGGGCTGTCTTCCGGACATCTGGTCGGCAGCCTGCTCGCCTTCAATGCGGGCGTCGAATTCGGCCAGATTGTCGTCGTGCTGGCGGCCGCGTTGCTCGTGCTGCCCTTCATCCGTTCGGCACCGGCGCTGTCGCGCATCCGGCGCTGGGGTGCACTGGCGAATCTTGCACTGGCGTGCGTGTGGCTGGCCGAGCGTCTCGCGTGAGCGCGCAGAGCGTGCCGGCTGCCACGCCGGCAGGAATTGGATATAGCATCGCAGCATGAACGACACGACGACGGATCCTGCTTTCCCTGACGTGCTGGTGCTGGGCGCCGGCATCGTCGGCATTGCGCTGGCCCTGCAATTGCAGGCCCGCGGGCGGCGCGTGGCGCTGCTGGACCGGGGCGAACCGGGCGCGGCGACCAGCTTCGGCAACGCCGGCCTGATCGAACGTTCGTCAGTATTTCCGTACGCGTTCCCGCGTGACTGGCGCACGCTGCTCGACCACGCGCTGCAGCGCAAGCTCGCCGCACGCTATCACTGGCGCGCGCTGCCCCATATCGCGCGCTGGCTGCTGTCGTACTGGCGACATTCGTCTGACGCGCTGTATCCGGCCGCGATCGCCGGCGCGCTGCCTCTGGTCGAGCGCAGCTGGAGCGAGCATGCGCCGCTGATCGAGGCCGCCGGCGCCGCCGGGCTGGTCAACGAGCATGGCTGGATCAAGGTGTTTCGCACCGAGGCCAGCCGCAGCGAGGCGCTCGACATCGCCGGGCGCAGCCTCGATTACGGCCTGCGCGTGAACCTGTTGTCACGCGATGCGTTGCTCGAGTGCGAGCCGGCGCTTGGCGACGGCGTGGCCGGCGGTGTGCACTACCCGGACTCGCGCCAGGTGCGCGACCCGCAGGCGCTGTCGCTCGCCTATCTCGAACTGTTCCGCCAGCGCGGCGGCCGCTTCGTGCAAGGCGATGCGCGCAGCCTGCGCCGCGAGGGCGGAGGGTGGGCGGCCGACGCCAGCGGTCAGCGTGTCGCCGCGCATGACGCCGTGATCGCGCTCGGACCGTGGGGCGCCGACTTCGCGCGGCAACTGGGCTATCGTCCGACAACAGGCGTCAAGCGCGGCTACCACCGGCATTTCGCGTCGGGCACGCATGCGTTGCGCCATGTGATCGTCGACGTCGATCACGGCTATGCGCTCGCGCCGATGGAGCGCGGCATCCGCCTGACCACCGGCGCGGAGTTTGCGTTGCGCGACGCGCCGCGCACGCCGGTGCAGCTGCAGCGGCTGGAGCCGATCGCGCGCCGGCTGGCCGGCATCGGCATGCCGGTCGATGACGCCCCCTGGATGGGTTCGCGTCCGTGCACCGCTGACATGCTGCCCATCATCGGCCCGGCGCCGAGCCATCCGGGACTCTGGTTCTGCTTCGGCCACGCACATCACGGACTGACCCAGTCGGCGTCCGGCGGACGGCTGCTCGCCGAAATGATCTGCGGCCAGCCCACCTTCACCGATCCGTCACCCTATCGCATGGAACGCTTCTGAGCTTTCACCCGTCCGGCATGCGCCGGCTAGTGGGTGATCCGCCGGGCGGCATCCTCCGCGGGCATCGATCCCCCGAGCAGGAAGCCCTGGAATTCGTCGCAGCCGAGCGCGACCAGCCGCTGCCGCTGCGCATCCGTCTCGATGCCTTCGGCGATCAGGCGCAACTTCAGGGTCTTGCCCAGCGAAATGATCGACTGCACCACGGCCGCATCATGGCCGGGATCGTCGAGACCATGAACGAAGGTCCGATCGATCTTCAGCTGGTCCAGCGGCAATTTCTGCAACAGCGACAGCGACGAATAGCCGGTACCGAAGTCGTCCAGCGCAAAGCGCACGCCCAGCCGGCGCAGTGTCTGCATCTTGGCGACGCTGGCATCGACATCTTGCAGCAGCAGGCTTTCGGTCAGCTCGAGTTCGAGACCGTGCGGCGGCGAGCCGCTGCGTTCGAGAGCGGTCTGCACGGTTTCGACGAAATCTGCGTTGCGCAGCTGGCGCGGGCTGATGTTCACCGACACCCGCACCTCCGGCAAGCCGGACGCACGCCACGCCGCCTGCTGCTCGCATGCGCTTTGCAGCACCCAGCGACCGATTGGCACGACCAGGCCGGTGTCTTCGCATGCCCCGATGAACTCGTCCGGGCTGACCAGCCCGCGCTGCGGATGCTGCCAACGCAGCAGGGCTTCCATGCCCACCAGCCGGCCGTCGCGCGCCCACTGCGGCTGGTAATGCAGCACGAATTCCTTCCGCTGCGTCGCCTGCCGCAGGTCGGCCTCGAGCCGGGCGCGCTCTTTCACCAGCCGTTGCATGCGCGGATCGAAAAAATGGACGGAATTGCGTCCGGCCTGTTTCGATTCGTACATCGCCAGATCGGCCTGCTTGAGCAGCTCGTCGATCGATCCCGCCTGCCCCTCGAACAGCGCGACGCCGATGCTGGCCGTGCAGTCATGCAGGGTCTGGCTCAGGTCAAACGGACGCTTGAATTCATCCAGCACTTTCCTCGCCGCCGTCTCGGCCCGGGGTGCGGCGGCCGTGGCATCACCGCCCAGCTCTTCGAGCAGGACCACAAATTCGTCGCCGCCAAGGCGCACGACCGTGTCGAGTTCGCGCACGCTGCCGCGCAGCCGGCAGCCGACCTGCTTGAGCAATTCGTCGCCGACATCGTGACCGAAGGCATCATTGAATGTCTTGAAATTGTCGAGATCGAGAAACATCAGTGCACCGTGCTGATGGTGCCGCCGGCTGGCGGCAAGCGCATGCTGCAGCCGATCCATTAACGCGCGTCGGTTCGGCAATCCGGTCAGCTGGTCATAGAACGCAAGCTCGTGGATGCGCTGCTCATCGAGGCGGCGCTGCGCCTCCATCTGCACCTGCTGAGAAACGTCCCGCAGGCAGCCCACCAGACGCTGCGGCTTGCCCTCGCTGTCACGCACCACGCGTGCGCGGTCTTCCACCCACGCCCACGTGCCATCACCGCGGCGCAGCCGAAAGGTCGACGACCAGTCTGCCGAAGGCGAGGCCAGGGTCGCGGTGATCTCGCGCTCGACCCGCGCGCGGTCATCCGGGTGCACCAGCGCCAGCCCGTCGGCCTGCCGGCAGACCGCCTTGCGAAGGCCCAGCAGGCGGAGCATGCGTTCGCCCCACCAGAGGCTGTCAGCGGCGACGTCCCACTCCCACAGTGCATCGGAGATCAGTTGCGCGACCAGCCGGAAACGCTCGTTCCAGCGATGCGCGGCGCGCTCGATCTCGCGGAATTCGCTGACATCCTGGAGCACGCCAAGCAACCGCCTGACGGTGAGGGAGCCGGGCTCGAATTCCGGACTGGCGAGCCAGCGCACATGCGAGTCCCCGTTGCATGTATGCACCTGGCATTCGATGTCCATCGGCACGCCGGAGACAAAAGCGATCTCCAGCGCAGCGTTCCAGTCGTCGCGGCAATCGGGCGAGACCTGCTCGGACAATGCGTTGATATCGAGGCGCTCGCCGGGCAAACGGCCAAGCAGGCTGAGCGCCTCGTCCGAGCCTTCGAACAGCGTGCTGCCGGCCTGCAGCTGCCAGTAGCCGATGCGGGCGACGTCGGCGCTGAGCTGCTGCAGCACCGAGCGGTCCTGCGCCTGCTCGCCGAGCACCTGATGCAGCAGCAACTGGCGGCGGCGCAATTCCAGCGTCACCATCACTTGCATGGACAGCGTCTGCAATTGTTCGCGCTGCTTTGGCGTGAGCGCGCGCGGCTGGTGATCCAGCACGGCGAGCATGCCGAGCACCTGCCCGCCTTGCGTGCGCAGCGGATAGCCGGCATAG
>JACCED011875509.1_pt1 | contig 16982 bp, 10 predicted proteins | sample 7455021 | NCBI WGS metagenome assembly JACCED01 (sample SAMN15323456, study PRJNA562643) | freshwater metagenome | isolation source: river surface water | place: USA:Blue River Watershed | collected 2017-08-19 | reverse complement strand
GTTCTTTATGAACTTCTTGATAATTCTTTTTATCCTTATTTATCTTAATTTTTTTTCCTATCATCCTCTTCATTACATCTGTTCCTCTACTTACTTCTGAATTTTCACTTTCTATATCTGATTCAGGATTACTAATTGTACTAACATCATCTTCTAAGAAATATTTTTGTTCATATCTAGGTTTACACCATTTTCTTCTTTGTCTATAAACACTTTTTTTTGGTTCACTAACTTCTATTGAATTATTATTTCTTTGACGTTTATATTTAGAATTAATATCATATTGTTCTTCTCTATAATCATTCATAACTTGATTTGTATCTTTATAAAATCTATCAAAAAAGGTATCTAAATTTGTTTGTGTTTTATTAGGATTAGGCACTACAAACTGATTATTAATTTTAGTGCCATTACAAGTATTATTATTAACTCCCCATGCTTCTTGTAATGATGCGTATGGCATTTACTAATTATATAACATATTTTTAATTAAAACAATTAATCTATTTTTTTATTTATAAACTATACTTTATATAAATATTTGCGTAGTAATTAATAAAATAAATTATAGTATTACTAATAATGAATAATTATAACCAAATTAAAAAAGAACCTATTATTTATTTAGTTTCTATTTGTTGGAATGAATCTATATTTTTACCATATTTCCTTAATTATTATTCTTTTGTTGATAAAATAATAATTTTTGATAATTTTAGTAATGATGAAAGTATAGAAATAATGAAGAAATTTAATAATGTAGAATATAGTTATTACAATACAAATGAAAAAATTCGAGATGATATCTATTTAGAAATAAAAAATAATGTTTGGAAAAACTATAAAAATGAATGTGATTGGATTATTATTGTAGATATAGATGAAATTTTATATCATCCTTTAGGTTTACGTAATTATCTTAAAACCCTACCAAATGATGTTGCATTATTACAAGCTAATGGATTTGAAATGATTTCACCTAATTTTATTCTTGCCCCTGGTAATTCTATATTTGAAAAATGTAATAGAGGAATACCCATGAGTCAACATAATAAATGTTCTATTTTGAATCCAAAACTAGTTAAAGAAATTAATTATTTAGCTGGGTGTCATTTATGTAATCCTATTTTAACTGGAAAAATTCATAAAGAAACTAATTTTAAATTACTTCATTATAAATTTATTTTACCTTTACCTTTTCTTATTCAACGATATCATATCATGAGTACTAGATTAAGTGATGAAAATAAAAAAAATTCATGGGGTCTTCATTATAACAACATTAATAAATTAGTTTCTAAATATAAAAATATCTTAGCACATTCTATTCAAGTTATTTAAATTTTATTTATATTAATCATTATTTCTCTAAATATATTTAAAAAATGATTAATATTTTCTTTATTTACAACTAAAGGTGGTTTAATTCTAATTATTCCTTCACTACCCAATCCAACTATTATATTAAATTCTTTTAATTTTTCTACAATATTTTTTGTATTATAACTATTATTCATCTTTATTCCTAGATATAAACCTCTACCTGAAACACTAATAACACCTTGTATAACTTCAAGTTTTTCTTTTAGATAATTTCCAACTTCTTTAGAATGTTTTATAAGTTCCATTTCCTCTAGTTGTTCTAATACACTTTTAGCAACTCTACAAGCTACTGAATTACCTCCATAAGTATTAAAATAAAAATTACCTAATAATTCTGCTAAATCTTCTCTTATTATTATTGCTCCCATTGGATATCCATTAGCTATAGGTTTTCCACATGTAATAATATCTGGTTCTAATCCAAAATATTCAAATGCCCAAAAGTTATATCCAGTTCTTCCAAATCCAGTTTGTACTTCATCACAAATTGTAATTACATCATGTTCTTTAGCTTTTTGAAAAGCAAATTTTAGGAAATCACCATCTAAATCATAATTTCCTCCTACACCCTGTATATTTTCTACTATAAATCCACTCGCATTTTTCATATAATTTAGTATATCCATTTTATTATTTCTTCTTATGAACATTACACCATCTTTATAGTTAATACCATTTTCTAATTTTTTAACACCTGTACTATATAAATGTGAAACTTTATCACATAAATATGTAGTTCCATGATAAGAATATTCCATAGATAATAAATGTTTTTCAAAGGATTTACTTAATTCATCTTTTTGTTTTAATTCATTATATAATAAAGTTATTCTAAGAGCTAAATCATTTGCTTCACTTCCTGAATTAACAAATAACATTTTATATTTTTTACTTTTAGGTAAATATTTATTCAAATGTTCAGCATAATTTGTTAAATTTGGATTTAGATACCTAGTATTAATATTTATTAAACTATACTCTTTTTCAATAATTTCTTGTATTTTATCATTACTATGACCTATATGACAAACATTATTATATAAATCTAAATATTGTTTATTATTTTTATCAAAATAATATTGATTTTTACTACTAACTAATTCAATAGGTTTATCAAAACTATGATAAAGACATTTAGGAAAGTAGTTTAATCTTTTTTCAAGTGTATCCATTTTTATAATTTATTAAATAAAAATAGATATTTATATTTAGGTTAATTTAGCAAGACGATAGAATTTATTAGATTCTATCCACCATATTCTATCTTCAAATTGTTGTCTATCATATTCTCTTAATGTTAATTCTATTTTTTCACAATAATTTTCACGTTTATCACTTTTATCTATATCTTCAATAGCTAGATTTTCTATTAATTTATTCATAGGTGCCTTAGTATAACTCATACAAGCTTTACCATCTAATTTAAGATTAGCCTTATTTTCAACAAAACTAAAATCTATTATCTTAAATACCATTTCTTTAAATGGACTATCATCTTTACCATCATGAACCTTTTCTAATCTACCTATTACATGACTATTAAGTGGATAAGTTTCAAAATTATAAACAATCATAGGTTTCTTGTATAGAACACCATCTTTATGTTCAATTAATTCTTTTTCGCCAGCGATATATTCATAACTAATTTGTTTATTCCAATGAATAGCTTTAGGTAAATCACTACCTTCATCCCAGAATAATATATCTTTTTGTTGTAGATAATTTCCTATTTTATCATGTATTTCTTGATATTCAATATCTGATGGGTCATATACACCTCTAAACCAATCTAATATGATTAATTTCATTACAGAATCTTTGACTCTATCTAATTTATATGATATTTCATCATATTCATCAGATTTATATTCATCTATAATTTGATAAATTTCTTCTTTCCATTTTTGTATTTTAGCTTCACTAATATCTACTTCTTTATATTTAATTTCAGCTTTACTAGGTTTATAAGTTAAAGGAGTACTTCTATAATATTCAGGTAAAACTTCAGTTTTATCTAATTCACTAGGTTGGAATAAATAATAACCATCCTTAAATACAATTCTACCAATTCTATGATATTTATCATGTAATTTCTCTTTATCTAGTATTAATTTATCTAAAGCAACTAAGAATATTGGTTCTTCAAAATTACTAATCTTAGATTCAACATATTTTTTAATATGTTTTAATTTATAAATTACTGATATTTCAAAAAGTTCTTTAATTACTTTTTTATATTTATTGATTTCTCTATTAGCATGTACTTCTATATTATAGGTATCTAAGTCAGTAGTAGTAATTTTTTGTATGTCTTTATAATTAGTACATTGATAAACTTCTTCACAATTACCATAACCACAATCTCTAGTATTATTTTTATCACCTATATCACCAAATTCTTCAACTGTATATTTATTAGCTATATAATTAGAACCACAATCAATAGCATTATTTCTTAGTATAAATTCTACTTGTTTCATTTGAATATCTTTCTTTTCAGCTCTACGATGAATTTTTTCATCTGTAGTTTCTATACTATTATCTTCTATATGACTACAATATAAAAATATTGTAACATTTCTATCTTCTAAAGGTAAATCTTTATGACTACAATTACGAATACCACGACCAATAACTTGGTCTATTCTACTAAAGTTAGCCCAAGGATTTAATATATGTACTTGTCTTATTCTAGAGAAATCAACACCTTCACTAGCTACTCTAGTACCAATAATAACTTTAATAACATTACCTTCTTTATTTTCTTCACTATTACATTTATCAATTATTTGTTGTCTCTTTTTAATTTCTAAATCACCATCTAATAATACATATTTCCATTTTTGAGGAAGTACTTCACGTTTTAGTTTAGATTCTAAACGATTTTTAACCCTAATATCACCAAATTTGCCTTCTACAACAACCTGTTCAAATCCATTTTGTTCTAATGTTAATGCTAAAGGCAATGAACCACCTTTTCTATATTCAGAATAAATAAATATTATTCCATTTTCAGTATTCATAATATTATCTAAAATTTGTTTAAATTTGGGTGAATAATCATTCAAATTAGTAATATCTAAAAATGGTATTTTTCTAATTAAAGCATTTTGTTCATTATAACTATATTTATTTTTATCTTCATTAAAACATCTATCAAAACCTTTATCACCATATAAAGTAGTTACATCTACTTTGGTAATTAATTCTTTAGTAGGATAAACAATGTTAGATATAATTTTACCATTAATATCAAAAGTTTCATTAGTAGTATTACCTAAATCTTCTAAAACATTTTCTTCTAATTCTCCTACATCACCTAAAATAGCTTTTTTAAATATAAATTCTTGATATTCACTCATATTAACTTTAATAACAGGATTATATTCAATAGCTTCATCTTCATCTAATGGAGTTCCATTCATTTTAAGTTTAGGTCTAGGAAGATATATTTCATTATTTTCTTTAATAAATTGTATGGTAGAATTATTTGGCATTAATTTTCTAGGGAAACTAACTGGATTAGCTCCACGAACATAACTAATATAACCTTTAGATATATCTGCTAATAATTTAGGATTTTTAAGATTGTCTTTGCTATCAAATAATTCACCTACTTCTACTGTATCTCTTTTATCATTATCTAATAATAAATTCAATATATAAGTTATTTCAGTAGCATTATTGAACATAGGTGTAGCACTCATAAGTACTAATTTAGTTTCATCAGAATAATGAATTATTTTTTGGAGCATTTTAGGAGCAATTTGGTCACCACCTTCATCAGCAGTACGAATATTTTGAATTTCATCAACAATAATTAGTCTATTAGAGAAATATTCAGAAATAGCCATTCTAATTCTTTCTTCTCTACTTTTATCAATTACTTCTTGTTTTTTCCATATTAACTTTCCTTTATTATTTAATTCAGCTCTAAATAGTATATCATCAATAATAATTTCTTGACCTTCACTAACTGGTGCTGTTTTAGGTAATACTTTTTTATCTTCACCTAAATCTAATTTAACACCACGTAATAATAATAATCTTTTTAGAAGACCTTTAAGACTACCATAAGTTAAAAATTCATAATCTAAATCTATTTTCTTTAAAATTTTGCTTTCACGTTTTTTAAGAAGTTCAGGATCATTAGAATCTCTAGGTATCCAATATCTATCTTTAGTACATTGTAAAGAACCAGGTATTAAACCTTTTTTAATTTCTAATTGTTCTTTTTTGAAATTATATAATTCTTTTTTATAGTTTTCTAATGTACTTGTACCTAAAATAATTAATATCTTTTTATTATATTTTTTATAAAAATCTAAGTGACGTTCAGCAATACTAATACTAGCACAGGTTTTACCTACACCAGTACCCCAATATAATAATAAACCTCTATAGGGTGTTTCAGGATTAAAGAAATTAGCAACCCATTGTTGTTGACTAGATAATTCAAATGTATCAACACGACATAATTCTTCTAATGTCTTTTCTGCCCAACTAGACATTTTATTCATCTTAAATTCTTTTTTCTTTTGAATTTTAATGAAAAATTGTGGATCATTTAATTCAGGATAATTAGAATAATATTGTCTATTACTGTTACTCCATTCTGATTCACCTATTATTTCTTCTGGTTGTTTTTCTTCTATTTCTTCTTCTATTTGAACATCTTCTATTTCCTTTGGTTCTACAAAAGATTTATTATATAATACCAATTGTTCTACTATATTTTTCTTAATATCTAATTTATCATAATATAAAACTCTTTTTTCTTTTTGAATACTTCCAAAGAATGCACTATAATTTACTATTATTAAATCATTATTAATTTCACTATTTAATTCACTAGGTCTATTATTAAAATTTACATTAGCATTACCTGATTTATTTATTGATTCTATAAAACCTTTTAATATAGATTTAATATTTTTATCTAATTTTATTATTACTTTATTTAAAGTTTCTAAATTATCAGTTTTCTTTATAGTTTCAATTAATTTTATATCTAATTCACCTGTTTCTGATAAAATACTTAATATAATAATACGTTCTATAATATAATAATAATGTAATAACCATAAATCATCTCTTGAAACTAGCCCATTTCTTAAATCAAAACCAATAGACTTTTCTAAATATTCTAATTTATTATTTACAATTTCATCTATATTATCTTTTAATTTAAGATATTTGGCATTAGGTTTTAATGATGGACTTAACATCCATGGATATAATTTAATATATTCAATATTAACTAAACGTTTAATTTGTTCAAAATGTGGAGCTATGAATTTTTTATTACATGTTTGAATTAATGTATTAAATATAGCTTTTTCTGAATATCCCTCTATTAATAACTGTTTACTTAAATTACTAACATTAGTCCATTGTTCATATTGTATAGCATTACATAATTTCTCCCATATACTTAATTCTTCTGCTTCTATTTTTCTTCCTGATGAATCTTTAATACAATAACCCCATTCTCTCATTAAACCTGTATCATCTACTTCAGTAGCACACCATTTACCACCACCTGGTCCTATATCTGCTCCATTTAGATACATATCTTTATCGATACATTGTGTTTTAGCATCTACTAATGATTTATTACTATTTACATATTTAAAAGGATAGATACATTCTTTTATTTTTTCTATGCGATTTTGACCTCTTTTAGATCTATTTACATTTTCTAATATAATTCCTTGATAAGCTCTAACAATATTTTCAAATTCTTGATCTCTATTTGTAGCAAAAACTTTTTCTTTGGGTTTAGCTTTAGGTTTTATTATTAATTTCTTTTTGACAAGAACTTCTTCTGCTTTCCAATATTTACCTAATTCTAAATCTTCACTTAATATATATGTTTTCCCTTTTACTATAATTTTATCATTAAGATTATATCTTGTAACATCTGGAAAAACAGATTTATTTCTTAATAATTCTAAAATATCAGGATTTGTTAATATTTTATGTCTTATTTCTAAAGTAGGTATATATGTTTTCAAAAAACCTACTATATATGTTATATTTCTATTTAGATCTTGAAGTTCTTCTATAACTTCTTTTGCTTTTTCTAAACTATTAATTTGATATTTAGTATCAATACAATAACCCCATTCTTTCATAAATCCATTGCTATCTAGTTTAGTAGCACACCATTTACCTGTACCGGGTGAAACTTTAATTTCACCTAAATAGAAATCACCTCTAACACAATCATTTGCTAATATTTCATTTTTATCTTTATCTATATATTTAAATGGTATTATACCTGTTTTAAATGAATCTATTTTTTTACTATCTTCATGTTTTTTTTCATTAATAGTTTTTCCTATAATACCTTCATAGACTCTTATTCTAAATTCACCTCTATCTCTATTATTTACTAATATTTCCGACATTTACTAATATAAATAAAGATTTTTACTTTGTATAATAATCTAAGCAACTTTTTAATAAGGCGTATAAAAAGGTTAAAGGAAATGTTATTAATATTAATAATTAATGATAAAAAGACAACAAAAAAATATAAGTTATGGAATTATAGCTTATAAAATAATTGATAATAATCCACTTTATTGTTTAGTTTGTAGAAAAGACAGTTTTACTTATAGTGAATTTTTAAGAAGTAAATATGAATTAGAAGATGTAGATAGTATTTATCGTATCATTAAATTTATGACTAAGGATGAACATAAAAAATTGTTAAATTCTGATTTTGAAACTATGTGGGATAATTTATGGTTTCTTGATAAAAAAATGATTTATAGTGGAAAGTTTAAAAAAGAATTTACTAATTCTAAATATAAATTTGAAACACTTAAAAAAGGCTATACTACTACAATTCATACTGATTTAGGTATTAAAATTAAAAAACATATTAAGTTAGATAATATACTTAAAGAATTAGAAAATAATAAAGAATTTATTTATGATGAACCTGAATGGGGATTTCCAAAAGGGAAAAAAAATGAAAATGAATCATCAATTGAATGTGCTAAAAGAGAATTTTTTGAAGAAACTAATATCCCTTTAAGTAATCTTACATTTACTAATATGAATACTATTACTGAAAAATTTATTGCTGATAATTTACAAGAATATACTCATATCTATTATCTTGCTAGATGTCCTCCAGATTTAGAAATTTCAATAGATAAAGATAATTTAATACAGACTTCTGAAATAAGTAAAATTAAATGGTTTACTTTTGAGGAAGCTTTGAATAAAATTAGAGAGTACAATGTTGAGAAAAAAGAAATTTTAAAACAAGTTCATGAATTAATATTAAAAGAAATAGCTATATAATTATATTATGTCTAATATTTGTTCTTTAGATTATATTAAAAATTTTTATATAAATCAACCTAATCAAATTAATAAAATTAAGTTAATTCAAGATTGGTTTAAATATATAAATGAATTATCTATTAATAATAAAAAATTTATTAATAGCAATAAACTAAATAGTAATGTTCTATTATTAATAGGAACTAATGGAATGGGTAAATCTAATATAATACAAATATTTTTAAAAGAAAGTAATCTAGATGTTATAGATATAGGTAAATTATTTGATATTTATGAATCAAATAATAGTTATACAACTAAAGATTTTATTCCTAAAATTCTTAAACAAAAAAATGTTAGTAATTATGAAAATATAAATAAAAAAAAGCTATTAGTAATTGATAGTTTAGAGGAATTTATGGCTACTAACAAAAGTATTATTAAAGAAATAATAGAAAATTTTGAAAGTTTAAATATGCCAATAGTAATTGGTATAGATAAGAATTGTTTTGATGAACTAGAGAAAAAAACTACTACTAAACTTCTTAAATCTACCTATATTGTTGAATTAGAAAGGCCCTCACAAACTACTATACAAAATTATATTAATTCTATATTAAAACTTAATTATAAAATAGATGATATCCAAAAACTATATATTTATTCTAAGGGCGATATTCGATATATTAATAATATGTTATCATTTCAGTCATTAATTAAGAAATATAATCAGGAACCTTCTTTTATACATGGAAATATTATAGAATCGCTTCAGGAACAATCTATTAAAAATATAGGTGAAAATCAAAAAGATTTAGTAATAGATGTTGAAAGTTCTCTAAAAGATATTGGTACTATGAAATTTTCTAATACATTTTCTATATGTGAAACTGACCCATTTATATTTGGTATGTTAACTTATGAAAACTATATTTATAATAATAATAAATATCCTGAATATAAGAGAAATTATATAATAAAAAATTTATGTTATGCTGATGAAATAGAAAAAAATCTATTTCGATATCAACAATGGGAATTATTAGAAATTTACTCCTATTTTTCTACAATATATCCATGGAGATTACTAGATACACCTAAAACTATTCATCCTTCTACAACTTTACAAAAATTCCTAAATACTAAAAAGAGAAATAAAAAATATGATTTACCTTTTTAAGTAATTCCTTTAGAAATGTACTAGTAACTACTAGCTAAAGCACATCAATAATTTAAGAATATTATTTATTATTTTAAAAAATATAAAATAATAAATACTTTGGGTTTATTTTCTAATAGGTACTAGTAACTTTTTTAACTTTCTATAAGAATTACATTTTCTAATTGATTTCTTTCATTATAATCTATATATAAAAAGTTAACTATAAAATAAAAGAAATAAACTGTTAGAATTAGTTTTTCATAATAATTTACATTTCTCAATTGTCTATTAATTATATGTTTAGAATCTAAATAGAAACTTAAATTACTATATATAAAATAAAATATAGATAATAGAATCAAAGGTAGACTATAATATCTTCTATTTGAGATAATATTTAATAAAAGCATTTTAAAACTAAGAATAGCGCGTTTTATAAAAACTTTATCTAGATTAATTAAAATTTCTGGTCTAAGTCCCTTTGGTACTACGAGTAATTGAGGATGATCTTTATTAGGATTTGCTGGATTTATAGGAGAAAATCTATCTAACAATGTACCAATCTGTGGAATCCAATAAGGTGCTTCATTAGGGAATAACATATTTATAATATTATTATGAATATAGTAACTACCAGTTAAAAATTTAGATAATTTAGGTATTGAAATAATCCATTCACTTTGAATTAATGTTTCTAGCCATGGAGGTAATTCACATGATTCATTTTCTTTAGAGGTTATTTTTACTTCTAAAACTCCAAAATGAAATCTTCTATCTTTTCCTAAATTTATTGATTTTATAGGAAATTGTATTAATTTAGAAATATCTAGAGGTACTTGTTTTTTCTTTTTATTTGTAGGTGTAGATGTATTCATTATCGATTCTTTATATTCAGACAAATTTGAAAATATAATATTATTATCTAAACAAATTCTAATTTTCTCATCTCCAAATGATAATCTTGAATAACTTATACCTACAGAAGGTATTAACTTTTTATTTTGAATACTATTATCTAGTTCTTCACTTAGTTTTCCTAATTCATAGGGATAAATATTATTATTAGGAAATAATACTTCTATTCTTTCTTTTTTAGAAAATGAGTTTTCATAAACTTCATCACTATGTTTTTTCCTTTCTAAAAAAATTTTATCTAAATTATCATATTTTCTATATCTTAATGTTATACTATCTGGATTTTTTTTTAATCTATCAAAGTATAAATCAAATTTCTCATTATCTAAATATACTGAACGTATAAATGTCCATGGACTTTCACTATTACCATATTTTACTATTCCTACATATTTACTTAAATATTCTATTACTAAATGTATATAGTTTTCAGGAATTATATATTTAATAGATTTTCTTTCAAATGTATTTCCACTAGGAGCAGTACCATTAAATTTAGCATTTTTTAATGTCAAGTTATCTAGTTTTTCATTTAAAAATCTATTTATTCTATTTTCTAATTCATCAGGAATATTCTTTAATCCATCTCCAGCTAGTTTTTTTACTAATTTTCTTACTGATATTTGATTAATTAATAGCCATCTAGAAATATCATATAAACTATCATTATTTTGAATATGTTTTTTTAATAGTTCCTCTAGTTTTATTATTTCTTGTTTAAAATATTCTAGTCGGTCTTTAAATGAAAATTTAGTAGATTTTATCTTTTGATAATCTATAAATTCATCTTTTTCATACTTTTTATCTTTATAAATTTGTAATAATGTTCCAAACTTCATTCCAATATTACATAAATTATCTAAATTCTATTTAATTCATTTTTACTACAAAATTAGTATCGGTTAAATCTTTTTTTAAAATTATTACCTGATAACAAATCTAAAATGAATGATGAAACCAAGAGAGAAATATTAAAATTTATTCTATATAGTGATAAAATTAATAATAAATATATAACTTATAAAGCTAAATATAAACTCAATAAAAAATTAATTATTCAACGTATAGTAAATGAAATAGAACCTTTATGGAAAAAATTCAAAGATACCCTTAAATTATCTAAATTTTTAGAAAGCTTTATCTTAAATCATATTCAAGATTTTCTTATTCTTAGAAATAAAGATAATGATAACTTTAGTAGAGACACTTCTGCTTCTATGAGTTTATTTAATGATAAACGAGTAGAAGAAGACCCTAATGATAGATTCTCTAAAGAACTAGAAGAACGAAAAAAGATTATGAATGCTCAGATTAAACAATCAAATAACACAGAAGAATCTATTATTGAGAATAATGAGGATAATGAGGATAATATGGAAGAAAAAAATGAGATAGATAATTTAGAAACAATGAATCGTAGTAACATACAACAAAATACTCAACCTATTAACCCTTACCTCAATAATTTTAATCAAATGCCTCAGATGAATCAAATGTCTCAAATGAATCAAATGCCTCAGATGAATCAAATGAATCAAATGTCTCAAATGTCTCAGATGAATCAAATGAATCAAATGCCTCAGATGAATCAAATGCCTCAAATGAATCAAAATATGAACAATAATAGAAATATCAATATGTCTCAAGAACAAGTTGTTTCTCAAAGTTATGCTCCTAATAAAAATCTTAGAAGAAGAAATGAAATACCTGTTTCATCTGGAAGTACACCTATAAGTTCTTTACAAAATGTTAATAATACTTATCAACAACCCCCTGGTATTAATCAACCACCTATGAATACTATGCAACCCCCTATGAATACTATGCAACCACCTATGAATACTATACAACCACCTATGAATGCTATGCAAACACCTATGAATACTGGCCAACAAGCTGTTATTCAAGAAAATAAGGTTGAAGATAGTATAGTAAAAGAGGAAACATTAGATAGGTCATTAATTCATATTGATTCTAGAGAAAGGGATTATGAGATTAAAAAAAGTAATCCATTTAGTATACAAATGAATAATAAAATTACTTGTTTAATTTGTGTAAAGGATTTAATAGTTTCAAATATATATTCAGACCCATATTTATTAATACAAATCGTTGAATCAAAGAAGGGTGTTTATGAGAATCAAATGATAAATACTGAGATACATTTCAAGTTAGTTAAAGTAGAATCATGTAGAGATTCGGGATATTATAAAAATGTAGAACCTCAAACTATGATAAGAATTAGAGATATTAATAGTATTACATTTAATGTAATAAGACCAAATGGAAAAGCATTATATAATTCTGTAGTAGATGTTCATAGTATTAAGATAGAATCAAGAGAAACAGCTAAGGAATATTTAATGGATAAGAGTGTAATATCAGAGATGAATGAAAGAATGGAATTAGTAAGTATTGAAAATGTAGAATCAATGAATGTAGAAGAGGGAGATTCAGTTCAATTATTTGATAAAAATATGGATGATAGTTTAGAATATAAAATAGTTTATATGAATAAAAAGGATAATAAGATTTTATTAGAATCAATAGAGAATAAAACAGTAACAACCTATAATAAATTATTAATTAATAAATATCAAATGTCTATTACATTAGAAATAATATAAATTAAACTATTATAATTTAGTAAAAAATTAATATTATTAATAATTAGAGCTTATTAATAATGTTAATGAAGTATATATATTTATCAATAATTATAGTATGTATAGTGTTATTAGGAAAATACTATAACACTAGAACTATAGAAAAGTTTGAAGATAAAAAATCAAATATTGTAAAATTAAAAACTATCGAGATGCTTGAAAATCAAGTATTATCAGGTGGATTTATCAATAAAAATTTAGAAAACAAAGTTATATTTAAAATAGGTGAAATTGGTTTAGAGTATAATTATAAAGATGTTAATAAAGGTTTAACAGTCATAATTGATAAGAAATCATCTTATGCCCCTTTAGTTTTACAAAAGGATATAGAATATAATTATAAATTATTGATTTTCCCCTTAGATAGTTTGATGTTTATATTGATTAAATCAAGTAAAGAAAAGGAATATCGTTTAGTATATACTATACATAATCAAAAGATATCAAATAAATCTTCGATTGATTTAACTGGAGAAGTGAATGATGTAGTAAAATATTTACCTATTAAAATAGAAAAGAATACGTATAGTATTTATTCAGGTGAAAATGAGTTATTTAGATTAATGGATGTAAATAAGAAAGTATATTTAAATACAAATGGAAATAAATTAGAATTACTAAATAAGAATGATGTTGAAGATAAAAAGAGTGTTATATGGAATTTAGAAAAAAGAGATGGTTATTTTACAATAAAGAATATAGTAAATAATTTATATTTATCAGTAAAAGGTAATAGTTTAGTATTAGATAATAAAAAGGATAATAGTATAAAATACTATATATTAAGTGATAAAAAGGGAAATACTATTATAAGTTTGTTAGGAAAAGTATTAAGAATAGAAAAATTAGAACAAGGTAATTTGATTGGTGAAATAATAATGGAAAAGGTAGATAATATAGGTCAATGGTTAACTTATGGTTCAGCTATTAATATTATAAATAATACAAATCAATATATGTCAGGTAATTTAAATATGAAGTATCCTAGTACAGGATTATTTAGTGTTTATTGTGATAATATAGGTCAAAAGGATTTAATATTATGGTTAATAGAAGATTATTTAGGAAAAAAGAATGGATACTATGTAAAGGAGGGTGATGAGGTATACCTTAAAAATAATAATATGTATTTACAAATAATTAAAGGAAATAACTCTCCAAGTAATTTAGGATTAGAAATTTCCTTAGGAAGTCAAAAGAATGATAATAGTAAATGGATTATAACACGTAAAGAAGGAAAGGATAGATTATTTAGAAAAGGTTTAGAAGTTTATTTATATCATCCTAAGATGGATGTTTATTTATATAATAGTAATAAAACTTTTATGTTATTAAATAATGAGAAAACAGAGATAATCGGAAATAATAGAAAAGATGGAAAGTCTTTATGGAAGATAGATACTATTTCTATAGATTATAATAAGGCAACAGATATAGGAAAGGTAGATTTCTATAAATATACTGATAATAATAAATATTATAAACAAAAAGAAGAAGAATGGAAGAAGGCTTTAGTAAAAGAGAATGAGTTAGTAAAGAGTCAATTAACTAAGTTTAATGAATTAAAGAATAGAGAAAAGACAGTATTAGAAAGTATAAATAAAACGAATGATGATATAAGAAAGATATTAGGCGAGAAGTGTCCTCCAACTAAAGTATGTGTAAATCCTATAGATTTATCTTGTTTACCTCAAAAGAAAGATAAGAACCAACAGAAGAAAGAAAAAGAAGAATTATATAGTATAGTTTATTTAAAGGATAGTAATGTTAAATCAAATCCATATTATGTAAATTCTAATATAGTTAAGAAATGTAAGACATTAAAGGATTATGATATTAATGAGAGTCCATTAATAAAGAATAAAAAATATGTAGCTAGGGAAGGAGCAAAACTAAAGATAACAGACTTTAAATTAACAGATTTCCCTGAGGCTGCAGATTTAGTTTCTATAGAAACAATTCCTGATGATAAAAAGATAACAGATTTTAGAATAGAAGAATTACCTGGTTTTGAGAATTTAGAATTAAAAAAATAAAAAGCGAAAGTATATTTATTTATAAATCAATTAATTATTTATAAATAAATTCATTGAAAAGAATTTCTTATTTTATAATATAAATATGTTAGAACTCTATATTAAATACTTATTAGAAGGTATTGCTGTTGCTGTTGCTGCTTATTTCATCCCCAGAAAGAAGGTTAATATCACTGAAATCATCTTCATTGCTTTAAGTGCTGCTGCTACTTTCGCTTTATTAGATATCTTTGCCCCTAAGGTTGGTTCTAGTGCTCGTACTGGTGCTGGTTTCGGTATTGGTGCTAATGTTGTTGGCTGGCCTGCTGGTTTAGAACGTTTCGAAAGTAACTCTGAAGTTAAGAGTGAATCTACTGAATCTACTGAATCTTTCGAAAGTTCTACTAAGGACTCTAAGAGCACTGCTTCTACTGCTTCTACTGCCACTACTACTACTGCTTCTACTGAATCTAGTGCTCCTGCTAAATCTGATGAAGTTTCTGGTTATGATACCACTCAAAAATACTCTACTTTCTAAATTTATTTATAATTAAGTAATAATTTACTTAAAAAACTACTAATATTTTTTTAAATAATATTAGTATTTTTTAATCTATGATTTAAGCAGTTTTAACAGTTTCAATAAGTTTTTGTTGTTGCATAACATATCTATCGAAAAGTTCTTTACTAATAATTAAGGCAAAAGGTAAAAGGGTTTGTTGGTTAAGAGCACTAATACCCATCATATCCATATATTTCTTAAGAGTAGGATTAGTAAGGAAAGCAGGCATACTCATACCACCACGTTGGACATTTTCAGGTTTCTTACCACGAATAACATAGTAAACGACCATTAAAATACCTAGAGGAACTAAAGTAGCAGGAGTAATATTAATATTACCTTGAACCTTAAGGAAAGTATCTAGGATAGGGATATCCATCCAACTAGCGGCACCACCTTGTTGAACAACTTCAGCAGGAGCAGCAACACCTTCAGCTTTTTCAAAACTCTTAAGGACACTTTCGAACATATCGCGACCAAGGAGGAATGCGAAAGGAACGAGGGTTAAAGCAGTTAATTCATAAATTCCAAAGGTGCCCATGTATTTCTTAATAAGAGGGTCAGTAAGGCTCATTGCTTGGAAACCACCACGTTGAACTTCTTGTTTGGTTAAAGTAGAATAAACAGCCATTAAAACACCTAAAGGTATTAAAGTACTAGGCATAAGACTAGTAATAAGATTCATTTTAAGATAAGCATCTAAGATGGGATGATTGAAAAAATTTGTAACTTGAGAACTCATTTATATTATAAGATAATATAATAAAATTTATCTTATAAATTATTACTTTATTATTTTAAATATATTATTTATTTAAAGTAGTATGAATACATTAATAACTAATAAGGAAGAATCTAAACCATTACTAATAGAAACTTTAATATTAAATAATTTTCCAGTATTAAAACATAAATTCACTATAAATACTTATTTTTATTTAGGTCTAGTATTTTTCTTATTGAATTATTTTTTGTAT
>JACCED010169364.1_pt1 | contig 16988 bp, 21 predicted proteins | sample 7455021 | NCBI WGS metagenome assembly JACCED01 (sample SAMN15323456, study PRJNA562643) | freshwater metagenome | isolation source: river surface water | place: USA:Blue River Watershed | collected 2017-08-19 | reverse complement strand
CGGCTGCACCGGCGATTTCTGCGATGCTGCCGATGGATGATCCACACGCATACTACGGCTTGGCAAGTGGTGGCTTAGGTTTCGGTATGGCTGGCGCCGTGGGCGTAAGCTTGGCGCATCCAAAGCGGCAAGTTGTGGCGACCATTGGTGATGGCAGCGCTATGTACAGCATCCAGTCCTTGTGGACAGCGGCACATTTAAAATTGCCAATCACCTACGTGATTATCAACAACCGCAGCTATCGCATCATCAAAGAGCGCTTGCTCGCGATGCGTGGTACGGATCAGTTTGTTGCGATGGATATGGATAACCCTGCGATTGATTTCGCCGGTGTCGCCAAGAGCATGGGCATGCCGTCCCGTTTAGTGACAGATCCTAGTCAGATCGCAACCGTGCTGAAAGAAGCCCTGGCAAGCGGCGGACCGAACTTGGTTGAAGTGATTGTTGCACGCGGTTTTGGCGAGGCCGCGTAAGTCCTCATCTAGCGCATCAGGGTGCCGCCATTCACGTCCATGATGGCACCCGATACAAAGCTCGCTGCAGGCGAACAGAGGTACGTCAGCATGCCTGCGATTTCTTCCGGTTCGCCCAGGCGCTTCATCGGATAGATATTCGGATCATAGCCGCCACTTTCTGTCATGCCTGTCGCGATTGGTCCAGGGGCCACACCGTTAACGTTCACATGATGCGGCGCTGCCCGCTGGGCAAACCAGCGTACAAGCGCGTGCACACCCCCTTTCGAGGCGGAGTAATGTGGACCTGCACGTAAGCCACCCATCCAACCCGCGATAGAGCCACACAAGGCAATACGACCATGCTTGCGCTCCATCATGCCCGGCAAGATCGCGCGCACCAAGTTGATTGGGCCGAGCACATTGACCTTCATGACTCGAATGAAATCAACTTCATTCCAGTCTGGATTCATCCAGTCATCATCAAACGGGCAAATGCCCGCAGTATCCGCTAACGCTGTGAACGGTCCGTGCCGTTTGATCATGGCTTCGACGGCAACGCGATCTGTCACATCGCAGGATTCGACCGCTGTTACACCTTTCAAGTCGTGCGCGAGGGCCTCTAGTTTTTCACGCTGCCCGAAGTCACTCAATACCAGCGTGGCGCCAAGCTGATTGCAAAGGCGCGCCGTAGCTGACCCAATACCGCCGGCAGCGCCCGTGATCAGCATTCGCGTGCCGGTTAGGTCAAAAGCTTGCGCGGCAGTGTGATGAGAGATGTGCATCTTAGGAAGATAGAAAGGGTTAGACCGACAGATAACGCTGCTTAATTTCTGCGTTGGCGTTCAATTCTGCAATCGTGCCGCAGAATACATCTTTGCCTTTGTCGATCACTACAGCGCGATCGGCGAGGCCTAAACAGAAGTGTAAATTTTGCTCTGCGAGCACAATCGTCTTTCCCATTTTGCGCAAAGACTGGATCAGATTGCCAATCTTTTGAACCATGATGGGCGCAAGGCCTTCGCTTGGTTCATCGAGCAGCAGCACGTCGGGATTTCCCATGAGAGAACGGCCAACGGTCAGCATTTGCTGCTCACCGCCTGAAAGTTGTCCGCCCAAGCGTTCGCGCAGCGGCTTAAGAAGCGGCAACATGTCATAAACGCGTTCAACGCTCCAATCGTCTTCACCGTTAGCGCCTTTCTTAACCGCGATCGTGAGATTGTCTTCAACAGTCAGGTCAGGAAAAATCTGTCTGTCTTCGGGCACGTATCCAATGCCAGCGCGCGCAATCAGGTGTGCGGCTTTCCCTGTGATGGCTTGGCCGTGCAAGGTGACAGTACCTTTGCGCGCAGGGATGACGCCCGCAACCGACTTCATTGTCGTGCTCTTGCCCGCACCGTTGCGACCAAGCAAGGCCAAAGTTTCACCCTGTTGCACATCAAAAGATAAGCCGAACAGCGCCTGGCTCGTTCCGTAAAACACGTCGATGCCGTCAACTTTTAATACTTGCTTACTCATGCGTGCGCCTCCGTTGGCGTGCCAAGATAGGCTTCAATCACGGCAGGGTTGTTGCGAATTTGGTCTGCATTGCCTTCGGCGAGAACTTTGCCATACGACAGCACATGAATATGCTGCGAGATGCGAAACACGATTTCCATGTCGTGCTCAATGAGCACAACGGTCAGACCGCCTTTCTTCCACAGCGCGTACACGGTTTCAATCATTTGCTCACGTTCTTCCGGACCCATGCCTGCAACAGGCTCGTCGAGCAATAAAACTTTTGGCTTAAGCACGAGTGCCAGGGCCATATCGAGCAGCTTTTGGTCGCCGTGGGACAGATTGCCGCTAATGACATCTGCTTTGCTTTGAAGGCCGAGCTGCTCCATGACCTCGTAGGCTCGGTCGCGCGTCTGTGCCAAGGGAAATCGGCCATGCATTTGCGCCGATTTGCCGAGCGGAGACATGAGCGCACCGCGTAAAGACTCCTCGACGGTTAGCGTCTTAAACAACTTTGCGACCTGAAAGGCTCGGCCGATACCCTTATGCACAATCTCGCTGCCTGGCAAACCAACGATGTCTTCGCCATCAAGCAGGATGCGTCCAGAGTCTGGGCGTAGCGCGCCAGAGATCAAGTTGAAGAACGTTGTTTTGCCGGCGCCGTTAGGGCCAATCACGGCACTGAGCGATTCAGTTTTGAAATGAATCGAGACATCCGATGTTGCGACCACACCACCGAATGACTTATTAAGGTGTTCGATCTTGAGCATTACTTGCGGCCCTCTGTTTGCGCGCCACGTGCTGGTGGCACGCCGCCATACGTTTGCCATGTGGAGCCCGCCAACCATCCCGCGTCGACCGGCAGGTTGATTCCCGTGATCGCTTTTGCGGCAGGCGACAAAAGAAAGCCAACTGAGTCTGCGATCTCGTCGGGCGTTACAAAGCGCCCCATTGCTGCTTGTGACGTAAGGTCGTCCGGGTTGCGATCCTTGCGATCGATGGCGGCCTGCAGTGCTTCGGTCAGCACATAACCAGGAGAAATTGCGTTGATGCGCACGCCAGACCGACCCCACTCTGCAGCTAAGCAGGCAGTCATTGAGGCGACTGCTGCCTTGGCTGGGCCGTAGGCGTGCAACGGTGAAGAGCGCAGTGAGGTGATCGACGCGATGTTGACGATCGCACCACCACCCAGCTCCACCATACGGGAGCCATAAATCGCGCAAGCAAGGTAGGTGCCACGTAGATCAATATCCACGACGCGATCCCACTCTGTCATGGTCAGGCGGTCAGGTGGTAGGCGATGCTGCAGAATCCCTGCGCAATTGACTAGCGCTGTCACAGGGCCATGCTTATCTTCAATCATCTTGGCGACTTGATGCATTCCGTCGTCATCTGTCACGTTGCAGGCATAGGCGTGTACACCCATGGCTTTCATTTTTTCGTCGGACCAAGTACCGGGCAAATCTAGCGAGATCACATGGTCGCCGCGCTTAGCAAGATGACGCACGCATGCCGCACCGATTCCGCTCGAACCTCCCGTGACAACGGTAATAGATGGCTTGCTCATGAACGTGCCCCTTTACGGCTAATAGACTGATAAATTTGTACGATGAAATCGGTCATGCCCCGCTTGAGACCTAAGGCAAAAAATAGAACGATGATGCCTAACGCCAAACCGTGGTATTCCGTTGTGCGTGTAATGATGTCGTTAAAAATCATCAACAGACCTGCTCCAACGACAGGACCAATAAATGCATGCAGACCACCCATCATGATCATGAAGACGGCCTCACCTGACATCGTCCAGTAGCTGAACTCAGGGTAAGCGCCTGATACGAACAAAGCCATGATGACTCCGCCGATACCGGCAAAGCAGCTCGACAGGATGAAGGCATACAAGCGAATCCGCCATACGTTAATACCCAGAAACTGTGCGCGATCGGCATTGTCACGCACCATGCGCAGTGTGTAGCCGAAGGGCGATTGGAGGATATAGCGCATCAGGAAGAGGCACAGCACGCCTACGACGCACGAGAACCAGTACAGTGTATTGACATCGGCGAGGTTTAAAGCGCCCCACACGCGCGGAATGCCACCCATCAAGCCTTGATCACCTCCGGTCAGAGAGGTCCACATAATAATGACGCTATGGATGAGCATTTGAAAGGCAAGTGTGAGGAAGGAAAAATAGATTTCCTTGAGCCTAACGCAAATTGAGCCGATGACAAAACCCAAGACTGCACAAAACACGATAGCGCCGAGGATGGCGATTGGTATTGACGCGCCACCTTTTTGCATCAACAAGCCAAACGCGTAAGCACCACCACCAAAAAACATAGCGTGTCCAAATGACACCATGCCGCCGTAGCCGACCAAGATATTAAGTGACGTTGCAAACAGACCAAAGGCTGCTAAGCGGATGATAAAGTCCAGCGCAACACGACTTGGAGAGAAAAGCGGTATCGCCAATAAGATCGTCAGACCTACGATTGAAAACAGGAGATCTTGATTGAAGGTTGATTTGCTGTTCATTAACGCTGCTCCTTGCCGAGCAGACCGCTAGGCTTAAGTATCAGAATCAACGCCATTGCAATGAACATGACGCCTTCTACGAACAGCGGGAAGCCTATCGAGCCAAATGAGCGTACGAGACCGATCAGTAAGGCGCCCACGAGAGCTCCGCTGACTGAACCCATTCCGCCGATAACCGTCACGATGAAGGATTCAATTAGGATTGAGAATCCCATGCCGGAGGAAACGGACCGAACCGGTGCGGCCAATGCTCCAGCCAGTCCGGCTAATGCGCCACCAATAACAAACACCCCTGCATAAATCCAAGTGGTATTCAAGCCGAGCACTGAGGTCATCGTAGGGTTGTGCGCGGCCGCACGAACGATCTTGCCCATACGTGTGCGAGTCAGAACATACCAGAGCACCGCGCCGATTGCCGTAGCGGCTCCGATCATGAATACATAGAAGAGCGGAACGATTCCGCCAGCGATAAAGAAGGGTGGAGCTTGGAAAGCTGCGGGCATCCCCATTGATTGAAACTCATGTCCCCATATGATTTTGACCGCGTCGTCCAGAATCAGGATGAAGGCGTAGCAGACAAGTAGTTGTAGCAACACATCCGCGTTATATACACGGCGCATAAAAAATCGTTCAAAGATCAAGCTAAATAGACCAACACCGACTCCCGCAACGAGTGCGGCAAGCAAGTAGCTATCTGTGAGACGGTAAGCCGACAGGGCGATGTATGCGCCCAGCATATAAAAAGAGCCGTGCGCGAAGTTAATGACGCGTAGTACGCCAAAAATGAGCGTCAAACCTGCTGCGACAAGAAACAGTAGTGCACCGACGATCAGTCCGGTACTTGTCTGCGTGACAAGGCAGGACATGGAGGTGAGGCATTCAAACAGTGCGGTGGGATCCAAGGATGTCTCCGGGTGTGGCGAGGCACTACGGAGTAGTGCCAGCAATCATAAGAATGAGCGAATTGACGTAAAACAAGAGCCTCTGCCTAGTGCTGCGGCAGAGGCCCCTTGATCAACAAGGTGGTGCGAGGTGTATTACGCCCAGCCTTTACGCTTTTTCCACTCGGCCTCAAGTTCGTAAATCTGTGGCCAACTGCCGTTCACCTGGTTGGTGATGTATGGTGCTTTGTTGGTCAGTGAGCCGTACCCGAGAGCGTAGTTAATCATCGTGTTGTCCGACGCGCGCATCGTGAGGGTACCGTCCTGCCCAAAAGGTGAGTCAATCTTCAGGCCACGCAGCGCTTCGGCGACTTTCTTGCTGTCAGAACTGTTCGCCTTTTTCATTGCAGCGGTCAGGAATTGAATTCCCGCGGCGTTCTCCCAAGACCAGTTCAAAGGCATTTCTTTGAACTTTGCAACGTACGCATCAAACCACGCTGCGTTCGCGGGCGTGTTGGGGAAGCTGCGCAGGAATCGCGTGCCCGAGTGCATGTTTGGTGGCACGGCCTTGACGGCAGTTAGTACAGCGTAGTCAGCAAGGTTCGGGGAGAAGAACTGCTTGTCTTTAAACAGTGCGTAAATGTTGGCTTGGTCGATGAACGAGACCATGTCACCGCCCCACAGAGCGGAGTAAATCGCTTGCGGCTTACCTTGCACTAAGCGAGTAATGTTCTCGCTATAGTCCGCTTGAAAGAGTTTTGGCCACACCTGCCCAACAATTTCGATATCTTTGTTGAAGTGTTTCAGGTACTCCATATATTCCGACGTTGTGTCACGACCGTAGGCATAGTCTGGTGAAATGCTCATCCAGCGCTTAAGTTTCATCCGTTTGGCGACTTCGGCTCCGTAGGAACCACCGGCAATCGCGTCGTGGATACCCTGACGGGCGCATCGGAACGCGGTTGGAACATGCAGCTTTGGATCTGCGGTCAAGGAGGATGTTTCGGAGTTTGTGTGCATCACAAACACTCCCAAATCTTTGGCCACTTCATGCACTGCAAAGGCGCCGGAAGAAGCTTCTGCATCCCATAAGATTTCGCAGCCGTCGCTTGTGACGAGTTCGCGTGCGACACGCGCAGCTTCCTGTGGTTGGCCCTTGGAATCGCGAACAATCAATTCGATTTTGCGCCCACCCAAGCCACCCGCGGCATTGAATTTTTCAATTTCGAGGTTAACTGCGTTACGCGATGAAATCCCCAACATCGCCACGCGACCCGAGAGAATCGTTTGCATACCGATACGAATCGGCTTGTTCTGCGCCAACGAGATCGCGGGGGAACCCAAGACTGCCATTCCAGCCGTTGCGGCTGCGCCTTTTAGTAATTTGCGGCGAATAGCCGTTTTTGAATTCGAAGTTGAACCTGCGCTCATCTTTTGTCTCCCGTAGTGTTCAGATGATAGTTATGTGTTTTGAACTAACCTCTATAGGACGTTTTTACTTAGTGTTTGTCAAGGAAAGCCCTCTCAGGAAAACCCTAGTGCTGTTGGGATGCGCTAAAGTGTCTATCGATTCAAATCTTTGGATGTGAGCGATATGACCCAAGCGAAATTTTTTCCAGTGGCCGGTTGTCCGGGTACCGACCATAGGTTGGCGGCTGATTATCATCATCGCTGGATGGTAATAGATGCGCAGAGCGAGTGGCTGACGGACAAGATGTGCCCGGCTCTGCAGGAAATTTCGGTTGATTTGAAAATGGGTGCGTTAGTGTTACGTGCGCCAGGCATGCTGCGCATGGATATTCCGCTGGATGTGATTGAGGATGACGATAGTGTCAATCGTCAGGCAACGATTGCCAAGCAACCGGTTGTTGTGATTGATGAAGGTGAAGTTGCTGCGGTTTGGTTTAGCAAGGCACTTGGGCAAGAGTGCCGTTTTGTCAAAATCCATCCTGACGCGAAAGCCCCCGCTTGGCCGCAGGCGTAGTCACACAGCGGGCACTTTAAGTTTTTTCGGTGCGGGCGCTGGTCAGGACGCGATACTTCGCCATTAAGGCGTCTTGACCTTCTTGCCATTGAGGGTGGATTTCAATGCACTCGACAGGGCAGACCACCTTGCACTGCGGCTCGTCGTGGTGACCTACGCATTCCGTGCAAGCGCTAGGATCAATGATGTAGATCTCTTCGCCCATCGAGATTGCATCGTTGGGACATTGTGGCTCGCACACGTCGCAATTAATACACTCCTCGGTGATGCGCAGTGCCATAGCGTTCCTAAAAAGCTCTCAGGCGCAATCCCCAGTGGGATTACGCTTTTGCGGCTGCAGCGGCTTGTTCGCGACGCTCTTTCGACTTGGCCTGCAACCAACGTTCGACTGACGGGAAGACAAATTTACTGACATCCCCGCCCAGCTCAGCGATTTCGCGCACAATCGTGCCCGAAATAAATTGGTATTGGTCAGAAGGTGTCATGAACAGTGTCTCGACTTCCGGTAGCAAATGGCGGTTCATCCCGGCCATTTGGAACTCGTACTCAAAGTCCGATACCGCGCGCAGACCACGGACAATCACACGACCATCCTGCTCGCGCACAAAATCCTTAAGTAGGCCTGCAAAACTGGCGACTTTAACGTTGGGGTAGTGCCCCAACACTTCACGGGCGATTTCGACGCGTTCATCAATGGCGAAGAACGGTTTTTTATTCCGACTATGTGCCACGCCGACCACAACGCGGTCAAACAGGCTGGCTGCTCGGCGCACTAAGTCTTCGTGGCCGCGGGTCATTGGGTCGAACGTACCAGGGTAGATAGCAGTGATCATTTTTGCAATGCAGCAATTTGGATGAGATGATAGTGTACGGCTCCTGCGCGGTCTTGGCGCAATAAGTCGTACTGCTCGGGTACAAAAATCGGTTTTTCGGCCTCAATATAAACAAGACCGTTGGGTTCTAACAAATTTGGAAGAATGGGCCAGAGCTCTTCAAGCCAGTTTTTTCCAAAGGGTGGATCCAAAAAAATCAGGTCAAAGCGTGCAGCCTCTAGTCTTCCGACCACGTGCTTTGCGTCTCCGGCGTGAATTCTAACTGCTTGTGCACCGAGCTTGTCGCGCAGCGCCCTTAAAGCCGCGACTGCTTTTGGGTGTTGTTCCACCATCTGGACGTGCGCAACACCGCGCGAGGCTGCTTCGAACCCAAGCGCACCGCTTCCAGCAAACAGATCTAGGACGCGCTTACTGTCAAAATCACCTTGCCAAAAAAAATTTAGCCAATTGAATAGCGTTTCTCTCACTCGGTCTGGTGTGGGACGTAGGCCGTCCGCCTCGATCACCTCAATTGGTGTGCGACGAAACTGTCCGCCTACGATCCGAATATACTTCTTCACTATGTTTCGCTTTTTCAAGAAAAAAACTACGCCCACGGAGCCTCTACCAGAGGCCCAGACCCCGACGCCTGCGCCGGATCTGAGCATTTCGCAGGATACCAGTACCGAGGCCCCTTCGATCACGATCGATAGTCCTCCCGCGCCAGGGCGACGGTTTATGCTGTCTCAGGCATTGTCAGGCGCCCCAATTGGTCGCCAGGCTGGTCTACCAATTCCGGCCACTGACATTGACCAGACAAATGCTGCTCAACAACCGGAAGTGCTGGCTCAAGCACCGGCTCAAGAGCTTGTTCAAGGGTTTGTAGAAAACCAGATTGAAGAGTTGGCAGAAGAGCAAACCGAAGAACAAATTGCTGAGCAAAAAACCTCCTGGCTAGCCAAGCTAAAAGGCGGTTTGGCGAAAACCGGACAAAGTCTGGGTAGCCTATTCATTGGCGTGCGTGTCGACGAAGACTTATTCGAAGAGCTTGAGACGGCATTGATTATGGCCGATGCGGGCGTCGAGGCAACCGCGCAACTCATGGCTGCACTGCGTGCCCGTGTGAAGCGAGATCGCATTGAAGAGGCGGATGCTGTGCGTCAGGCGCTCAAAGATGTCTTGGCAGAGCATTTAAAAGTTCTTGAAAAGCCGTTCGATGTCGGCCATGTCAAGCCACTTGTCGTCATGATTACAGGCGTGAACGGCGCAGGCAAAACCACCTCGATCGGAAAGTTAGCGAACGCCCTGCAACAACGCGGTGCCAAAGTCTTGTTGGCGGCAGGCGACACGTTTCGTGCCGCGGCGCGCGAGCAGCTCGTTGAGTGGGGTAATCGCAATAATGTGTCGGTCATCGCGCAGGACGGTGCGGATCCTGCTGCAGTCGCCTTTGATTCTGTTCATGCAGGACGCGCACGCGGTATGGATATTGTGATGGTGGATACAGCAGGGCGTCTACCAACACAGCTGCATTTGATGGACGAGCTGAAAAAAATTCGCCGCGTGATTGCCAAGGCAGATCCGACAGCACCGCATGAGGTTTTGCTTGTTGTTGACGGCAACTCCGGACAAAACGTGCTGTCGCAAATCCGTAGTTTTGATGCTGCGGTCGGGTTAACCGGGTTGATCGTCACAAAACTAGATGGGACCGCGAAAGGTGGCACCCTAGCTGCCGTGGCGGCTGGATCGCAAGGCACACGTCCGGTTCCCGTGTATTGGATTGGTGTCGGCGAAAAAATGGAAGATCTGCAGCCCTTTGTCGCTGCAGATTTTGCGGCTGCATTGGTGGGCTAACGCCAGGGCCTGTGTGTTTGCGATAGTGCCTTGAAGGCCTGTGTTGCCTCGTGAGTCAAGGTGTCGAGTCGCGAGGTAATCCACCCGCAGGCAAACCAAGCGCTCGGTTGTGTGTCGCGTAAACCGACGAATCGTTCACGCGCCACGATGAGGTCATTCATCTCGCCCAGAATATTCTGTACACGCGCCAGAGCTTTTTTGTACGGAGCCAGTCGACGTTGTGGCAAGATCGATTCACAGAACTGAAGCGCATAACGCAGTTTTTTTCCTCGTTTGCGTAGCTCATGGCGTGCTTCCATGTCTAGCGTTGGAAGTTGAGTTCCCTCCGTGACGACCTTGCGATCCCATTTCTTTAGTTTTTTGCTGAGTGTTTGTTCCAGCGATGGTTCTACCACCTGCTTGAGTGTCTGTTCTGCAGGTTGCGCAAGCACTTCTGCGTTAGCCTGTACGGCGGTCGACTTGGCGGGAACCGAAGGCAGTACAACACGCGCCAGCATCTCAAGTAGCCAAGACTGATAGCGCACACTGCGAACGGTTGTCGCGGCATGGTTATCTTGCGCTGCTTGATCCAGAACCAACGGCGGTTGACCTGCTTTGCGCAAAATGGGCAAAATCAACTCTCGCAGGACGTCGTCATCGCGAGCCCCACCCAATTGAGCGAAATGCGTTTTTATTTCAGTGCGCGCTTCCAGACTCGGTATGTCGGTCAGACCATTGAAAAAAGACCAAGCAGAGCGTAGTCGACGAATGCCAACACGCAGTTGGTGCACATGTTCGGATCGCATGTCTGCGTAGAGATCGCCGGTATCGACGCCAGCAATGATCGCGCTGTTCCGAATAATTTGATCTAGGCATTCGGCGGATACGTCGCGCAAGGCTTGTGCGGCGTTGCTCTGTGCGTTCAACACGATCGGCGTGACAGGGTGGGGCGCCCAGAAGGCCGCGATTGCCTCGATGCGTTTTGTTTCCGAGTCTTGTGCGCTAAGGGCATTGAGCGCTGCCAAGGTTTTATCGAGCTGAGCCAAGCGATCGCCACGCTCTGCTTTGCTACGTGCATCGAGAATCAAGGCAAATTTTTGTTGCCAGCGTTTGCCGAGCGTAAATATTGTGTCCAGAGGCCCCGATAGGAGTTCAAATTCAATTTCAGAAATCGGTAGCTCAAGCGCGCCGGCACGGATAACGCCTCTGTCGTAAGCAACTTCGACCCGACCGGTTTTGTCTCGGAGGATTCGGGATCGCCGCAGAACGTCCGTTTCATACCGAACTTCTAAAGGCTCATTCAAAGAGGTGAGCACATCGCCTGCGGGTAGGCCGGCATACACACTCAGGTCTAGAATGGGGCCAGGTCGTGACTGATTAAGTTCAATGCGAGAGAGGCTATCTGGCCCAGGCATCTTGAGTGTTTGTACCCAGCGCCTGCCTTCCAGACGAAGGCGTAACGAAATTCTTGCGCGTGCCAGCGCGCGAGTTGGTGTATCAAAATAAAGTGCACGCAAGCGCGTGCGTGTCAGCGCGCCACGCGCCAGTTCGCGTTCCACGACAGGGCGGGCAGTTGCAGGCACATGCAATTTGAGTTCTTGTTCTAGCATTCGGTGCCCAATTGGCATGTAAAGAAGGTCAGTGTATCGACCGTCCCCCCGAAATTTGATGACAACAAGAAAAAGCTAAGGATTGTGTATCTTTTTTGCCTCGAGGATGCAGTTTGCTAGCTCGACAAACCCAGCTCCTCCCTTAGACGGCGTCACAAACTTTGGCCGATGGGTCAGCCGATGTAGTTGTGTCTGAATATTAGCGACGCCCACAGAGTAGTCAAAGAAGTGGAACATCGGTTCGTCATTGGGTGAGTCGCCTGCGAACGCACAAGCCGATAAGAGTTCCTCGAGTCGGCTCGAAAACTCGCGAGCGAACAGGGTGCGTGTCATTGAAAGCTTGTCATATTGACCAAACCAGCCATTTACGTGGATGGAGCTGACCTTCGCTTGGGCGCCTTCCGCTTCGAAAAGCGAGACAATTTTCTTGACTGCAACCTCTGGCAGAGGCGGGACATCCTCACAAAAATCGATGGCCAGGTCTGCTTCGCGATAGTTTTGATCACTTGCCAGGGCACAGCCTGGTACGGCACTCAAAATCTTGGCTGACAGGGCGTTTAGACGCGCCCGATTGGTTCGACGTTCTGCATCGCTTGCGAAATGATGGGTGAGCATGCGCCGCTTTGCGTGGTCATAGCGCATATAAAAAGCCCCGTTTTCACCCACAATCGCAAAAACCGGCCACATACGCGCGATGTGGTCGCACCATCCGGCAGGCCGCCCCGTAATGGGAATGACGGTGATGCCCGCGGACCATAGACGCTCTAGAGCCGCGTAGGCGTCTGCCGTTAGACGTCCTTCGGTTGTTAGGGTGTCATCGATGTCGGTCAGTAGAAAACGGATGTTGGCCGCTTGGTCAGGGGCGAAGCTAGTGAGTGCGCGCATGCGGGTTCCGGGAAGGTGTTTCGGCCCCAGTAGGCCTTTACCGTGTGGATTATCTTAACGATTCTATAATAGGCGTTTCGATCCGTCTGATTGTCCGACAACCATGTCCGCCAAAATTTCCCTCGCTTCCAGTACAACGCCCGCATCACCTTCGGCGATTTCGCCCGTTTCAGAGATCATCGATGAGCTCCGGATGGGGCGCATGGTGATTCTGGTCGACGAAGAGGACCGTGAAAACGAGGGAGACCTCGTCATGGCCGCTGAGTTTGTGACCCCTGAAGCGATCAACTTTATGGTCACGCATGGCCGTGGCTTGGTCTGCCTCACCCTCACCGAGGAGCGTTGCCGGCAACTTGAGTTGCCGTTGATGGCGAACAAGAACGGAACCGCCTACGGTACAAACTTCACAGTCTCTATCGAGGCGGCTGAGGGCGTTGAGACTGGAATTTCGGTGGCGGATCGTGCGCGGACCGTGCGTGTGGCAGTTGCACGGGATGCCAAGGCATCTGATTTGGTGCAGCCCGGCCACATTTTTCCATTGCGTGCTGTCCCTGGAGGGGTGCTGGTACGAGCAGGTCATACCGAAGCCGGTTGTGACTTGACCGCAATGGCTGGCCTGACGCCTGCCGCTGTCATTTGTGAGATTTTGAAACCTGACGGCACGATGGCGCGGCTGCCAGATCTGATCGAGTATGGTCGTACGCACAATTTAAAAATCGGCACGATTGCTGATTTGATTCAGTATCGTAATGAGCACGAGTCTGTGATTGAGCGCGTGGGGCAGCGGACTGTGCAAACCCCTTGGGGTGAGTTTGAAATGGTCGCCTACCGCGACACGGTCGCCGGTCATCCGCATCTCGCCCTCGTGTCCGGACAAATCGATCCAGGTCAAGAAACGCTCGTGCGTGTGCATGAGCCGACTTCGGTGCTCGACGTGATTGATGTGCAAAGCCCTGGACATAGCTGGGGTGTCGCTGAAGCGCTTACTGCAATTCGCGAGGCCTCCGCCGGTGTGATGGTCTTTCTGAACTGCCAAGGCTCCGCCGATCACCTGTTTGGCCAAATTGCTGGCTGGCAGGGCTCACCCACGGCGCCCCCAGTCAAACGCGAGCCTGGACGCATGGACTTGCGCACCTATGGCATGGGCGCTCAAATTTTGCGTGACTTGAACGTTGGACAGATGCGCCTCCTGGCGCGGCCCCGCAAGATGCCAAGCATCATGCCTGGTTTTGGTCTCGACGTTACAGGCTATGAACATCAACCCCCCACCCGTCACAAATAGGAAGCACACCATGAGCCCATACACCCTAACCCCGGACATGAACGGCGAGGGCCTGCATATTGGCATCGTCCGTGCCCGCTTCAATGAAGACATCGGCTTGATCGAACTCGATGCGTGTTTGCAGGAGCTCGAGAGCTTGGGCGTAGACGAGCGCGACATTATGGTTGTTACGGTACCCGGTGCCTTAGAGCTCGGCGTGACGCTTGCCCGCATGGCTGAAACCTTTGAGTTTGATGCACTGATTGCCTTGGGTGCGGTCATTCGCGGTGAAACCTATCATTTTGAAATTGTCAGTAATGAGAGTGCGTCGGCGATTTCACGCATTTCTCTCGAAACGGGTATTCCGGTTGCAAACGGCGTGTTGACCACCGAAACAGATGAACAGGCCGAAGTACGCGCTGCTGACAAAGGGCGTGATTGCGCACAATGCGCAGTTGAAATGGCAAACTTGGTGGCTGCGCTCGAACCAGAAGCCGACGAAGACGACGAGGACGAAGATCTTGAACAATCCGACGCACGACGCTGAAGCGGGCGCGGCCACGCCGCCGCGCAGTGCGCGTAGACGGTCTCGCGAACTTGCCTTGCAAGGTTTGTATGCGTGGCTGGTACGTGACACGGATAGCTTGCAAGATGCCGGAGAGATCGAGGCACACTTGCGGGACGAAGACGAGTTCGATCAGGCCGATGCAGTCTGGTTTCAAACCTTGTTGCACGGCGCGATGAAGGATGCAACGGCATTGCGCGAACAATTCGCTCCCTTCATTGATCGGCCGCTTGCTGAGCTATCTCCGATTGAGCACGGCATCTTGTTGATCGGCAGCTACGAACTTGTGCATCACGTCGAAGTGCCATATCGTGTTGCGATCAATGAGGCCGTCGAGCTCGCTAAGTCGTTCGGTGGTACCGATGGCTTTAAGTTTGTCAACGGCGTACTCGACAAACTTGCCGCCCAAGTGCGCGCACCTGAAACCCGCGCGACAACCCGTCGTTGATCGTCTTCGGGGCAACCATACTCGTGCCATCCGAATTCGAACTCATCACGCGCTACTTTAGTCGACCTGTGCCGGGTGACATGCTAGGTGCGGGCGATGACTGCGCCTTGTTCTCCGTTAAGCCAGGTATGCAGCTGGCGACCAGCACGGACCTGCTGCTCGAAGGACGTCATTTTTTTTCGGGAACGGATCCTTTCCGGCTGGGGCATAAGGCGCTGGCCGTCAATCTCTCTGATCTGGCAGCAGTAGGCGCCAAACCTCTTGCGTGTCTGTTAGGACTTGGCCTGCCGAGTGTCGACGAAAAATGGGTATCTCGTTTTGCGGATGGGTTTTATGCGCTTGCAGATGAATTTGGCTGCGCCCTGATTGGTGGTGACACCACACGCAGTGTGCAAGGTGTCACCTTGAGTGTTACGGTCTTTGGCGAAGTGACACCCGACCTCGCCATGCGGCGTAGCGCTGCTGTGCCAGACGATGATATTTGGGTGTCGGGGGTATTAGGTGCAGCGGACATCGCATGCCGAATGCTGGCTGGCGAACTGCCACTGGATGAGGCGCGTCTGGCACAAACCCGTCTTGCTCTAGAGAAGCCCACGCCCCGCGTTGCGCTGGGCCGTAGGCTCGCCCCGCATGTACATGCGGCGATTGATCTATCGGATGGGCTCGTGCAAGATCTTGGGCATATTCTCAAAGCGAGTGGCGTTGCGGCTGAACTGCAAGAGGCCTCCATCCCTGTGCATGCAGCCTTAATGGGCTATGACGCCGCGCAGGTGCGTCGTGCGATTCTTGCCGGTGGTGATGTGTACGAGCTTTGCTTTACCGCATCTCCTGCGCAGCGAGACAGTCTTCTGCGCATCGCAATCGAAATGGACGTTCCTTTGACTCGCATCGGTCGTATCACCGGCGGATCAGGTGTGGTTGTTCTGGATCCGGACGGGCATGCAGTGTCCGATATCCCGAATGGGTTTGATCATTTCAGGAGTTCCGGTGACGCGCGTCTCTGAAAGGCACCTTATCAAGTGGCCAACATTGTCTTGGGTATTTTCTGACCCTGGGAGAATGATGATGTTTGGCTTTGGGTCGGGATTGCTTCGGCCAGGCTCTGGTACTTGGGGCACTGTGCTTGCTTGGTTACTCTGGAGTTTCTCGGCTCCGGGTGTGGGCGACACGGCGATCGCAGTGTTCTTGATCGCTTGTTTTGTATATGGTTGTTGGGCTTGCGAGCGGGTCACCACGCAACTCGGTGTTGCCGACCATGTGGGGATTGTCTGGGATGAGTTCGTTGCCTTTTGGCTTGTTCTGTGGCTCGTGCCAGATTCATCAACGGCTCAGGCGGTTGCTTTCGTCCTGTTTCGTTTTTTTGATACGGTCAAGCCACCTCCAATTCGTCAGGCCGATGCGCGCTTCAAAGGTGGTTTCGGCGTGATGTTCGATGACTTGCTTGCGGCGGGCTACACCTTGCTTGTCATAGCGATTCTAGTGCGTGTTGGGATTGCTTTCTAATCACCGGACGGATGTTTCGAGAGAGGCTTTGCGTGCAAACTGAAATTGATACCTTAGCTGAGCGTTTGGGGCAGCGCTTAGTAGCGCGACAGGGCTGGCTTGCAACTGCTGAGTCTTGCACCGGCGGTTTGCTTGCTGGTGCGGTGACGGCCATTGCTGGCTCGAGCGCGTGGTTTGAACAAGGCTGGGTGACATACAGCAACGGTGCGAAACATGCGCAGTTGGGCGTATCAAAAGAAGTGCTCAAGCAGTTTGGTGCGGTTAGCAAGGAAGTCGCTGAGGCCATGGCGCTTGGGGTGCTGGCTAAGTCTCCGCCCGCGACATTAGCCCTGACCACGACCGGAATCGCCGGACCCGGTGGCGGCACTGCAGAGAAGCCCGTTGGCCTAGTGTGGTTTGGGTTTGCGCAACGCTTACCGTCTGGCATTGTGGTCCAGTCCGCTTCGCGCGTGTTTGAAGGCGATCGCAGTGCGGTGCGCCAAGCATCGGTGGCGCATGCACTGCAGTCCGCCTGTGACTTACTGAAGGCCTAGTTGACGCACCTTAGCGGTGTGCGTTGATGTCATCGCGCGTTTGTTTTGCGGCGGCAGCAGCAGCTTCCGTCCAATGCCCTGGGCCCTTCGCATAAAGAATCGCTCGCGATGAGTTGATCATCATGCCGGTCTTCTGCGTGTTGCAACCCGCAGCGCAGGTTGCGGCGATGTCTCCACCTTGCGCACCGATTCCTG
>JACCED010116691.1_pt1 | contig 16990 bp, 9 predicted proteins | sample 7455021 | NCBI WGS metagenome assembly JACCED01 (sample SAMN15323456, study PRJNA562643) | freshwater metagenome | isolation source: river surface water | place: USA:Blue River Watershed | collected 2017-08-19 | reverse complement strand
CGAAGACCTGATCTGATCAGAAGTACCAGACGCGGCACGCGGCCGTCCCAAGCCATTTCCCACGGGCTCTCAAGGCCCTGGAATTGGCTTTGGCCCGCGTGACCCCTTTGTTCGCCCGAACGGATGCTTCCCTGCCCTGCCTGGGCTTCAGGATGAGGTTCCCGATGGAGGATGTCATCACGTCGAACTCCTCGATCCCACGGAATCCCATGGAGGAAAGTTTTTCGTCCGAGATATGGCGCTGGTGCGGGATCGCCCAGATCGGATCGAGCTCGCCGACGTTGAACTCCTCCAGGTCTACCAGAGACTCCCTGCCGCCGGCGCGGAGGAAATGGTTGATGCGGCGAAGGAACAAGATGGCTCGCCGATTGCCGAACTTGATCTTGGACCAAGAGGCGACCGCATCGGCGAAAAACTCATCCTTGGGCACGATACGGCCAAGTTCCCTTCGGATCAGCTCTTCCAGCCCCTTGGGGTCGACGCCTTTGGCGGATGCCCGCCGGATCACGCCACAGAGCATGGTGACGGCCGAGCGCAGCGAGCTAAGACCCCTGCGGCATACCTGGAAGCGGATAAGAGCGGACTCCAGGGCATAGCTCGCCCGGCATACGCCTGCCTCCTTGTGATTGGCTGCAAGCACATCGCGCGCGGCAAGCAGGCCTGGAAGACAAACGTCTCCTCCCAAGGTCTTGATCGGCCCCTTGATGGAGCGATAGAAGTCCCAGCCATCCTCGAGGTGATCCAGGAAGCCATCCAGCCCGGCGTGCAGTCGGCCCTTCTTGACGTCCTCTGCAAGCGTCCGGAAGCAACCGTACGCTGACTTGGCGGTCACTGGACCATGGTGGGCGATATAGTAGTGAAGCAGGAAGCGCGTACGCCGCGCCCCGTCCTTGATCGCCTTCTCGAAGTTCCCCCAGCGGGCATCGATGCGCTCATGCTGATCGGGACTGTTGAACACCCGCATCAGGCAGTTCTTGAGAAGCTGTTCCAAAGTCAGAGGGAGGCCGGCGGTGTTCAGAGCCTCGAATACGGCCAGACCCTGCCCGGGGCTGTCCACCTCGACGACGACTACCCTGAGGCCATCCCGGATGAACTCGACCAAGCGAACCAAAGCGGCATCCTTGCTCATACCCCCCTTGCTGGCGGCGACTTCGAGATAATCTTGGATCTGATCGTCGATCAGGTCCAAGACATCGTAGATAGCACGCCTTATGACGGCAGGCTTGCGACCCGGGGTGCCTTCGGAGGCCGCCATGGCGGCATGACGATCGGCTGAGATCTTCTTATGGACCTGGTCGACGGTGAGCTGGGGATTCATGATCGCCGAATAGCTGACGCGATCCTGATCGCGCAGCGAAAGCCAAGGCTCGTTGCCCGGGCCGGTGAGGATACCCTCGAAAGACGAGCGAAGGCTGGGACTTCCGTGCCCGCTCATAAGCCGAAGAGCATGGGCCAGCGTCATGGTCAATGTAGCGGTACGCTGCTGACCGTCGATGATCTCGGCGGCCTTATCGCGTCCTGACTTAGGCAGCAGAACCACCGTCCCGACGAACGGATCGCCCCGGAAGGCAAGGTCCGTCCCGTCCACGAGAGGCATGAAGTGGTCGACGAAGAGGCGCTCTATCTGAGCCTCGCCCCAGCTATAAGGACGCTGATATGACTCGACCGAAACAGACTTAAGACGGCTTTTGATCAGGCTGATAGTCGCGACATAAGAGCTGAGGGACATGCCCAAGGATAAAGCAGTTGAAACTAAAAATAAAAGAAGATACTAAATCGATAATGGCAGCAAAAGGGATCAGTTTTGCGATTCATGACATCGTACAGAACGTCAAAAAGACCGGCATGCCTAGTTCGATGGAGATAGAGCAGTTTTTGCAGCATTTCAGCGTAGATCCTAAAGAGAAGACCGTAGAGGACATCGAGCGCATTCAAAATTGGCTTTTCTCGCGTAAAGTCGTCGTGGAGCCGGAGATCTCGGCTTCGCCTCCGAACGCTATCATTTCAATCAAGGCAAAGCCCTCCGATTACAACAGGAACGAAGCGCAGGAGAAGCTGCAGTTGCTGGCCCTTCCCTGCGCGCACATAGGCAGGGAGAACTTGCCCATCGTCTCATCTTCCGAGTGGACTCTGAACAAGATGGCGTCGCTCATGATCGAGCGTAATGAAAGCGCTCTCTTGCTGATAGAAGATGAGACAGGAAAACCGAAAGGTGTCATCGATGCGGTTTCATTCGCCAAGCATATCGAGTCAAACGGCGCAAGCGGGAGCCTTGATCAGCTGATCAGACCCATCTTCTTTTGCGCTAACAGCACGGACAGCCTGATCGAGACAATAGACAAGATGATTAAGGAGGACAAACTGCACCTGATCATCACTAACGACGAAGGTCACATCGTCGGATTCACGGATCTCCACGGCATCTTCCGGGAGTTCTATCCCATCTCCCGGCCTTTCTTCATGATATCGAAGATCGAAGGCATGCTCACCGAGGTGCTCATGCACTTGGGCTACGGTGACGATGATTACCTGGAATCAATCGAAGGAGAACAACGCGAAGCCAGGCTGAAGGGAGGTCGGCCGGGGCCGCACATCCTAACGATGGGCGAAAAAGTGAAGCTCCTCAGCAAGGGAAAACTTGCTGCGCTCTCATGCGATGATGTGACGAAGGAAATGATAACCACAGGCATTAAATACCTTAACGCTGCCACCTCTTCACGTAATAACATTTTGCACTTCAGGAGCCTGAAGCCGACCGAGAAAGACCTCAAGAACCTGAACGATGCCATTTCGACCCTCAATCATCTCATAAGAATCACCTCAAACAGATAAGCCATGAACCCCCAACTCCGCCCCATAGCCGAACTTTTAAGCGCCGAAAGAATACAATATCGCATTCCCCTTTTCCAGAGAAACTACGCCTGGGAGAAGAAACGCGTCGAGCTATTCCTTAAATACGCCTGCGAGCTCGCAGACGCAAGGCCTAGCAACGAGACCAACTTCATCGGCTTCATGGTGACCGAGCCTGCATCAAACGGTGGCGACCTGCAGATCAGAAAATACAACGTGATCGATGGCCAACAAAGACTCACCACTTTCTCCCTGATCCTTATCGCCGCGCGTAAGATTGCGGACGAACAGGTCTCTCTCATCACGAAAGCCTGCGAAGCGACCTCGCTCGCCACTGGCAAACGCGCAGCCCTCGGGACCCTTGCAGAGTTCTATCGCGAGCAGATCAAGGAACTTGGCCACAAGTACCTCGAGAACAGGTGGGATCAGACTGATCTTTTCGTTGATAAGCTCAAATTCGTCCCTCAAGGAGTGAACAGGGATACCTTCAAGAAAATCTACAACCAAGAGGATCTTACCGGTGTCAGCGATGAAGATACGCTGAAGGTCGCGTATCTTACGATCGTAAAGGAATTAAGGAGCCACCTCCAGAACGAAGGCAAGATCGTGGTCAAAGAGAAATTCCTCTCGTTCATAGCTGCGATGCAAAGCCTTAAAGTCGTCCAGCTTGAACTCACTTCCGGCGACGATCCCCAGAAGATTTTCGAGACCATCAATGACCGCGGAAAGCCGCTTTCGCCCGTAGATCTAATCCGCAACCAGGTATTCAAAGATGAAGACGAGGCGGAAGCCTTCCATCGAGACTACTGGGAGCCGGTCGAGAAAAACTTCCACGCCCTCTCCGGCGCACTGGCCGATGAAGACGCCGCACAGGCGGCCGAGCCGATTCTTTATGACTACGTGAGATGCCTGCTGATGCGGAACGGAGACTACCTCGAAAAGAAGCGGGTCCATCACTTCTTCAGGGAAAACTACAACTCCTCAGCGGACAAATTGGGCTTCCTTCGATCCTTGAAAGCCCTCTGCACCAAGTACGTTACTCTTACGCACCCCGACTCTCCCCTTGTCGATCGCGCACTCCCAGAGTCCCTGCGTAAGGAGATCAAGAGGCTCCAGAGCCTGGACTTCCAGGCGGCCAATCCTCTCTTGCTCAGGCTCCTCGAGGACGAGGTAGACGCCAGCCAGCTAGAATCGGTGATCAGGCTGCTCGAGAGCTACTTCATAAGACGCTCAATTTGCGGCGACAAAGTCCAGCTGCTTCCGAAGATATTCATCAAACTCTGCAAGGAGTATGACGATAATTTCCCAGAAGGCATGGATGTCCACGAATGGCTTAAAGATGAATTCCTGAACGACAGGGACCTGGAGTCCAAGGATCAGACCTACAAGTATCCGAGCGATACGGACGTCCTACGGAGCCTCCGCACGACCAACCTTTATGACAAGAATGCGAGCATAACCAAATACCTTCTCCTCCGGCTGAACGAACATAAGATGGGGAACGAATACCCAGGAGAGATCGCTGATTGCACGATCGAGCACGTAATGCCCCAGACTCTTTCGGCCTCATGGGTCAACTATCTGAATCTACCCCCAAATGACCTTAAAGCCATGCACGAGGAGCATATCGGCCTAATCGGAAACCTCGCGCTTACGAAAGTGAACCCTGCCCTCGGAAATAGGCTGTTCGTTGAAAAGAAGCCGTTGCTGGCAATGTCGCCCTACATCCTAACTAACACGCTCGGGAATTCAAATTCAACGGAGTGGAAAGATCAACAGATCCAGGATCGCACGGTGGAATTAGGCGCCCTCACGCTTGAAATTTATCCGGACCTAAGTTGAGGTAGATATTGACGAAACCAGCCTACACAGTCCTGCCGGGTGTTATCAAACGGAAGTTACTAGAGCCTATCCTGCGAATAGGACAAGGGCCTCTCGCTGACCTAAAACGTATAGCGCATACTTGGCGCGGGACATGCCGACGTAGGCCCGGCGGCGGTCGCGGGGAGAATCGAGCTTGTCCATGTCGGTGAGGACGACGACGTGGCTCTCCATGCCCTTGAACTTAAAGACGGTGGAGGTCCGGATGGCACCCTCCTCGTAAGTTTTGGCGGGATCGAAAGGCACGGCCTTGAGGCCGGTCAGCTCGGAGGCACCGGCATAGGACTCCTTCCCCGCTCCGCGCATACTCAGGACGACGATGTCCTTGGTCAGGTGCTTCGGGAGGGCCTGCTTGGCCAAGACCGGGTTGAGCAGCTCATGCTCCCGGCCAGGCGGGTACTGGGCGCTGACCGGCGCCGGACCATGGATACCCGAAGACTCATCGAGATCGGAAGTTATTGCTAATTTTTATTAATATTAAAAATATGAAAAATGTCGTCATACTACTCATCTGAAATAGGGAAATTCCTGGCCGAGAGCGACAACTCCATAATGGGGCAACTCGCAAGCCGGCACAGGCACGACCTTGAAGCTCAACAAAAGGGAGCCTGGGCAAATCAGATCACTATCCTAAAGAATGAGCTAAAGGACATCGACGGACATATTTTCTTTGAATTTACCATTCCGCGCATGGGCAAGCGCGCAGACAGTATCATAATATGCGGCCCCACAGTGTTTGTCGTGGAATTCAAGAACGGTGCAGAGCATTTCCATTCAGGTGACATAGACCAAGCATACGGCTATGCCTTAGATCTTAAAGATTTCCACAAAGGAAGCCATTACGCCAGGATAATCCCGGTCCTGATAGCAACTGAAGCAACGTCACATGGACAAGATGTCGAGTTTGCGAAGGACATGGTAGCAGCCCCGGCCTGCCTTGGCGCAAGGGGACTTGGCGCATTTATCAACCAGAATGCTTATTCCAAAAACACTGACCCAATTGACCCAATAAAATGGGCCGAAAGCGGCTATACGCCAACCCCTACAATCATCGAAGCAGCACGTGCATTGTACGAAAATCAGAATGTTGCAGAAATAACTCGTTCAGGGGCAGTTAACTTAGACCTCACAACCAAAAGCATTTCTGCAATCATCGAAAGCTGCAAACTTAACAGAAAAAAGGCCATATGCTTCGTGACGGGCGTGCCAGGCGCAGGGAAAACGCTGGCCGGCCTGAACATTGCAACACAAAGACAGAATTCCCATAAAGACGAGAATGCGGTGTTTCTCTCCGGAAATGATCCACTCGTTCAAGTCCTCCATGAAGCACTGGCTCGAGATCATTCCGAGCGGAACAAGGAGACAAAGACTGCGGCGAAAAGGACGGTTCATGCTTTTATTCAGAACATCCGCCACTTTAGAGACGACAACCATGACAAAACTAATCCCCCACCTGAGCATGTAGTTGTTTTCGACGAAGCCCAGAGGGCATGGGATCAAAAACAGGTTGAGAAATTCATGGAAAAAAGGCGCGGGATCAAATCGTTCGGAAAATCTGAATCTAAGTTTTTGATTGAAGTGATGGATAGACACCAGGACTGGTGCGTAGTCGTTTGCCTCATCGGCGGAGGACAAGAAATCAACACGGGGGAAGCAGGAGTCTCCGAGTGGCTAAGGGCCGTAAAAAAACACTTCCCTAAGTGGGAGGTCCATGCATCACCGCAGATCAAACAAGAACATTATGTGGGCAAAGATGAAGATCTCACGGAATTCATCTCCAGCGATAAAGTCCTCAAAGACACCTCACTCCACCTCAGCACCAGCCTCCGCACATTCAGGGCTAACATGCTTTCTGAATTCGTTGGAAAACTTCTCGGAAACGATCCTACCGAGGCTAGCAAATTACTGATGGAGTGCCAAGACTACCCGCTATTCATGACGCGAGACCTGGCTCTCGCAAAGAAATGGCTTAAAAACGGATGCAGGGGCACTCGGCGGAGCGGCCTAATAGCATCATCCGGAGGCCTGAGACTTCAACCCTCGGGTGTCTACGTCAAATGCGCACCCGACCCTGAAGTCTGGTTCCTTAATGGAAAAGAGGACGTTAGAAGCTCTAACCACCTAGAGCTTGTTGCTACAGAATTTATGGTTCAAGGCCTAGAAGTCGACTGGGCTTGCGTATGCTGGGACGCAGACCTGCGGCATGTAGATGGAAAATGGGATTACTTAAACTTCAAAGGCACCAAATGGATGAAAGTTCGCTCCCACATACAACAAAGTTACCTTCTTAACGCATATAGGGTGCTGCTCACACGCGCAAGAGAGGGCCTGGTGATATTCGTGCCAAGGGGTGACGACAATGATCACACCATACTTCGAGAGTTTTACGACGGCACCTGGAACTACCTTTCCAAATGTGGAATTAAAGAGCTTTAATCCTGATATTCAACTTAATCACACAGGATCATTTTTCAACGCATACAGTTATAACTCTGCGGACTTACTTAATACAGCATCTTCGATAATCCCCACTTCAGCATGGGCCCCATCGACCAAGTCATCGTCTCTCGCGACCTAATCGAGCGACTCGGCGTCAAGGTCATGAAGTCAGTCGGCGTCTGCACCGAGATGGATACAGTCATGCACCGCATGCTCCGCAAGCACCCGAAGTGCCGCGCGGTGGTGTATCGCGCTTAGGCGAATCTATGCCCCGTGTGATAAACGTTCCCTGAGGCCTGATGCCTGAACGACTGGGCGATTGACCGCAGCCTCGAGGAGTTTGCCATCGGCATAGAGCTCAATCTTCTTCTTTGCGCGGGTGATGGCCGTATAGAGAATCTGGCGCGAAACGAAGTCCGCATGCTCCTTGGGCTGACTGATCACCGTGATACAATGGGTATACTCTGAACCCTGGGCTTTGTGCACCGTTGACGCGAAGGCCAGGACAGGGTCCGGCAGCTCATTGTAACCAAATCCGCGATACTCCAAGGGAGACGAATATTTTTCAGAAACTGCAGAAGCAGGAGTCAACGTTTCCTTGAAGTAGTCAGGGAAATAGACCTTTCCGTCGATCAGCAGCCCTACGTCACCGTTACGAAGCTGGGAGTTATGATTATCATTCCGCGTCACCATTATCAGCGCACCGTCCGTAGGGCGGCGGGCATCGATGCCAAAGGACGTCGCAATGGCTTCCGACAAGGTCACGGCACCATGCTCACCATGTCGCTGCGAACAAAGCACCCGCACGTCGTTAATATGCGCAAGCGCCGCCGCAATCGCTTCATTCTGACCCGTCTTGGCGGCACGCGCGGCTTCTACCATCGGGCCATAGGCCAACCTGGCCTGTTCGACGACCTTGGCGGCATCCAAATCCTGCATATAAGGTGCCCATGCTTTGCGCAAAGAACCCATGTCCGATCCTTGAACATGCGACATGACAGCGTCGGCCAACGCACCAATCTCGGGTGAGGAGCGATAATCGCCGGCAAGACGCGCACGATTACCGGAGAGCATAGCCGCATCACTGATGTCCGCCAAGACCGTGCCAACTTCCACCGAAGGAAGCTGCTGCGGGTCGCCGACCAACACCAACGTGCAGTCCTTAGGCAACTTGTTAAGGAGTCGGTTGAAAAGCATCAGGTCGACCATCGAAGATTCGTCCACGATCACCATGGTCAACTTATCAGCTTCATCATGGTTATGCAGGAAGGAATGGATGGTCTCTGGCGCACGCGGGGGTGACACCTTGAGTTGTTTCATTTTCTCCCCGATGATACGGGCTGCCCGACCAGTCGGAGCCATCAAGCGTATTCCCGCCGGGTCAATCGGGGTGGCGTCCAGGACGTAGCGCAGCATCTTGGCCAAGAGGTGCGTCTTCCCCGAACCCGGACCACCGGTTACGATCACAAAAGACTTCTTGGTCAAGAGACGGAGGGCGCCAGCCTGCGTAGCTGATAGACCCTCGGTTATCCCCTTCTCCGGAGCCGGCCAACTCTCGGGCCGATCGGCTCGCAGACCGAGGATCACCTCGCTCAGTCGCTGCTCAAAGTTCTCCATCTGGCGCAAATAGAGAAGCTTACGTTCACCTTCCGGCATGGCATAGGTACGCAGGCAAAGAGGTTTGAGGACCTCCGACTCCAAACCTATAAACTGCCCGTCCGTTTCAATTGGCCGATCAACCACCAGGCAGGATTGCCCAGTAAGGACAGAACGGTATGCCTGATGGATCCAACTACGAACCTCAGGCGCTACTACCAGTGCCGCCCCCTTGGGCTGCATGGACTTTACAAGCCAGTCCGTCAGGCTGCTGGCGGCGACATCAGGATCGAACTTAACCGGCAACGCGTGCTTAAGATTGTTCATCAGATTGTGCATTGAGGGCGGCTTTCACCTTTCCGACGAAAGCAGCGGTTGGCTTGAAGCAGAAGGCGCCAGCCCGAGGATGGTGCTGCGGAGAAGCGCCAAAGCCTCGAAGAAAGAGATAGATGATGCCGCCGAAATGCTGGTCGTAATTCCAGCCAACGACAGAACGCTTCATGTGCTCATCCAGCACCGAAGCATACAAGGAGAACTGCAGATGGTAGCGAGCTTCGGCCATCTTGGCGGACATGCTGGCATCATCATAATCGCGGATGGAATTGCCCAAGAAGTTGGTCTTCCAGTCCAATAGGTAGTATTTCCCGTCCGTTGGAGACCTGAAGACGAGATCGATGAACCCGATGAGCAGTCCGTCCACGTTCAATCCATAAGCTCTTTCAGGGAAACTAAGGCCTGAAATAGGCTTCAACTCCGGCGAAAGGGAGGGCTCAAGTCCTCTGAAGCAAGCTTTCAGGCGACCTAAGCCATCCGAATCAATCACCGAGGAATACGCAAAGCGTGCCTCGGACATGCGATCACGCAGGGTCACATCGCGGAGCCTGATCGGAGAACCAACCACGCCTTGCGGGGGCGCGATCGGCGTCTCCAACCACGCGCGGCAGGCGGCGACAAGGTGGGCGACCTTAAGCGCGTCATCCTGATTATCCTTTCCGCCCTCAAGGACAGATGCATCTGCCAGCACGCTTCGGACCGATTTCTCAAGGTAGTCAGCTTGATCGATCCGGGCAAAATCAAGCTCTTCAAGCAGGTCATGCAAAACGTTGCCGAATTCGGCCGCATTCATGTTCGCAGGCTTAAGCGGAAGGTCAGGGGCGACATCACCGAGAAAAAGCTTCACCGCCTGGTCTGCAGGTGACGGCAAGGCACGCACGACTTCTTCCGGCTCAAAGTCACGAACTTCAGTAGATGGTTTCTTTGGCTTGCGCGAATCCTTGCGGTCTTCCGACAAGGAAGAGTAGCTGGTGCTACCCTGTCGCCAAGGAACAGCCGGCAAACGACGCGACTCCATATCAAGTTCTACGTTTTCCTTCCGAAGTCCGCAGAAGGTCTTATCTTCATCAGGAGAAACGGCATAATCGATGTGGCCAATGTGCTCTGCATACTTTTCGTCGAGTGCGCAGAAATCAGGCGAAAGGCCAAGCCGGGCGAATAGCGCCGAAAAACCCTTGGGGTGCTTATCCTCAGTGTCCGCCTGTCCGCCCAAAAGAAGCACCTTTTGCTTCGCCCTGGTGAGCGCGACATAGAAAAGCCTGGCATCTTCTTCCATGCGCTGAACCTCGATCTCGGCTAGCAATTCCTTGCGCTTGGCATCCTCCGCCTCACTAAAGTCATCCCGTGAGTAGATACGGGTCTTGGTGCCATCTGCCCCACCCTTGAAACGCTCGCCGGATTTGAAGGCGTCCTTCTTCTTGCTGAAATTAAAGGCCTGGTCGACGATGACCGCATTGTATTCGAGACCTTTCGCCTTGTGGATCGTCCGAACGAGGATGCGGGCACTCGTCGAATCCGGTCTTAGTTGTTCCTCTTCGGAGGCCGAACCACTGTCCTCGGCGTCCGATTCGTCATCCTCACCCTTAATGCGCACGCTGGCATAATTGACGAGCTGATGCATGTCCCAGTGATTACGATGGGATCGAGTGATCAGCAGTTCGCCTACATGGGCGAGGTCCACCAATGAGCGACGGCTGAGCGACGAGCAAGCCAACGATTCGAACACGGAGCAAAGACGATAGGCCTCTCCCATTTCAGCGAAGGTCTTCTTGGACACCGCGGGAAGCTCAAGCGTGCAGGACGGAGCCTCACGGGTAAGCTTCTCCCAACACTGCGCAAAGCCATGTTTCTCCCAGGTATCCCGGCAATCGCGCAACCACTCCGCGAGATCGCTCAGCGCATTGTTATCCAGCTTCGCATGGGGTCCGAAAAGCGAAGGCCTGGAAAGAATCAACGTCTTGCGCAGGCCCATGTCAGCCGGCCGCAAAACGGCTCGGAGCAAAAGCAGGACCTGGAAAGCGGTCGTGGTCTCAAAGATGCATTGATCCGTCTCCACGGAGACGTCCATGTCCATCTTAGCCAATGCCCGATAGATCTGATTGGCACGTGAATTACTGCGAACAAGTATCGCCACCTGAGCCAACCCCTTCTTCGCCGGCTCATCGGGAGCCAGCTGCTTACGCCCGGTGCGATCGACGTGCTCAAGCTCCCGGAGCAATAAGCAAGCATGCCGAGCCACGTCCGCAGGCTGCTTGGCGAAGTCCGTCTGGATGGGACTGCCTCCGACAGGCACGAAGGATGGTTCACGAGGGTCTTCGAACGCGACAGCCTGAGGATAAAAGATCTTCGGTGTTTCGACTGAACCAGGCTTCAAGCCAGGCGTGAAGAAATTTTTGGTGGAAAACAGCGCGTTGAATGCCTTCACCAACCGGGGCGAAGACCGGCGAGTCGTGCGCAGATTGAAGATCGGCTTGATGGACTCCCGAGCCGCCTGGCTATAGACGTCGACGTTAGCTCCGCGGAACCCATAGATAGACTGCTTGGGGTCGCCCACCAAGACCAGCAGGCGTTTGTCCGGCTTCTCGTCGAAGATCTTCCGGAAAATCTCCATCTGCTGCTGGTCGGTATCCTGCGCCTCATCGACCAGGCACAGCCGGTAGGCATCGCGAAGGTTATCCAGGAATTCGAGAGACCGCGCCGCATCGTCGCCGTCACCCACGCCATGGACGGCCCGATGCATCCGGACGATCAGATCATCGAAAGTGACCGCCCCGGCCTGCGAAGAACGCGCCCGGACGAACTCCGGCAAGGACGGCTTAGCCGTGGCGAACTTGGCCGGTATCAAAGCACGGTCGTCAGCCATCAAAGCCTGGACGGTCTTCGTGAGCTCCTTCATCGGGAAGTCCGGCTTATGCTCCGACTTCTGGAATCGGAGCCAGTCGGCGGCGATCTCTTCGGCGACCGCCCCACCCTCCGTCGGCTCCCCGCCCAAGGGAGGGAAACCACAAGGTACCGCATGCTCGGAATACGCACGCATGCAGAAGGTATGGATCGTCGAAATCTGCATGAAGCCCAGCTGCGGCAAGGCTGCATTGATTTTCTCGGCCGCATCGGGGATCGCCTGCAGAATCTCCAGCTTCAGGCGCAAGTCGTCATCCTCGACCTTTTGGTAAGGACGCTCGTCCTTAACCGAGGCAACATCCTCAAGGAGCTCCTGCAGTCGCTGGCGCATCTCCATCGCGGCGGCCTCCGTGAAGGTGACCAAGAGGATGTTCTTCGGGGCGACCGGGGTGATCGGAACGACACGGTAGCCGGCATCAGGCTGCTTGGGGTCGAGAGCAACACGCGAGTGCCCGACGATCAGCCGAAGCACGAGCCGAACGAGATTGAATGTCTTACCGGTGCCCGCACCGGCTTCGATGACCCTGAAGCCCGGTGCCAAGGGGAAGTCCCCGGCGTTATTAAGATCAACGTAGTTCTTTTGGTTCATGTTATTCGCTAGGTTCGCCCGAGTTGGCATCCTCATTGGATTTTTTCTTACCGCCGGCCTTACCCGACAGGGCTTTCCTCGCGGCACTTTCCGCCTTCTTTAATTCCTGCTCTTCCTTTTTCTTGGCAGCCGCCTTCTCTCGATCTTTCCGCTCATTTTCCTTCTTAACTTTCCTAGCCGCCTTTTCGATTTCGTTGAGATAAGGATTAACCTCCCTGGAGCTGTAATACTTCCAATTGGTGGTCGAACCTTCCGCGCAGCCGAGGAGTCTGTCGATCGAGTCATTGAAAGCTACGAAATCGAATTTCTCAGGGATGAAGACCCGCGCGCGCTGATCCTTGGCATCGGATTGCGAGAACTCACCCCCGCCCAGGAGGTCGGCGGCGGAAGCCTGGCTCTTCGCCTTACGACCTTTTCGCGACTTGGCCATCACGCCGGAAAGCCCGGCCCACATCGTGCGCGGCATCACGGGGGTTTCAGGATGTATCACGGAAGAGACAAACGCTTCTAATTTTTCGAGAATGGCCGCGTTGTCGACACCCTCGAGAACGCAGAGCTTCTTATCGATAGGCACCTTGATCTCCACAGCCATCAAGGGTGCTTCTGCTGGCATGCCGGGATCAGAATCAACCCCTGAGGTCGGATCGACCGCGCTGGCTTCCGGCGCAGCCCCATCCCCGCCGGCAACGACCTCATCTGTGTCCTTCGGTTTCTTCAGACCACAGATGAAAAGCCTGGTAAGCTTGAGCTTACGCTGAGCAGCAAGCTTAGGCAACACGCACAGCCACTTGATAACCTCGCTATCAGGATAGAATCGCTCGACTACCCCGACCGCCAACGTGGAAGACTCTGGATGCACGAAGACCAATCGCTTTTCGGAGCTCAACTCAGGGTCATTCTCAAGCGAGACGTCGTCCCGCGAGACAAGACGCCCGACGAAGCTCTCAATTTCATCCCTGATCTGAGCTTCGCCAAGATTCTGCTCATTCAGAAGCTGTTCCAATAGAATTTGTCCGGCCATCCCGGGAGGGAACATTCCGCTTCGTTCGGCCAAGGGTGACACCTCTTGCGGAGCGATGACCTTAGCCGGGCTCTGTCGGCGGCGTTGAGCAACATACTCCTTCACCCAATCGGTTGCCAGCTTCTCGGTGGGACCGTCGGCTTGCAATGGTTCTTCGACTCTTAGCACCTTACCCTGATAGGGGACCTTTACTCCGAGACGACGGAGAGCCTCACGCGGCGGAGACTCCCAAAACCTAGCCCACTCGGGAAGGGTCATTTCATCAGGCTTGGCGACGACATCGGGAGAAAGGACGGGATAAGTCTTCTTGCCGATCAATTTAGCGACCTCCATCGACTCCCGGTCGAACGTCCAACGGGAAGCAACGTCTCCCTTGGCAAGGCCTACCGGCAGATAGGACATGATGGCATGGCCGGTCACCTTGAACTCACCATCCGTCAGTTTTAGTAACGAACGCCGCAGCATCTCAACCGGATAGGCGGCGTTTGCGGCAGCACCATCAGCGCCAAGATAGCCGTCAAACGTGATGATCAGCCGTTTTTGAGCCGCCATCACGGCAAGGAGGAACGCATGCATCGACGTATCCTCGCGGCACTCCTGTGCGCGTCGTGCGAAAACACTCTCGCCTCCGCCGTAGATCTCAGGACCGATGCCACCCGATCGGCGGGGAAAAGCTCCGTCGTTCATACCGACCAAGGCGATGACCTTGGCGGGGTGAACGGAAGTGGAGCGCAATGGCGCAAGCGTGACATTTCCCGACATGAACTGCCCTGCGCTCGATTCAAAAGAACAGTGCTCCTCCATCAATGCGAGGAAGAGATCATAGCTGACCTCACGATCCCCTGCACCGCCTTCGCTGAAACGCCGGGCGAGCCCTCCCATCGATTGGAAAAGAGAGCGACATTCGAGCGCGTATTCGGCACCCTGCGGACGCAGAGCATTGAAGACACGCTTGAAGGCAGGAAGCCAACCCAACGACTGATCCCATTCGGCATAAGAAGATTCTACGGAGGCTGAATCCAGGACCATCCTGCGTCGGGTCAAAGACAGAGTAGATTCCGAGGCCTGACCGGCCTTGGTCGAGAAGCTGACCCAGGCCTGAATAAGCTCCAGGATTCGAATGACTTCAGCCGCAAGCTGCATGTCCTGTTGCCCATCCACCCTCCGCAGGGGCATCTCACCGGCGATGGGCTCAATGGGTATTTCCTCTCCGAATGCCGTCCCCAAGGAAAGGCGACGCAGGAAGTCTTCGAGCGTCCCAAGGTCGATCAACTCAGGCTGTTCCTCGGTCGCCTCGGACAAGAGCCCGGTTCGCACGACCGCGGTGCGATGTGACATGTCCAAGCCCCAATGGTATGGGGCGTCCCTGAACCATTTTTCGATCTCTTCTAACTGAGACTCATCCCAGCCGTGATGGGACTGAACCGCCTCCAACGAGAGGAAATTGAGAACGTCCAAAGAGGTCAGTCGTCCCATCGGCAGCTTGAGCAAGGCGTCCACCATCGCGCCGACCGGCGAACGACGCATGCCATACATCCCGGCGGTCGCGAAACCAAATCCACGGATTTCGCCATCCTTACCCGGAGATCTGATCGCACGCTGCCCAAGCACGGCTTCAAGCACCGGCGCGAAAGCTTCGGGATCAGGCGAAAGAATCAAAACATCTCCCTGCTTCAGCTGCTTATCCTCCTCAAAGGCCTTGAGCAGCTGATCGCGCAGCACCTCAGCCTCACGCCATACGCCATGACAACGATGGATTCCGACGGAGGCGTCGCGATCAGACGACACACCCGAGTGGGTGAAATCGGAATCCTCGAACTCGGAAATGGAATACTTCAACGAGGCCAACAAGGAAGCGGACGAAGGCGGAACATTAGCCTCCTGGCTAGAGCCATCCTTGCCGAGCAATTCAATGAGCTTATCCTGCTGCAGTTCGAAGAATTTCTTGGAAGAATCAAGAAAAGCCGCCCCGGGGCTCCGCTTCTTGTCGATGTGCTTCAGGTAATTTGAAGACGGCTCCAGATGGAATAGACGGACATCAATCTTGCCCTGAATGCACATCAGGATCCGCACCAGGGTAGTCGAGACGTCACCCGTGGAGAACATCGCGATTCGCCCCGGCAAGGCGTCGCGAACGGCATCGACCGCCTGTTCGCTTACCGACAATCGACGCAGGACATCCACCTCATGCAACATGACCACTTCGGGAGCAATCCCCAGACGACTAGCCAATGAAGCACGGAGTCGAGATTCGGCTAGCGACCAGAGGGCGGACCAACGGTCATGAACGAAAGATGGCTGCCTTACCTTTTCGATCCAATCGGGATCATTACGCAGGAGTTCACGAAAGTGATTGGCGATGCGTTGAGAAAGATCCCACAGGACGGCACCGCCGTCCTTCTCCGGTTGACCGCGAAACTTGACCCAATCGCTCAACTCAGCCGGCAGGGTGACATCGTCGGCCAGGAGATCGTAGATCGCTGTCGGCAAGCCTGAGAGATGGTCAGCGGCATTATGACCGACAGGCTGCGGCTCAACCCCCTTCGATCGGGCGACCTCATCGGCTCCGATGACCGATGCCAGCCAGCCGCCCACTCGACGCGAATTAAGAAGCTGGGCATTCAACTGGACCTGCATCTTGCCATCCCGGACCAAGGCATGCGTCAGCCAGTTGCTCGTGCCTTTGCCGTCCACGATCACCACATCGCTGATGAACGGCTTCCCCGTAGGGGTCTGAAGGAACTTGGCCAATTCCTTAGAAAGGTAGACCATGTCCAATGAGCCAATGACTGGGTACGTGCCTGGCATAGCGGGGTGCGAGAGACGTTGTTATGCAGCCGCACAGCACCAAAGCAATCCGTAGACTAAATTAATCGATAATACTTCTAGCACAAGGCTGGCTCGGCCAGCCTCGACTTATTCACAACACCGAGCATACGGATACCAAGATTTCACAAATCAAACTAGAGGGTAGATAACCGGTCCGATCATCCCTACCCATAAAGACAACACGTGTTGCAGCCCCTACCTCGAGACAGCCTGCGAGCTTTTTCGCCTGCTTCCCGCCACCCAGGGCCGCCACCTGCCACCCGGAAATGAGAGTGCCCGCTATGGTCTGATTTTTTCTCCTTACTGCGTAAGGAGGATTTTTCGCAGGAAAAATCATCTTGAGCGGCGAGGGTCTGCGGCCATCTCGGGCCGCCCTATGCACCGCGACGAAAACAACCGAGAAGAATTCCCTAACGGATCCAAACCCGGCAGACCCGATTTCAACAAGGTGTTCGCCAAAGAACTGGGCAAACAACCTAACGACTGGATGGATGGCATGAAGCCGCACCGGCTGATCAACTACACCGTCAGCGAGGACTTACTCAAAGCGG
>JACCED010723924.1_pt1 | contig 16995 bp, 15 predicted proteins | sample 7455021 | NCBI WGS metagenome assembly JACCED01 (sample SAMN15323456, study PRJNA562643) | freshwater metagenome | isolation source: river surface water | place: USA:Blue River Watershed | collected 2017-08-19 | reverse complement strand
AGGGGACGATCAGGAGCGGCATGACGCGGGTGCAGTGCCGCGGCTGCGCCCATGAGTGGACCATTGAGGAATAAGCCTGCGGGGGCCTAGGCCTCCGCGCCACGCTCGGCTCATGCCGGACATGACCCCGATGGGTCACGACCATCTGTCATCGATCAAAACTGAAATCTTTGAATTGAGTGATAAGTCTTTGAATCCTCGTTTGAAGAGAGTGTCTGTCGACACCGTGCCCTCGGGAAACTCCCTGATCAGCGCGTCACCGTGAGCATTCAGCGCTGACTAAACTTTGCCGGAGGGTTCCGTGTAGCTGAACCTCCTGCTGCTGATCATGCAAATCCTATGGGTTTCAGGACCCACCTCTAGGGTGGTGACGGTGTCTATCACTGCACGCACCATTGGCCTGGGCCTGGCGGGCCTTTGCAGTTTTATGTTGGCCCTCGGCGTGCTGTTCCACTTTGTGGGTTTGCGCATGGCGGTTGAGTTCTCCCCGTCAGTCGCCCAAGCGATCGGTGGCGTGGCGAGCGTAGCGGAGCATGAGCGCATGCAACTGCATTACCGCCGCGAACTTCAAGATCTGCGGCATCGGACCAACGAAGTACTCGAGCGCCTTGGGCAGCTCGAACAGTCGCGCCAAGACCTGTTGGCGCTCCTGGGCGTTCGACACGGTGGTATCCCGCGTCAACCGTTTGCCGAGCGGATCGGGCAGGGCGGACCCCTGCGCTTGCTCGAACTGCTAGACCCGCGCAACCCCACACTGGACGGCGAGCTGCAACAGGCGGCCTTCAAGCTCTCCAGCCTGGATGCTTCGCTGATTCAAGTTCATGCCCGTTGGGCGGACGAAGGCAAGCGCCTTCAGCAACTGCCAGCTGCCCTTCCCATCGTTGGGGATTTTTATATGAGCAGCGGTTTTGGAGCCCGCCCTGACCCTCTGACGGGCCAGCGCAGCTTGCACGAGGGCGTGGACTTCGTGGCCCCGATTGGGACGCCCGTGCGTGCTAGCGGTGCGGGCCGCGTACGCCGTTCCGAGCCTGCGGGTGACCTCGGCCAGCTCGTCGAGATCGAACATGCAGAGGGTTATCGATCGCGCTATGCCCACCTCAAGGCCCGGCTGGTGCAACCAGGCGATTGGGTTGAGCGTGGGCAGGTCGTTGGTTTGCTGGGTAACACGGGGCGAACCACCGGCGCTCATCTTCACTACGAGATTGAACACCAAGGCAAGCTGCTTGACCCTAACCGTGCTTTGGCCCCTTTGGCCTGGCGATGACCACCGTTAACTGACCTCACACTGCCACCAGGAGGAGTTCCCCATGTTCGGTAAACGCGCCAAGCCAGGCCCCAGTCCCTTGACCATAGATCAGGAGTCTTTTTCCACCCTCATCGGGCGGCAGACGATTTTGGAGGGCCAGTTGCGGGTGCGGGAGAGCGTTCGAATCGATGGTGAACTCATCGGCCATGTACAAGCCCCTGCTGATCAGGCCGTCGCTGTGGTCGTCAGTCCCACGGGTCATGTGCAGGGTGACATCATTGCGCGTCGAGTGGTAATCGCCGGTCGCGTCAGTGGCCACATTCACGCGCAAGACCGAGTCGAACTCCACGCGGGCTGTTTGGTGCAGGGTGACATCAAGTACGGCTCGATCGCCATAGAACACGGAGCGCGCGTGCTGGGCCTGCTGCTTCAAGTGGACGATGCACAAGAGCGATTCGACCACGATACACAAGCGGCACTGGCGCGCGTGCAAGGCAGCTCGCAAAGCGCCAGCTGATCAAACCTTAACCTGCGTGATCCACAACTTGGAGTAGTGGCGCTCAATCATTTGGGAACCGTTGCCCATGATGTGGTCTGCGACGCCAACAGGTGCCAGCGTGGGCAGCGTGGCAGCCTCGCTCCCGCCCCAAGTAGAAAAACCGCTGCCCCTTGCGGAGTCAACGGTTTTGTATGGTGGCCAAGGGCGGAATCGAACCACCGACACGCGGATTTTCAATCCGCTGCTCTACCAACTGAGCTACTTGGCCGAAGCCCGGCAGTATAGCCCAAGACCACCGGGCAGCGCCAAGCCACGCGGTGGTGGCCGCATGCGGGCGCTGCGCGGGGTCAGATCCCCTTCATCAGGCCGCCATCGACCTTGATGTTTTGGCCCGTGATGTAGGCCGCACCGTCGGATACGAGGAAGGCGATGGTGGCCGCAATCTCCTCGGCTTGGCCGTAGCGCTTCATGGGAACGCTGTCGCGCCGCTCATCGGTTTGGGGCAGTGAGTCTATCCAGCCCGGCAGCACGTTGTTGATTCGAACGCCGTCGGCAGCCAGGGATTGGGCGGTGAGCTTGGTGTAGGCCGCCAAGCCCGCGCGGAACACAGCCGACGTGGGAAACAGGGGGCTGGGCTCGAACGCCCAAGCGGTGGAAATGTTGACGATCGAACCACTGCGGCGCGCCTGCATGTGCGGCGCCACGATGCGCACCGCGCGCACCACGTTGAGCAGGTACACCTCCATGCCGGTGCGCCACTGCTCATCGCTGATTTCCAGGATGGGTGCCCGCGGGCCGTGCCCAGCACTGTTGACCAGCGCATCGATGCGACCCCAGCGCTGCAGCGCCTGATCAGCCAGGGAACGGATGTCGCTGTCGTTCTGGTTCGAGCCCGTGACACACAGGCCGCCCAAGGTCTCGGCCAGCGCCTGGCCGCGGCCCGAAGACGACAGCAAGGCCACGCGAAAACCATCGGCCGCCAGACGGCGTGCTGTGGCCGCACCCATGCCGCTGCCAGCCCCCACCACCAGGGCGACGCGTTCAGTGGCCGGTGTTGACATGGCGGTGTTCACACGGCGGGCGGGTGCTTCAGCCGGCCTGCCGCTTGCTGCGGCTCAGGTCCACACCCAGGTGCTTGAGCTTGCGGTACAGGTGGGTGCGTTCCAGCCCGGTTTTTTCGGCCACCCGGGTCATGCTGCCGTTTTCTTTGGCCAGGTGGTACTCGAAGTAGCTCTTTTCGAAGGCATCACGCGCCTCGCGCAGCGGACGGTCGAGTTCAAAGCTTTGCTGGCTGGTGGGGCCGGTGGGGCTTGTCAGGCCGTTCGCGCTTGCGCCGGTGTGTGCCAAGCCGTAGCGCTCGGCATCGGCCAAGCCGCTGCCGCTACTGCTGCTGGGCGCAGCCGGGGCCCAGTGGTGGGCGTGGCCGGCTTCGTGGGTGCCCACGCCGGGGCGGCTGGGTGTTGGGCTGGCAGTGCCGCTCAGGCCGGCTGCTGCGGCCTGCGCCGCACCGGTGGCCGGCGTGCTGGGCGCTGTGGGGCGCGGGTCGGCGCTGCGGTTCAGGCCTTCTTCCACCGCGCGCAGCAGCTTTTGCAGCGTGACGGGCTTTTCCAGGAAGGCGCTGGCGCCGAACTTCATCGCTTCCACAGCAGTGTCGATGGTGCCGTGGCCCGACATCATGATCACCGGCATGGTGAGCTGGCCCGTGCTGTTCCACTCCTTGAGCAGCGTGATGCCATCCACATCGGGCATCCAGATGTCCAGCAGCACGAGGTCGGGCTTGAGCTTTTCACGCAAGGCTCGCGCATGCGCGGCGTCCTCAGCAGCCTCGACCGTGTGCCCTTCATCAGAAAGGATCTCTGTCAGCAGCGCGCGGATGCCGAGTTCGTCGTCGACGACAAGTATGGTGGCCATGTACCTCAGTGCGCCGGCTCGGTTGCCGTGGGGGCAGCCGCTGCAGTCGCCAGTTTTGAAAATGATAACGAAACCTGGGCCCCTTGCACCTCGGGTCCGTCCTGGGGGTGTTCGCGCCGGTTGCCCAGCCGGATGCGCGCGCCGTGCTCGTCGGCGATCTTGCGCACCACCGCCAGGCCCAGGCCGGTGCCCTTGGCCTTGGTGGTCACATAGGGCTCAAAGGCGCGCTTCATCACCTTTTCGGCAAAACCGGGGCCGTTGTCCAGCACCTTCAGCCGCACCGCCCGGATGTGCTCGTCTTCGTTGCGGGCCGCTTCGGTTTGCAGGGTGACCTGCCCATCGGGCTGCGCCTCCACGGCGTCCAGCGCGTTTTGCGTGAGGTTGTGAATCACCTGGCGCAGTTGGGAGGCGTCCCCCATGATCATCGGCAGCCCGGGCGCCAAGGCCAGGGTCAGCCGGCCCTGTTCCATGAGGGTGCCGTACAGGCCCGTGACCTCTTGCACCAGGGCGTTGAGGTCCAGCGGTGCCAGCTGCGCCGAGGGCAGCCGCGCATAGTCACGGAAGTCGTTGACCAGGCGCTGCATGCCCTGCACCTGCGCCACGATGGTGGACACCGAGCGCGCCAGCAGCTGTTGGTCGGCCCCTTCCAGCTTGGCCTCCAGCTTGTGCTGCAGGCGTTCGGCCGACAGTTGAATGGGTGTCAGGGGGTTCTTGATCTCATGGGCCAGGCGTCGCGCCACCTCGCTCCAGGCGGCCGAACGCTGTGCCGACATCACCTCGCTGATGTCGTCGAACACCATCAACCACTGCCCCAGGGGCAAGCGGGCACCGCGTACCAGCAAGGTCAGGGCGTCTTGCTCGGCGCCGCTGATCTGCAGCTCGAAGGAGTCTTGCCAGTGGTCCCGCTCACCCGTCTCGGGGCTGTGGGCATGCAACTCGAAGCGGTTCCAGATGGCCTCGGCGAAGTCGAAAAGGCCCGGCACTTCTTCCAGGCCGTGGCCGCGGTACACGGAAACCGGCAGCCGCAGGATGCGCGTGGCGCCGGGGTTGACGGTGTCAATGTGCCGCTGTGCGTCGAACACGATCACGCCGGCACTCAGGCTGTCCAAGATGGTCTGCAAACGCGTGCGTCCGGTTTCCAGCTGCAGCAGGCTGCCCTGCAGCTCGGTGCGGGCCTGGCGCAGCTGCTCGGTCATGTCGGCAAAGCTGCGGGTCAGGCCGCCCACTTCGTCTTTCGAGGCGAACACCGGCTTGGTGCTGAGGTCCCCGGCGGCCACCTGCCGCATGCCGTCGGCCAACAAGAGCAAGGGCTTGGCCAACTGCTGGCCCAACACCGCCGCCAGGATCACCGCCCCCAGCACGGTCAGGATCAGGGACAGGGTGAGGGTGCCGATGTAGATTTTTCGCAGGCCGTCTCGGGCCAAGGCCCGCTGTTGGTATTCGGTATAGGCAGTCTGTACCGCCAAGGCATTGCGCACCAGGCTGGCCGGCACCCGCTGCGTGGCCATCAGGTAGCGCGCCTCTTCCATCAGGCCCAGCTGCCGCGCCGGCAGCACCGCCATGGCCCGCACCCGCACACCCTGCAGCGCCGCGGCCGAGCCGTCTTCGGCGGTTCCGGCTTCCTCCAAGCCTTCCAGCTGGCTGAGGTAGGGCCCTTGGCGCGCCTGGCGCAGCTGGGCCGCAGACGGGCGCTCGGTGAGCAGGTTGGCCGCCTGGCCGCTGCTGGCCGACAACAAGGCCTGCCCGTTGGGGCCCAACACCACCACCTCGTCGGCTTCCAGCTGTACGCGAACCCGCTCCAGCTGGCGCACGGTGAGGGTGGACTCCTGGTCGGCCAGGCGCAAGGCCTCTTCGCGGGTGCGCCGCCCCAGCTCACTGGCGGTGTCTTCCAGGGTGCCCCTGCCCAGCGAAAGCCCGGCGTCCAGCGCCACTTGCACGCGTTCGTCGAACCAGCTGTCGATGCTGCGCGAGACGAATTGGTAGCTCACCAGGTACAGCAGCAGCCCCGGCACCACGCCCACCAAGGCGAAGATGCCGGCCAGCTTGGTCAACAGCAGGCTGCCGAACTTGCGACGCCGCGTTCGCACGGCCAGGCGCACCGCAGCAATGACGATCACCAAGGCCAGCACCACGGCCACCGCCACGTTGATGCGGAAGAGCCACAGCACCTGCGTCTCGGAGATGGCCAGCACCTCGCTGGTCAAAGCCAAGGCAAAGAACACCACCAACACCAGTGCGGTGACCACCACCGCAGCCAGGGCCCAGGCCCAACGAGCCTGTTTGCTCATGCCGGCCTCAGGGCTCCAGCCGGAGGGTGCGTTCCACCCCCAGGCTCCACTCGGTCCCCGATCCCAGGCCGAACTGCATGGGCCTGGGCAGTTGGCTGATGTCGAGCTTCCAGGAGAACTCGGCGTAGTGCCGCTCCCCGGCTTCGGCCTGCCCACCGTCGGCCACCTGCCATCGGCCCAATCGGCTGACGGCGGTGAGGGCGTCTTCAAGCCGGGCATGGTTTTGGGCAATGGAGCCCAGGCTCACCCGGTACACCCCGGTCAGGGGCTGGTAGCTCAGGCGCCACTGCCGCTCCACGCGGGCCACGCGGGCATCACGCCAGTACCAGCGGGGGCGAAACAGCGCGGCTGTGGCCTGGAAATAGAGGGGCACACCGCGGTTCAGGGCATCTTCCACGGCGGCCGGCAGGTGCACCCGCAGGTCGAAGTCCAGCAGCACCGCGCCGTCTTCTCGTCTCAGGCTCAGCGTCTGCACCTCCACACCGGGGGCTTCGGGGCGGCTTTGGGCCTGGGCCGGCGAGGACATCGCCAACGCGCCGGCACCCAAGGCCATGCCGCTGGCGTGCAGCACCCAGCCGCCCAGGCCCGCCGCAGCGGCGCGCAGCGCGGCCCGGCGCGCCGGTTCCATGCCGCAGCTCTGGCCGCTGGCCAACGGGGGCCTGGCGCGCAGGCGCGGGGGAGGGGTTCGGGTGCAGGTCAAGGCTTGTGCAGCAGGGCGTAGAAAAAGCCGTCGCAAGCCGGATCAGGCCTGCCCGGCACAGGGTCGTCGCCGGACGGGTCATTGTCGGTCAGGGGCAGCAGGTGGCCCGGTGATGCCGGGTCGACCGCGTCGGGCGGCAGGCCATGCCGTTGCAAAAAAGCATCGATTTGGCCCTGGCCCTCGGCCTTGAAGACCGAACACGTGGCGTAAAGCAGACAGCCGCCGGGCCGAACCAGGGGCCAAAGGGCGTCCAGCAGCTCGGCCTGAAGGCGGACCAGGGCCGCAATGTCACCCTTGCGCCGCAGCCAACGGGCATCGGGCTGGCGACGCACGATGCCCGAGGCGCTGCACGGGGCGTCCAGCAGCACCGCATCGAAGGGCTGGCCATCCCACCAACCCGCCACGTCCCGGGCATCGGCGCTGCGCAACTCGGCCCGCCCGCTCCCCTGCGCCCAGGGCAAGCCCAGGCGGCGAAGGTTGTCGTTCACGCGCAGCAGGCGCTGGGCGTCCGCGTCCAGGGCCCAAAGCTCCAGGTCGGCCAGTTCCAACAGGTGGGCGGTCTTGCCGCCGGGTGCTGCGCAGGCGTCCAGCACCCGGGGCAGCCGTGTGGCGGTGCCGCCGCCCTGGGCCAGGCCCTGCAACAGGAGCGGGGCTGCCAGTTGTGCCGCGGCGTCTTGCACCGACCAGTGGCCTTGCGTGAAGCCTGGAATCTGGTCGACCGGAACCGCGCGCTCCAGCACGGCCGCCTGGGGCAGGGTGGTGGGGGGCTGCTGCTGGTGCAGCTCGGGGGGGCGCGCAGCGGGCCGCCAGCCCAAGCCCGCGGCTTCCAGCGCAGGTGCCAAGGCGGCCAGGCCCCCATGGCGGGCGTTGGCACGCAGGGTCAGCGGCGGGTGCTGCTGCGCGGCCTGCAGGATGCGCTCGGCTTGCTGGGGCCAATCGGCCTGCACGCGTTGAACCCACCAGGCTGGGTGGTTGTAGCGGCCCACCGGGGTTTGCGCCACCACCGAGGCCAGCTCAGGCCCTTTGCGCAGCGCATTGCGCAGCACCGCATTCACGAACCCTTTGCTGTGGGGCGCCAGACGAGCCGCACAGTTGACGGCCTCATCCACGAGGGTGTGTGGGCTGTAGGGCGGCGCGTTCAAGGGCCACATCAGCGCCAGCGCGCAGGTCAACAGGGCGTCCACCTCGGGCGCGGGTGGGCGCGTCACCAGCGCGTTGCGGGCCGCCTCGGCACTGCCCAGCCAACGCATCACATGAAACCCCAGGGCCTGGCAGCCCGCGCGCCAGGCCGGTGGCAGCTGCTGCAAGGCGTCGGGCAGGGACGAACCACCACGCACCCGCATCAACAGGCGCGCGGTGTGCTCGAGTTGCTGATGCAGGCTGGGCGCACCGCCGGTTCGGGTCATGGCTGCAGTCTAGCCGCCGGTGTGTGCGCGCCACGCGCCGGGCCGGCCCTGAGCGAAGTCAGGGTTGGCCACAGGGCCTTGCGCACGGGTGTGCGATCGGGCGCACAATCGACCTCGGAAGCCGCTTCGTGCAGTACCGGCGCCTTCCTTTCATGGGCCTAGCCGCCCGTGCGCTGCGCACCGCAGCCCCACAGGAGCACACTCCGCATGTCATCCGCCACCCTCAAGGGGCTCTTCCGTTCTGAAGAAGAGCTCAGCCGCCTGCCCGCCTCCGAGCGCATCCGCTACCGCCTGATCGGCGCGGATTGCCGCTACCACGCCAACGACAACATCTCGGCCCACATCCGCGACGGTGAGCTCGAAGAGCTCAAGGCCGAGGTGGCCCAGCAGATGCAAGGGGTCTTGAAGTCGCTGGTGATCGACACCGAAAGCGACCACAACACCAACGAAACCGCCCAGCGCGTGGCCAAGATGTTCGTGGAAGAGGTGTTCCGAGGGCGCTACGTGCCCATGCCTTCGGTCACCGAGTTCCCGAACTTCTCACGCCTGAACGAGCTGATGATCGTGGGTCCCATCAAGGTGCGCAGCGCCTGCTCGCACCACCTGTGCCCCATCATCGGCCGGGTGTGGATCGGCATCATGCCCAACGAGTTTTCCAACCTCATCGGCCTGAGCAAGTACGCCCGCATTTGCGATTGGGTGATGAGCCGCCCGCAGATCCAGGAAGAGGCCGTGACCATGCTGGCCGAAGAGCTGCAGAACCGCGTGAAGCCCGATGGCTTGGCCATCGTGATGGAGGCCGACCACTTCTGCATGCATTGGCGTGGGGTCAAGGACGACGAGTCGGTGATGACGAACTCGGTCATGCGGGGGGCCTTCCTGCGCGACGCCAACCTGCGCCGTGAGTTTCTGGCCTTGATGGCCAACAAGAGCCGCAACTGAAGGCACCCGCCGGAACACCGCCATGTTGGTTCGACTCATGTACTGCAGCCGCGCCTCCACAGGGGTGGATGGCGAAGAGCTCTCGCTGCTGCTTCGCCAGTGCCGCAGCCACAACGGCGACGCGGGCATCACCGGCATGCTGTGTTTCTCCGAGGGCCTGTTCATCCAGGTTCTGGAGGGCGGGCGCTCGGCCGTCAACCAGCTCTATCAGCGCATCCTGCGCGACCCGCGCCACCACGACGTGGTGCTCCTGGTCTACGAAGAAATCAGCCAGCGCCGCTTTGCCGGATGGACCATGGGGCAGGTGAACATGGCACGCATCAACACGGCCATGCTGCTGAAGTACTCCGAGCGCCCCACCCTGGACCCGTATTCGGTGTCCGGCCATGTGACGTTGGCGCTGTTTGACGAACTGTTGGCCACTGCCGCCATGGTGGGCGACCGCTGAGTGCGGCCGCTGCGGCGTGCTGCACCCGGCCGTGACGCTCAGATGGCGGCGGCCTCTTGCAGGTCGAACAGCCGGCGCAGCAGCCGCGTGGGCCACTGCTGCAAGGCGGCGTTGTACCCCTTGACCGCCTCGTTGTAGAGCTGTCGGCCAAAGCGCATCTTGCGCTCGGCCTCACTGATGCCCGCCAGCCGCTCCAGCATGCCGGGCGACAAGCGCAGCGCCGGGTCGTGTTCCACCTCACCGATCACGGCCGACAAAGCCGCCTGCAGCCCCACTTCGGCCAAGGCCACGCGGGCCGGGCCCTGCCCATCGGTGGGCCGGCTTCGCAGAAACTCCGAGGCCGCCAGGATGGCGCTGCTGGCTTCGTCGACCGCCCGCAGGGTTCCCGGTTCAATCGACGGGTGGTCCACCGGGCGCAGCAGGGTCAGCAGGCCACCAATCAACTCATCACGCCGCTCCACGGCTTCTTCGATCTGCTGCGCGGCCTTGCCGATCTCATTGCGCAGCCGCTGCAGCCGGTTGTAGGCACCCAAGGCCCAGCAGAACAGCACCGCAGTGATGCCCAGCAGGGTCCATTGAAAGGAATCCATGGGGCGGCTCTAGGCGGGCGCAGCGCCGTGGGTGTAGCGCTGCCAGCCCTGCGCGCGCAGCTCGCAGGCTGGGCAGTGGCCGCAACCGCGGCCCCAGGCGTGAACCTGGTCGCGCACGCCCAGGTAGCAGGTGTGGGTGTGCTCCAGGATGATGGACTGCAGCGCCGCGCCGCCCAGGGCCTCGCTCAAGGCCCAGGTCTGCGCCTTGTCGATGAACATCAGCGGGGTCTCCACCGTCATCGGTGTGTCCAGCCCCAGGCTCAAGGCCACCTGAAGCGCCTTGAGGGTGTTGTCGCGGCAGTCGGGGTAGCCGGAGTAATCGGTTTCGCACATGCCCCCCACCAGCACGCTGGCGCCGCGGCGGTAGGCCACCACCGACGCCAGGTTCAGGAACAGCAGGTTGCGGCCCGGTACGAAGGTGTTGGGCAGGCCATTGGCCTGCATCTCGATGGCGCGCTCTTGCGTCAGCGCGGTTTGGCTGATCTGGCCCAGAAGGCCCAGGTCCAAGAGGTGGTCCTCGCCCAGGCGCGCGCGCCAGTCTGGGAAGGCCTGCACCAGCGCTTGGCGCACCACCGAGCGGCACTCGAGTTCCACCCGGTGGCGTTGGCCGTAGTCGAAGCCGATGGTCTCCACGCGTGCATAGCGGTGCAGGGCCCAGGCCAGGCACACGGTGGAGTCCTGGCCCCCGGAAAACAGCACCAGGGCGGTCCGGGGGTCTGCAGAGCGCGTGGGTTCGCTGGGCTGCATGGATGCTGGCCAGGCCTGGTCAGGCCCGAACTTCGCCTTGGCCCAAAACCACCCACTTCTGCGAGGTCAGGCCCTCCAGGCCCACCGGGCCGCGTGCGTGGAACTTGTCGGTGGAGATGCCGATCTCCGCACCCAGCCCGTACTCGAAGCCGTCGGCAAATCGGGTGCTGGCATTGACCATCACGCTGGCCGAGTCCACTTCGCGCAGGAAGCGCATGGCGTTGGGGTGGCTGGTGGTGAGGATGGCGTCGGTGTGGTGCGAGCCGTAGGTGTTGATGTGCCCGATGGCCTCGTCCAGGCTGTGCACCACCTTCACGCTGATCACGGGTGCCAGGTATTCCTCGCTCCAGTCTTGCTCGGTGGCCGGCTGCACCTGTGCACCCGCCACGGGGCGCAGCAGCGCGGCCGCTGCCGCATCGCAGCGCATCTCCACACCCTTGGAGGCGAACACCGCGCCGATGCGTGGCAAGAACGCAGCCGCCTGCGCGGTGTGCACCAGCAGGGATTCGGTGGCATTGCAGGGGCTGTACTTTTGTGTCTTGGCGTTGTCGGTGACGCGCACGGCCAGCTCCAGGTCCACCACTTCATCGATGTAGGTGTGGCAGTTGCCGTCCAGGTGCTTGATCACGGGCACCCGCGCCTCGGCGCTGATGCGTTCGATCAGGCCCTTGCCGCCGCGCGGAATGACCACATCCACAAAGTCCGGCATCGCAATCAAGCGGCCCACGGCGGCGCGGTCGGTGGTCTCCACCAGTTGCACCGCTTCAGCGGGCAGGCCAGCCGCTTGCAAGGCCGCCTGCACGCAGCGCCACAGGGCCAGGTTGGACTGCAGGGCCTCAGAGCCGCCGCGCAGGATGCAGGCGTTGCCGCTCTTGATGGCCAGGCTGGCGGCTTCGATGGTCACGTTGGGACGGCTTTCGTAGACCATGCCGAACACGCCCAAGGGCACCCGCATTTGGCCCACGCTGATGCCCGACGGGCGGCGCTTGACGCCGGTGATCTCGCCGATCGGGTCGGGCATCGCGGCCAGTTGCTCGCAGCCTTGGGCGACGGTTTCGATCACGGCGGGGCTCAGGCGCAAGCGGTCGACCATGGGCGCTGCCAGGCCGGCGGCCTGTGCGGCCTGGATGTCGTGTGCGTTGGCGGCTTGCAGGGCACTGGCCTGCTGGCGCAGACCCTGGGCCAGCGCCCGCAGCGCCGCGTCCTTTTCGGCGGTGTGGGCACGGGCCATGCGCGTGGCAGCCTGCCGCGCCGCGCGGCCCAGGCCCGTCATGTACACGGCAATGTCGGCAGGGGCGTTCATGCCCCGATTGTCGCGCAGGGCGCTACAGCATGCTCAGGATCTGCAGCCACATCGGGGCCAGGCCTGCAAAGGCCACGGTGCCCACCACGATGGTGGCGGTGGCCTGGGGCACCTGCGTCTGGTAGCGCTGGGCGAACAAGAGGGCGTTGCTGCCCGTGGGCAGCGAGGCCACCAGCACGATCACCGTCAGGGGCAAGCCCGACAGCCCCATGCCCCAATGCGCCCCCACCAGCACCACCGCGGGCATCACCAGCATCTTGCCCACCGTACAGACCACCGCCACACGGGCGTAGCCTTCGATGCCGTAGTGCGCCAAGGACAGGCCGATCATCACCAGGCACAGCGGCACCACGCCCGAGGCCAGCAATTGCAAGGCCTCGTCCATGGGCTGCGGCACCGGCAGGCCCACCAGGTTCCAACACAGGCCGGCCACCACCGGCAAGATCACCGGATGGATGAGCGTGTTGCGCACCGTCTGCTTGACCGTGCCCCACAGGTTGCCGCCCACCACCGCATGGCGTGCACGCGCCATGTCCACCTCCGCCAGGATGGTGGCCAGCGTCAGCAGGGTCAGGGCATGCAGGCTGATGATGGCCACGTGGATGGCCAGCCCCGCATCTCCAAACAGCGAGGCCACCAAAGGCAGGCCCACCTGCAGCGTGTTGCCAAAGCTGCACATCATGCTGCGCGTGGCCGGGGTGGCGGCGTCGCGTTCGCTGGGCCCCAGGCCACCGCCCTCGTCGGCGTGGGATGGGCCCGTGGCCGGTGTTTGCGCGGGCTGCTTTCGGCCCTGCTGCCAACGCTGCGCGGCATACACCACCAGCACCCACAGCAAGGTGGGGCCGAAGAAGGCCAGCAGCGTGGCCCAGGGCAGGTGCGCCAGGTCCACCGTGGCCATGGACCGGAACAAGAGCGCGGGTATCAAGAGATAAAAAGCCAGGGTGGAGATGGCCTTCACAGGCTCAGGCCCGGCCATCAGCGGCGTGCGGCCGGCGTACCAGCCGGCCCCCACCACCGCAATCAGCACCAACAGCTTGAAGAAGATGTCGAGCGTCACGCCGTCTTCTTGGCCGCGGCCTTTTTGGCCGGCGCACGCGGTGCACGGGGTTCAAACTCAAAGCCCACCTTGCCGGCCTTGGGGTCCCAGGCCAGGTAGGCCTTGAACTTGCGCCGCGTTTTGTTGGAGACGAAGTTTTCCAACAAGGCCGTCTTGCCGGTGCTCAGCAGCCGCGTCATTTCTTCAGGTGTCACGGGCTGCTGCAGGATGATCTTGCCGCTCTTGAAGTCGCAGGTGGCCACGCCGGTGGTGTGTTCGCACACATACGACGTTCCATGCTCCACCACGCGCCCCTGGCACTTCGGACACGCGCCCAGGCTCGCGTGGCCGCTGAAGTCCACGGCTTCCCCTTCGCCGCCCTCACCTTGCTCGGCCTCGCCAAAGTCGAACTCCAGCTTCCAGTTCTGGGCCTCCTCGTCACGCACCAACTGCAGTTCCGCGGTGAAAGGCCAGCCGGCCTTGGAGCGAAAACCTTCCAGAGGGCCGATGCGCTTGTCCCGCAGGAAGGCCTCGGCTTCGGCCACTTCGAAGGCCCGACCGGCGGGAATCTTGGTCATGGAGAAGCCGCAGCCCTCCGATTGCCCGTCTCGCCCGGTGCAGGCGTAGCGCCGGTAGTTTTCCTTGACCACCCCCGCGCAATTGGGGCAGGGCGTGGAAAGCGTCACATAGTCGCCCGGGATGGTGTCGCGGTCGTACTCCTTGGCTTTCTTGACGATGCGCTCCGCCATTTGCGCAATCTCGGCCATGAAGGCTTCGCGCGAGAGCTGCCCATGCTCCATCTGCGCCAGGCGGTGCTCCCAGTTGCCGGTCAGCTCGGGTTTGGTGAGGTCTTCCACCCCCAGGCCGCGCAGCAGGGTCATCAGCTGGAAGGCCTTGGCCGTGGGCAGCAGCTCGCGGCCGTCGCGCAACATGTACTTTTCGTTGAGCAGGCCTTCGATGATGGCCGCGCGCGTGGCCGGCGTGCCCAGGCCCTTTTCGGCCATGGCTTCGCGGAATTCGTCGTCGTCCACCAGTTTGCCCGCGCCTTCCATGGCCGACAGCAGCGTGGCCTCGGTGTAGCGCGCCGGGGGCTTGGTCTTCAGGGCGGCCACGTCCACGGACTCGGCACGCACGTTTTCGCCAGCGGCCACCGCCACCAAGGTGGCGTCGTCGTCTTGCGCTTCCTTGCCGTACACCGCCAACCAGCCGGGATTGACCAGCACCTTGCCCTTGGTTTGAAAGTGCTGTTGGGGCCCACTGCCGGGCACGGCCACACCGACGATGCTGGTGCGGGTGGTCTCCAGAAACTCGGCCGAGGGGAAGAACACCGCCAAGAAGCGCTTGACCACCAGGTCGTAGAGCTTGGCTTCGATCTCGGTCAGGCTCTTGGGCGCTTGCAGGGTGGGGATGATGGCGAAGTGGTCCGACACCTTGGCGTTGTCGAACACCTTCTTCATGGGCTTGATGTAGCCCTGGTTCAAGGCCACGCGTGCATGGGCCGACAGCGCCCGCAGGGGCCCGGGAAGGTCTTCATCGGCCAGCATCGACACGGTGTTCTTCACCGTCCCCAGGTAGTCTTCGGGCAGGTGCCGCGAGTCGGTTCGCGGGTAGGTCAGCACCTTGTGCTTTTCATACAGCGCCTGCGCAATCGACAGCGTGGTCTTGGCCGAAAAACCGAAGCGCGAGTTGGCCTCGCGTTGCAGCGTGGTCAGGTCATACAGGGCTGGGCAGGCCTGCGTGGTGGGCTTGGACTCCTCTTGCACGGTGGCCGGCTGGCCCCGCACCGCCTGGGCCACCGCCTGCGCCAGGGCCTCGTCCCACAGCCGGTCGGCCCGCCGGTCGGCATCGTCGTTCTTCTTGAAGTTCGGGTCGAACCATTTGCCTTCGTATTGGCCGGCCTGGGCGTCGAACTGCGCCTTCACTTCCCAGTAGGGCCGCGCCACGTGCTTGCGGATGAGCTCTTCGCGTTCCACCACGATGGACAGCGTGGGTGTCTGCACCCGTCCCACGGTGGTCAGGAAGAAGCCCCCGTCGCGTGAATTGAAGGCCGTCATGGCCCGGGTGCCGTTGATGCCCACCAGCCAATCGGCCTCGCTGCGGCTGCGCGCCGCATCGGCCAGGCCCTGCATCTGCGCGTCGCTGCGCAGCTTGTCGAAGCCTTCGCGAATGGCTTGCGGCGTCATGCTTTGCAGCCACAGGCGCTCCACGGGCTTGTCGATGGGCTTCTTCTCCGTGCCCGCGTACTGCACGATCAGCCGGAAGATCAGCTCGCCCTCGCGCCCCGCGTCACAAGCATTGATCAGGCGCGTGACGTCTTTGCGCTTGACCAGCTTGACCACGGCGTTGAGCCGGGTCTTGGCCTTGTCGATGGGGGCCAGATCGAAGTGCGGCGGCACCACCGGCAGGTGGGCGAAGCTCCACTTGCCGCGCTTGACGTCGTATTGCTCGGGCGCCTTGATCTCCACCAGGTGGCCCACGGCCGAGGTCACCACATGCGTGTCGTTCTCGAAGTGCTCGGCGTGCTTCTCGAACTTGCCCACCGTGGGCGTGAGCGCACGCACGATGTCCTGGGCCACGCTGGGCTTCTCGGCAATGATGAGGGTCTTGCTCATTCGAATCGGCTTCCTTGGTCATTCATCGGGGCGCTCTCGGGCTGCCTACAATCGGCTCCTTCGCGTGCGTGTGCACGCGCCCGTGTGTGCACACGCACGCGCGCACCCATGAATTCAATGTACCCAAAGTCCAACACCGTGCAAGCCAAGGGCCGCTCCTCCTCTTCCACCCCTGTGGGCCCCGCACGCGGGCGCACGCCCGCCCCGAAGGCTGCCAAGGCTGCACCGGCCGGCCCGGCTGGGCGCCGCATCCAGGTGCGCCGCAGTGGCGTTCATGGCAAGGGCGTGTTTGCGGTGGCCGATCTGCGCAAAGGTGAAGTGCTGATCGAGTACGTGGGCGAGGTCATCGATTGGGATGAGGCGCTGCGCCGCCACCCGCACGACCCGGCACAGCCCGACCACACCTTTTACTTCCACATTGAAGACGGACGCGTGATCGACGCCAATGTGGGCGGCAACGCAGCGCGCTGGATCAACCACTCCTGCGCGCCCAACTGCGAGGCCGACGAGGTCGATGGCCGCGTGTTCATCAAGGCCTTGCGTTCGATCAAGGCTGGGGAAGAGCTGTTCTACAACTACGGCCTGACCATCGACGAGCGCTACACCCCGGCGCTGAAGAAGAAGTTCGCCTGCCACTGCGGTGCGCGCGCCTGCCGCGGCACCATGCTCTCACCCAAGCGGTGAGCGGCGGCGTGCCTGCCGCGGCTGGCCCTGGCCCTGGTGATGGCGCCGGCCCGCGCTTGGCCTGGGATGCGCCCGGGCTGGCGCAGCGCCTGGCCGCTTGGGCTGGCCCGGTGTCGGTGCGCGCGGTGGCCCAAACCGGCTCCACCAACACCGATTTGCTCGATGCGGTGCGCCGGTTGCCCGCGCATGAGCGCACGCCCCAGGTCTTGCTGGCCGAGCAGCAGACCGCCGGGCGCGGCCGGATGGGCCGCCACTGGGTCGCTCAAGCCGGTGCCAGCCTGACCTTCAGCTTGGCCTGGCCGCTGCGTCCCCAGCAGGGCTGGGGCGCGCTGTCCCTGGCCGTTGGCCATGCCCTGGCGCAGGCCCTACAACCCTGGCCCCAGGGGCAGGCACCCCACGGCCAAGGGCTGCTGCTGCTCAAGTGGCCCAACGACCTGTGGTGGTTCGATGAGCCACCTGCGCCTGGTGCACCCCCTGCACCCGGTGCGCAGGGGGCCGGCGCAGGCCGGTGGGGTCGCAAGGTGGCGGGCATCCTGATCGAAACCGTGCCCTTGGCGGCGGCCAACCCGGCCTTGGCGGCGGT
>JACCED011950172.1_pt1 | contig 16999 bp, 15 predicted proteins | sample 7455021 | NCBI WGS metagenome assembly JACCED01 (sample SAMN15323456, study PRJNA562643) | freshwater metagenome | isolation source: river surface water | place: USA:Blue River Watershed | collected 2017-08-19 | reverse complement strand
CGAGATCCAAAACCGCAACCCCGGAGGCAAATATCTTGCCCTGGTTTTTCAGCTCTTCAAACCCTGACTTCCCAAGGCACAGATCCAAGAAGGTCTGGGGTTCCATCTCAACCACGTTCGGTGGGGTTCCCCTTCGATGAACTGAGCCTGCCAGGACCTGAGTGGCTCCGTATGGAGGGACCCTGAGTTCCACCATTCCACCAGGGAATCTGGTTGCCAACTCTTCCAGGCAAAAGCGAACCGCAAGGGCGGTTTGCTCGTTACTGGGATTGCCAGCCCGAAGGGCCGCTTCACCGGCAATGGGGTCGATTTTTCTTCGAATCACCAGACCATTGTGGTGGCTCTAAACTCCAATGGTGAGAATCCTTGTAATTGGGTCTGGTGCCCGCGAACACGCAATTATCAAGGCCCTGATTCGAACCGGAAGCAAGGCCTCGGAAATTGTCTGCGCCCCAGGAAACTCGCTAATCGCGGAGGCCGTTGAGGTAAGAGCACTCGCGGACCTAACCGATTCCTTAGAAGTGGTTCGAATCGCCCTTGAAGAACGAGTGGGGCTCGTGGTTATTGGTCCGGAGGCTCCTTTGGTAGCAGGGGTCGCCGATGCACTTCGAACCCAGGGCATCGCAGTATTTGGACCAGGAAAAGAAGCGGCCCAGTTAGAAGGCAGTAAAAACTTCGCCAAGGAAGTGATGGCTGCGGCGAATATTCCCACCGGCCAAGCTCACCGTTGCAACACCATGGAGCAGGTCGAAGCCGCCATGGATGAGTTTGGTTCTCCTTGGGTTATCAAGGCCGATGGTTTGGCCGCCGGAAAAGGTGTGATTGTAACTTCCGACAGACAGGCTGCGCTTGATCACGCTGCACACTTTATTGACGAAAGTGTTCTGGTTGAAGAATTCCTAGATGGTCAAGAAGTGAGTCTGTTTTTCCTATCGGATGGAAAAAACGTTATGCCGCTTTCGCCAGCGCAGGACTATAAGCGCGCATTTGATAACGACGAAGGACCTAACACCGGAGGTATGGGTGCTTACTCACCAATTCCTTGGTTACCAGAAGGATTTGTTGAAGAAGTAGAAAACAAAATTGCGCAACCCACCGTTAATGAAATGCGTAGGCGTGGAATTGAATTTGTGGGCCTTCTCTATTGCGGATTGATTGTTACCTCAAAAGGCGTAAAAGTAATCGAATTTAATGCAAGGTTCGGAGACCCCGAGACTCAGGTCGTATTGAAGCGTTTGCAGTCAAACCTCGCAGACTTACTTCACGCTGCAGCGACCGGAATGCTAAAGGAAGTCGCATCCGCAGAATTTAGTGATGAGTGCGCCGTGACAGTTGTGCTCGCTTCAGAAGGTTATCCAAGTAAAACTGCTGATGTTCGCGAAGTACATGGAATCAAAAATGCCGAGCAAATTCCAGGAATAGAAATTTGTAAAGCAGGAAATGTGGGCAGGGTCTTAAGTGTGGTAGCTGCAGCGGAAAACTTTGCCAAAGCAAGAGAGCTTTGCTACCAGGCACTGGGAGAAATTCGGTTGCAGGGTGGGCACTTTAGGCGCGACATAGCAGCGAAGGTAGCCAAGTAAATGCAAGGGTTCAGGCACATCTACTCGGGCAAAGTCCGAGAGCTTTATGAGCCCACAGCACCCGAATACAGCCACCTCGTCCTTATTGTTGCCAGCGACAGAGTGAGCGCGTTTGACCATGTGCTCTCCCCGGAAATCCCTGGCAAGGGAGCCAATCTAACTTTGATGACCAACTGGTGGTTTGACCAGTTGAGTTTTCCCAATCACCGCAGTTCTGAACTGGAAGTTCCTTCCGAGGTTTCCGGACGCGGCATGATTGCAAAGCGCTTGGAGATGTATCCAATCGAGTGTGTAGTGCGTGGATATCTGTCCGGATCCGGATGGAAGGAATACCAAAAGAACGGAACTGTATGCGGAATTAAACTTCCTGCAGATCTAAAGTTTGGTGATCGCCTTCCCCAACCAATCTTCACACCTGCTTACAAAGCACCCCAGGGTGAGCATGATGAAAACATCACCTTTGAACAAGTAGTTGAAATTGTTGGAAAGCAAAAAGCGGAAGAGCTGCGCGATGCATCATTAAGCATTTTTATTAAGGCCAGCACGCTCGCCGAAAAAGTTGGATTAATTCTTGCCGACACAAAATTTGAATTTGGCAACGATCCACGAACTAACCTGCTCACCATTGGTGATGAAGTATTGACGCCTGACTCATCACGATTTTGGGATAAAGAGTTGTGGAGCCAGGGTGTAAGGGATCAAAGTTTCGACAAACAAATAGTTAGAAATTGGTTGTCCGAAAATTGGAATCAACAGGGGGAGCCGCCGGTTCTACCTCAAGCAGTCGTTAATCTAACCGCTGAGAAGTATCAGCAATTGGCACAAAAACTAATTGGAGAAAAATGAAGTCCACTCCGCTGCAGCCCGAGCACGAAAAACTAGGAGCATCGTTTACCGATTTCGGTGGCTGGAACATGCCGGTGCGATACGGATCCGATCTTGCGGAGCACCACGCGGTTCGCGAATCCGCAGGCCTTTTTGACATCAGCCACATGGCCGAGTTCTGGGTTAGCGGCAGCGATGCGGGTCAGATGCTAGACCAGGCACTGGTGAACCCTCCCAGCGAAATAGCTGTCGGCCGTGCCAAATACAACCTCATTTGCAACCCGCAGGGCGGCGTGATCGACGATCTAATCGTTTATCGAATTTCTGAGGACGAGTTCTTAGTAATTGCCAATGCCGGTAACCGGGACGCAGTTTCCAAGGCGCTGGGAGAGCGAACCTTGGGTAACGCCAAGGTCGAGGACCAGTCTGACGATTGGGCCCTGCTCGCACTTCAGGGACCCAAGGCGACCGCGATTTTGCAGAAAGTGGCTTCAATCGAGCTCAAGCCTTTGAGGTATTACTCGATTGCCAAGGGTGAGATTGCTGGAACCCCGACCTACTTCTGCAGAACCGGCTACACCGGTGAGGATGGCTTTGAGGTTTTAATTCCTGCCTCAGCCGCTGGAAAGATTTGGCAACTTTTGCTGGAAACCGGGGGTCAGGACCTAACTGCCTGCGGTCTGGCCGCCCGAGACACCCTTCGCCTAGAGGCCGGAATGCCGCTCTACGGTCACGAATTAGGTCTAGACCGCTCTCCCTTTGAGGCTAACTTGGGTCGTTCGGTCAAGCTCGAGCGCGAGTTTGTTGGCTCGGAAGCGCTCACGAAAATCAAATCGGAAGGCATCAAATCAAAGCTCTTTGGACTCAAGGGTGAAGGTAAACGAGCTGCCAGGGCTGAATACGAAATCTTTTTGCCGGGTAGCAACGAAGTTATTGGAACCGTTACCTCTGGCGCGTTATCTCCAACCCTTGGATACCCGGTCGCCATGGCATATCTTTCCAAACCAGAACTAGAAGTCGGCGCCAAAGTGGAAGTGGATATTCGAGGAACTCGAACCGAATTCGAGATTGCGCAACTTCCCTTCTACAAGCGCTCCTAAGTGAATTTTGGGACTCAAACATCAGCGTAAACTGAACCAGGAAAAGGGGCTGCAATGGCAAATCCAGAGAACTTGAAGTACACAAAAGAGCACGAGTGGGTGCTCGTAGAGAACGATGTTGCGACGATCGGAATCACTCAGTACGCAGCAGATGCGTTGGGTGAAATTGTTTACGTTGACCTACCAAAGCCTGGAACCAAAACTTCCTACATGAAGGTTTGTGGCGAGATCGAATCAACCAAGTCGGTTGGTGAGCTGTATGCCCCAATGGATGGTGAAGTTGTTGAATCAAACTCATCACTTTCCAATGCACCAGATGCAATCAACTCAGATCCATACGGCAGCTGGTTGATCAAGGTTCGATTTGAATCACTACCAGAACTGCTTTCAGCGTCCGAATATCAAGCACTAACCGGGGAGTAAACCTAAATTGCTGCAACCTCACCACCAATTTCAGCAGCGTCACATCGGTCCAAATCCAGAACAGCAGCAACAGATGCTGCAGTACTTGGGGGTTGGTTCACTTTCAGAACTAATGGAAAAGGCTCTCCCCGAGTCAATTCATTTCCGCGGGGGAAGCACGCTCCCTGAGGCAATCAGCGAAAACGATGCGCTGAAGCGACTTCGCGGAATCGCGGCCAAGAACCGCATCACTCAAAGTTTTATTGGCCAGGGTTACTACGGCACAATCACACCCGGTGTCATCAAGCGAAATGTTCTAGAGAATCCAAGCTGGTACACCGCCTACACCCCTTATCAGCCAGAAATTTCACAGGGTCGCTTGGAAGCTCTGATTAACTTCCAGACCATGGTCACTGACCTAACCGGCATGAAAACTGCAAACGCTTCAATGCTCGATGAATCCACCGCAGTGGTCGAAGCGATGATGATCGCTAAGCGCAGTGCGTCAACAGAATCCAACGTATTTTTCGTTGACAGTGACCTCTTCCCGCAAACCAAATCGCTGCTCGAGCACCGTGCGGAGCCACTGGGCATCACAATCAAATACTTCGATGCTGCAGATTCCAAAGAACTAAACGAAGAGTGCTTCGGTGCTGTCGTTCAATACCCTGGCTCCTCTGGTCGAATCGTTGAACTTGGAAATGTCTTTGCAAAGGTCCACGAATTCGGCGGTCTCGCAATCGCAACAGCCGACCTCATGGCTTTGACGCTGATTACCCCTCCGGGAGAACTTGGTGCGGATGTGGTTTGTGGCACTACTCAACGCTTTGGAGTTCCAATGGGCTTCGGTGGTCCTCACGCTGGCTACCTAGCGGTCAGATCAAACCTTGAAAGAACAATGCCTGGCCGTTTGGTGGGAGTCTCTGTCGATGCCGAGGGAAACCCTGCTTATCGCCTCACTCTGCAAACCAGAGAGCAGCACATTAGACGCGAGAAGGCAACTTCAAACATCTGCACCGCTCAAGTTTTGTTGGCTGTAATGGCTGGAATGTATTCCGTCTATCACGGTCCAAAAGGTCTGAAAGCAATCGCGTCAGAGATTCACTCCAAGGCTTCCGCTCTTGCTGCAGTTTTGGAAAAGGCTGGTCTGACACTTGCGCAGAACAAATTCTTTGACACCATTCGCGTCTCGACCAAAGATGCGAAGAGCGTGTACCAGTCTCTGCGCAAGCACGATCTCACTCTGTTGCTTGAAGATGACTCGACACTAGGAATCTCAGTAGACGAAACGACAAGCTGGTCTCAGTTGGCCGAGATTGCCAAGGCATTTGGAGCTTCGGCACCTACTCCTGAAGATTCATCAGATCGTTTGGTTAGCCACAGAACCTCCGACTACCTACAGCACCCTGTATTCAACTCTTACCACTCTGAAACCGGAATGCTTCGTTACCTCAAGAAGCTTGCTGATTTTGACTACGCACTAGACAAGGGAATGATTCCACTTGGCTCTTGCACAATGAAGCTAAATTCTGTTACCGAAATGGAAGCGGTGACCTGGCCTGAATTTGCGGGTCTGCACCCATTCGCTCCAGCCGAGGACACTCAGGGATATCTGCAGCTGATCACTGAACTGACGACTTGGTTGAGTGACATCACCGGTTACGAAGCAGTGTCCCTGCAACCAAATGCGGGAAGCCAAGGAGAGCTAGCGGGGCTTCTAGCAATTCGCGGATACCACTTATCTCGCGGCGACTCCCAGCGAAATGTTTGCTTGATTCCATCCAGTGCGCATGGCACAAATGCGGCGAGCGCGGTCCTTGCCGGAATGGATGTCACCGTTGTGGCTTGTGACGAAGATGGAAACGTAGACGTTGCAGATCTAAAGGCAAAGATTTCTGAAACTGGAGACAAGCTTTCCGCCTTGATGATTACTTACCCGTCTACTCACGGTGTTTACGAAGAAGCTGTTGTTGAAATCTGTAACCTCGTGCACGCAGCCGGCGGTCAGGTTTACATCGATGGTGCTAACACCAATGCGGTAGTCGGATACTCAAAGTTTGGTGAGTTCGGTGGAGATGTCTCACACCTGAACCTGCACAAAACCTTCTGCATCCCTCACGGTGGCGGTGGCCCAGGAGTTGGTCCTGTTGCGGCAAAGAGCCACCTGGCAGCATTCCTTCCAGGCCACATCAAGGCTCAAATGGAGCTGCCAAACTACGGTCCCGTTTCAGCCGCTCCATTTGGATCGCCAAGCATCCTTCCAATCTCATGGGCATACATCCAGATGATGGGTAACGAAGGTTTGATGGATGCAACTGCGGTCGCGGTGCTGAGCGCAAACTACGTAGCTAAGAAACTCTCATCTGCTTACCCACTGCTCTACACCGGAAATCACGGGTTGGTCGCGCACGAAGCAATCATTGACATTCGTCCGCTTCAGAAAGATGCCGGCATCGGAAATGATGACATCGCAAAGCGACTGGTTGACTATGGCTTCCACGCACCAACGATGAGCTTCCCGGTCGCTGGAACACTAATGATTGAGCCAACCGAGTCAGAACCGCTTGAAGAGCTAGATCGCTTTATTGCAGCAATGCTTGCAATTCGTGCGGAGGCACAGAAGGTTCAGGACGGTGTTTGGCCGGCAGATGACAACCCGCTTGTAAATGCTCCACACACCGCTGCTCACTTGGCATCGGAATGGAATCACCCTTACTCGAGAGAAGAAGCGGTGTTCCCGAACGAGAGTCAAAAGCGGAGCAAGTACTGGCCACCGGTTAGACGTATTGATGGTGCGTTCGGTGACAGGAACCTCACTTGCACCTGCCCACCAATTGAGGCGTTCGCAAAAAACTAATCGCGCAGTGAATCTACCCAGCGCTTAGCAGCTTCGTAGTCATTGTTTGCGTTGTTTCCATCGTGAACTGATTCACTCTTGTCTGCGCGCGGATATGAGCCTAGGTAAATTACTTTTGGACTGAAGCGGTGCAGGCCCATCAGGGATTCGGCAATAGCTTCATCTGCTACGTGGCCTTGGACATCAATATTGAAACGGTATCTTCCAAAACGATCACCGACTGGTCGAGATTCGATACGACTTAGGTTTACACCTCTTGCCGCGAATTGCTCCAGCATCTCTAGGAGAGCACCCGGTCTGTCGTCTGGAAGTTCGACAACCAAAGAAGTTTTGTCAGAACCGGTTTTCTTCGGTGGCTTTCCACTTCTTCCGACTTCTATGAACCTGGTTTGAGCCTCAGGGTTTTCACCGATGTTCTCCGAAATAACCTCGAGTCCGTAAAGCTCTTGAACCCCTGGCCCTGCGATTGTTGCATCGGCTAACTTGTCTTCAGAGATGCTCTTCGCTGCTGCTGCGGTCGAGGCGGCAGGGATGTGGCTGTGGCCAGGAAGTTTCGCAGAAAGCCACTTCCTGGTCTGGGCATATGCCACAGGATGGGTGAGAACTGTCTTTATGTCAGTGAGCTTTGTGCCGGGACGAACCAAAAGATTGAAGGTGACTGGGACTAAATACTCCCCGAAGATCTGCACCCCTGCGGTGTTGGTCAGGGCATCCGAGGTTGCAGAGACTCCGCCCTCGATTGAGTTTTCGATTGGCACCACGGCCCGGTCAACTTTGCCGGAAACCACCGCATCTAAGGCCTCGGTTACCGAAGCCATGGCTACCAGTTCGGCGCTATCGGCACCGGGTAGTTGCTTGGCGGCAAGCTCGGTAAAGGTGCCACGAGGCCCCAGGTAGGCAATTTTGGTTCCGGACATGCATTTAGATTAGGGGGTTCTTGGCAATAACATCACTAGTTATGAGTAGTGAAAAGGCCGTGGGGGCCCTTCGTTTGGTCCTGAAAACCGGTGCATTGGTCTTTGGTCTCAGTGCAGTCATTTTGGCTCTGCTGCCACGCTTCTTCACAGATTTGCTCGGTCTTCCTGGGTCGTTGGAGCTTGACTGGGCAATGCGAATGATTGGAATCACCCTGGTTGCTCTCGCGGGCAACATGTATGGGGTTTCAACTAGAGGGGCTGAGCGGGCGGTTCTTTTCTCGGCACGAGTTATGCAGTTTTCCGCTGGTGGGCTTGGGGTTCTCACTCTTTTGATTCCAGCGACAATCAACTGGTTTGTAACGCTTTATGCATTTGTGGGCTTTGGCTTCAGCGCTTGCTACACAATTTTCTTACTCAAGGTGAAGAGGAAATAAATGCACGAGCGCGCGGGAAAGCCAGCACTTGCGAGCGACTTGGTAGATCTTGAAAAACTAACGTCGGCCTACTTCAGTGAAAAACCTGATGTAAGTGTTGCGGAACAGAAAGTCGCTTTCGGAACTTCTGGTCACCGCGGAAGTTCATTGAATGTTTCGTTTAACGAAAACCACATTTTGGCGATTACTCAAGCAATAGCCGAATACAGAATCACGCAGGGAATCTCCGGTCCAATTTATGTTGGTCGCGATACTCACGCACTTTCTGAACCCGCACAGATTTCGGTTCTAGAAGTCTTGGCGGGAAACTCCATAACCGCACTGGTCGATTCCAACGATGGCTATGTCCCTACCCCTGCAGTTTCGGTCGCAATCATTGAACATAATCGCGGATTGCCGGTGGGTTCGCCGAGCATGGCAGATGGAATTGTGATCACTCCGAGTCACAACCCGCCCCAAGACGGCGGTATCAAATACAACCCGCCTCACGGAGGTCCAGCGGACACCGATGCAACTGGCTGGATTGCAAAGCGTGCAAACGAAATCATTGCCGGTGGCATGCAGGGGGTTAGACGAGCGAATCCGAAACCAGAAAAATTTGACTTCCGAAACCACTATGTAACTTCTCTGGATCAGGTGTTAAACCTAAAGGCCATCAAGGATGCAGATATAAGAATTGGTGCCGACCCAATGGGCGGTGCGTCGGTTGACTACTGGGGTCTAATAGGGGAAGTTTATGGGCTGAACCTAAAGGTGATTAATCCCAAGGTTGACTACCAGTTTGGCTTCATGACACTGGATTGGGACGGAAAGATCCGGATGGATTGCTCGTCGCCATACTCGATGGCGTCACTGATTGAGAATCGAACTTCGTTCGATATATCTACCGGTAACGATGCAGATGCGGACCGTCACGGTATTGTCACCGCAGACTCTGGTCTGATGAACCCAAACCACTTCCTCGCTGTGTCGATTGATTATCTATATCGCTCACGTGAGGGTTGGGACCCTCAGGCAGCAGTAGGAAAGACCATGGTTTCCTCTTCAATGATTGACCGGGTCGTAGCCGACCTAGGTCGCAAACTAATTGAGGTTCCGGTTGGCTTTAAGTGGTTTGTTCCCGGCCTCACCGATGGCTCTGTTGGTTTTGGTGGAGAGGAATCAGCGGGTGCTTCTTTCCTAAAGCTCAATGGAAGCTCCTGGTCCACCGATAAAGACGGACTGATCATGTGTTTGCTCGCAGCCGAGATTGAAGCGGTATCAGGCGATTCCCCCAGCGAGTACTACGCAAAACTGACTCGGAAGTTTGGCGAACCTTCTTACAAACGAGTTGATGCTCCAGCAAACCTGGAACAAAAATCAAGACTTTCGAAACTCTCTGAATCCGACGTGAAGGCATCGGAAATTGCAGGGGAGCAAATTACGAAAGTTGAAACTAAGGCCTCCTCCGGGGGTTCTCTTGGCGGAGTAAAAGTATCGACAGCGAATTCTTGGTTTGCTGCTCGCCCTTCTGGAACCGAGAACGTCTACAAAATCTACGGTGAATCTTTTAAGTCAGATGCTCACTTAGCGGAAGTGCTTGCCGATGCTCAGTTGCTTGTAGACGGAGTTATTTCTTCCTCGTAGTATCTCGCGGCAGGTAAACCAAAAAACTCTTCAAGCGTTTTTGCTTCTTCCGCCTTGTATTGAGCGGCAAGTTCTTTTCCGACGAACCTCAGGTGCCAAGGCTCGTAGGTATATCCCGTTATTTCGGTTTGGTCCTTCTCATAGCGAACAATGAATCCAAACCGCCAAGCGTTCTCCGCAATCCAAATTCCCGCCTTAGTTTCACCAAAACACTTTTGGACCTCGCAACCTTGAGCGGGAACCGAGACATCAACCGCTAACCCTGTCTGGTGTTCGCTGAAACCGGCTTTCGCACTTCTGAGAAGTGCGCCGGCTTTGCCGTACTGGGCAATCTTCGCCTTGAAAAGTTGTTGTTGATAATCAAAGGATCGGTAACCGGAGTTGAGCTTAAGTTTTCCAACTCCCAGGAGCGACATTTCTTTTGCCATCTCACGAACCGCATAAGCGGCCACCGTTGCCAGCCTGATTCCCTTTTGATTATTCAAAGAAGCCGTGGAGGGAAGCCTGGATAACTTTGCGGGAGCGTAATTAGCAGGACTTAGCGGCCTTAACTTGTTCACGACCACCCAGGATGAGCTTGCTTGATCAATTGATTGTTTTTGCTTATCGAATTGAGTCAACTGAATGTTCAGGGTTCGTTCTGACAGGCGCAGCATTGCATCTGAAGGGGAGGCGAATACCAACAAAAACAAACCCACTATTGCCAAGACCACTGCCGGTCCGAACACGAACAAGGTGTTCTTTGTTACAGGCCTAGACTTGGACACCTAATAACCCTAAAAGTTGGTGATGAATTGGCTTCGAAGACTTCTCGGAAAGCCGAAACCCAGACAAACGCTAATGGCGAAATGTCTCCTAAAGAAATCTGGGTAGTACTGATTGGCTTGATGTCTGGGATGTTCCTGGCCGCCCTGGACCAGTCAGTGGTGGGCGCAGCCATGCGGACCATCGCGGATGATCTGGACGGTCTCGCTCTGCAAGCCTGGGCAACCACTGCTTACCTGATTACTTCAACCGTTGCCACTCCGATCTATGGAAAGCTCGGCGACATCTTTGGTCGCAGGCCATTGTTCCTGATCTCGATAGCAATCTTCATCATTGGTTCTGTCACTACGGCCTTCGCGAACAGCATGTATGAGTTGGCTGCCTACCGAGCTTTGCAGGGTATCGGTGCAGGTGGTCTGTTCGCGCTGGCCTTCACGATTGTTGCTGACATTGTGCCTCCACGTGAGCGGGCTAAGTATCAAGGTTTGTTCCTTGCTGTCTTTGGAAGCTCAAGCGTTCTTGGTCCACTAATCGGTGGCTTATTCGCAGGCGTTGATCAGATTCTGTTTATCGACGGCTGGCGTTGGGTGTTCCTGATGAACCTACCTATAGGACTGGTATCGCTTTTTATGGTGAACAAGTTCCTACACATACCTCACAATCCGGTTCCGCAAAAAATTGACTGGTGGGGTGCGGCAACAATCATCATCGGTGTTGTTCCAATACTTCTGGTAGCAGAACAGGGTCGAGAGTGGGGCTGGGGTTCACCGCTTTCAATCGCTATGTATGTGGTGGGAACCATTGGAATTGTCGCGTTCATTCTGGTTGAGCGGCGCATGGGTTCGGCTGCACTGATTCCGCTTAGTTTGTTCAAGAACGCAACCTTCGCAAGAACTCAGATTCTGGGGTTCATCGTCGGTGTTGCGATGTTTGGCGGAATGATTGTGCTTCCGTTAATTATTCAGATTGCATATGGAGCCTCACCAACCGAAACGGGACTACTAATGCTGCCGATGGTGGTTGGTATGGCAACGGCAACAACTACTACCGGCCGATTCACTGGCAAGACCGGTAAGTATCGAATCTTCATGAACACCGGAACTGCGACATTGTTCGTGGGTTACATCTACATGCTCACATTCCTCAAAGCAGATGTTCCAATTTGGATTGTTTCGGTAGGAATGGTGATCATCGGGCTCGGGCTTGGACAGCTCATGCAAACTCTCATGGTCTCCACGCAAAATGCAGTTCAGGCAAAAGACATCGGTGTTGCAACATCTAGCCAGACCTTCTTCCGCCAGATGGGCGGAACGCTTGGGGTAGCCGTATTCATGTCCATCCTGTTCAGTCAGGTTGGAGACAAGATTGGCGAGGCCTTCCAGCGCAGCGAGGTTCAGCAGGGGCTGCAGGACTTCATGAAAGACAAGGAAGCCATGGCTGATCCGGCAAATGCCCAGATTCTGGGCCTTATGCAGGGCGGGGGCCTAAATGCCGATGCAATCACCACAGACAGCTCATTCCTAATTGGCGCTGACGACAGGTTGACTCTTCCGTTCCGTATCGGCTTCATCGAATCCTCGCTCAGCATCTTCCTAATCGCTTCGATTTTCGTTGCCGTGGCATTTGTATTGAGCTTTGCGATCAAGGAACTAGCGCTTCGAAACAAGAGCGCCTCCGCGGAGGCGGCCGAGGCGGCCGCTGCAGGCCACTAGTTATAATTTGAGAACACGGGAGTTCGGTAAACCGGGCTGAGAGGAAGACTAGAAAGTCTTCGACCGTCGAACCTGAAATGGGTAATGCCAGCGCAGGGAGACTTCTCAAACCAAACCCGTGCCACTTTATAAAGAGAGGCACAACATGAAAAGAATCATCGGAGCCATTGCGGCTTTAGCTCTGCTCACCGGCTGTACACAATCAACTGAAGCTGAGACTGTTTTTCTCGCTACTCACGATTCGTTTGTAATTAGCGATGAGCTCATCGCTGAATTTGAGGCGCAGTCAGGATATCAATTAGAAGTTGTGAAGCTTGGTGACACCGGAACTCTGACAAGCAAATTAGTTGTCACTAAGCAGTCACCTGTTGCTGATGCGGTTTATGGGATCGACAACACCTTTCTTGGGCTGGCAAAGTCAGAGAATATTTTTGCGAGCGATGTTGCAGAGATTAACTTCTCCGACGTTTGTTTCAACTATGACGTTGGGTGGTTTGAAGAGAACAAAATCACTCCGCCAACATCTTGGCGCGAGCTTGGTAAACCACAATTCAAAGCCTTGACCGTAGTAACAAATCCGCTTTACTCATCTCCTGGACTTGCGTTCCTCGCAACTACTCATGCGGGATTCGAAACCTCTGCACAAGTATTTGAGTACTGGAGAAGCCTTAGGGATAACCAGGTAAAGGTTGCAGGTAGTTGGGAAGATGCGTATTTTGTCGACTTCACACGCTACGGCGGTAAATACCCGATTGTCTTGAGCTACGCATCTTCGCCGGCTGCAGAAGTTGATGAGTCTGGAAAATCTGGCGCAGCGGCCCTATTGGAAGAGTGCTTCAGACAGACTGAATACGCAGCTGTGCTAGCTAATGCAAAGAATCCAAACGGAGCTAAGGCTGTGGTTGAGTTCTTGCTTTCAAAGAATTTCCAAGAGAGCATTCCGGAGAACATGTATGTGTATCCGGTGAATCAGGATGCAACACTCCCTGAGGCATGGTCCAAGCACGCCCTTCCAGCGATTTCAACGATCGGAGAAGGGCTGGACATTGCCACGAACCGGGACCAGTGGCTGACCGACTGGCAAGACGTTTTTGATAACTGAGTTTCAGCTCCTTTTTCAAACAGCTTGGCTAGCCGGTCTTAGCGCACTGGCAGCCTTGCTGCTTGGCCTACCCCTTGGCTTTTTCCTGCTTGGTCTAGGGGGCAAAATCAAGTCGTTGATTTCTGCCCTGTTTGCGGTTCCCTTTTTACTTCCGGCCTTTCTGATTGGGATTGTTCTTCTGCCGATAGCTGGTTCCTCGGATTTGGTCTGGTTTTGGATTGTGCTCGCTCATGCATTTATGAATGCGGGCTTCTTGGCTCTTGTTATTGCGGCCAGCCTCTCGGGGATTCCAAGCGAACAGATCGAACAGGCCAAGCTGGAAGGCGCAAATAGGTTCCAGTTACTGCGCGCGGTATTTCTGCCGCAAATCTCTCCGGCAGTTGCAGGCGCAACGTTATTGGTTGCGCTGTATAGCTCTACGAGTTTTGGCTTGGTGATTTCTTTGGGACAGGGGAAGGTAGCCACTCTAGAGACTGAGATTGCCGAGCAAGTTCTATATCGCCTGAACTTCCAGGGTGGTTTAGTGCTTGCAGGTATGCAGACAGTTTTGACCCTGCTGTTGATTTTTGCAGCGAGCAGATTTGGCTCGATTGGATTTTCGAATCTTTTTGGAACTAGCCCGGTCCGACAAAAAGCAGGCTGGTTCAGTAAAGCAGTCGGGCTTGGCTATATCTCACTCTTTTTTGTGTTGGTTATTTCAATTCTTGCCCGAGCAAATTTTCCGGCTGGATTTGCACTTCTCGGAACCCGCGGCGCAAGAGATGTTCTAAACATTTCAGTTTTGGATGCAGGCCTTAATAGCCTTCGAAACTTGGTAATTGCTTTAGTAATCAGCTTTCCCGTGGCTTGGTGGTTGGCCGGTCGCAGAGGCAAGTACATCGGTTGGTTGGTGCTTATTCCAACTGGAGTGTCTGCTGTGGTGATTGGTTTGCTATTTCTCATCGCTGCTGGCTATCTCATTAGAGCCAGCATTCCGATCTCGCTGCTGTTACCAATAGCTCAATCACTGATGCTAATTCCGCTGATGCACCAAATCTTGAAACCAGCAAGATCAAATCTCAGCACAGAAATACTTGATGCTGTGAGGTTGGATGGAGCCAGCGCAATCAAAAGCACAACGCAAGTTGTCTTGCCTCTGATTCGCAGGCCCGTTGCTATTGCTATCGCTTTTGGTTCGCTAGCTTCGCTTGGTGAATTTGGCGCTGCAAACTTTCTAGGCATCGCGTCAGATGCAACATTGTCTGTTGTTATGTTCCAGTTGGCCTCTAGGCCCGGCAGTCAAAACCTTTCGATGGCAATGAGCATTGCGCTTATTTATTTAGCCTTGAGCTTTTTGGTCGTTTACCTGGTTAGTTCTGAGAAAAAGGAATTTTAGATTTTTGCAGTCTTTCAGTTATGACTTTGATTGACTCCGGATTCTGATCAATCAAAGTGAACCTGCGATCAAGTTTTCCCGCGACCGCGCCAGTAGTTCCCGATCCTGCAAAGAAATCAAGAACGGCATCACCTGGCTTGGAACTGGCTTGAATAATTCGGCGCAGAATTCCTTCGGGTTTCTGAGTAGGGTAGCCAGTCTTCTCTTTACCGGTCGGAGAAACGATGGTGTGCCACCAGACATCTGTCGGCAGTTTTCCTCGTTCAACTTTTTCCTCAGTCACCAAACCTGGAGCCATGTATGGCTCGCGATCGACCGAGCTGGAATCGAAGTAATAGTGCTTAGGGTCTTTCACATAAACCAAAATGGTGTCGTGCTTTGAAGGCCACCTGCCCTTGGATTTCCCGCCATAGTCGTAAGCCCAAATGATTTCGTTTAGAAAGCAGTCTCGACCAAAGAGCGCATCCAATAAGACCTTTGCGTAGTGGGCTTCGCGGTAATCCAAGTGCAGATAGAGAGTGCCGGTCTTGGAAAGTAGCCGCCAAGCCTGTTCGAGCCTGGGTTCCAGAAAGGCCCAGTAATCAGAAAAGGCATCGTCATAGCTAAGTACTCGCTGCACCACCTGGTCATAGGTTTGCCCCTTGAAACCAAGCCTGCCGCCCTCACTGCGTTGGGATTTGCGAGTAGTTCTGACCTGTTCTCGGCCCGTGTTGAAGGGTGGATCTATGTAAATCAGCTGAAATGAGCCGTCGGGGAGATTTTTCAGGTGCTGCAAATTGTCTCCGAAGAGCACCTGATTTGCAGACATGGGAGAAGATTAACAGCATGAATCCAGAAGTCGTCCATGTCCCAGAAAAGTTCCGTTACGAGCTCCGCCTAGCGGGTGAGCGCGTTGGGCTAATGGACTACGAACTTAGGCCCGGTGAGATTCACCTCACTCACACCGAAGTTGATCCCGCGCACCAGGGTAAGAACTTTGCGGCAATCCTTTTGGACCAGTCTCTTGCAGACATCAGGAAAACCGGAGTGGGCAAGGTCGTGCCAATCTGCAGCTACACCGTGAAATACATGGAGAAGCATCCAGATACCCAGGACCTACTTTTGAATCCAATCGAAGACGCGATTGCTGCCTGCCGTTGGCCAGGAATCAAAAAGGATTAATCCCAGTCGCTTGGAGCGGGCTCTTTGGTTTTGGGAAGTGCGACATTCTTAGCCCAATCCATTACCCATTTGGGAACCTTTGGTTGTTCACCTGGCCAACCGCCGGAGCCTTCCATAACTTCGTCGGGAGTGAGCACTCCCCAGCTTCGCTTTAGGAATCTGCCGCGCATGATGGCGCGCGCATAAATCTCGCCGTTGCGAACGAACCTCTGCTCAATGTAATAAGCAATCTCATCCCAACCAATTACCTTGGTTTCAATATCAAACTTTTGCCAAGGCTCTAGAGACTTGCGATATGTGATTGTGGAGTTCACAACGATTGGATACCAACCTAGCTTTTTCCATTTTTGCCAAAAACCTGTCCTGAGTCCCTGGTCAAATCTGCCAATGTCCATAAGCGTCAGATAGACACCGTTGTTCATGTGCATGTATGTATCTAAATCGCTTGGCCATACCCGCAAAGTAATTCTTGATACTTCGTCAATTCTGAGCTTGCTTCGCTTTCTCCAAGTGAGCAGCACATACAAAATTCGAAACCACAGTTTCACCAGATCACCACTCGATCTTTTGGTTCTAGCCAAAGTTCATCTTCGCTAGTCGTTCCAAATTCCTCGTGGAACAAATCAAGATTTCGCACAACCTGATTGCATCTGAATTCGGCTGGTGAGTGCGGGTCTGTTGCAAGTCTTTGAATCATGATTTCATCTCGGGACTTTGTTCTCCTAGCTTGCGCCCAGCTGAATAGGAATCGCTTGGCAGCGCTTAGCCCATCAATCTCTTTTGGCGCTTCGCCATTCAATGAAATCAGGTATGCCTTCCACGCGATGCCAAGGCCGCCAAGATCACCGATGTTTTCACCAATTGTGAGCTCGCCATTGACCTTGTATTTTTCGTCAAGTTGTTCTGGAGTCAGCGATGAATACTGGGCAATCAGAGAGCTGGTTCGCTCCTCGAACGCTTTGCGGTCGGCATCAGTCCACCAGCTCTCGAGCTTTCCATCACCGTCGTACTTGGAGCCTTGATCGTCGAAGCCGTGGCCAATCGCATGGCCAACCACTGCTCCGATTGCACCGAAGTTAACCGCGGCATCCGCCTGTTCTGAGAAGAACGGAGGTTGCAGTATCGCGGCCGGGAGAACAATTT
>JACCED011296461.1_pt1 | contig 17009 bp, 22 predicted proteins | sample 7455021 | NCBI WGS metagenome assembly JACCED01 (sample SAMN15323456, study PRJNA562643) | freshwater metagenome | isolation source: river surface water | place: USA:Blue River Watershed | collected 2017-08-19 | reverse complement strand
GCGGCGGCGAGCATCCGCACACCGCCCAGCAGCCCAAAGCCCTCGAAATCTAAGGAGCGGACATGATTGGTGAATGGAACAATGGCACCGGCCGTCGCAAATCGAGCGTCGCCCGCGTGTTTCTGAAAAAAGGCTCCGGCAAGATCACCGTGAATGGCAAGGACATCCAGGCTTACTTTGGCCGCGAGACCTCCATCATGATTGCCAAGCAACCCCTGGCACTGACCAACAACCTCGAAGCCTTCGACATCCAGGTCAATGTGCACGGTGGTGGTGAATCCGGCCAGGCCGGTGCGACCCGCCACGGCATCACCCGTGCCCTGATCGACTACGACGCATCGCTCAAGCCCGCGCTCAGCGCAGCAGGCTTCGTCACCCGCGACGCCCGTGAGGTCGAGCGCAAGAAGGTCGGTCTGCACTCCGCCCGCCGTCGCAAGCAGTTCTCCAAGCGCTGATCCGCTGCACTGCCTGCACACAAGCCGCACCGGTTCGCCGCTGCGGCTTTTTTCTTGGTCGCATACCCACAACGGCCGTGGAGGTACTGGCCAGAGAAATACCGCAATAACCCAGCGTGGCGCTATACTATTTCCCCAATCACGGAGATTTCCCATGAGCGCTGTTGCCGACAACATCCAGACCGACATGCCCGCCCCGATCCTGTTCACCGACAGCGCGGCGGCCAAGGTGGCAGACCTGATTGCCGAAGAAGGCAACCCGGACCTGAAGTTGCGGGTGTTCGTGCAGGGTGGTGGCTGCTCGGGCTTCCAGTATGGCTTCACCTTCGACGAGATCGTCAACGAAGACGACACCACCATGACCAAGAACGGGGTCTCGTTGCTGATCGACGCCATGAGCTACCAGTACCTGGTGGGCGCCGAGATCGACTACAAGGAAGACCTGCAGGGCGCCCAGTTCGTCATCAAAAACCCGAACGCCTCGACCACCTGCGGTTGCGGCTCGTCTTTCTCGGTCTGATCTGAATCGCTGGCCGTGACGGCCATCAACGGGGGTAAACGGCCCCCAGCACACGGGCGCCTCTGGCGCCCGTGACGCTTGGCAGGCTGGCGGTCCGACGTGCGATGCATTGCTGGGCCAGCCAGGCAAAGGCCGCCGCTTCCACCTGCAGGGGCGGCAAACCACGGTGCTCGCTGCCGACCACGGCGGTCTGCGGCAAGGCTTGCTGCAAGTGGCGCATCAGCGTCAGATTGAGTGCTCCGCCGCCGCACACCACCAGCTCACGCACGCCCGGGACATGGATGCACACATCGCGCGCGCAGGCCTGCGCCGTGAACGCCGTCAGGGTAGCCTGCACATCCGCCGGGGCCAGCGCCTCGAAGCCGTCCAGACGCTCGGCCAGCCAGGACGGATTGAACAGGTCGCGGCCGGTGCTCTTCGGGGGCGGCTGCTGCAGGTAGTCTTCCTGCAGCAGCCGTGCGAGCAAGGGGACGTGCACTTGGCCACTGCTGGCCCAGGCGCCGTCACGGTCGAAGGCTTCGCCGGTGTGCTGCTGGCACCAGTGGTCGATCAGTGCATTGCCCGGGCCGCAATCCCAGCCGCGCACCGCCTGCCCCGGCATGAGTGCGCTCAGGTTGGAGATGCCGCCGATGTTGAGCACCGCCACCGCCGCATCGGCCCGGGCGAAGACGCCCTGATGGAAGGCCGGCACCAGCGGCGCGCCCTGGCCGCCGGCGGCCAGGTCGCGGTTGCGGAAGTCGGCCACCACGTCGATGCCGCTGAGTTCGGCCAGCAGGGCGGGGTTGTTCAGTTGCAGGGTGTAGCCGATGCCGTCGTGCTGCAGGGGCTGGTGGCGCACGGTCTGCCCGTGGGCGCCAATGGCGCCGATGTCGGCCGGGGACAGGCCCGAGGCGTCCAGCAGCGCCAAGACCACATCGGCGTAGCCGCGGGCCAACGCGTTCGCCGCCAGTGCCGCACGGTGCAGCTCGTCAGGGCCGCTGTGGTTGAGCGCCATCAGGCTGGCGCGCAGTTCGGGAGGGAAAGGCCGGGCGATGTGCTGCAGCACCTCAATGGGCTCGGCCGGGCTGATGCGGGCCAGCACACCGTCCACGCCGTCGAGCGAGGTGCCCGACATCAGGCCGATGTAGAGCCCGGTGGCACTCATGGCAGGCGCAGGCGGGGCGCAGGCCCGGGCTTCACAGCTCGTTGCCGTCGCGGATCTGGCTGGCGGCCACCAGCTGCCGGCGGGCCGCATCGGCCTGGCGCTGGAAAGCCACGCGCGCGCTGGGCGAGATGGGTGTGCTCTGCGCCTGCTGGATGATGCGTTCCGGGTCGGTGTAGACGCCGTTCACCCGGAACTCGAAGTGCAGGTGGGGGCCGGTGGACCAGCCGGTGGAGCCAACCGCGCCAACCACCTGACCCTGGGTCACATTCTGGCCCTGGCGCACCTGGATGCGGCTGAGGTGGGCGTACACGGTGCTGTGGCCGTTGCCGTGGCGCACGATGACGGTGTTGCCGTAGCCGCCTTGCTCCCCGGCAAATTCCACCACCCCGTCGCCTACGGTGAAGGCCGGGGTACCCGTGGGGGCGGCGTAGTCCACGCCTTTGTGCACATGGCGGGTCTGGAAGATCGGGTGCAGGCGCATGCCCATGCCACTGGTCTTGCGGGAGTAGGCCACCGGTGCGGCCAGGTAGGCGCGGCGCAGGCTGCGGCCATCGAAGCCGTAGTAGCCGCCTTTCTGGCCAGGTTCCTGGAACCAGACCGCCTGGTAGCTCTTGTCGCCATTGACGAATTCGGCGCTCAGCACCTTGCCGGTGCGCACGGGTTCGCCGTCGGCTTCCAGCACTTCGTAGACCACGCCAAAACGGGCGCCCTTGCGCAGCGTGCGGTGGAAGTCGATCTGGCTGGAGAAGATGTCGGTCAACTGCTTGACCACGCTCTCGGGCAGGCGGGCTTCGTCCGAAGCGGCGTAGAGGGAACTCGAGACCGTGCCGCCGGAGACGCGGATGCTGGCGTTCATGGGCACCGTTTCGAGACGGACCGAAAGCTCGCCGCGGGCATCGCGGGCGATCGTCAGACGCTGGAATTCGGTGTCACTTTCCTGGCGCAACCAGCGCACGTGCAGTTCGGTCAGGGTCTGCTGGGCGGTGGCTTCGGCGGTGACCGAACGGCCGGAGCGGCTCAGGGCATCGCGCACCTGGGACTGCTTGCGCATGAAGCGTGCGGCGTCGGCATCGACGATGCCCAGCCGGCGCAGCAGGCTCTCGGGGGCGTCGGAGGCGCGGGTGGTGTCGCTGCGCAGCAGCCGCAGCTCGTGCAGGTCCAGCGCCTGCGCCTGTGCCTGCAGGGAAGCCACCTGCACCGGCTCGGTGAGGTTGCTCACGGGCAGATCGGCGGCATCGGGGCCGAGGGAGGCCACGGCAAAAGCGCCGCCGGCCATGGCCAGCAGACCGCTGCCCAGCGCCGAGGTGATTTTGCCCGGATGGCGACCCAGAAAGTCGGTCACCGGCCGCAACTGGCGCGCCACCGGGTGCGGGCTGTCGAGCCAGGTCAGCACACGCTGCGCACCCAGCAGGAGCAGGCCAATGCCCTGGGCCAGCCGGTGCAGCGTGCGCACCAGGGCCAGGCCGATCAGTGCTTTGAGGTTTCGGGACAGATGCATCAAATCAGACAACAGTACCGGCTGAAGTTGTCCAGCCGGCGGGTGTTTGGGAGGCGCCACTAAAATGGGCAGGCCTGCAAAAGAGCCGATTCTACAACTACGGCAGCCCCCGTCTTCAGAAAAAACCCTTATGAATCAAGCGCTTGTTACAAAACACCCGGTCACGGACAAGACCCGTGAGGCCCTGGCGGTCACCTTGCGCGGCTGCGAAGAGCTGATTCCCCAGGAAGACTGGCTGCAGAAACTGGCCCGATCGGAGGCCACCGGGGTGCCGCTGCGCATCAAGCTGGGCCTGGACCCGACCGCGCCGGACATCCACATTGGCCACACCGTGGTGCTGGGCAAGATGCGCCAACTGCAGAATCTGGGCCACCAGGTGATTTTCCTGATCGGCGACTTCACCAGCCTGATCGGCGACCCGTCCGGCCGCAACAGCACCCGCCCGCCGCTGACGGTCGAGCAGATCAAGGCCAATGCCGAAACCTATTACAAGCAGGCCAGCCTGGTGCTGGACCCCGCCCGAACCGAGATCCGCTACAACAGCGAGTGGTCGCTCCCCCTGGGCTCGATGGGCATGATCCAGCTGGCGGCCAAATACACGGTGGCGCGCATGATGGAGCGCAACGACTTCCATGACCGCTTCAAGGCCGGCACGCCGATTTCGGTGCACGAGTTCCTCTACCCCTTGATGCAGGGGTACGACTCGGTCGCGCTCAAGAGCGACCTGGAGCTGGGCGGCACCGACCAGAAGTTCAACCTGCTGATGGGCCGCCACCTGCAGGCCGAATACGGGCAGGAGCCCCAGTGCATCCTGACCATGCCCCTGCTCGAAGGGCTGGACGGGGTGGACAAGATGTCCAAATCCAAGAACAACTACATCGGCATCACCGAAGACGCCAACACCATGTTCGCCAAGGTGCTGAGCATCTCCGACACCCTGATGTGGCGCTGGTACACCCTGCTGTCTTTCAAGTCCATGGCCGAGATCGAGGCACTGAAAAAAGAGGTCGAGGGCGGCCGCAATCCCAAGGACGCCAAGGTGATGCTGGCCAAGGAGATCACGGCACGCTTTCACAGCGCGGCCGCGGCCGATGCCGCCGAGCAGGACTTCATCCACCGCAGCAAGGGCGGTATTCCGGACGACATCCCCGAGGTCCGTCTGGCGGGCGCCCCCATGGGCATCGGCGCCCTGCTCAAGGCCGCGGGGCTGGCCCCCTCCGGCAGCGAAGCCAACCGCCTGATCGATGGCGGTGGCGTGCGCATCGATGGCGCCACCATCAGCGACAAGGGCCTGAAGGTCGAGGCCGGCACCTGGGTGGTGCAGGTGGGCAAGCGCAAGTTCGCCCGGGTCACGCTGGCTTGATCCGCGTCAATCGGCAGATCCGCAAGGGGTGTAGGCTCACGACATGAACATGGCCTGCGCCTGGCTGACGCCCAAACGCCTGCTGATGGCCTCGGTCGGGGTGGCCATCGTCACCATCGGCCTCAAGACCCTGGCCTGGTGGCTGACCGATTCGGTCGGCCTCCTCTCGGACGCGATGGAGTCCCTGGTCAACCTGGCCAGCGCCATGTTCGGTCTGATGATGGTCACGATCGCTGAGCGCCCGGCCGACGAGGACCACCCTTACGGCCACCACAAGGCCGAATACTTTTCTTCCGGCTTCGAGGGCATTCTCATCATCGTGGCGGGTCTGGGCATCCTCTGGGCTGCAGGCCACCGGGTGTTCGACCCGCAGCCCATCGAACAGGTCGGTCTCGGGCTGGCCCTGTCGGTGGGCAGTTCGGTGCTCAACGGGCTGCTCGCCTGGTTCATGTTCCGGGCCGCGCACGCGCACCGCTCGCTGGCGCTGGAGGCCGATGCCCGGCACCTGGTGACCGATGTCTGGACCTCGGTCGGTGTGGTGGCCGGCATTGCGCTGGTGGGCGTGACCGGTTGGCTCTGGCTCGATGCGGTGGTGGCCATGGGGGTGGCGCTCAATATCCTCAAGGAGGGCGCATACCTGGTCTGGCGCTCCTCGCAAGGCCTGATGGACGCTTCGGTGGAGCCCGAGGTGCTGGCCGACATCCAGCAGGTACTCCAAGGTTTTGCCCATCAGCGCGGCGAGACCGCCATCATCCGCTTTGACCACCTCAACACCCGCAAGGCCGGCCAGCGCCGCTTTGTCGACGTCCACATGCACATGCCCGCCGGCTGGACCCTGGGTCGGGCGGCGGCGCTGCGCGCCAGCGTGGAGCAGGCACTGATGAGCGCGGTGCCCGGACTGCGCGCCACCATCCAGCTGCTGCCCAGCGATGTGGAGGCGCACTTCGACGACCCGAGGGACCTCAAATGATCACGGTGCTGCAACGGGTGAGCGAGGCCAGCGTGCGGGTGGACGGCCAGGTCATCGGCCAGATCGGGCATGGCTTGCTGGTGTTGCTGTGCGCCGAACAGGGCGACACCGAGGCGGTGGCCGACAAACTGCTGGCCAAGGTCCTGCGGCTGCGCATCTTTGCCGACGAGGCTGGCAAGATGAACCGCAGCGTGCAGGAGGTGGGCGGCGGCCTGCTGGTGGTCAGCCAGTTCACCCTGGCCGCCGATGTGGCAGGGGGCAACCGGCCCAGCTTCACCCAGGCGGCCAAGCCCGATGAAGGTCGGCGTTTGTACGAGCACTTTGTGGCCAGCGCACGCGCGGCGCATCCGCTGGTGCAGACCGGGCAGTTCGCCGCCGACATGCAGGTGGCGCTGGTCAACGACGGCCCCATCACCATCCCGATCCGCATGGGCGCCTGACGTGCGCCCCGCCGATAATCGGTGCATGACCTCTTCTCCTGCGTCTGCGGACGGTTTTGGCGCGCTGCGCCTGTCTTCGGCTTCCCTCTCCAATCTGGAACAACTGGGCTACACCCGGATGACGCCCATTCAGGCGGCCAGCCTGCCCATCAGCCTGGCCGGGCAGGACCTGATCGCCCAGGCCAGCACGGGCAGCGGCAAGACGGCGGCATTCGGCCTGCCCCTGGTCGAACGCCTGGACGGGGCCGGTCTGCCGGGCGGCCCGGTGCAGGCGGTGGTGCTGTGCCCCACCCGCGAGCTGGCCGATCAGGTCACCCAGGACATCCGCCGCCTGGCGCGCGCGCGCCCCAATGTGAAGGTGCTGACCCTGTGCGGCGGGGTGGCCCTGCGCGGACAGGTACAAAGCCTGGAGCATGGCGCCGACGTGGTGGTGGGCACGCCCGGGCGCATCCTCGATCTGCTGCAGCGCGGTTCGCTGAGCCTGGCGGCCGTGCACACGCTGGTGCTGGACGAAGCCGACCGCATGCTGGACATGGGCTTCTTCGACGACATCACCCAGGTGCTGGGCCAGTGCGCCAAAGACCGCCAGACCCTGCTGTTTTCCGCCACCTACCCCGAAGGCATCGGCAAGCTGGCCGCGCAGTTCATGCGCTCACCGCAGACCGTCAAGGTCGAGGCGCTGCACAGCGCGCACAAGATCCGCCAGGTGTTTGTGGAAGTGGCCGAAGGCGAACGCCTGCATGCGGTATCGGCGCTGCTGGCGCATTTCCGGCCCGAGCGCACGCTGGCGTTCTGCAACACCAAGCAGCAATGTCGTGACCTGGTGGCAGTGCTGCAGGCGCAGGGCTACGTGGCTTTGGCACTGTACGGCGAGCTCGAGCAGCGCGAACGCGACCAGGTGCTGGTGCAGTTTGCCAACCGCAGCTGCTCGGTGCTGGTGGCCACCGATGTGGCGGCGCGCGGGCTGGATGTGCAGGGGCTCGAAGCCGTGATCAATGTGGACGTGACCCCCGACCCCGAGGTGCACATCCACCGCATCGGCCGCACCGGGCGGGGCGATGCCGAGGGCCTGGCGCTCACGCTCGCCAGCATGGACGAGATGGGTCGGGTGGGCCGCATCGAGGTGCTGCAGGGGCAGGCTTCCCAGTGGGCGCAGCTGGACAGTTTCCAACCTGCTGCGGGTGGGCGTTTGTTGCCGCCGATGCGCACATTGCAGATCGTCGGTGGCCGCAAGGAGAAGATCCGGCCGGGCGATGTGATGGGGGCGCTGGCGGGTGAATGTGGCCTCAGCCGTGAGCAGGTGGGCAAGATCAATGTGAACGAGTTCTCGACCTACGTGGCGGTGTTGGCGGAACTGGCACAGAACGTGGCGGTTGCGCTCGGCAAGGGGAAAATCAAGGGGCGGTCGGTGAAGGTTCGTCTGCTCTGACCCGCCCCGGCTTCAATTCAGCGATACGGGTTTTGCAGACCCAAGCCAGCCAGGATCTCGATCTCCCGGGCTTCCATCGCCTGGGCATCCGCATCCGAAGTCTCGTGGTCCCAGCCCTGGGCGTGCAGGGTGCCGTGCACCAGCAAATGCGCGTAATGGGCCGCCAGCGTCTTGCCCTGATCCTTGGCTTCGCGTGCCACCACCGGGGCACACAGCACCAGGTCGGCCATCACCACCGGCGCCTGCGCATAGTCAAACGTCAGCACGTTGGTGGCGTAGTCCTTGTGGCGGTAGCTCCTGTTGAGCTCGCGGCCCTCTTCTTCGCCAACGATGCGCACCGTGATCTCGGCATCTGCCTCGAGCGCATGCCGGATGGCGCGGGCAACAGCATGGCGGGGCAGTGCCGCACGGTGGCGGCTGGCGTAGGGAATGTCGCCAAACTGCAGCGAGAGTTGAAGTGCTTTCAGGGCCATGGTCATTCCTCGCCGGTGCTGCGGCGGCGTGCTGCACTGCCCTGGGCATCGTAGGCGTCGACGATGCGGGCCACCAGCGGGTGGCGCACCACGTCGGCACTGGTGAAGCGGGTGAAGGCAATGCCCTTGACCCGCTTGAGGACCCGCTCGGCATCGATCAGGCCGCTCATCTGGCCTTTGGGCAGGTCGATCTGGCTGACGTCGCCGGTGATGACCGCCCTGGCGCCAAAGCCGATGCGGGTGAGGAACATCTTCATCTGTTCGGGGGTGGTGTTCTGCGCCTCGTCCAGGATCACGAAGGCATTGTTGAGCGTGCGCCCGCGCATGAAGGCCAGCGGCGCAATCTCCAGTGCATTGCGTTCGAAGGCCTTTTGCACCCGCTCGAAGCCCATCAGGTCGTACAGCGCGTCGTACAGTGGCCGCAGGTAGGGGTCCACCTTCTGCGACAGGTCGCCCGGCAAAAAGCCCAGGCGCTCGCCCGCTTCCACCGCCGGCCGGGTCAGCACGATGCGCTGCACCGCGGAGCGTTCCAGCGCGTCCACTGCACAGGCCACCGCCAGATAGGTCTTGCCGGTGCCAGCCGGGCCGATGCCGAAGGTGATGTCATTGCCGGCGATGTTGTCCAGGTAAACCGACTGGCCGGGGGTGCGGGCCTTGAGGTCGGCACGGCGGGTCTGCAACTGCTGGGCGCCTGCCGCGTCCTCGTCCAGTGCCGCATCACCGGCCAGCATCAGCTGCACCATGTCGGCGGCAATCGGCCGATCGGCGCGTTCGTAGAGCGCCTGCAACAGCTCCATGGCACGCTGGGCCTGGGCCTTGGGGCCGTCCACCTTGAATTGCTCGTGGCGGTGGGCGATGTGCACCTGCAGCCCGGCTTCGATGCTGCGCAGATGCGCATCCATCGGGCCGCACAGGTGGGACAGGCGGGTGTTGTTGTGCGGCGTGAAGGTGTGGCGAACGATCAAGGGATAATCCTGCTCAAGGGGTGGCGCGGCCAGCGCGTGGCAGGCCGCCAAACCCCGATTTTCCTCCAGACCGCGCATTCCAGGGCCACTCCATGATCGGCAAACTCACCGGCACCCTCAGCGACAAGAACCCGCCCGAAGTCATCGTCGACTGCCACGGCGTGGGTTACGAGGTGAATGTGCCCATGAGCACCTTCTACAACCTGCCCGCCTCCGGCGAGCAGGTCAGCCTGCTGACGCACTTTGTGGTGCGCGAGGACGCGCAGATCCTCTATGGCTTTGGCACGGCGGCCGAGCGCGAGGCCTTTCGCCAGCTCATCAAGATCTCCGGCGTGGGGCCGCGCACGGCGCTCTCGGTGCTCTCGGGCATGAGCGTGACCGAGCTCGCACAGGCGGTCACCAGCCAGCAAGCGGGCCGCCTGGTCAAGGTGCCGGGCATCGGCAAGAAGACCGCCGAACGCCTGCTGCTCGAACTCAAGGGCAAGCTCGGCGCCGACATCGGCGCGCCTGCCGCAGCGGTGGGCGACACGCAGGGGGATATCCAGCAGGCCCTGATCGCGCTGGGTTACAGCGAGAAGGAAGCTGCCGCCGCCCTCAAGGGCCTGCCCCAGGATGTCGGGTTGAGCGAGGGCATCAAGCTGGCGCTCAAGGCGCTGGCCAAGTAAGACAATGCGGCCATGAGCATCAAGACCGACGACTTTGCCCTGCCGCCCACCCCCCGGGTGGTGTCGGCCGCACCCGTCTCCAACAGCGAAGAGGCCATCGAGCGCGCCCTGCGCCCCAAACACCTGGACGAGTACGTGGGTCAGGCCAAGGTGCGTGAGCAGCTGGAAATCTTCATCGGCGCAGCCAAAAAGCGCGAAGAGCCGCTGGACCATGTGCTGCTCTTTGGCCCGCCCGGCCTGGGCAAGACCACGCTCAGCCACATCATCGCCGCCGAGCTGGGCGTGAACCTGCGCCAGACCAGCGGCCCGGTGCTCGAAAAGCCCAAGGACCTGGCCGCGCTGCTGACCAACCTCGAGCGCAACGACGTGCTCTTCATCGACGAGATCCATCGGCTCTCCCCGGTGGTCGAGGAAATCCTTTACCCCGCACTGGAGGACTACCAGATCGACATCATGATTGGCGAGGGCCCGGCCGCTCGCAGCATCAAGCTCGACCTGCAACCCTTCACCCTGGTGGGTGCAACCACCCGCGCGGGCATGCTGACCAACCCGCTGCGCGACCGCTTTGGCATCGTCTCGCGGCTGGAGTTCTACACGCCTGAAGAACTCACGCGCATCGTCACCCGCAGCAGCGGCCTGCTCAAGGCGCCGATCGATCCCGAGGGCTCGCACGAAATCGCCCGCCGCTCGCGCGGCACCCCGCGCATCGCCAACCGCCTGCTGCGCCGGGTGCGCGACTACGCCGAGGTCAAGGGCGATGGCCGCATCACCCAGGCCATGGCACAGGCGGCGCTCGCCATGCTGGACGTCGACCCGGAAGGCTTTGACCTGATGGACCGCAAGCTGCTCGAAGCGGTGATCCACCGCTTTGACGGCGGCCCGGTCGGCCTGGACAACATCGCCGCCAGCATCGGGGAAGAGCGCGACACGATTGAAGACGTGATCGAGCCCTACCTGATCCAGCAGGGCTACCTGCAGCGCACGCCGCGTGGGCGCATCGCCACCCTGGCGGCGTTCCGGCACCTGGGGGTCACGCCGCCCAAGACGGCAGGTGGTTTGTTCAGCGACTGATGCCTACGCCGTTGTCTCGTCGCGAGACCGGTCTTCCAGATGCGTCGTGTCCGCCCAGCCCACCAGGCTCAGGCCCTCGGGCGTCCACAGCAGGCGGTTGACGGCGGTATTGGGCAGCTGCCAGGTGCGCGGCGCCTGCACATCCAGCCGGGTCGCGGCGCGGTAGAGCACATCCATGACACCGCCGTGGGCCACCAGCACGATCTGCTCGCCCACATGGCGTGAGGCCAGTGCATGCACCGTGGTCAGCACCCGGTCACGCAAGGCCACCAGCGATTCACCCCCGCCAGGAGGCACCCAGTGCGGGCTGCGCTGGCGCCAGTGCTGGGCGTGTTCGGGCCATTCGGCTTCGATTTCGGCAAAGGTGCGGCCCTGAAAGTTGCCGAAGGCCCGCTCACGCAAGCCCGGATCGGCCGTGACCGCCAGGCCCATCGCCCCGGCAATGGCCTGCGCCGTTGCATGGGCACGGGAGAGATCGCTGGCATAGACCGCATCGACCGCGTCACGCTCGGCCAGCGCCTGGGCCAGCCACTGCGCCTGCTGCAGGCCAGTGGCATTGAGCGGGATGTCGAGATGGCCCTGGATGCGGGTGTCCACATTCCAGGCGGTCTCGCCGTGGCGGATGGCGAGGATGCGGGTGGCTTCCATCGGGGTGCAGGACTCAGTGCGGGATCGAGATGTTCACCCGCTGCGGCCCGGCCGGCGGATTCGGGAAGTGGGCCAGCGCCGCCCTGAACAGGGTGGCAAAAATAGGGGTGCTGTCGCTCCAGGGGCCGTCGTGGCTGGCGCGGGTCTCATAGACCACCAGACCCGATTTCAGGTCGCGCAGAATGAGGCTGACCTCGCGTCGGTACTGTGTGGTGGGCGGAAAGCGCATGCCCATGCCGAAGCCGACGCCCGAGCCCCAGGGCACGCCATGGCCGATCGAAATGCTGCCGTAATACGGACGGGGCGTGCGGTAGCCCCAGTTGTCGACCAGGTACTGCGTGCCCTGAAAGCCCACCAGCACGCTCAGCTGGGCAGCGGCATCGTCCCGCACCAGCCCGACGGCCGCCAGCGCCTGTTCGGCCTGCTGTTCGGCCAGTCCGGCTTCAGGGTTGTTGATCTGCGAGGGCAGGCGCTCGAAGCGGTACTTGGCGCCTTGCAGCTGCACACCGGCCGGTGCATTGGCCACGGCCAGCACCTGGCTGTCGACCACGCGCATGCCCGCGCAGCCACTGAGCAGGCTGGTCAGGGTGAGCACAAGGAGCAGAACAAGGCGGTTCATGGTGTCAATGCATGGAAATGACCTGGATGCCGGGCAGTGAGGCTTCGGCGAATTCTTCCTCATCGAAAGCCTTGTCGCCAGCCTCGTCGGCAATTCCTGTGACCTGCAGGTTTTTGAAGTCGTGCAGACGGGCGTCCATCAGGTGCGAAGGCACCACGTTCTGCAGTGCGGCAAACATGTTCTCGATGCGACCGGGGTGCTTCTTCTGCCATTCGCGCAGCATATTGCCCACCACCTGCCGCTGCAGGTTTTCCTGGCTGCCGCACAGGGTGCAGGGAATGATGGGGAACTGTCGGTGCGTTGCCCACCGCTGCAGGTCGGTCTCGGCCACATAGGCCAGCGGGCGGATCACCATGAACTCGCCGTTGTCGCTGACCAGCTTGGGCGGCATGCCCTTGAGCTTGCCGCCAAAGAACATGTTCAGGAAGAAAGTCTGCAGCATGTCGTCGCGGTGGTGTCCGAGCGCCAGCTTGTTGCAGCCCAGCTCGCGCGCCACGCGGTAGAGGATGCCTCGGCGCAGGCGCGAGCACAGGCTGCACATGGTCTTGCCTTCGGGGATCTTGTCCTTGACGATCGAATACGTGTCCTGTGTTTCGATGTGGAATTCGACGCCCAGGTCCTTGAGGTAATTGGGCAGCACCTCGGCCGGAAAGCCCGGCTGCTTCTGGTCGAGGTTGACGGCCACCAGGGTGAAGTCCACCGGCGCACGCGCCTGCATCTTCATCAGGATGTCGAGCATGCCGTAGCTGTCCTTGCCGCCGGACATGCAGACCATGATGCGGTCACCCGCCTCGATCATGTTGAAGTCACTGATGGCCTGCCCGACCTGGCGGCACAGGCGCTTTTCGAGCTTGTGGGTCTCGCGCTCGATCTTGGCGGTCTTGGCCGCATCAGGCGCTTGGGCCTCGATCCAGGAGTTGTCGACGCTTGCATTCATGGGCTTCACCACTGTCCTGTTTCCATGCGAATGGCGACTTCGCAATCTTCAAAAATTTCGAGCTTGGCAATCTTGACCCGCACGCCCAGCACGCCGGGCAGCTGCATCAGGCGGTGGGTGAGCTTGCCGATCAGGCTCTCGAGCAGGTTGACATGTTCGGCGGTGCACTCATCGATGATGATCTTGCGCACCTTGCGGTAGTCCAGCACCGAGGTGATGTCATCGTCGCTGGGCAGCAGCGGCTGCGTGCCCAGATTGAGCTCGGCATCGACCTGGATCGGTTGGGGCGCGGTCTTCTCGTGCTCGAGGATGCCCAGGTTGGCGTCGAAACGCAAACCGGTCAGGGAGAGGATTTGCAGGCCGCGGTTCAGCATGGGGCACGCTTGATACGGGTGATTTCCACGCCCACGCCTTCACAGTCCGGATAGACGTCGGGCTTGCAGCTCGACAGACGCACGGCAGCCACGCCAGGATGGGCGATCAGTTCGGCCATCAGGTCATCGCACAGGGTTTCCTGCAGCACGATGTGGCCGCGCGCCACGCGCCGGGCGATCACCTGGCGCACATAGTCGTAGTCCACCACCTCGGCCAGATCGTCGCGCGACGGGGTGCTGGCCTCGAGCGGCACAAACAGCTCGACATTGAAGACGATGCGCTGGGGCGCGAGCTTTTCAAAGTCGTGCGCGCCGATGCGCACATCCACCACGTGGTTGCGCAGAAAAAGGCGACGGCAATGCAAGGCCAGGGAAGACAGCGGATCGCTCATGGTGGGGCTCATGGGGCAGGGGCCTGGTCGATGGCAAACATCACATCACGCGCCAGAGGCACCAGGTGCTGGCCGTTGTCCACACAGAGGGTGCTGCCGGAGATGCAGGGGTTGCTGGCCAGAAACAGGCAGGTGGCCGCGACCTGGGCGGGGTCGATCGGCTCGCGCAGCAGGTTGACGCGGCTGGCGCGGTCGAAGTTCTCCTGCGTCTGCGGTCCGCTCAGGAACATCAGGCCCGGCGCCACGCCGCACACCCGCAGGGCCGGCGCCAGCGCCTGCGCCTGCAGGGCCACGGCGCGTTCGAGCGCGAGCTTGCTCACCGTGTACGAAAAATAATCGGGGTTGAGGTTGAACACCTTCTGGTCCAGCACGTGGACCACACTGCGCTGGCCGGGCGCGGCCTGCGGTGCAGGCTGGCGTGCCATCAGCGAGGCCAGCGACAGCGGCGCCAGCAGATTGACTTCGAGCTGCTCGCGGGCACCGCCGAGGTCCATGTCGGCGCCGCTGTCCGGCTCGAACAGGGAGGCGTTGTTGACCAGGCAGTCGAGCGGGCCGGTCTCGGCCCCGATGGTCTGCACCATCCGCTCGCGTTCGGCCGCCTGCGCCAGGTCGGCCTGCACCAGGTGCACCGTGGCGCCAGCGGCCTGCAGCTGCTGCTGCAGGGCCTGTGCCGCCGCCGCCGAATGCTGGTAGTGGCACCAGACCTGCCAGCCCGCTTGCGCAAAGGCCCGACAGATCAGGGCGCCCAGGCGCAGGGCGCCGCCGGTGACGAGGACGGTTTTCAAGGCGTGTGTTCCAGAGGTGATGGGCTGCTGCCGGACGGGGCAGGCGGGGCAAGGCTCCGATTATCCCTGAAGGGGCTTTGCCCTGCGGCCATTCCTTTGCCACCCAGGGTGCGGCGGACGCCATGCGCGACAATCGATGGGTGAGCAATACCCATCCGAACGCCCCGCCCGAACTGCAGGACCGCCTGCACCGCGCCATTGCGGCGGCCGGCGGCTGGCTGGCATTTGACCGTTTCATGGCCATGGCGCTTTACGAGCCGGGGCTGGGCTACTACACCAATGCCCTGCAGAAGTTTGGTGCCATGCCCGATTCGGGCAGCGATTTCGTCACCGCGCCCGGACTGACGCCATTGTTTGGCCAGACGCTGGCGGTGCAGGTGGCCCAGGCCCTGCAACAGACCGGCACCGAGGAGGTGTTCGAATTCGGCGCTGGCACCGGTGATCTGGCCCTGCAGCTGCTCGAGGCGCTGGGCAATCAGGTCAGGCGCTACACCATCATCGACCTTTCGGGCACGCTGCGCGCGCGCCAGGCGCAGACGCTGGCTGCACATGCCCACAAGCTGCGCTGGCTGGACGCCTGGCCCGAGGCCATTGAAGGCGTGGTGGTGGGCAACGAGGTGCTGGATGCCATGCCGGTCAAGCTCCTGGTCCGCAAGGCAGGCCTCTGGCACGAGCGCGGCGTCTGTGCGCAAGACGACGGTCTGGCCTGGGCAGACCGCCCCACGGTGCTCAGGCCACCGATCGAGATCGAGGGTGAGCAGGACTACCTGACCGAAATCCACCCGCAGGCCGAGGCCTTCATCGCCAGCCTGGCCGAGCGGCTGCTGGCCGGGCGCGGTGGCGCGGCCTTCCTGCTGGACTACGGCTTTCCGGAAGCCGAGTACTACCACCCGCAGCGCCACATGGGCACCCTGATGTGCCACCACCTGCACCAGGCCGACGACAACCCGCTGGACAAGGTGGGCCTCAAGGACATCACGGCCCATGTGAACTTCACGGGCATCGCCCTGGCCGCGCAGAATGCAGGCTTGCAGGTGCTGGGCTACACCTGTCAGGCGCATTTCCTTTTCAACCTCGGCATCACCCGGCGCATGGAGGCCGAAGCTTTGTCCGCTCGGGTGCAGGCGGCCCGTCTGGTCAACGAGCATGAAATGGGCGAGCTCTTCAAGGTCATCGCGCTGGCCTCCCATGACTGGCCTGCCCGGGGCTTTGCCCACGGCGACCGCACCCACCGGCTCTGAGCATGCTGCGCTGGCTGATCGTCACCCTGCTGGCGCTGGTCATCTTCAGCGGCCTGCAGCCCTGGCTGCAGAAGCTCGGCTTTGGCAAATTGCCGGGCGATCTGAATTTCCGCCTCTTCGGCCGCCCCTGGTCGCTGCCCATCACCAGCACCCTGCTGCTGAGCCTGATCGCTGCTGGTCTGGCCAAGTGGCTTTGATGCCTTGAACACCCAGGGTCTATCCCCATGTGCGCCAGGCCAAGGTCAACACCGAAGACGAGCAGCAGCTCGCCGCCCGTTTCAGCATCCGCAGCATCCCGACGCTGGCCTTGTTCGTGAACGGCCGCGAAGTGGCCCGTCAGGCTGGGGCGTTCAGGTCAGCGCAGGACATTGCGGGCTGGGTGCGGTCACGGCTGGCATGAGGGGTGAACCGACGACACAGCCGATAGCGTCTTGATCCAGTGCAATCAGGCTCCGAAGTACGCCACCGATCAGTCGCCCCGGGAGCAAAGTGAACAGGCCAGTGATGACCAGCGCGCCCACATAGAGCGAAATCATGTGTACCCGATGGGCATGCACACGGCGTGCGCGTGCATGCATCACCCCAATCACAAGGCTGGCGAGTGTGAAGGCCGACAGCCCATGAATCCATGAATAGCCGCCAGGACCTTGCATCGCGAACGAGATGCCTGCAACCGTGGTCATGCACAGCACCCATGTCCAGCCCATCCAGCGATGCGCGCCGTGGCCTTTGCGAGTGCACAGAATCACTGCACCCAGCAGTACGGCCAAGGCCGCCAGGCTGGCGTGCGTAACCACAAGGGGTGACCAGCTGTAGTGGGTGCTGGTCATGGCTGTGCCTGGCTGTCAGCCATGATGACTTTCGCAACAGCGAATGTTCTGGCAGCTTCGATCCGCCGCCCGATCTCAGGCCCCTGCAGCCCTTCACGCGCCGCCTGAGCGGCAATCTCGGCGGTGTTCACCCCCAGCGCAGCCTGCAGGGTCATCGCCAGGCGCCCCGCCTGCGGGTAGTCCTGGTCTT
>JACCED010074957.1_pt1 | contig 17014 bp, 19 predicted proteins | sample 7455021 | NCBI WGS metagenome assembly JACCED01 (sample SAMN15323456, study PRJNA562643) | freshwater metagenome | isolation source: river surface water | place: USA:Blue River Watershed | collected 2017-08-19 | reverse complement strand
CTTCCTTCATTTTGACGGGCAAGCGCCAAACGAATTCGCGCGTCAATTTCGGCTGGCCCGGCGGTGTCGAGAATTATGTCGGCGACACCCCACTCAGACGAGATTCCGGCTAATCCACCCTCGGTAACCACAGCGAGAAGCGGTGTGCTCAATCCGGTCGTGTTTAGAATTCGCGCTATAGATTTTGCGGCAGCGAGATTGTGTCGCGCATCCAAGAAAATTAGGTCTGCGCTCGGAGCGTTAACCAGGCTTGCTGGTTCGGCAGGAATTGAGCGGAATTTATGACCGAGCAGATGCAGGGCGGGCAGAACTTCTGTGTCGGCCGAGGCCGTCAAGATCAGAAGTTGGGCCATTTCTCTCCAAACTGGTGTCTCAAGCATAGCCAAGTGATTAGCGGGCTTAAGGCATGATTGAAGCGTGAAGCAGAACTGGCTAGAAATCATTTTGATTTGGCTCGCGGTTGCCATCTTGACGGTGGTGCTGGTGACCCAAGTTTCTCGAGCCGAGATTCTTGCACCCTTCGCCGCCATTCTTGCCGGCTCGCTGGCCTTCGTTTCGATGATTCAACTCTTCAGGGCAGAGCCAAGGGGGTTCGTGCGCCGACTGGTCTACGTGGGCGGCGGCAGCTACCTAATTCTCACCCTGGCCACCGCCTTCGTCTGGTTGCGAGGTTAGAATTAAGCCATGCTTCTAGCGCTCGAAATCTTCTTTACCGGCCTGCTCGTTCTGGCATCCTTGGCAATTGCTGGCGTCTCAGCTCTTGTGCTCTACAAACTCTTCAAGGGTCAGAAGTAGTTGTTCGTTCTTCCAGAAGACCTTCCTCTGGAACTCACACCCTTCGCCTTTCTAGTTGGCAAGTGGCAGGGAACCGGGGTCATCAGCTTTAAGGCCGAAGGTTCAGACACTCCGGTCGAACACGAGTTCAGCCAGCGAATCGAATTTGCTCACGACGGCCACAACGTTCTCACTTACATCTCGAGCGCTCAGCTAATCGGCGACGAGCAAATCAAACTTCCGAGCGAACTCGGTTATTGGCGACTGGCTCGGCCGGCCGAAGATGCAGATCACGGCCCAGGCCTGCTTGTTGGTGAAGGCGAACCCTCGCTCAAGAATCACGAAGATCTCGAGAAGCTTCGCAAAGAGCACGGCGGTTTCGATATTCAAGTTGCCACACTTCAACCGGGTGGTTTCGCCGAGCTCTACGACGGCGTAATCAAAGGTGCACGCATAGACCTAGCTTCTTACGCCGGGGCTGCATTCGAAGGCGCAAAGATTTATCGCCACTCAACGCGCATGTATGGGCTGGTCGAAAACGCACTGCTCTGGGTGTGGGAGATCGCGATGCCCGGCAGCGACCTTCGACCACACGCATCGGCTCGCCTCGAGCGCGTTGAATAACAGATTGGTTGCAGTTGAAATCACACTTTGAAAACCCGCTTGTCGAACAGCGCGAACTGCTCGAGTCGAAGCGTGTTTGCCTCGTCGACGACAAATCGGTGATTCGTGTTTCTGGTCAAGATCGACTCACCTGGTTGCACGCCATGCTCTCGCAAAACTTGGCAAACCTTAAGCCCGGGCAGAGCGCCGATGCACTTTTGCTCGACGCAAATGGTCGCATCGAAGAAAACATTCAGATAATCGACGATGGCGAAAACTCGTGGCTGATTGTTTTTGCCGAGCACGCAGAAAAACTCTTGACCTGGTTTGACCAGATGATATTTCGCAGCAAAGTTGTGGTCTCGCGAGTCGACGACCTCGCGATCGTGGCCAGCTTCGGGCAACCGCTCGCAGGCTCTGCAATTTCAAACGAGCAGCAGTTGGTTTGGCAAGACCCATGGATGGCCGACCCCGTTGGAAGCGTTCGATATGCGGCAACCGATGGGCGCAATAAGCGCGGCGCCTGGAACTTCTTCTTGTCTCTGGTTTCTAAGGCCTCGCTAGACGACGTGCTCGCCGACAAGCCACAGGCCGGCGCGCTGGCACTGGAGGCGCTGAGGGTTGCGGCGCACCGCCCAGCCCAGCCAAACGAAATTGACGAAAAGACCCTGCCGCACGAGCTCGACTGGCTCAGCAGCGCGGTTCACCTCTCGAAGGGCTGTTACCGCGGGCAGGAAGCCGTTGCCAAAGTGCACAATCTCGGGCACCCGCCGCGCAGGCTAACGTTGCTGAACCTCGACGGCTCTGGGCACTCTCTGGCAATGGCCGGCGACAAGGTGTTCGTGAGCGGCGGCGATTCTGAGGTTGGACGCATTACTTCGATCGGGCAGCACTTTGAGTTGGGTCCGATTGCGTTAGCGCTCATCTCAAGAAACGTTAATGAGTCAGACGCTCTATTTGTGAAAACCGAGGGCGGCGAAATCTCTGCAAATCAAGAGACCATCGTGCCTCCGACTGCCGGCGCCGCTGCCAACATGAAAGAGAAGCGCGCCAATCTGATGGGCAAGTAGTTGCGCAAGCCAAAGTTGCACTGGAGTTTCAAAGACTCAATCCAGCGGGTTATCGAATCAATCGCACCAATTCTGCAAATCACTCTCGCGGCGCTGATCGGTTATTCGATTTCTCACTACGGCCTCGGCCACGCGATACCTCTTCTCGCTGTCACGGTTAGCATCACCTCTCTCGGATTCACTCGTGACGCTCGGCCGCGACGAGTGCTCGAAACAGCCGCCGGAATGATTTTTGGAATTGCGCTAAGCGAAACTTTGCTCAACTTTTTTGGGCAGGGGCTTTGGCAGATGGCAGCTGTCTTGCTCATCTGCTTCACTCTTGCGCGATTTGTGAATCCGAGTGCTGCGTTCGCACTCACGGTTGGAATTCAATCGATGCTCGTGTTTCTTCTGCCACCACCCGAGGGTGGTGTCTACGTGCGAAGCGTTGATGGAATCATCGGTGGTCTAGTTGCCCTAGCGGTTACCGCACTTATTCCCAGAAATCCGCGAGCGATGGCAATTAAAGACGGCGACCGCCTTTTCGATTTGTTCCTAACATCTCTGTCATCACTCAGAACCGCACTTCTAAATGTCGATGTGAAAGTTGCAGACGAGACACTCACTCGAATTCGCCGCAGCCAGCCGCTTGTCGAAAACTGGCGCTTGTCGCTCGACAGTGCTATTTCGATTTCACGAATCTCGCCTTTTATGCGCAAGCACCGCGAAGACCTTTCAGACCAGGTGCGACTCTTCAGGGGCATGGATCTCGCCATGCGCAACCTGCGAGTCGTGGTGCGCAGGGTCGACTTTTTGCTTCGCGACGGGCAAAAACGCCCATACCTAGCCGATTTGCTCGAGCAGATAAGCCAAGGCGTGAGCCTGCTTGCCGAGGGGCTAGAGCAACCCGAGCAGCGCATTCAGGCTCAGGAGCGATTCACAGAGGTTATTCGCCAGCTCGACCCGAAGCGATTCGGCATTGCTGACCAGCTAACCGAGGCAAGCGTTCTTTTGCTGCTTCGCCCGATGCTGGTTGACCTGCTTTGCGCCAGCGGCATGAGTGAAGACGATGCCAGGGCCGAACTGCCCAAAATCTAGTTGGTCGGATTCGGGGCAACGGCTGCCCAGTCAACGCTGAGCTCACCGAGCCTCCAGCGCTTCGAGTCACCGACCAGCGGCCAACCGGCAGATCGCAGTTCTTTGCATACGGCTACCCAGCGCTGTGACGCACCGAAAACCGCCAGAGGCGAATGCTTGAGCCAAGCGGCGTCGAGGGCAGCCAGGAATTCGTGAATCTTTTCGCCTTCAATGTTTCTGTGAATCAGAACCTTGGGCAAACGCTCGGCAACTTTGCTTGGCAGGTCGAGACCGCGAAGCCGAAGCGAGATTGATAGCGAAACAGGTTTTTCTCTGTCTAGAGTGACCCAGCAGCTGAGGCGACCGATCTCGTCGCAGGTTCCTTCGATAAGCAAGCCGTCTTCGGTCAAGCGACTCTGCATTAGCTTCCAGGCGGCCAGAACTTCTGATTCGTCGTATTGACGAAGCACGTTGAACGCGCGAATAACCGATGCGTGAGTGGCACCCAAGCCAGCGGGCAGCGGAGTTTCAAAACCACCGTGAACGAAATGCAGTTTTTCTGTCGCAAAAGGTAAGGCACGCTCCACGCGCTCGCGCTCAATTTCGACACCGACAACATGCAGTGAGTTGTTCACTCGACTTAGCCGACTAAGCAATTCGATTGCGGTGATTGCACTCGCACCGAATCCGAGATCAACAACCACGGCGTCAGTTTTTCGAAGTGCAGGCAGCGTTGCAATAAATCGATCAACCCGTCGAAGACGATTCGGATTCGTCGTTCCACGAGTTGCAACTCCGGTTGGTTTCGTGCCTGCCACTGCTCTAACCTAATGCCCGTGACCGCAGAGGTCGCCGACTAAAATGAAAGCATGACCGCCAAATACACCTTGATTTTGCTTCGACACGGCAACAGTGTCTGGAACCAACAGAACCTCTTCACCGGATGGGTCGATGTCGACCTGAGCGACCAGGGCAGGGCCGAAGCCAAGCGTGCGGGCGAGTTGCTTGCAGAGTCGGGCATCAAGCCAGATTTGCTTTACACATCGCGTTTGAAGCGAGCCATCAACACGGCACACATCGCGCTCGATGCGGCGAACCGCTCATGGATAGACGTCAAGCGCGACTGGCGTCTCAACGAGCGTCACTACGGCGCTCTGCAGGGCAAAGACAAGGCGCAGACCCTTGCAGAGTATGGCCCGGAGCAGTTTCAAACCTGGCGCCGAAGCTTCGATGTGCCACCGCCGCCAATCGACGACAACGACAAATACTCGCAGGCGCACGACGAGCGCTACGCAGATGTGAAAGAGATTCCGAAGACCGAATGCCTCAAGGATGTGCTTGAGCGCATGCTGCCGTTTTGGCTTAGCGACATTCAGCCAGATCTAAAAGCCGGCAAGACCGTGTTGGTTACAGCGCACGGAAACTCGCTTCGCGCTTTGGTCAAGCACCTAGATGGAATATCTGACGAAGACATTGCAGAGCTAAACATTCCAACTGGCATTCCATTGGTCTACGAGCTAGATGAAAACTTCAAGCCGCTGGTTAGGGGTGGAAGGTATCTCGACCCAGAGGCCGCTGCAGCCGGTGCGGCTGCTGTTGCTGCGCAGGGCGCCAAGAACTAGTCGGTCTCGTTCCACTCACCGGTTGTGAGGTACGAAACCTTGGAGCTGATGTCAACAACGTGATCGGCGAAACGCTCGTGGTAACGCGAAGCAAGTGTTACGTCAACTGTGAACATGGCGTTTTCTTTCCAGTCGTCTGCTAGAACCACGTCGAAAATGTGACGGTGCAGTTCGTCGACTCGTGCGTCTTCTGCCTGAATCTCTCGGGCGAAATCGACGTCGGTGTTTTTCAAGAGTTCGACACACTTCTTCGCAAGTTTGACGTCGAGCTCGCCCATCTCCTCAAATGTTGACATGAGCGATGCAGGAACAGCCGAGCCCGGAAAACGATAGCGGGCAATGGCAGCAATGTGTCCGGCGAGCGCACCCATGCGCTCTAGAGAGGCTGAAATACGCAGGGCCGAAACAAGGATTCGCAGATCACGGGCGACTGGCGATTGTTTGGCGAGAATGCGAATAACGAGTTCGTCGAGTGCCAATGCCTTATTGCCAGTTTGTTCTGAAATCGCAATGGCCTCGTCGGCCAAGGTCACGCTGGATTCTGTGAATGCCTTCGTGGCCTTCTGAACAATCTTTACGGTGTCTTCGGCCATCTCGACTAAACGCGCCTGAACCTCGTGCAGTTGCGTCTGAAAAACTTCGCGCATGATTTCGCCCTTCACTTCTTCGCCCAACCTTCGCACTCCTAAGTAAACAGATGTGAAACGACTTCGGAACTTTGCCCGAACTGGAGCATTTTGCATGCTCGTTCAAGAGTTTACCGAGTTAATTCGCCCTAATCTAGAAGGGTGAACAACGGAAACACCAAACAAACGGCCAAGGTTGCAGCCGAAGTGCTTGAAGCGCTGGGAACGCCGGCTGTCGTTGTTGATGAGACCAACGTGCTGGTGCAAGCGACTTCGGCCGCCGAGGAATTCGGTTTGCAGAGTGAGCGAACCCTTGTCGAGCTAGAGCTCCTAACTTTGGTGGATCTTGCGCGCACCTCTAAAACGAGTCAACGCGCAGAAGTAGCAATCAATGTTGGTGGACGAGCCTCAAAAGTTTGGGTCTTGGCAACGGCCGCACCGATAGGTTCTGGGTCTGTGATCCTCACCTTGGAAGATCGCACAGAGGCTAGAAGGCTCGATGAAACTCGCCGCGACTTTGTTGCCAATATATCTCACGAACTCAAGACTCCAATCGGGGCAATCGGTTTGCTTGCCGAGACACTTCAGGGCGCAACAGACGACCCCGAAGCAGTTCTGAAATTTGCTTCGAGTCTGCAGCGCGAAGCATCGCGTCTGGGTCACATCGTGCAAGAGATCATTGAGTTATCTCGGCTTCAAGCGGCAACCGAAGTGAAGAACTCTGCCCAGCACCGACTCGCTGATCTAATCGAAGATGCGCTTGAACGTGTAAGAACCCTGGCCGAGGTGAAGAAGATGCGTCTCGTTTCTGATTTAGATGACTCAATCTTTATCGAGATTAATTACGAGCAGGTTGCAACAGCGGTGACCAATCTCTTTGAGAATGCAATTCATTACAGTGACCCCGGCGGTCAAGTAGGAATCTCGCTCAAGCGAGTAGATAATTTTGCCGAGATAGTTGTGACAGACAGTGGAGTGGGAATCGCGCTTGAAGACCAGGCTCGAATCTTTGAACGCTTCTACCGAGTAGATCCGTCGCGCTCCCGCGAGACTGGTGGCACCGGTCTCGGGTTGGCCATCGTCAAGCACATCGCGCTCAATCACGGCGGAGAGATTTCGGTCTTTTCAAAGCCAGGGCTCGGCAGCACATTTACCCTGACACTTCCGTTAACAGCAAGCAGTGAGGACACCGAATGACAAAGATTCTGGTTGTAGAAGATGAGGTTGGTTTCAGAGAACCGCTGGTGTATCAGTTACAGAAAGAGGGCTACGAAGTTTGCGAAGCCTCAGACGGCGAAGAGGCGCTAAGTCAGTTCAAGGCCGAAAAACCAGACCTGATTCTGCTTGACCTAATGTTGCCGAAAATCAACGGCAACGACGTCTGCCAGCAGATCAGAAAAACATCTAACGTTCGCATAATCATGCACAGCGCGAAAGAGAGTCCGTTCGATAAAGTTCGAGGTCTAGAGATCGGTGCAGACGATTACGTGACTAAGGGCACAGAAACAGCCGAGTTGTTCGCTCGAATCAGGGCTGTTCTTCGCAGGGGGGTCGACCCTCAGGTCGAGATTGGCAACGTGCTCGAGGCCGGTGGCGTGCATATGGATATTGAGCGTCACGAAGTTGAGGTCAACGGCATCCGTGTTCAGATGCCGCTTAAGGAGTTCGAGTTGCTTGAGCTCTTGCTCGAGAACGTTAATCGCGTTTTGACCCGCGGCCAGATTATCGACCGCGTGTGGGGCACCGACTACTTCGGTGATACCAAAACGCTCGATGTGCACATCAAGCGCATTCGATCGAAGATTGAAGAAGACCCGTCTCGCCCGAAGCACCTCGTAACCGTGCGCGGCCTCGGGTATAAATTCGAAGCCTAGAAGGCTTCGAATAGTGTGTGCGTCGAAGCTTGAAAAGCTTCGAATAGTGTGCGCGTCGAGGCCTAGTTAGGCGCTTCGGTTGGCGCGATCACGCCGATGCTGTTCACCAGCGGTGCATATTCAGGAAAGGTTGCGTCGAGCAGTGGAATGGTGTCTTTCACAACCACACCGCCGCTTCTAAATGTGACATCGGCCAGCGAACCGGCAATCTGGTTTAGCCCGGTGATTGGCAGCGCGTTTTTGCCGTTGAAACCGATGTCGAGCTTTTCGCCAGGTTGAATGTTCTGAGAGAAGGTTTGACCCGCAATCTCGTATTCGAAGGTTGTGCTGGTTGTGCCCTGGTTAATGAATGAGCCGAAGAGTGCGGTTTGGCCGGTTGGGGTCACCAAAATGAAGATGTGGCGGGCTGCGATGTCACCGAAGTCTGTGCTCGTGCCATCGCCTGGGGTGTAAACCTCCATGGTTGCGATCGGGCTCATGAAGTTGCAACCACTGGTTCCAACCATGATGCCAGCTGCGATTGCGACGGCTGCAAACTTACGATTTAGCAATTTTTTCTCTCCCGAGGTGATGTCAACCATCCCAGTTTACCCTTGGAATAAGGGCTAATCCGTGGTAAAATCGTGGTTTCTGAAGGGAAAAACCTCCACATGAACATTGAAGTCGGCGAAACTCTCGTTTACCCGCACCACGGTGCCGCAAAAATCGTAAAAATCGAGAACCGCGAATTTGCAGGAGAAAAGCAGAAGCACCTTCAGCTCAAAGTTTCCCAGGGCGATCTGCTCATCTGGGTGCCATTTTCGAAGATTGAGGCCGTAGGCATCCGTGCGGTCATTGACAACAAGGGCGTCAAGAAGGTCGTTGAGATTCTTCAGGCCGAGTTCGTCGAAGAGCCAACCAACTGGTCACGCCGCTACAAGGCAAACCTAGAGAAGCTTCAGTCGGGCGACGTCAACAAGAACGCCGAGGTTGTTCGCGACCTGTGGCGCCGCGACCAAGACCGCGGACTCTCTGCCGGTGAGAAGCGCATGTTGGCCAAGGCCCGTCAGATCTTGATTTCAGAGCTCGCTCTGGCCAAGAAGTTCGACGAAGAAAAGGCCAGCGCCTTTCTAGACACCCAGCTGGCAGGCAAGAAGTAGCCAAATGACCAGACGCGATCTAGCGGTGATCGTTGTCGCTGCTGGTCGCGGGGAGCGATTGAAGGCGTCAGCGCCCAAGGCCTTCGTTGAAGTCAACGGGCACACAATTCTCGAGCACTCTCTCGCACCGATTTCTGCACTCTCCGACCTTGCCCATGTTGTTATCGCGGCTCCGTCAACTCACCTCGCAGAAGCCACCGAAATTGCTAACGCCGTTTTAACCACGGATGCGACTCTCGACGTTGTTGTCGGTGGCGAAACCAGACAGCAGTCGATTGCAAACGCGCTCGCGGTAGTTGGCGACGACGTTGAAATTGTTTTGGTGCACGATGCTGCTCGAGCCTTCGCATCGAGTGCTCTGTTTGAGCGCGTTGCAGATGCCGTTCGCTCGACTTCGGCGTCGGTTATTCCGGCTCTCGAAATCGCAGACACCATCAAGCGTGTTTCGGGTGACCAGGTGCAAGAAACTGTTGATCGCAGTTCGCTGCGCAGCGCGCAGACTCCGCAAGGTTTCATAGCCGCAGATCTCAAGCGCGCCTATGCAAACGCGAGCGACGATTTCACCGACGATGCAGCTCTAATGCAGTCGCAGGGCAAGAAGGTTTCTTTCGTGGCCGGTGAAGTCGAAGCCGCCAAAATCACGACACCAGAAGATTTGGTTGGCGTCTTGTCTCGACTCAACGGCCCCGGACGCACCGGCATCGGCGTCGACGTGCACAGATTCTCTGCAGATGCAACGAAGAAGCTCTATCTGGGCACAATCGAGTGGCCCGGCCTACCTGGGCTCGACGGCCACAGCGACGGCGACGCGGTCTCGCACGCGCTGGTTGACGCCCTGCTTTCGGCAGCCGGGCTTGGCGACATCGGCAGCAACTTCGGAGTTGACCGACCAGAGTTCTCTGGCGCTAACGGCAGGGTTTTTCTCGAGGAGACCGTTCGCATGCTGGCCGCCGCGGGTTACTCGGTGGTCAACGCATCTGTTCAGTTGGTTGGCAACCGACCAAAGGTTTCGGGCAAGCGCGCCGAAGTTGAGGCCGCGCTTTCGACCATCGTTGGTGCACCGGTAACCCTTGGCGCGACAACGACCGACGGGCTCGGTTTCTTGGGTAATGACGAAGGTGTCGCGGCGGTAGCATCCGTGTTGATTATTCGCAGCGAAGATAGGCTGACCTCGTGAGCGCGAATTCAGCACTGAGTCTCTACGACTCGAAGCGCCAAGAGAAGTTGCCGTTCAAGCCGATCGTTGATGGCGAAGTCACTTTTTATGTATGCGGGCCAACCGTGCAGAGCGCACCGCACGCCGGCCACCTTCGCAGCGCGTTGGTTTATGACCTGATGACCAACTGGTTCACAGCCCTCGGCTACAAGACCACGCTCGTGCGTAATGTCACTGACATTGACGACAAAATTCTTGAGAACGCCAAGCAGCAGTCGATTGATTGGCAAGATCTCGCCAAGCAGATGCAGCAAGAATTCTCGGCAGCCTATTCGAAAATTGGTTTGGCTCGAGTGGCTAGCGAACCGCACGCAACCGCGCACATCGATGACATGCAAGCCATAATCACCCGCCTGATCGAGCGCGGTCACGCCTATCAGGCAACCGATGGTTCGGCCAATGTTTACTTCGACACCGCCAGCTGGCCCGCCTATGGCGAACTGACCAACCAAAAGCTCGAAGACATGGATGGCGGCGAAGAAACCGCCGCTGGCAAGCGCGCACCGCACGATTTCGCTCTCTGGAAGGCAGCAAAGGCTGGCGAACCAGAAACGGCAGCCTGGCCGTCACCCTGGGGAGTGGGCCGACCGGGCTGGCACATCGAGTGCACCGCAATGGCAACCGATGCTCTCGGAGATAACTTCGACATTCACGGTGGTGGGCTAGACCTGAGGTTTCCGCACCACGAAAACGAATTGGCTCAATCTCGCGCAGCCGGTTTTGCCTATGCCAATCACTGGGTGCACAACGGCTTGGTGAACTCGAACGGCACCAAGATGTCGAAGTCGCTTGGCAATTTTGTGTCGGCGGCAGACCTTTTTGACCAGGACTCTCGTGCTCTTGCTATTCGCTACTACTTGCTAACCGCGCATTACCGCGCAAACCTCGAATATCACGACGGAGTTCTTGAAGAGGCGAAGGCCAACATTCGTGGCATCGAGAGTTTTGTTAAGCGAGCAATGAATCTGATAGCACCTTCGCTCGACGAGGTCTCTGGATATTTGCAAAACGAATTCGATTTTGATTTGCTGCCTGCCGAATTTGTGGCCGCGATGAACGACGACTTCAACGTGCCCGCTGCGCTAGCGGTTCTTCACGAAGCGCTGCGCGCCGGAAACTCGGCGGTCGACGAATCAAACATTGACCTCACCACTGAGCGGCTCAATGCGGCAATCATGATGTGCAAGGTGCTCAACGTTTATCCGTTTGATGTGAATTCTTCTGGTGAGGCAATTTGGCCAACCGCCGAAGTGTCGAAAGATTTGCGCGAAAAAATCGAAAAGCTGGTTGCAGATCGACTCTCGGCCAAGGCCGCCAAAGATTTCGCTCGGGCCGATGCCATTCGCGAAGAACTGACAAACTTAGGGGTCACACTCGAAGACTCCGCAGACAAAACCAATTGGAGCGTTAACTAATGGCTAAACCATCACGTCCGGGAGCCGCAAAGGGCAAAAAGGCGGCAACCGTCGGCAGCGGCGGCTATGGCAAGAAGAAGCTTGCGGGCAAGGGGCCAACTCCAAAGGCCGAAGACCGCAAGAATCACAAGGCTTTCAAGATGAAGCAGGCGGCCGAGCGCAAGGCCAAGGCTCTTGGCATCAAGACCGTAGGCAAGGGTGCGGGCAACTCAAAGGTTGCACGAGAGTTTGCCGATTCAATCAAGTCACCAGGCGCGAAGGCGGCAGCCGGCGGCAAGGCCACAGCCCGCACCACCGGCCGTGGCACTCGCGTGGCGGCTGGCAAGTCGGTTCGCGATGGTTCACGACGTGGCGAGTTTCTTGCCCCAACCGCTCGCACTGCGGGTTCTGCGGGTGCGGCTCGTCGCTCGGGTGATCGTGTAAGCAAGGCAACCGACGCCGCCGAAGTTCTTTCTGGTCGCAACTCGGTGCTCGAAGCTCTTCGTGCAAAAGTTCCGGCAACAGCCCTGTTCATCGCAACGCGCATCGAGATGGATGATCGCGTGAAAGAAGCATTGAAGATTGCCGCGGCTCGCGGCATCGCAATCAACGAGGTAACCAGACCAGAGATTGACCGCATGACCGGTTATGACTCGGTGCACCAGGGCATCGCTCTGCAGGTTCCTCCATACAAATATCAGCACCCGATGGAAATGCTCGACACGATTTTGTCGCGCGGGCAGAATCCTCTAATTGTTGCGCTCGATGGAATCACCGACCCGAGAAACCTCGGTGCGATTATTCGTTCGGTTGCCGCTTTCGGTGGTCAGGGTGTAATTGTTCCGCAGCGTCGCTCAACCGGTGTCACTGCTTCAGCTTGGAAGACCTCTGCCGGTGCCGCAGCTCGAGTTCCGGTTGCTCTCGCGGCAAACCTGAACGCAACACTAAAAGAGCTCAAGAAGCGCGGCTGTTTCATCGTTGGTCTAGACGGCGATGGCGACATGCAGATGCACGATTTCAAACTCGGCACCGAACCGCTGGTTCTAGTAATCGGTAGCGAAGGCAAGGGGCTTTCTCGTTTGGTTCAAGAAAACTGTGACGCGATTGCTTCGATTTCGATTCACGGCAACGCCGAGTCGCTCAACGCGGGCATCGCCGCTTCGGTTGCGCTCTACGAAGTCAGCAAGCGCCGCCTAGACAAGTAGGCCGAGGCTGGTTGAGGCCTGCATAAAGATGCGTTGCTAGACGAGATCTCGCCAGTCGGTCTCTTCGTCGTCAACCGCAATAATCATGCCGGTCGGCACCGCGTCGGGCAGGGTGATGCTGCCAGTGGTCGGGGCCAGATAGGACTCCTCGTCGCGTCTAAAAGCCAGCACGTTGGTCACATAGCTTTGCACAGCTTCAAGCAGCGGGATGCCGCGCTGTTCGTTCTCGGCCTTGTACCAGCGGTGCTCTAGCACCTGGTGAAAAATCTCGGCGGGCTCAAGTTTGCCACGCATCTCAAGCGGAATCGCGTTGACCACCGGCTCGTAAACCTTGCTCGTCCACTCGTGGGCGAGAACCTCTTCGTCGGCCCCGGGTCGCTGGTGCTTCAGTTTGTATTCGTCGATCGAGTTCAAAAGGCGCCTGGCTTGGTTTTCTTCGACGTCGAGACCGGTGAGCTGAAGCAATCGTCTTGCGTGGTGACCAGCGTCAACAACCTTTGGCTGAATTCGAACCTTGTTGCCGTCTTCTTCGCTCACGATGGTTAGCTCACCGATATCAAACCCAAGTTCGTTCAACTGCTGCACTCTGCGCGAAATCTTCCAGCGCTCTTTTGACTCAAAAATTTCTGCACCGGTGAGCGACTTCCAAAGCTCACGGTATTGATTCACGATTCGATTTGATATTTCAACCGGATCAATTCCGACCTGTGCGTTTCCGCTTGCAATCAAATCCATGAGTTCGCCAGCGATGTTGATGCGAGCTATTTCGAGATCGTTTTCGCGTTGCCCAGTAGACAAGCCGTTTTCATAAAGTTGACCGGTTTCGGCATCGACAAGGTAGGCGGCAAACGCGCCGGCATCGCGGCGAAACAAAGTGTTAGAAAGTGAAACGTCGCCCCAGAAGAACCCGGTAACGTGCAGTCGCACCAGCAGCAGCGCAAGTGCGTCAACTAGTCGCTTTGCAGTTTCGAGACGCAAACCCTGAGACCACATTGCGCGGTAGGGAAGCGAGAACTTGAGGTGGCGTGTGATTAGCGCCGCCATGAGCGGTTCGCCGTTTGCATCCGTGCGATTGCTCACAACCGCAAATGGCTCAACGCTCGGCACAGAAAGCTTGTTGAGGTTTTTGAGCATGTCATATTCGCGACGGGCCAACTCGGGCAGGGTCTCTTTGATCGCGATTACATAGTTGCCGAGGTGGGCGAAGCGCACGATGTGGCGACTAAGCCCCTTTGGCAAGGCGGCGATTGTCTCGGCGGGCCACTCTTCTAATGGCAAATGCCACGGTAGGTCCAGCAGTGCTGGCTCTACCGTGGCAGCCGTTATATCTAGAGATGAACTCAATTAGTTGAGGCGGTCGCCTGAAACTGCATCGAAGATGTGAACGATCGCGTCGCCAGCAGCCTTCAAGAACACAGTCTCGCCAGCCATTGGGTGTGAGCGACCATCGACGCGAGAGACAACGTCAATCGCCTTGCCGTTGATCTGAGTAGAACCGTATAGGTAGCCGTCGGCACCTAGTTCTTCGATAACGTCAATCTGAACCTCGATGCCCTCTTTCTTGGTGAGGTCAAGGTTCTCTGGGCGAAGACCTACCCACACGGTGTCACCCGATGCCTTCGAGAGAATCGATGCCGAAACCGGAAGCACGGTGTTACCAAACTGAACTCCACCGGCAACCTTGTTTAGCTCGAGCAAGTTCATCGATGGTGAACCGATGAAGCCGGCAACGAATAGGTTGTTTGGCTTTTCGTAAAGGTTTCTCGGTGTGTCAACCTGCTGAAGAATTCCATCCTTCATAACTGCAACGCGGTCACCCATGGTCATTGCCTCGACCTGGTCGTGGGTTACGTAAACAGTGGTTACACCGAGGCGACGCTGAAGCGACGCGATCTGAGTGCGAGTCTGAACGCGAAGCTTCGCATCCAAGTTTGAAAGAGGCTCATCCATGAGGAACACCTGTGGCTTACGCACAATTGCTCGACCCATCGCAACGCGCTGACGCTGACCACCAGAAAGGGCCTTCGGCTTGCGAGCTAGGTATGGCTCTAGGTCAAGAAGCTTTGCTGCTTCGAGAACGCGCTCTGCACGCTCTTCTTTGCTAACGCCAGCAATCTTCAACGCGAAGCCCATGTTCTCGGCAACGGTCATGTGTGGGTAAAGCGCGTAGTTCTGAAAGACCATCGCGATGTCGCGGTCTTTTGGTGGAACGTCGGTGACGTCACGGTCGCCAATAAAGATTTGACCTTCGTTGACTTCTTCTAGACCTGCGAGCATTCGCAGCGAAGTTGACTTACCGCAACCAGAAGGACCAACCAAAACCAAGAATTCGCCGTCGGCGACCTCTAGGTTGAGCTTGTCTACTGCTGCGCGAGTGCCACCCGGGTAAACGCGGGTTGCAACCTTGAATGTTACTGATGCCATTGTTTTCTCCTCACCGGCAGGTACGAGCCGGACGATCCGTAGTGATAGAGCCAGAAGGCGGATGCCCTCTGCTACCTCCAATTATGCCAAGGCTTTTGCCCCTGCAAGCCCTCGTTTAGACTTGAAGTCTGTCCGAAACCTAATCGTGACGAAAGGTAATTCATGAGTTCAAACAACCGCCCTACCCGCTCGCAGCAGCGAGAAGAGGCCCGCGCCAAGGCCAAGGCCATGCGCGAGCAGCACAAAAAGGCCGAGCGTCGCAAAGGTTTGCTGGTCAAGGCAAGCATCGCGCTCGCGGTTGTTGGTGCGGCTGCCGTGATTGCCTCGGTGGTTATCGGTGGCATGGCGGGCAATGTGAACTCAAGCCAGAGCGAAACTCCGCTCAATCAGACCTCAAACAACGGCTTCTTGGTTGGAGCCAACGGTGAGTTGTTCACCGCATCGTCAACCCCATCGCCGACACCTTCGCCGGGTGCAACTGCGGTGCCAGCCTCGCCGGTGAAAATCATCACCTACGTTGACTACGCCTGCCCATTCTGCGCTTACTTCGAAAACGCCAACATCGATCAAATTAAGGGTTGGCTTGACACCGGTGTGGCCACACTCGAGATTCGCCCGCTTTCATTCTTGGATGGCCGCGGCTCACCGAATGAGTATTCGAGCCGTGCCGCAAACGCCACTGCTTGCGTTGCTTCGTTCTCGCCAAACAGCTATTTCGCATATAACAAGGCACTATTTCAGAACCAGCCAGTCGAAGGAACAGCCGGACCAAACAACTCTCAGCTATTCGCGACCGCTAAGGCTGTTGGCGTAACCAACGAGGCGAAGGTCGAGTCTTGCATCAAAGAAAAGTCATTCGGTAAGTGGATTCTAAAAACCACCGATGCCACCTTCGAAGCTGGTGTTCCCGAATACAGCCCGACCTTCTGGGCTGAGAAGAACGGCACACCTGCCGTGTTTGTAAACGGGCAGCACTACAAGGGCGGCGTTGACAACGCGGCTCAGTTCGCACAATTTGTTCTCGGAATTGCGGCGGGCAACTAGAATTACAAAGTTCACCTTTGGTGATCGGTAGACACAGATTGCGAGCTCGCCCTCGTAAGAAGAGTGGTCAAATCTCTTCTGCAAATCAGGTGTCTAGGCCGACCTGGCGCAATTGGTAGCGCATCGCACTTGTAATGCGAGGGTTAGGGGTTCGAGTCCCCTGGTCGGCTCCAAAATAAAATCTCGTATTTCGTGGTCAAGTTCTTCGTTCAAGTCTCAGCCAGCCTGTTCGGCAAATTCCGATAGCTTCGAAATTTGCTTCGACCATGCTCATGCTTCGCTGGTCGGCTCCAGAAAACAGCTGGCTATGCGCCTAGTGCGCTGAGTGCTTCAAACACCAAGAACGCCGGCCAGACGAGTGACTTGAGCACTCCGAGAACGCCATCCCAGAAGCCAGTGGCTGTCGAGATGAAGTAGATCGCTGAACCGATAATGCCAAGACCATAGAACACTGATGGGTTTCCGTTTCCGCTCAAGTTGACGTTTACGTTCTTGAATCTCTTCTTCAAGTTCTTCTTTACTTTCTTTTTCACGTTCTTCGCAATCTTCTCTGCTTTGTAATCACTCATGGTCTGATTTTAGCCTTCGGTGAAAGTTATGCTCACTGAATTGATGCAGTAGCGATCGCCGGTCGGGGTTTGCGGCGCATCTTCGAAGACGTGGCCGAGGTGGCAACCGCAGGCGGCGCAGCGAACCTCGGTGCGAACCATGCCGTGTGAACGGTCTTCGATTAGCTCAACCGCATCGCCAACTTTGGGCTCGTAGAAACTCGGCCAACCGCAGTGAGAGTCAAACTTTGTTTCACTCTTAAAGAGCTCAGCGCCGCAACCACGGCACGAGAAAGTTCCAACTCGAGACTCCTCTAGCAGCTCGCCGGTGTAGGCACGCTCGGTGCCCGCTTCGCGCAGCACGTGATATTCAAACTCGCTGAGTTCGGCACGCCACTCATCATCGCTCTTGTTTACCG
>JACCED010172401.1_pt1 | contig 17017 bp, 12 predicted proteins | sample 7455021 | NCBI WGS metagenome assembly JACCED01 (sample SAMN15323456, study PRJNA562643) | freshwater metagenome | isolation source: river surface water | place: USA:Blue River Watershed | collected 2017-08-19 | reverse complement strand
TTGTATATAAAATTATGCGTTCGATCGTAATCTTGTTTCTTTTAGTTGGTATCTGTTTAGTCGTGGTCGGATACGTTCAATCAAATCAGGCCTGCCCCCCTCCCGTAGTCGAGTTCCGCTATTTACCTCAAACGTTCGAGCAAGAGCAGAACTTACAACAGCCCGTCCTATCCACATTCGGAACGATGTTCAATCAGGACGATGCTTGGATACAAACACAGGGATTCGCAGACAAGTTTTATTCAAGACAATTAAGCAATGCCGGAGAAACAAAATAATGTGTTATATATTATTGATGAAATTTATATTTATATCATGGAATGTCGCCGGATTGCCCCACTTATTTAACTTTTCTGGGACACCCACGAATAAGGCCAATCGAATTTATGAAAAGTTAAAGCCTTATTTAGATTTAGAGGCAGTTGTAGTCATCCATATACAGGAGATGTTTGACAAAAAACTTATCGCAAATTTTATTGAATGTGTCCGCGACGATAAATATTATTATGTATATAATCCAAAAAGAAATAAACGTTTTTTTGGAATAAATAGTGGTATGATAACTGTTTCGAATAAGAAAATTGATGACCACATATTCTATAAATACAAGAATAGCCACGGAGAAGACAGTTTTTCGAACAAGGGAATTTTAGCATCTAAAATAAAAAACACATGGTTCATAAATACGCACATGCAAAATCAAAATGTTATGATTGGGATGTATAACTACGCAATGTTAGCGCACAAAAAGCAAATCCTCGAATTTGGGAGCTTCTGTCGCCCACTACATTCCAGCAAGTGTTTCGTTTCCGGCGATTTTAATACGTCTCTCCACGATTTTTCGAGGACAGTAAAATTCAAAGAGGGATATGAGCCGAAGGAGCCGACTATTAATAATACGACGCCTGACTTCTTTTTCACTAACTTCACCCCGAGCAAAATTCAAAAAATAGAGGCGGTTGATTACCCTGAACTTAGCGACCATAAGATGATTGTAATGTATGGGATTACATAGATTTCTTACAAAATCTATAAAATCCAATAAAGTATGGGATTACATAGATTTCTTACAAAATCTATAAAATCCAATAAAGTATGGGATTACATAGATGCGTTTTCCTTATAATCAAACCCGCACATTCCAATAAAGAAGAATGCGACCACACCAAAGAGGAGGCCCCAATGATAGCGGTTCTTCATAAACTTATAGAGGTCGAGCCACTCTTTGACCTGCTTCTTGTCCCTGATAAAATCAAGCATCCAAGCGGGTTTGGGGTAAAGAGTATAATACATGTAATTCACGAAAAGGAGAACCGCCGTAAATAGAAGGGCGCCTCCAAATGTATTGAAATGTGAGTGGGCGAAATAGCAAACGAGTAGGGCGATTACTAAACCAAGAGCGAGACCTTGAAGCCAGAGTTGGAGACGGAAGTCGACAATTGATTTATAAATTTCAAGTTGCTTGATGTCGAGCGTGTTCTTGAACTCCTGTTGCTCAATATTTCTGGAACTAAATATACAAAATATCATTCCAAACAACAAAGCGAAACCGATGAAACCATATCCTGAATAATTCATTATAATTATAATAATATTATAATTATTTTTGGGAAGAATATATTATTTAGAGATTTGATGCTAAAAATTTTGGTTTTTTATTAAAAAAACGTTGTTCAGATGGAATTCTATTATTACCTATATTAAAAAAACTATAATTATTTTTTTTTTGCGACATTCTATTTAATAAAAAATGAGCGATCTGTCTAATACGTCGAAATTCTCCAAATTCTGGTGGAATATCTATTAAATTCTTAAATATTTTTTCATCAGGCATATAAATATAATTATTAGAATCTAAACTAAAATCTAGAGTATTATTTAAATTATAAGACATTATTTTTAATTTATTACCAGATGAGAAAATACAATAATCAAAATGTAATTGTTGCTGTTGTAATTGTTGTTGAAGTTGTTGCTGTTGTAATTGTTGTTGTTGTTGTTGTAATTCTCTTCGAAATTCTTGAAGTGAGTTATTATTAGCTCCGATAGACCTTCTAACTTTTACCTGTTCTGGTTGATTTATTTGTGTTTGAAGTTGTTGCTGTTGAAGTGTTTGTATAGTTTGAATTTCATTTTCTATTTCAGTTATTTCACTGTTTAATTCTATTAATAACTTTCTATTTTGTTTTTGTTTATTTAAAACATTATTTGGCAATTTATAACCAACATTTTGTTGCGATTTTAATACTTTTTGATTATTAACTAACTTTTTAATATATGATTGATGCGTTTTTAAAGAATTTAAATCAGTTTTTAATCTATTTATCTTTGCTTGTATTTGTTGAGCTGTCAGTGTCCCACCATGTTGATTTTTCGAAATATTTGCATCTCTTACATAAATAATTGGTTCATTAAAGCTCATTCCACTTATTCCAGTATTTTTATATATTAAATATTTTTGATAAGAACTTTCTGGTTTTGGAAAATCACTTTTATTTTGTAGTATTCTGACCGGCGTTTCTTCATCTAATATACCAAACGTTAAATCAGGATATACGCATTTTCTTATAAGTGGTCGTGAATAATCAGGGAAATATTTTGCTGTATTTATTTTTTCTATTAGAACTAATCTAATTTCTGATAAAAATGATTTTATTATATTATTTTCTGGTTGTCTTATTATTGGTAATTCAGTATTTGTTATTAAGTTTCTTAGAATATATTCTTTTTCTTCATTACTAAACCTAAAATAATCTGGATTGAGAAAAAAATCAAAAAAGTTTATAAATGATACGGTTCCATTCAATTCTAGTTGTAATATCCAAATATATATTCCATTTTGTTCAACAAATATTGCATGTGTATATATTTCTTTTTGTTGGTCATTTGTTTTAAAAAATATCAATACTGAATCAACAATAAAAAATAGGTATTTACTATATTTTATATCAACAGCAACTTGTTTTATAAACTCAGTCTGTTCTATTTTATTATTATTATTAAATGCAATTGTTAATATTTGTCTATCTCTAATGCTCAAAAGTCCACCCTTCATGACTTTTTTCCCTTTAACAACAACAACCTTATCACTCTTTTTATCTTTCCGCGCCTGATATGGCCCATATCTCTTATTTTTAGCGCCAACTTCATCTAAATAAAACTCCATATCTTTTCCTGCTTTCAGTTTTTTTGAGGCTACTTTTTTCGCAACTTGAATTGGACCAGCCCCAGAAAATTTCCCGCGTTTCTTATTTTTAATTATAACATAATAACATTTTCCTGATTTTTCCATATTATTGTTTAGAATATTTTTTCATCATATTTGGAGAAATCAGATTATTCAATTATTTTGGTTCATACGAATCAAATAAATTCCATATATCGTGATATTTATCCTGACCAATTAGGACACAAAAAGAAATAAACGTTTTTTTAGAATAAATTGTGATATTATTGTAGTTTTAAGTTGCATTTTGGAAAATATTATTGTTGTTGAAGTTGTGATTGTCTTAATACATATTCGATTTTTTTACCTGTATTTACATATATATTTTTTATTTGTCGTTCTAATTCTTGTTCTGTAAGTGTTCCAATTTGTAGTTTTAAATTTTCAAGTCTTTGTCTTATTGGCTTTATTGAATTAGTTAATAATTTTTCATTTATTTTAAAGTTTTTTATTGTTGCTCGATTAAATAATCGTTCAATCTTTCTTTCTAATTTGTTAATAGATGTTTCTTGTCTAATTCGCATACGAGATATATCTTTAATACGTTTAAATCTTCCAAACTTTTCTGGAATATCTACTAAATTAAAAAATATTTCTTTTTTGATACTAATTAAATCACGATTATATAAAGTAAAATCGTTATTAACATTATCATAAGACATTATTTTTAATTGATTATATCCTAATGAGTAAATACAATAATCAAAATGTAGTGGTTGCTGTTGTTGAAGTTGAAGTTGTTGTTGTTGTTGTTTAAGTTGTTGAAGTTGAAGTTGTTGAAATTGAAGTTGTTCTTGAAATCGTATTTGTTTAATATGTTGTTCATATTGAAGTGGTTGCTGTTGTTGAAGTTGCTGTTGTTGAAGTTGAAGTTGTTGTTGTTGAAGTTGAAGTTGTTGAAGTTGAAGTTGTTGAAGTTGAAGTTCAAGTTGAAGTTGTTGTTGTTGAAGTTGAAGAACAGATTGCCTTACATAAATAATTGGTTCATTTACGCTCATTCCACTTATTCCTGTATTTGTTAGTATTAAAAATCTTTGATAAGAACTTTCTGGTATTGGAAAATTATTTTTACTCTGTTGTATTATTGCAGGTCTTTGTTCATCTAATATACCAAACGTTAAATCAGGATATACGCATTTTCTTCTAAGTGGTTGTGAATAATCTGGATAATACATTATAATACAATTTTTATTTTCAATGAAATCCAATATATAATTCACTGCAGATTGTATGATTCTTGATACAATTATTTCTGAATTTTTTAATCTGTATAATATATCATTTCTAAGTATTTCATAAGTACTATTACCAACTATTTTAAAATGGATTGAATATTCAGGATTGAGAAAAAAATCGACAAAATTTACAATCTCAACATTATTTTCATCAATGTATATCATTATATAAATATTTCCATTTATTTCATTAAATACAGCAAATTTGTAATAATATTTAACTCTATCTATAATTGGAAGAAAATAAGCGATTTGTCTACCCAAATTAAATAAATTTAATTCATTTATTTTTGAATATTCTGGATTAGGATTATCAGATAATTTTCGATTAAACAATATAAACATACTTCTTAATCTTTGTCTATCATTAATACTCAGAAGTCCACCCTTCATAATTTTTCCATCTTTAATAACTACAACCTTACCGCTATTTTTATCTTTCCGCGCCTGATATGGTCCATATCTCTTCTTCTTACCGGCCACTTCATCTAAATAAAATTCCATATCTTTTCCTGATTTCAATTTATTAGATGCTACTTTTTTCGCAACTTGAATTGGACCAGCCCCAGAAAATTTCCCGCGTTTCTTATTTTTAATTATAACATAATAATATTTTTCTGATTTATTCATATTATTGTTTAGAATATTTATTTAGTATCTTTGGAGAATTCCGATTATTGTTTAGAATATTTTTTCATCATCTTTGGAGAATTCCTATTATTTTCTCCATTGCGCCCCCGTTTATCAAATAAATCCCATATATCGTGAGATTTATCCCGAGGCCAGTAGAAATTCCCGACCCATTTCGACCCGAACCCCGCCAGACGGTGGCCCCCTTCGTGTCCCAGTTTTTTAGCAAGCTCAGGTAAGTTGAATTTTGGAGGAGGTCCCTGTTTTTCCGACAAGAACACCTTGTAAGCATTGCTCGTGTATTCCCAGCCCCACAGGACAGCAAAATCAATTCGGTCCCCCCTCTTCTCAGCGTTCGTTATCATCTGGCGCGCGACCATTTTGTAAAGGACGGGGTCATTATAATTCAGGACATAAACGGGATGTCCCTGAAAGTATTCCAGACGCGCATTACGGGCGACCTGTTCCTTTATATTATTAGCGACTTCATCATAATAATGTCCAACCATAAGCATAAAGTTCTTATCGACATCTTTAACCATGTTATCAATGTCCCGAAAAGCCTCGCACGACGTAAATTTTTTCATATATGGGCTATGAACTATCCGGTAATTAAGGAAGGCTGTAAATGCCCTGTCATAATAGATATATGGAAGGCTCAGTTTCCGGTCAGAGTTGTCCATATATTGGATGATGATGGGGACATCCACTTTCGGGAAGAAGAAGTGCCAAGTGTAAGCACACGCACTATGTTTATCATCCCCGATGAACCAGTTCCCCTTCAATCCAGCGATTTTGTCAAGGGAATTACTGCTATTGTTTTTGCGCTTGTGGTCATCTATCATATAGACTCTCTTCGCGATGCTCGCAATATATTCCAAATTGGAATCACTATAAGCAATATCAATAATGATAACACATTTCCCACGGAGTTTCTCTTCCAACTTTTGGATGCGGTAATCCACGCGGTTTCCACTGGCGGGGCTCATCGGGACGAACTCAATGTCGCTACTACATAATCCGTGTTCCTCAATAAATTTGTAGAAGCACCACGCAGAAAAGAGACCGTCCGAATTATTTGCGTTATAGATACATACTGATATTTCTTTTTTGTCTTTCTCGGGGATGGATTTTTCAAAATCAGCGATTGGGCTCTTCTTGAATGAGTTTTGGTAGTTCTTCTCATTCTTGTAAGCGATTTGGTCAATATCTTTCACTTTGGTCCCCTTATTTTCGAAGAGGCGACAGTCCTTCAAGCATACAGAAATTGATTTATTAACCGTATTTTTCGCAATTGGGGCCGGAGAATTATTGTTAGAATTTGCATTCGCATTAGTCATTAATCTATATAATATTATTTATTCGGATATTCTTCTCCCATGTGTCCCCATTTATTACTTTTTGTTTCCATAAAAGTTCAAGTTCGTCTTTCTCTAAATCTTTGGGATATACAAATCGCGGTATTTTCCGCATTTGTATTTGTTCCATTTTAATGAAATCGATTTCTCTATCAATTTTCCCAGTTTTTACGAAGTTGTCAAACTCGATTATACAAATAGTATTCATCGCCTTCGAATAATTATTCCTGAAATGTATTTGGAAGGGGTAGCAATTCGGTAGATAAACGAAATCGCCCTCCCTGATTTCGTTCGTTATGAATCCTTCCACCATTTCAATTTCTTTTCTGAAATAGGGGTAGCATATCATAGCATCCAAGTCGGCCGTCAGTGATGGAGAAAGGTGCCTGATTTCAGCATCTCCATGAATCATTAAAATGAAGCAATCATTTTTGAAATAAGTTGTGGGTAGTAGTAAGGAGTTTCCACAAAAAAAGACGGAAATATTGAGAATCTGGTGGAGGCCCGATATTTTGGTTAGTTCTGGTATGATAAAGTTGTCCCAGAATTTTTTGTCAATATCAGTTTTTACGAAAAGGTTATTCGCCATTTTATTTTTACACAAATTAAAGAAATAGTTGGATTCCATTGAGGAGGTTTCTTCTTTATCTACGTATTTTTTGACGGTTATTGAGTTCTCATTCTTATATTTTATTACGTCGAGGTATTTTTTATAAAATATGCGACAGAAATATTTCGTGGTCATAATGGATGAAAGTTGCCGGATAAATTTGGAAGGTATAATCTGGATTTTCTTGGTGGGCTCTTCATCGAGTAGTTTTCTTACGAGTTCTCGCTTGTTGGCGTTTATAAAATGTCCGGCGACCTTCTTTATTATTATAATAAGAGGAACGAGGATTACCAATATCAGAATTATTGTATTAATATTCATTATATTTCTTAAATATAAAAAAAATAGATGTATCATACAAAATTGATGTTTTTTTTACAATGGTTTGCGACTTTTGTAAAACGCGATTATTAAAAAATAAAACAAGCATTGTTTTTACTACTTGTGTTCATAGTATTTCACAAAAATTATAGGACTACCATAAGTCAAAAATTATTCATTTAAAAATCGTTGCGTAATCTTTTTGCGTAATTACTCAATTTTTCTTTCAAAAAAAACTGAATTTTAATTTTAATTTTTAAAAGATGACCATGCTGTGCTACGAGAGGTCATTTTCGATTTTTATAAAAAGACAAAAAATCATTACGCAAGACTACCAAAAAAGTTTTTTGAAAGAATCGTTTTTTTATTCATCAGCCATGTAAGACTACCAGAGAAAAATCGGATTTTTAATCTTCATTTCGGGCCTCTATGCAATTTCCTTACGCAAATCGCAGAAATTAATAAAAATCGAGAAAAAAAATCACTTTTTTAAAAATAAAAAACAGATACTTCAATTTTACAATCGTTTTTTTCGTCAAAAAAATAGACTGTTCAATTTTACAACAAATCACATTTTTTATGACGATAAAAAACTCAAAAATTTCTAAAATATCGTGTTTTTCAAATAAAAAAGTGGTTTATTATGCAAACTGCTTCATGACTTTTTGGTCAACTACCATAAATTACATGTATGAACAACCAAAACCATTTTTAATGATTTTCAAAAAATAGGGGAAAACCACTTTTTGCGTAGTGCATTTTTTATTTTCGATTTTTAATATTTTTTAAAAATGACTACGCAAAAATAACTTTTTATTACCATGCGACTTTTTGTTTTTATAAAAATCCGATTTTTTTACATGCGTTGGTAATCAAAAAAACGCGTTTTTGCACCGCGTTTGCGTGATGTTTATTACCATGACGTTATAAAAATCAAAACGACCAACCACGAGAACTTTTTTTTTATACTCAAAAAAATTTCATTTTTTCATTTTTTTTCAAAAAAAGACCTTTTTTTTGACTTTTTTTGACTTTTTTGGCTCGTTTTTCAATTTTATAACGGTTTACATTTTTTTCCATTTTTTACAGTCTTTTTATAACGGAAAAAAGTTTCATCTTACGAAACTGTTAATGTTTTTATTTTATAACTGTATAACTTTAAAAAACCGTTCAGCATGATGTTTTGCATAGAAGCGATTTTTTTGTTTTTTTTTCTATACCATGCAAAAGCGTAATAAAGACCGTTATAAAAACTCAAAAACATGAAAAAATTTTTTTACAGTCTTTTTTTTTATTTTTCAATTTTTACAATCTTTTTACTATCTACTTTTTAACACATGAGTAAAAAAGGTCAAAAAGGAACCACCGTCACGGTAAAAAAAACGATTTGCAGTATATCTCGTAACTTTAGAAACGCGGAATATTTTGGAATATATTAGTGAGTAAGGTTTCTGAATAGGATGTTGATCAAAAAGTATTTTTTTTCGACCTTTTGATGATTTTTGCATGGCAAAAAAAGCATGGCAAAATGGGTTTTTTTGACTTACTCGCCCATGTAAAAATGCGTGGGATTTTTTTGATTTTAAAAACGTTAATTTTTTGAAATTTTGTAACGTTTTTTTACAATAAAAATAGTTTTTACAATACAATCTATAACGCAAAAACATTAATACATAAAACATTGATAAAATAAAATAAAAAATCGCATAAAAATAAAAAATAAAATCATAAAAAATAAAAAGTCGTTTTTTCATAACATAAAATCATTATGTAAGTTGCATGACGAAAAAAAAGTCATTTTTTTGATTTATTACGTAACACCACCATAAATAATAAAAATCAAAAAAAATCAAATTTTTTTTGAAAAAAATTTTCTTGAAAAAACTTTTCAAAATCTGGTGGTTCATTTTTGGAGATTGTAAAAAATAACAGTCTAAATAAAAAAATAAAAAAATAAAAAAAAGTGATTGTGAGCGTAATTGTACAAAAAGTGCAGTTTTTCGTTATAAAAATACCTCTTTGCATGATGGTTTTCCATGATACGAAATTTTAAAAAATGATTCAAAAAAAATATTTTTTTTATAACGCCCATGCAAAAATATTTTTTTGTGATTTTTTGTGATTTTTTTGTTATTTTTTTCGATATTTATAACGCATTTTTATCTCAAAAAATGCGATTTTTACATGGTTTCTCCAACATACAACAAAAAAATGTCATGTAAAAAGCGTAAGACACTAAAAAAATGACTTTTTTACTATGCTTTTACATGTGTGCATCTGGACTAAAAAAGCTCATCATGCTTTTGCATGATAAAATAATTTTTTTTTCTCCCAGACTACCATAATTTTTATAAAAAAATGTGTTTTTTATAAAAAAAACTGGATTTTTTCAAAAATTTTCAAAATTTTACAATTTTTTGAAATTTTGTTTTTTTTAGAAAAAAATTAAAATTTCGAAAAAAATAAAAACATAAAAATTTTATGAAATTCAAAAATCATTTTTTCTAAAAAAAATGATTTTTTCTAAAAAATATTTTCTATTTTACTACTGGTATTTCATTTTTTACAATAAACTGTCGCAGTTATTAAAAACAAAAATTGTGAGATTGTAAAAAATAATCATTTTTTCCCCAAAAACTGATTTTTTTCAAAAAATGAAAATTGATAATTTTTATGGTAATGCCCGAGTTATAAGAATCTAAAATCATTACGCTTATGGTAATGAAAAAACACGGTTTCATTTTAGCTACTACGACACTTTACATGATAACATCACCAAGCGTTTTTTTCATAAAAAACGCCTTACTACCATAATTTTTTTTTGCATGGGGAAAAATGGCTCTTACGCAAAATTTCTGGATTACGCAACATTTTCAAAAAAATGGTCTCCTACGCAAAAATGAAAATGCGTAATAAAATCATTTTTTTATTTTTTTTTAAATATTATTTTTGCATGGATGAAAGAAAATTTCAGTTTTGAAAAAATCAAAAAGCATGATGATTTTTGAAAATCGTGGTAGCATCGAAAAAAATAAAGAATTTTTTAGATAAAATTATGGTGGTCTTTTTGAATATTCATAAAATATGTAAAAAAAATGCGAGAAATCAGATGCGAAAAATTATGCAAAAAGTATTATTTGAGGTTATAATGTAAAAAATATAAATAGTTATATTTTTATAAAAAATAAAATCTCTATCCAATTACTTTTGGAACAAGACTTCGATATCTCTCTTTAATATTATCCGCGTGAAAGAAATTAGTCTTTTTTTCTTGTTTATAATCATTATAATTTATATATTGTATATTTGATTGTATTTGTATTTCCATTTTTATATTATCTTTTCCAACAAAACTCTTCATTAGTTCCACATTAATCTCATACTTATCTCCCTTGATGTGAATCAGTTTCTTTTCATCAAGAAAATACATTACATCTTTCCAATTATTATCCCATGAGTTCCCCATACATTCAATTACGAATTTATGTATATCATCAACTTTTGTAGATGTCGTCATCTTTTGTAAGAGCCGGAGGAAATTTCCATAACACGCCTCATCTTTCAGAAGTTTGAGCATAAATGCGAAGTCCCAACTGAACTTATTAATTTTTGGGATTTGCGGGGGATTCTGTGGCCCATACATTAAAAACACGTAATCGCTCGATTTATTCACTTCATAGAGTTTATCAACGAAACCGCGCAATACATCAAACGCCTGATACGATTTCAGTTGGACTCCTTCTAATCTGAATATCTTCTCTAACTTCTTGATATAAGTCGGGCTGACTTCCGCCTTCCATCCCTCCAACATAATCTTCCTTATAGTCGCAATCCAATCATCATCCTCATAAACGAACTGGTCCACAGTAGTGCGCTGGCTATTCGCAGCAACCAAAATTATTATTTGTAGCAAACTATCAAGATACATCGTCGGAAAATGGTCAAAAATGCGAATCTCCATTCCGTTCGGGATTGTCATAGGCGCACCAGATATTCTTTCTTTCGAGGTCGAATTCTTATTTGGAGCAAATGTCCGGATATTACTACTAAAAGATGACATCGCGGTCTCCTTATTCGACTTAAATGGGACATTACAGTAATTGATGATGTTGCTCTCATAGAAGTCGAATCCCTCGCGCCATTTCTGATTAACATCCGCATACCTCCCAACGCCTTTCGTCTTCTTTCTCATATCGGCCCCAGCAAAATTCCCCCATCCGACGCGCGCCACTCTAAAACTCCCACGAATCCTTTTTTCGGTTGTTCCGACTGCTTCTTGGTCGCAGGAGAAGTAGGCCGACAAAAGGAGTGGTTCGATCCATTGGAACATCGCCCCAAAATTGTAGTGGTTATCAACGAACTTCTGCTCATCGGCCTCTGTGTATGTCTCTTTATTCTCGTGTGGGAGAGTGATTGTGTAATGGAAACTTCCGCAGTAATCAGTGTATGTTTTTTTAGTTAGCTTACTGCTCCCATTGAAATAATCATCGAGAATTCTGATGTTGGAAGACATACCAAATGGATACTGAATCATTTTGAGGTCATACTGCTTTAAATAGCGCTTTAACATTGGATGTTGGACTATATATTGCTCAAATGCTTGTTCGGTTTCATTTAATTGGACAACATAATATCCAATATCTTTTCTATCATTCAATGTTGAGAATGGCTTGTTTGTAATGAACTCCGGCATACGCAGTGGCTCGTATTTATTTTTGAGTTTATAGTATAATTTATTCAATACGACCTTTCCTCCACATTTGCGACCAGTCTCTTCATAAACACTACTAGCTAATCTATCATGTTGCTCTTCATTTGATTTAATTTTTGCATATAAATTATCAATTTCTTTTATATCTTCTGCGCTTAATTCTTTATAATAGGGCCTATCAGTAAAATTATCTCCAAGTATATCTAATAAATATTCGTTTGTTAGACAAACGACGGCGTCCGCTTTGACTGCGAGTGGGTTCTTGTTAATGAAATAATATTGGGTCTCGTGTTCTATCCCCATAGCCCACCTCATATTCTTCAATTTTTCTTCTTGTGTGCTTAACTTCTTCTTTTCGATAAGAAGCTGTCGAATAGAAATACCGGTGCTATTACTTTTTCCATTTTTTCCATTGCTTTTAACCATGATATATTATAATAAAATAATATAATATATTTTTGGGTAAAGTATTGTTTGGATTATTTGGAAGTTGGACCGTTTTAAGTCGCTGAGGTTCGCTCAACCACACTCAAATAAATATATTATTATATTATGTTAAGAACCGCATATGGAAGCGTAATAATAAAAAAAGATACCATATTATATCATACAACTGACGAAGAGTTTTCTTATAGACCAAATAAACCGATGTTATTTACGACAATTCATCCATCAGAATGGGAAGGAATAAATGATTATGTTGTAAAAATCCAATTGAAACGTGATGTAGAATTGTTATTCATGATTTCTGGATTTAGGAAAATTTTTATTTTTTCATCATTAAATAATTTATCAAAACAATCAGATAACAAATTGAAGTGTTTTGTTGAAAAATTAAAAGAACAAAACTTAGATGGCTGGTTATCCAGCATAGAAAATAAGTCGCAAATTGAAGTAACGATTATTAATGATTCAGATATTTTTGAACCAGTTTCATTTGAACCTTTACATAGAAATTGGAGAAATGGAAATAATTTGAATGGGAAAAAAAATTATAAAAATTGGGGGAATTTTTATCCAATCTCATCTCGAATGATTCCTGTTATTTTTAATTTGAATATTCGATATAAATCAATGATAAATGAATATATTCAATTTGGTCTCAAATCAAAATATCCATTTGAATATGCGCTTCAAATTATATTAGAAAATGCAATCATAAAATATCATGAAGGTTCTTATGAAGAAATAAAATGGACTTGCTAATTTTTTTTCGGAAATTTACAGCGATTTTCAAATATGGATTAATGTATTATAAGAATTGAACAGATATAAATCAAGTAGTGATTTATATCTCTTGAGTTTATATATGACTACATCATATATAAACTGAAAATAATGAAAATACAGAATTATTAGAAATATACAAGTTGTATTATTAGTAAGACTGTTTTTTAACTTCAAGTCTTGGTTTTCTGTTATTTTTACCATTGTTGTAAGTTGATAAGAAGTCCTCATTATCATCATCACTATCATCATTTATTGCCATTGATGAAGATTGTTTCCATAATATGTCTGCACCTAATCGAAAGTCTGGATGATCGGCGGCTTTGTACCAAAAGCACTGGTCCTCGAGCTTACTACTCTTCGAATTATTATTTATGACCAGACATTCGAAGTTTTCCGTACATTGGTCCATGACGGAACAAAAAAACTCATAAGTCGGAAACATGCCACAGTATTGTTCAAAAAGCCTCCTACGGTTGCTATGAATGGTCTCTCTCAAGACAAAAACGTAATCGACATTTGTGCGTAAATTTGGGGGAATTCCTAAAGAGTATTGAGAAGTTATGATAAAAAACGCCTTGTAATGCCGTCCGTTCATAAAAAGAGACCTGACGTTTTTATCCTTGACCCATGAGTTATCGTATAAGCAATCGTCCAAAATCATGAATGCGCGGGGGTCAATATTTTGATACTCCGGCGCTCCACCGACCTGCTTCTTTACCAAACGACCCTGCCTTTTAACGAAATTGTGAATGATTTCTGGCCGATATTCATCGTGAATAAAAATGGACGGAATCATCTTCGAATAAAACTGGTTGGCGCCTTCGGTTCCACTGATAACTGTCCCTACTGGTAAATCGCGGTTGTGCCATAGCAAATCGCGGACCAAGAATGATTTGCCGGTCTCGCGTTTCCCTATAAAAAGAACGACTTTGTCGCTTTTAATTGAACTCATATCGAATTTCTTTAATTTAAGATTCATTATTATATATCATAAATATATTTTATATTTATGTTTTATCCTAAATATCTAAATAATTCTAATATTTATACAATAATAATCGCGCGTTCCAATAAGAAAATTTTAATAAAATCGGTTTATGTAGTCGGATTTGTTTTTAATTAAATTTATACGGAATAAATCATATGGAGAATTGAGATTTTATTTGAGATTTTGTGGGGATTCGTGGAAATTGGGGAGATTCTTTGGTGCTGATTCAATGCTTTTTGGTCCTGATTCAATGCTTTTTGGTCCTGATTCAGTGCTTTTTGGTGCTGAATTGGTTTATTTAGTTTAAATTTATAAAAAAATTGAAATTTTTATTTTCGTAAAATAATAATAATAAAAGTATTGTAAATAACTATGAATTCAGAAAATACTGAAAATATCAATATCGTCAATTTGGTTGAGAATAATCCAATTGAAAAAATAAATGAAACAAAATATCAATCTGTTTTGATTGAAAAATTACAGAGTAATTTTATAAATTCGGAAGAATTATTATTCTTACAAAATTATTATTCATATTTTAAATATGATTCTCAGAATGATTTTGTTATTGATTTGGATGATGTGTGGAAATCATTAGATTTTAATAAAAAATATAATTTGAAATATACATTAGAAAAAAATTTTACAATTGATAAAGATTATATAATTAATGATACAATTCAAAATAATAAAAAAAGTGGTCGAGGTGGTCATAACAAAATATTTATAATGTTAAATATAGATACATTAAAAAAATTATCATTAAAATCAAGAACAAAAAAATCAAAAGATTTTTATGAAAAGATTGATAAATTACAAAAAATAATTAATCAAATTTTTCAAGAAATTATAAATGATGAATCTAATGAACTCCATCTACAATTAGAAGAAAAAGATACAATTATCACTAAAAAAGACTCAGAAATCACTATGAAATCATCAATAGATATTGTTAATCTTATTGAGAATAATCCAATCTCAAAATTCAATACAACAAAATATCAATCAAAATTGATTGAAAAACTACAGAGTAAATTTACAAATTACGAACAACAATTATTTTTATCAAGTTTTTATTGTTATTTGAAATACGATAAAATAAATGATTTTATAATTGATTTGGATGATGTGTGGAAATGGTTGGGGTTTAGTAAGAAATATCATGCAAAATTTACATTAGAAAAAAATTTTGTTATCAATAAAGATTATAAAATCTTGTTGCCGAAGCTTCGGCAGCAAGATTTTATGACAAATGATGAATATGAAATCTTTCTCTCCCGAAAAGGAGATCAAGACTTTATGACAAATAATGATGAAGATGAAATAGTTCAACATCAGAAGAAAGAATCAAAATCATTACATGGTGGTCATAATAGAGAAACAATTATGATGAATATAAAAACATTCAAAAAATTCTGTTTGAAAGCAGGAACAAAAAAAGCAGATGAAATACATGATTATTTTATCAAATTGGAAGAAACTCTTCAAGAAATTATAAATGATGAATCAAATGAACTCCGACTACAATTGGAAGAAAAAGATACAATCATCACTGAAAAAGACTCAGAAATTACTAAAAAAGACTCAGAAATTACTAAAAAAGAATCAGAAATTGATAAAATCAAGTATGAGAAAATGAAAGAAATAGAAGCTGTTATTATTTCTAATTTTCCAGTGAATACTGAATGCGTTTATCTCGGACGTGTTGATAATCGAAGTTCAAAGAACGAGTCGCTTATCAAATTTGGCCATACAAATAATCTCGGACATAGAGTACTCGACCATCGAAAAACATATAAAAACTTCATCGTAATTCAAGCGTTCAAGGTCATCAATAAAGTAGAAATTGAAACCGCCATCAAAACACATCCCAAAATTTCAAAACAGATCCGCCAAATAAATGTTAATGGATTTAATAAAATTGAAATGATAGCATATGATGAAGAATCTTTTACAATTGATTCTCTGGTATCACTGATAAAGAAGGTAATACATGACAAAACTTACAATGAGAAGAACTTTGACAGACTCGTTGAAGAAAATAGAATCCTTAAAGAAGAAATTATAGCTCTCAAAGAAGAAAACGCGAAGATAGACAAAATCATTGAAGAACACAAGAAGGAGACAAATGATTACTTACTTGAAATCAATGAACTTCATGAAACTATCGATAATCAAACAAAAATAATTGAATCAATAAACAAAGAAAATGAATCAATTTATGAAACTGCGGTTGTCCAAGAAGAAAATAATCATTCCAAAATTGATAAGACTCCATTAAAAGATGAGCAAGAAACAGAAGAAGAAAAACTAATTAAAAGGTTTGATGAGTTTGTTGATAAGATGTGTATTCTTGACTCAAAATTCGTTGAGCATTCTATCAATATTGAATGTAGATTCCGTCTATGGAATAATCGCAAACCAGAGAAGGAGGTATTCCACGCATTGAAAAATTATTTTGATACTCGTTTCAAGCCAAAGCGCGTTAATGGCATTCACTGTTATTGTGGGGTCAAACTAATAGAACTCGAATACAAGAAAATTAAGGTTAATTCTTCGGTTGAAACTTTCATTTTCGAGAATTGTCGGTTCTCTGATACTGGAAAAGTATTCGAATCAAATCTTCTCAAAGAGTATCAAAAATGGAGAAAATCAATTAATCTGAATACATCCGATAATGATTTAGTTGATATGAAAAGTTATCTTAA
>JACCED010135477.1_pt1 | contig 17018 bp, 10 predicted proteins | sample 7455021 | NCBI WGS metagenome assembly JACCED01 (sample SAMN15323456, study PRJNA562643) | freshwater metagenome | isolation source: river surface water | place: USA:Blue River Watershed | collected 2017-08-19 | reverse complement strand
AGAGTAGGTTCAGATCTGGTTTCGAGCGAAGTCCAGTGACTTCCACAAACTGGAAGCCGTGGTAAGTGAAGCGGGGCGTCCACGTCTCGCCGTTCGGGTCGCCCTGACAGATATAGGTGTCGGTTGCACGTGCCTTGCGAAGATTTTCCGTCAGGAGCGATCCGTCGGGATGGAGCATTTCGCCGTAGCGCAAGGTGAGGATTTGTCCCGGTTCGCCTCGAACGTTTAGGCGGACATTGCCAGCGAAGTTGGTCCCGAAATCAAAGAGGTAAACTCCGTTGGCGGGTTCGGTGATCTTTTTCGGGTGGAGTGTTTCTACCGCGCGAACGGCAGGTGCGGGATAGGATTGGAGCACGGCGGGTTTCTTGAAACCCAGATCTACGGTGCGCGGTCCGGTTGGCTCATGGAAGGTTGCCTTCAGGGATGGGATGGTCTTGGAAAGTGCGGCTTTGTTCGCGGTTGGGGCATCAGAATCGGGACGGTTCCAGGAACTGGTTTTTCGCGCGTCGTAGTGTTCGCCCATGAGCAGGTCGGCTTCGCGAACGGGACCGTCATCGTTCCACTTCCACGAAGAATCGGTGGCTACGATTTTGCGGTTTCCGTTCTCGAACTCGACGAGAAGCTGCGCGATCACCGCAGGATCTTTTCCGTACAGGAAGCGTCCCAGCTTGTTTGGTCCATACCCGAAGAGCAGCGCGTGTCCGACGTAGCCGGAGTACCATCCATCGGCGACTGTGATGCCGAGCGTATTTGGCCCTGGTTTGAGGTGGGCGGAGACATCGAGGGCACGGTAGTAGACGCGGTGGTTGTAGTCGGACCAGCCGGGGAGGAAGTACTGTTCCGAGAGAGACTTGCCGTTTAGTGAGGGTGCGGCGTCTCCGAGTGCGGAGAGGTAAAGAGTGGCGCGGCGAACGGAGTTGGCGATCTCGAACGATTTTCGGAACTCGAGAGCTGGGGGAAGATCCAACGTTGTTGGATCGCCGTGAAGGGGGCGGAGTGCGGAGGCGGAAATCCATTGGGCCTCCCAAGCATCGGGCTGCGTCAGGCCGAGTTTCCAGTGGGCGAGTGGAGACCATTCGGACGGAGAATCGTTCGTATCCCAGACGCGCACCTGCCAAAATACGGACTGGGTCGGTTTGAGCGATTTTCCGGCGTAGGTGATTTGGGTTGAGCGCGATCCTGTCACCTTCCCAGTGTCCCAAAGGTCAAATCGACCGTGTGCAGCTTTATCGAGTGAGCTCGAAGCGCGGATCTGGTAGGCGGTTTGGTGCTGTCCGCTCGCGCGTGCATCGAGTTTCCATTCGAGGGTTGGGAAAGGAGATCCGACGGCTAGCGGCGCGTCCAGGTGTTCGCAACGCAGGCGCGAGGGAACGAGATTTCCCGCTTGGGCGTTGGGCACGAAGAGGCCTGCAACAAGCGCCAAAAGAAACGGTTTCATCGGTCTGCAAAGATGGCGTGGAGCGTCGGGACGCATCAGAAATCGAACTGATCGATATTGTCTTTGGTGAAGATGAAGGGTTTTCCGAGAAGGATATCCGTCCCGGCGACTGCGATTTGCCCGAGCTTGCCGAAGGTGTGGGAGGTGGCTCCGGCTTTCAGGGTATCGTTTGCCGCTGCGGTTGCCGCATGGATGGTGAGGTATCCGAGGTCTTCGACTTTCCAGAGGATGACCGCTTGGGTGACACCGTCTTTCACATACTGGCGATTTTCGGAGGGCAGGCCGAGGCCGATCACTTTGACTGCGCCTGCTTTGCCTGCCTGTTTTACGGCTTCAGCTGCACCGGGGACACCGGGAGAGCAGATGGCCATGATGCATTTCAGGTTCGGGTTGGCGTTGAGAAGATTCGTGGTCTCTTGGCGAGCTTTATCGGTTTGGTCGTCACACGGCTTGGTGTCGACGAGTTTCATTTTCGGGTACTTTTCGGCGAGGCGCGTGCTGATGTGTTTCCGCCATTCGTTCATGTTGGCTGCGGTGAGGGTGGCCGTGATGATCGCGAACTCTCCCTCGCTTCCGCACAGATCGGCTGCGGTGTCCATGAGGGTTTCCCCGATCCCTTGAGCGGTTGCCTGATTGACAAAGAACGAGCGTGCGTCGGGTGTTGAGTCGCTGTCGTAGGTGACGACGGCGATCCCCTTCGAGCGCGCTTTTTTGAGTGCGGGGGAAAGACTTTCGCCATTTTCGCAGGCCGCAGCGATGGCGTCGACACCGAGGGTGATCCAGTTCTCGATGATTTCGTTCTGGCGTGCGGGGTCGGTGTTCGTTGGGCCGTCGAAGAGCAGTTCGACTCCCAGTTCGGCAGCGGCGATGCGTGCGCCTTTCTCGCAGGTTACGAAGTACCGGTTTCCTTTGCTCTTCGGGAGCAGCGCGATGGTGAGCCCTTTTTTTGAAGTGGTTCCCGGGGTGGTTTCGGTGCCGGAATCAGTTTTATTGCAGCCGGTTATGGAGGCGACCGTGATTCCTGCGAGGGTCGTGAGGAAGAGGCGTTTATTCATGAGAGAGATTTTTGTTGTGGGGAAGCGAGGGACTTTTGTTTCCGAACTCGGGCAGACGATGGAAGTTTCCTGCGGCCAGCGCAACCAGGAGCAGAACGCCGGTCAGGAGGCTTGCCAGTTCGTTGCCGATCCCGAGTTTGAAGACGGCTGGAATTCGGCCAATGGCGTTGTTGAGAAGGGCAATGGCTGCGATTCCGAGCAGGGTGCCGAAGACGGTGCCTTTGCCGCCGAAAATGGATGATCCGCCGAGGACCACAGCGGTGATTGCGGCGAGTTCATATCCGGTACCTGCATCTGCCCGCGCTTGGTGCAAGCGGGAGGTGAGCAGGAGCGCGGAGACTCCGGCAATCAATCCGCTAAAGCGGTAGGTCGCGCTGATGCGCCGATGTCCGGGTATGCCGGCATGAAGCGCGCCTTCGGGGCTGAAGCCGCAAGCGCTTAGCTGCAAGCCGGTAACGGTTTGGTGCACCACGAGAAATACGGTAACCGCAACCGCGAGGAAAAGGATGGTTTGAAGGGGGATTCCGAGGATCGAAAGGTCGCTGAGTTCGAGGAATGACGGAGTGAAGGCGCGATAGGTTTTCGTGCCCTGAGTGATTGCTTCTGCGAGGCCCCGAAACAGGGAGAGGGTGCCGAGGGTGACAATGAGCGGTGGGAGTTTCCGTGCGGTGATGAGCCATCCGTTAAGCGCTCCACACAGGGTGGCCAGTGTGAGCGTGAGGAGGACTGCGGGGAGCGTTGGGAGTTGGAGAGAGTGTGTGAGTTCTCCGAACACCACGGCGCTAAGGCCTACCAATGATCCGACGGATAGGTCAATTCCGCCGGTCAGGATAACGGGCATCATCGCGAGCGCGAGCATCCCGATCTCGGTTGAGTGACGGAAGATGTTGGTGAGATTCGCTTGTGAAGTGAAGTTACGGGCTGTGAAGGCGAACAGGGTGAACTCTGCCACGACGAGGGCGAGAAGCACCTGTTCATGTCTCGAGTCCTTGAGGAGTCTGGTCCAAAGCGACGATGTGGAAGAGGGGGTGTTCATGCCCTGAAAGAGGGTGAGGGTTTCGCTCGTTTCGACTCGGAGAGGACTGCCATAAGGATGACCGCACCCTGGATTGCCTTTTCCCAATAAGCGTCGACGTGGAGGTGCGTGAGGGCTGGGTTGATGATGGAAAGGAGCATGAGGCCGAGCGCGGCACCGCGGAGTCCGCCTTTTCCGCCGTTGACGGAGACTCCACCGATGACGGCGGCAGCGATGGCTGTCATTTCCATTCCGACTCCGCATTTCGGGTCGACTTGGGGCGACTGTACAACGCTGCAAACAGCGGCAAGCCCTGCGGTGAGACCGTTGCAGGTGAATGCGGCAAAGGTCGTAGCGGTTGGGCTGATTCCCGAAAGGCGGGCGGATTCGGCGTTGGAGCCGACTGCGTAAAACGATCGGCCTGCTCTGAGGTGACGAAGCAGGAAGTCGCATCCGAGGAGCAGGGTAACCGCTGAGAGGATGAGTGCGAGTTGGCCTGCCGTTTGCGGAAGTCCAAACCACTGGGCACCGGCCTTGAGCGGAATGAACTGCCCGCGTTGGGTCAAGCGAAGGACCTCAGCCCCAATGACCAGGGTGGCGAGCGTGACCACGATACTTGGAAGCCTGAGGAAAGCGACGAGCGCACCGTTGAAGGAACCGAGAGCCCCTGCGGTGAGGATGCCCGCGACCGCAGACAGGGGCATCGAAACTCCAGCGGAGTTGAGATGCCCGATGACGACCGCCGAGATGCCGAGGGTGGATCCGATGGAGATGTCGATTTGGCGTGTGAGGATGACGAGCACGGTCCCGATGACGGCGAGAAGCGCGGGTACGCGGGAAGTGACGAGGGAGAGAAACGGTTGCGGGTGATAAAAGGCGGGAACGACCAATGCCAGTATGAGGCTGACGATGGCGAGCGCGATGCAGAGGAGTTTTTCCCGACGTTCCATCACAAGTCTTGGGGAGGGTTTAGAGAAAGATGCCCGCCAAGCGCAGCTGCCATGATCGATTCTGCGGAGGCTGAGCCTGGCAGTTCTGCGACGATGCGTTGCGCGCTCATGACCAGAATGCGGTCTGCCATTCCCATGACTTCCGGTAAGTCGCTGGAGATGAGCAGTACGGCAAGACCCGCCTCCGCGAGATTTCGGATGATGGAGTGAATTTCGCTTTTGGCGCCGACGTCCACACCTTGGGTCGGCTCATCAAGGATGAGGACTCTTGGTTGGGTGGCGAGCCAACGGGCGAGGGCCACTTTCTGTTGGTTCCCACCGCTAAGGTTGCCTGTGGGAGCGTGCGCGGATTCTGCCTTGGTTTGCAGCTTGGCGATGTACTCGTCCGTCAGGGATTGTTCCGTGGCTCGGTCTCGAAAACCTTTTGGGAAAAGGCCGGGGAGTGCTGCGAGCGTGGTGTTTTCTGAAATAGAAAAATCGCTGATGACGCCATGTTTACGTCGGTCTTCCGGCACGTAGGCGATCCCGAGCGAGATTGCCGTTTCTGGGGAATCGATTCGGACCTCCTTGTTTTCGAGAAGGATACGCCCGGCTGATGCTGGGGTAAGGCCGAAGAGAGTTCGTGCAAGTTCGGAGCGACCCGCCCCGACAAGTCCGGCGACGCCGACGATTTCACCTTTCGCGAGGTGGAAGGAAATCTGGTCGAGCCCGGAGGATTTTTCGACGAGGGACTGCACCTCGAGAAGTGGTGGGTGGGGCTGATTAGAAGCCTTTGGTGGATAGAGAGATGATACTTCGCGGCCAACCATCCATCGCACGAGTTGTTCTTGGGTGAGCGAAGATTTTCCTGTGGAGTCGCGGACGGATTCGGAAGCGACGGAGGCTCCGTCGCGCAGAACGGTTACGCGGTCGGCGAGTGCGAAGATCTCTTCAAGGCGGTGTGAGATGTAAATGATGCCAGAGCCCTTGATGCGGAGTTCGTTGATGAGAGCGAAGAGGCGTTGCTGTTCGGGTCGGGTGAGGGACGCGGTGGGTTCGTCCATGATCACCACGTCTGCGCCAGCACCGAGAGCGCAGGCGATTTCGACCATTTGCTGCTCGGGCATAGAGAGGTCAGAAACGGGGTCGTCCGGCGAGATTTGGGCTCCAATGTCCGAGAGGAGCTTCCTGGCGTTGAGTGAGCGTTCTTTGGCGTTGATCAGTGAAAAGGGGGAGATGGATTCCAATCGCAACGCGATGTTTTCCGCGACGGAGAGGTCTGGGAAGAGGGCGGGGTGCTGGTAGATGCAGGCGATGCCGAGTTCGCGTGCTCGGGTGGTGTCGAGGGACTGAAAGGCTTCGCCTTTGACCGTGATGGAGGAGCATTCGTCCGGCGAGTGGGCTCCGGTGATGATCTTGATCAGGGTGCTTTTGCCTGCACCATTTTCTCCGAGGATGGCGTGAACTTCGCCCCGGTTGAGATCGAATGATACTCCTCGCAAGGCCCGTACGGCTCCAAAGGTCTTGCGGATATTCTGCAAGCGGAGGAGCGGGGTGGTATGAGGAGTGGGTTCGGTCATACAACGAACCGGGGCGTTTAGTGCCTGAGGGAGAGGGTTTGACGTTCGTATCGTCGGATCTCTTGGATCCAATCGAGTCCGACGGGCGTATCGTTTCTGCGGCAGAACTCGTCCCATACTGGGCCCCATGGGAGGGCTTTGATCTCCTCTTGAAGCGCGAGTCGGGCGGTGTGGTCTCTTGCGGTTTCAACCTCGACGAGCGATGCGCTGGGTTCGAGGAGCGCGATGAGCAGTGCTTTTTGCAGATTGCGTGTTCCGATGACCCAAGCGGCGACGCGGTTGATGCTGGCGTCGAAATAGTCGAGGCCAAGGTGAACCCGTTCGCCGCGACCTGCGAAGAGCGCTTCGCGTGCGATGGCGAGGAGGTCATCGTTGAGGGTCACTACATGATCGCTGTCCCAACGCACTCCTCGAGAAACATGAAGCAGGATTTCGGGGAGGAATGCGAGGACGCTTGAGATTTTGTCGGCAACGCTTTCGGTGGGATGGAAGTGGCCGGCATCGAGACAGAGCAGCGTTCTGCGACTGATGGCGTATGCGAGGTAAAACTCGAGGGAACCGACGGTGAAGGATTCGCTACCGATCCCGAACAGCTTTGGTTCGACGCAGTCGCGCACCTTTGGGAAGGGATCGCGGAGTGCTTCATCAAGGCTTTCGCGAAGGCGCTCGCGTGGGGAGACGCGGTCCACGGGCGTGTCCTTGTAGCCGTCTGGGATCCAGATGTTGTTGAGGGTTGGGGTGCCGAGTTTTTTTGCGAAGTGAGCTGCGATGCGGCGCGACTGTCGGACGTGCTCGATCCAGAAAGCGCGGATGGATTTGTCTTGGTGCGACAGGGTGAAACCTTCTGAGGCCAAGGGATGTGCGAACAGGGTGGGGTTGAAATCGATGCCGTGTAGTCGGTTTCCGGCCCATTGGATCCAGGAATCAAAATGCTTGGGTTCGATGGTGTCCCGATCGACGGATTTGTTCTCAAAGTCGCCGTAGGAAGCGTGGAGGTTCAGACGGTGGGTTCCGGGGATTAGACTGAAGGCTTTGTCGAGATCGGCGCGGAGTTCGTCGAGGGAACGTGCTCGACCGGGGTGATTGCCGGTCACTGCGATGCCGCCCGCCAGAGCGGTCTGTGACGGCTCGAATCCAGCGACATCATCGCCTTGCCAGCAGTGCAGCGAGATAGGGATGGCGGCGAGTGCGCGGAGAGCGGTTTCCGTATCAACGCCGAGAGACGCGAATGCGTCTTGCGCCGTTTGGTAGGACGCTGGGCTGCGCTTTGAAGGGATGTGCTTTGGTCCTCCCGACAGGAAACGATTCTTATTTGGTGCGCTCTTGGCGCGTTTCTCTGGGGGGGGCGACATCCTTGGAGGTATCGCCCGAACCCCGCGGAGGGGGAAGCGAAATGTGGCGGGATTGAAGTGAGCGTTCGGACTGCGGGGAAGCGGGACACCTGCTGGGGGGGAGAAAGCGGAATCCGGTGAGTTGTCGGTGGCGCTGGACCTTGGGGACGCGTTGGACCGGGCGGACGGACTCGGACGGCAATGCGGAAATGGGGGCGCTTGTTCGATGGCTACCCCTTGGTTACTATTACTGTTTTCTCCGAACTGTTATGAGCCAGAACTACAAGGACACGCTGCTGCTGCCGAAGACCAACTTCCCGATGAAGGCGGACCTTGTGGTCCGTGAACCGGAGCGGCTTGCGAAATGGGAGTCGGCAGGGCTTTATGAGAGAGTGTTGGCAGCGCGCAAGGGTTTGCCGAAGTTTGTGTTGCATGATGGGCCTCCTTTCGCGAACGGCGACGTGCATATGGGCACTGCCCTCAACAAGGTATTGAAGGACCTGATTGTGAAGTCTCGGTCCATGGCCGGCTTCGAGGCGCCTTTTGTGCCGGGGTGGGACTGTCATGGATTGCCAATCGAGTTCAAAGTTGTGAAGGAAAGTCGTGGTCTTGCACCTGCGGAGATCCGGCGGCGGTCCGAGGAGTACGCGCGGAAGTTCATCGAAATTCAGCGTGGGCAGTTCAAGAGACTCGGGGTGCTTGGGGATTGGCAGCGTCCGTACCTGACGTTGGATCCGGGATATGAAGCGGATATTCTGCGTGCGTTTGCGGGCTTTGTAGAAAAGGGGTTGGTTTATCAGAGCCGGAAACCGGTTTATTGGAGCACGGGAGCTCAGACGGCGCTTGCGGAGGCGGAAGTTGAGTACGCGGACCGTCGAGATCCCGCGATCCATGTCGCTTTCAGGATGGAGTCGGGGCCGCTGGCTGGACAGGCGGATGCGGTGATTTGGACAACGACGCCCTGGACGCTTCCGGCGAATGTGGCGATCGCGTTGCATCCTCGGGAGACGTACTCTGTCTATGTGGGGGATGTGGCTGGTCGGGCGCGGAGGCTCTTGCTGGCGGACAAGTTGGCGTCGGCTGCGAGTGCTGCATTCGGTGTTGAACTGGTCCGCGATCCGGAGGCGGGTACATTCTGCGGGGCCGATTTGAACGGGTCGGAGGCTGTGCATCCATTTTTGGACCGGCGTTCGCGGTTGATTGTAGCGGACTATGTGACGATGGATTCGGGCACTGGGTTGGTTCACACGGCGCCGGGGCACGGGTCGGACGATTATATTTCTGGAGTGAACAACGGCCTCCCGATTTTGTCGCCGGTGGATGAGCAGGGGCGGTATACGGCGGAGGTGGGGGTTGAGGGTTGGGAAGGGAAGTATGTTTTTGATGCAAACGCGGACGTGATTGCGTTGTTGCGGGGGCTGGGGGTACTGCTGGCCGAGACGGCTTACGAGCACTCCTATCCGCACTGCTGGCGTTCGAAGACGCCTGTTGTCTTTCGGGCCGTTGAGCAGTTTTTCATTCGGGTGGATGCAATCCGGGGGCAGGCGTTGGAAGAGATTGACCGGACGGAGTGGGTTCCGGCGTGGGGGCGGAACCGCATTCGCGGAACGGTGGAAGCGCGGCCAGACTGGTGTATTTCGAGGCAGCGTTGCTGGGGCGTTCCCCTGCCGGTTTTCTATGATGAGCAGAAGCGCCCTGTTCTGGATGCGGGGATTGCGCGGCGCGTGGCGGAGTTGGTCGAGCGTGGGGGAACAAATCTTTGGTTTGAGAAGGATGATGCGTGGTGGTGTGGCGAGCTTGGGTTGCCGGCGGGCTTCACGCGGCGTGGTGACACGTTGGACGTTTGGATTGATTCGGGTGTCTCTCATGAAGCGGTTTTACGTCGAAACGATGCGTTGCATGCACCCGCTGATGTTTACATCGAGGCTACGGACCAACATCGCGGTTGGTTTCAATCCTCGCTGATGACGGCGGTTGCGTTGCGCGGTTCAGCGCCTTACCGGACGGTGATTACGCACGGGTTTGTGGTGGACAAGGATACGCGGAAGAAAGTCTCGAAGAGTGCGCAAGGCACTTACGTTAAGCCGATGGATGCCGCGCATTTCGTCGGCAAATATGGAGCGGATGTGGTGCGGTTATGGGCCGCGAGCGTGGAGTTCACGCATGAAGTGCCGTTTTCTGAGGAATCATTTGCAGTTCTGACGGATGCGTACCGGCAGTTCCGCAATGTATTGCGCATTCTTCTGGCGAACCTGCACGATGTACCCGCGGGCGGCGCGTCGCTTGAGGGGGCGACGACTGTGGATCGGTGGATGTTGTCCCGGTTACAGACAGTGGTTGGCGAGTGCCGCGCTGCGTATGCGGCGTTTGATTTCCGGAAAGTTTTTCAGGTATTGAACCAATTTTGTACGGTTGATTTGTCGGCGATCTACGTGGATGTCACCAAGGATCGGATGTACTGCGATGCGGCGGGCTCTCCGCGGCGGCGGGCTACCCAGGCGGTCATGGCGAATGTGTTTGATGCGCTGTGCCGGTTGCTAGCGCCGGTGATTGCGTTCACTGCGGACGAGGCTTGGGAGCATTCTGGGCGTGACGGTTCTGTTCATGAAGCGCTCTTCCCGGAGGTGGATCCTGCGCGGGTGGATGCGAATTCGGAATCGTGCGTTGATCGTTGGATGCGGTTGCGCGCGGTCGTTGCGCAGGGGGTTGAGACGGCCCGTCAGAGCAAGTTGATCGGGAACGCCTTGGAGGCGGTGGTGTCGGTTGAGACGGACGATGCGGGTTTGGAGGAGGCTTTCTCCAGTGCCCCTGAGGAAGCTGAGGAGTTTTTGATTTTGAGCCAGTTGCGCGTGGTGCGGGGAGGCGAGGCCAAGGTGGTGGTTGACCGGAATCCTGACCAGAAGTGTCAGCGTTGCTGGAGGTACCGTCCGTCGGTCGGAACGAGTGTGAACCACCCTGGGCTTTGTTCCCGTTGCGAGGAGGTTGTCGCGTGAGTGAGCCGTCAGAGGGTGGGGCCTGCGTGGAGCGTTGCTGCGATTGGCCGCGTGCGTTGCGGTTACTCGCGCTGGTGACGTTGCCCCTCTATATTCTGGATCAGGCGACCAAGCTCTGGACGGTGCGGCATTTCGCGTTGGGCGAGCAGAAGCAGGTGATTCCGGGTTGGTTTGATTGGGTGCATTTTCCGAATACGGGTGCGGCATTTGGGATTATGCACGACAACAACGGGTTTTTTATCGGGCTGTCGGTTGTCGCGCTCGCAGGAATCGCCTGGGCTTGCAAACGGGGCTTCTATCCCGGTCGGTTGAACCAGACGGGGATTCTTCTGCTTGTTTCTGGGATCTTAGGTAACGTGACCGATCGGTTGGCGCACGGGTACGTGGTCGACTTCCTGTTTTTTGATCTTCACTTTCCGCCTGCGAATCCTTGGCCGGCGTTCAATGTGGCTGACAGCTGCATCTGTGTCGCTGTCGGGTTGATGCTACTGGCCTCGTTCAAGGCGCAGGATGTTGCAGCGTAGTAGAGCGGGGCGTAGCAGAGGAGTCTCGGGCGCACGTCTGATCGCACCCGCATTGGCGACCTGTGAGCTTGGATCGGACCCGTCGAAAAAGGTACACCGCGGCAGAGGCGATGATCAGCGCGACCAAGATGCGTTCAACGTCCATGTCCTGATGGTTGCAGAGGCAGACGGTCCGGCAAAGGGATCGATTGAATGATTATTTTGACCTGACTGGGGCGCCCTTTGAGGGACGCCCCAGTCTTTCATGAGCGCCAACACGGGGTGGAGTCGGCGGCCCTGTGCACTCATCGTTAGCTCGGGCTGTGCCATTGAGCGGGTAAGAACTGGGATCACGCAATGCCGCTCAGAGTCCCGGTGCTGCTTGCGAACTTGTCTGTTTCGATCCCGAGACGCTGGAGCATGCTGACGAAGAGGTTTGCCAGCGGGGTGTTGTTGGTGGCGTCGAAGGTGAGGTGTTGGCCATGTTTGAACCCGCCGCCTGCGAGAAGAATGGGCAAGTTTTGGTTGGAATGTGAGTTGGCATCACCGAGACAACTGCCGTAAAGCACTTGGGTGGAATCGAGTAAGGTGCGCCCATTTTCGGAGGTCTCTGACAGCTGTTGAACGAATCCGATAAACGCTTTGATCTGCGCCTCCTCGATGTTCCGGAGCTCGGCAACCTTCTCCGGTTCGTTCCCGTGGTGCGTCAGGCCGTGCGTCTCGCTTTTCACGCCGGGGACATGAGGGACGACGGAGAACGTGCTGAGGGAGAGCGTGACGACGCGTGTGCTGTCCGTTTGAAGGGCGAGTCTCACAAGATCGAACATGAGGTTGGATTTGTTGATGACCTCGTTCGCGTCCGAGACGTCCTTGGGCTCGGGGTAATCGACGTGGGGTTTCGGGCGATTCTCCCAGGCAATGTTCCGTTGGAGGCGTCCTTCGAGTTCGCGCACACTTTGGAAGTATTGATCCAGTCGCGCTCGATCTTCGGGGGCGACCGACTTTTCAAGGCGGGCCGCTTTTTCAAGAACGAGGTCAAGAACGCTTCCTCCGGCTTCGATTTTTCGCAGTGAGGCTGCTTTCTCCTCTGGGGTGCCAGCGATGAACAGATTGCGGTAGAGGCGATTGGGACTGGTCAGGGAGGGGATGCCCACGCCGGAGCGCGAGACGGAGAGCGAATCGCCGTAATGGTCGCCGTTCTTGACGGAGAGCGAGAGAGAGGGGAAGCGGTTTTCCAATCCGATCCGCTCGGCTGCGAACTGGTCGAGTGAGATCGAGTTTCGGAATGTGGGTTGTCCGGGATGTGGCGCTCCGGTGAGGAAGCATTGCCCTGCGTGGTGGTTTCCATCCACTCCTGGGTGAGATAGTCCGGCGAAACTGGTGATGAAGCGGCGCTGAGGTTCGAGCAACTCAAGATAGGGACTCCCTGATGCACCCGATTTTGGGAAAAAGAACTGGGGCATCATTCCGAGAGGGACGTGAATGGCGACAAGGCGCTTCGGCGTCGGGCGCTCTGCAGCGTGGCCGATGGCGGGGAGCGCGAGAAAGGCGCCTGCAGCGCGGAGGAATTGGCGGCGGGTGGAGCTGGCGTTCATAAATCGTGGGTCTTCTCGTTGGGATCTGCGGTGGGCTGATTACCGCGTGTTGGTCGATATCAAGGCGCTCTCGGCAAGGGCCTTGAGCAGGGACCGTATCCCGAAGCGTTGAGGAGCGGTTGATTTTACGATGCGGTCAATTTCGGCCCTGTCTGCAAAATGAGGTTCGGTTCCGGTGGCGTATCGGGACAGATGCGAGACGAAGGCGCGTGCAAGTCGCTCGGAGTCGTTTGAAAGGTGTGCGGTGAGATCGTCCAATCCGCGGAAGGTTGTTCCGTTGGTGAGTTCACCGCTGGCATCGACTTGTGGACCGAGCCGATAGTTGATTTTCCAGCTGGTGCGTCCTTTCTCCGGCGGGATTTCCCCTTTGTCCGTGGACCGATACTGGGAACGAAGGCCGCCGATCGGGTCAAACGACTCGAGGGCAAAGCCGGCAGGATCGATTTTCGAGTGACAGGTGGCGCAGCCTGCATGGTTGCGATGTTTTTCGAGTTGTTCGCGCACGGTGGTGGTTCCGCGGGTGTCGGGATCGATGGCTCCTGCGCTGGGTGGCGGCGGAGGGGGCGGTTCGTTAAGGATTCGGTCCATCACCCAGACGCCGCGTTTCACGGGAGAGGTGGTCGTGCCGTTTGCGGTGAGTTTATGAATGGCGGCTTGTCCAAGGAGTCCACCTCGGGGCGAAGATGGGTTGAGCGTGATCTTTCGGAGGTGGGTGCCGCTCACATCGGGGATGCCGTAATGCTCGGCCAGACGTTGGTTGACCATCGTGAATCCGGGACGGAGGAGAGCAGAGATGGGAGCGTCGGTGTCGATGAGTTCCCTGAGGAAACCACGGGTTTCTGCGACCATGCCTTCATGGAGGAGGAAGTGGTATTCGGGGTAGAGCTTTGGATCAGGAGTGGTTTCTTGGACACGGCGCAGTTCGAGCCATTGGTCGGTGAAATCGTGAATGAACCGGTTGCTGCGGGCATCGGAGAGGAGTCGATCGACGTGTTGGCGGAGGGTTACGGGATTTTGCAGAGACCTGTCTCTCGCAGCGTTGATCAGGGCCTCATCGGGAGGGCTGTTCCATAGCCAGTACGACAGACGGGAAGCGAGCGTGAACAATGTTTGATCTGGCTCAGGACTTCCCGTGGGTTTGGTGTCGGCGGGATGGAAAAGGAATTCGGGTGAGGTGAGCACGGCGAGGTAGGCGCGGCGCATGGCGTCTTCGAAACTGTCGTTTGCGGCGATGCGCTTCATCACGAGACGGAGGTAGGGATCGATTTCGTGAGGTGCGGTGGTTCGGCGGAAGGCTTTCGGGAGGAAGGAGGAGAGCAGATCTCTCGCATCCTTTTCCGGATCTTCGGATGTGACGGTTTCGAGATCAGGCTTTCGTTCGTGCGGGGGAAGGTCGGCTTGAACGCTGGGAAGGTAGCCGCCGATACCCCGCACGGGATCGCGCTTTGGCGGGATTGTCTCATCGGAGGCGGAGGGCCGTTTGGGAACGAGGTTTCCGAACAGGCGGCGATGACTTTCCGGAGGCCAGACAGGGTTGATGGGGCCTTCAATTTCAAACCAGTCCAAGGCGACGCCGGGACCGACATGTTTCGCAGCGCGGCCCCCGACTTGGCCGATGCGAAGGCCCATCCAGTGGAGGGAGACTGGATCGAAGACGATACTTTCGTGAGCATCGAGCCACGTGGTGAATGCGTGTTCGGAGGGCGTGAGAGAAGGTGCGGTGAAGAGGGATAGCAGTCGGCCTCCCTCTTGTTGTTTTCCCTCTTCGTGGGCGCGCAGGACAGCGGCTTGGGCAGGGCCGGGTTCGACGGCCCCGGCATTCCATTGGAATCCCCAGGTTGAGATCCGGATGCGGTAGTTTCCGGCGTAGATGGGGGAAATGTTCATCGCGGCTTCGTAGCCTGCGAGATTTGGGTTGAGCAGGCCGACCGCGCTCTGGCTCTGGGCGATCTTGTTCTCCTCATAAATCTTTTTACGTTCCGGCATGTCGGCTTGGGCGTCTTTTGAGGCGATGTAGCCGGACACGTCCTCGAATCCGCCGCGGGGAGGGTATGCGGGGTCGGGTTGAAGGTCTTTGAGTAAGACGAACTGACCTTGTTGCAGGTTCCCCCGGAACTTAAACAGGCCTGCGGGGTAGATGCGCCGTTTGAAAACCGGTGGCGGTGTGCTGCGGGTAGCGATTGCGAGGTCCAGAGCTTTGTCGACCGCTTCGCTATAGGCGGCGAGGTGGGCGGGGGAGAGGTCGAGTCCGTCAGCGACTTTGTCAAATCCGGCGACGCTGCCGTCGGGCGGGAGCAGTGACTTTATTTCGAGCCGAGGAAGGGCCAGGAGATCGGCCAAGGTGTGCTCAAACTCGCTCCGAGTCATTCGTCGCATCCGAATGCGTCCGCTTTCAGCGATGCGAATGGAGTCTGCGCGAGTGAGTTGTGTTTTGAGCTCGTGTAAGAGGTGGCGGGTCTCTTCTTCCGGAGGCCGTGCCTTCTTTTTTGGGGGCATTTCCCCGCGATCGACGCGATCATGGATGTTCACCCAGAGATTGAACTGTTCGATGTTGGCGGGGTTGAACGCGAGGTTCGAGAGGTCGAGGCCGCCCTTTTTCGTCTCGGCATCGTGACAATCAAGACAGTGGCGTTCGAGGTAGGTTTTCGGGAGGGAAGCGCGGCCAGTGGTTGCGAGGAAAAGGCAGAGAAGTAAGCGGGCGATGGTGTGCATGATTCGGATTTGCGCCGAGGGGCGGCGGTGGCCATTCGGGTAGAATGGAACTGGGGTCGGCCGGTAAAACTTAGCCAAACGTGCGGGTGGTAAATCTGCAGAAGGTGGAGATTCTCTTCAGTGGTCAGAGGATGGTTCCTTTGAGGAAGGCCATGCAGGCGGCGAAATAGATGAGGAGGCCGGTCACATCGACGAGCGTGGCGACGAAGGGTGTTGAGGACGTTGCGGGATCGAGGCCGAGTCTGCGGAGCACGAAAGGCAGCATCGAGCCGGAGAGGGTGCCCCAGAGGACGACTCCAAGGATTGCCACGGAGACGGAAAGCGCCAGGGGCAAGTAATGCGCGCCGTAGGCGTTGAAGTATTTGCCAGCCACGAGAATCCTGACGAACCCCACGAGGCTGAGAATGACTCCGAGCATCAGACCGGATGCGAGTTCCCGACGGAAGACGCGCCACCAGTCGCGCAGTTGGACCTCTCCGAGCGCCAAGGAGCGGATGACGAGCGTTGACGCTTGGGATCCGGAGTTGCCTCCACTGGAGATGATGAGCGGGATGAACAGGGACAGGATGACGGCCTTTTCGAGTTCGTGTTCGAAAAAGCTCATGGCACCGGTGGTGAGCATTTCGCCGAGGAAGAGAACGACGAGCCAGCCTGCGCGTTTTTTGACCAACTCGCTCAGGGGGACGTCGATATACGGTTCGTGCAACGCTTCCATCCCACCGATTTTCTGAACCTCTTCCGTCGCGATCTCTTCCTGAACGAAGAGCATGTCATCAATGGTTACGATGCCCAGAAGACGGTCTTCAGAGTCCACCACTGGAAGCACTTGGCGTTCGTAGTTCTTGAAGATGTCGAGCGCGCTCTGCTGGGAATCGGTCGCGCGAACCGCGATGAATCGGTTGTCGTGAATATCGTCAACGAGGCGGTCGGGGGGGCTGAGCAAAACCTCGCGGATGTGGATGTCGTCGATGAGCCGTCCTTTTTCGTCGCAGACGTAGAGCACGTTCAGGGTTTCGGAGTCTTTGCCGTTTGTGCGGATGTGATCGAGGACTTGGGCGATGGTCCACTTTTCCCGAACCGAGATGAAATCTGGGGTGAGGAGGCGTCCGACACTTTCTTCGGGGTACCCGAGAATGGTTCTCGCGATTTCGCGTTGGCTCGGGCTGAGAAGCGTGAGCATTTGCGTGACGGCCGCCGGAGGAAGCTCTTCGAGGAGAGCGGTCCGGTCATCGACCGACATTTCGTTCAGGATACGGGCGGCGTCCTCATTGCCCATGGCTTGCAGCACGCGCTGCTGTTCATCCGCGCCGAGGTGTTCAAACACCTCAATGGCTTGAGCTTGCGGAAGAAGGCGAAAGACGATGGCTTGGTCCTCCTCCGGAAGATCATTGATGCAATCACTGACATCGGTCGGATCCATTTCGACAAAGAACTCGCGCAACGCGGAGAAGCTTCGCGAAGCGATGAGTTCCTTGATTTCGGGACCGAGCAGATTGCCAATCATGACGTCCGACGGTTTACCCCTTTTTACGCCGCTTTGTCAGGGTTGAACTCTTGGTCGGCCGCGAAATCTGCGGAGCAGGTTTCCGTCGACGAGTCGTTTTCTCGAGAGCGCGCGCAAATCCCAGGAACTCGGCTTGTGAGTCGCGGATTTCTTCGTCCCGAGCACGAGCGATCTTCGAGTACTCGCCATTGGGCATCAGTTTCCAAGCGCCGGAGTTATCCGCGATCTGGCGGCCGAGGAGTTCTTCGGTGATGTAGCGGCGGTGTTCTGCATTTTCGATGGGGAACACAATCTCGACCCGGTTGTAGAGGTTGCGCGGCATGAGATCGGCGCTGGCCACGTAGAGATTGGATTTGCCGTTGT
>JACCED011723135.1_pt1 | contig 17021 bp, 15 predicted proteins | sample 7455021 | NCBI WGS metagenome assembly JACCED01 (sample SAMN15323456, study PRJNA562643) | freshwater metagenome | isolation source: river surface water | place: USA:Blue River Watershed | collected 2017-08-19 | reverse complement strand
GTTCGTCATCTTCACTTCCTCGTTAAAAGTTGAGTACTATCGTCCACTCGATGAATAGAAATCAGGTTAAAGGTTTCTTTTTCGCTTTACTTGCCGTAGTCCTCTTCTCGTTGACTTTGCCAATGACGAGATGGGCCTTGGAGAGTTACTCCCCCGTATTCACAGCGACTTCTAGAGCAGTACTAGCTGCAATCTTGGCAATCGCTTGCCTGAAGATCGCAGGTGAATCTTTGCTTCCCCCTGGTCACTATCGCGAATTCGCATACACAGCACTCGGAGCAGTTTTTGGTTGGCCAATCTTGATTGCGTTAGCGTTGACGAAAACTGAAACAGCGCCCGTTGCAGTTGTAGCTTCGATCATGCCGCTCGTAACCGCCATTTTCGCGGTTCAAAGAGGTCACGAAAATGTTTCAAGGCAATTCTGGATTGCCTCCGTTCTAGGAACAGCGATATTGATTTATTACACGGCTTCGCGAGGAGGTATATCTAGCAACGACCTAGTTGCGGATTTTCTAACCTTCGCAGCGGTCCTCGCCTCTTCGTTCTGTTATGTTCGTGGGGCGGAGTTAACTCGAACTTACCCAGGATGGAAGGTAGTTTCCTGGATAGTCGTTTTATCTCTTCCTATTACGGCTAGCGCTTCGCTCCTTCTTTGGTTGACTATCGAACAGAGCGCTGTAATAACCGCACGGGCAAACATTGGATTACTGGTAGTGGGACTTTCCTCTATGTATTTTGGCTTCATACTTTGGTATCGCGGCTTGAAAGATGCCGGCACGGCCCGCGGAGCACAAGTTCAACAACTCCAGGTGTTTTTTACATTGGCCTGGTCTGTATTGATACTTGGTGAGACCGTTCCAGCAAGCACTCTCATCTGTTCGATTGGCATAGTAATCGCTGTCTCTTGGGCGATTTTCTCTAGGAAGAAGGCAGAGTAAGAACGAGCAGATTAGAGATCTGCTGTTAGCCCACCATCGATTAAGAAGGCTGAACCAACGACGAAGCTGGCATCATCCGAAGCTAAATAAGTTATTCCAGCGGCAATTTCTTCGGGTTGCGCAGTTCTTCCAAGCGTCTTTCTATCTTCTACAAAACCAAGATCATCTAGTGACTGTCCTAGCGATGCTGCATGTTGAAGTGACATCTGTGTCTTAACGCCGCCAACAACTACCGAATTAACTCTTATGCCATCAGTTATGTAATCAATTGCCATCTGGCGGCTCAGCGCAACGATTGCGCCTTTACTTGCAGCATAAGCGGGAACTGAATCCATGGTCGCAAATGCATGGACTGAAGCAACATTGACTATGGCTCCACCATCTATTTTCATAAATGGAATTACGAATTTTGACATTAGGTACGCACCTTTTACGTTTACAGCCATAACGCGATCCCAATCAGCCTCATCCAATTCATGAACTTTTTTGTAATTGAAGATCGCGGCATTATTTACAAGCACATCAATCTTGCCTTGCTCTTTACCTATTCGAGCAACAGCCTCACTAACATCTTTGGAATTAGAAATATCGGTCCTAATGAACTCGAGTTTTCTACCCTCAACCCTCGCTTCAGTTATCCACTTTCGTCCGGCTGTTTCATCTAACCCGAGAGCAAAGACTGCAGCCCCTTCTTGGTAGAAGCGATGGGCAGTTGCTTTACCGATCCCACTTTCGGCGCCAGTGACAATGCATGTCTTGCCAATGAAGCGATTCGGAACGAAGAGATCGCTCACTCCTTGCCTCTCAGTCTTTCAATAACCAAAGTGACTAGGACGATGCCTCCGGTTATGACCGTTTGCCACCAAGGATCTATTCCAACTGCCACCATTCCGCTTGCGATTGTTTGCATTAAGAAGAGTCCGTAGAGAAGACCAATAATCGTTCCTCGTCCCCCGAAGAGACTCGTGCCACCAAGAACGATTGCAGCAATGGCAGTTAATTCCCAACCTGATCCGAGTGAGAAGTAGATTGCGCCGAAATGAAAGACGCTCACAGCACCCGCTAATCCTGCGCCTGCGCCAGTCAATACAAAGAGCAAAGCTTTTACCTTTGTCACTTGAACGCCACTTGTCCGAGCAGCTTCTTTATTGCTTCCAATTGCCGCAACAACTCTTCCGAAATTTATCTTCTTTAGAATGACATGACCGATTACCAGTAACACTAAAAAGAGAATGATGCTGAAATTTCGAATGAAGAACGAATCGTAGAAAGAAGGATTGCTGGCGCGCGCATGATCTAGATAACCAGATACGGGTTTTCCACCAGGAATATAAGTTGCAAGGCTCTTGGCAATAAAGAGCATTCCAATCGTGGCAATGAATGAAGGTACTTTTCCGACCAGGACAATTGCAGCATTCAATAAACCAATGACTGCGCCCACCGCGATGCCTATGAATAGTCCTAGGAATGGCGACTTGTGATCTCCATCCGGTAAATAGGTGCTGCTCTGTCCATTCCATGGCTCATGATTTCCTCGAACTACAAAATAAGCGGCTATGGTGCCGGAGAGTGCGGCATTTGCTCCGACAGAAATATCAAATTCTCCGGAGGTAATTAAAATCGTAAGAAATATTGCAGCTATGCCAACAAAAACTAAGCCTTGGAAAACTGCGCGGAAACTCGCTGTTGAGAGAAATGCGCTGTTCATAGAGCCGAAAATTCCAAGTATTAGAATCAAGAATCCCATTCGAGAGGCAAGATTTTTTACATTTTCGCCAAGGCTAGAAAGCAAATTACTCACCAGAGCCTCCTATGGACATCAACATCAATTCACGCTCATTTTCCAACTTCCCCGGAATTTCACCGATAAGTCCTCCATTGCGAAAGACAAGTACCCGATGGCTCATCGCGAGAAGTTCCGGAAATTCACTCGATACAAGAATGATTGAAACACCGGAACTCGCATATTCATTCATCGTCCGATAAATCTCGGCTTTTGATGCAATATCAACACCCTTGGTGGGTTCGTCAAGGAGTAGAACCTTTGGCGAAGTAATTAGAGACTTACCGAGAACCACCTTCTGCTGATTGCCGCCACTAAGACTTCCGATTTCAGCACTCGCATCCTTCGGCTTTACGCGCATCCGTTCAACGAAATCATCTACCTTCTTTGACTCCAATAATTTGGCCAAAAAAGTGAATCGGGATAGAAGATTTAAAATACTCGCAGACATGTTCTGTTTAACTTGCAGATTGAAGAAAAGCCCTTCGGCCTTTCGATCTTCAGTGACATAACCAATCCCGTTAGCAATACCCTCTTGGATATTTCTCACCTCAACTTTTTGCATTCCCAAAAATATTTCACCATCTATTTTCTTGTACTCACCGAAGATCGACTTAAGGATTTCAGTTCGCCCTGATCCAACCAGACCGCCTAATCCCAAGATTTCACCTTCCCTTAATTCGAAAGAAAACGGCTTCAAAAGAGCTACCTTTTTACGCTTTGGATTGGCTATGTGAAGATTCTCAACTTTGAAAACTACCTCAGAATCTTTTTGAATTTTCAACTTTTCGGGGTACAACTCACCAAGGTCACGTCCAATCATCTGGCTCACCAATATCTCGGCATCAAATCCTTTTCGATCCGCCTCAAATACAACTTTTCCATCTCTCAAAATAGATACGTAATCACACAAATTTAAGATTTCATCCATCTTGTGAGTGATGAAAACTGTAGCGATGCCTTTCTCTCTTAGATTGCGTACGACATTGAATAAATTATCTATTTCATCCCCAGTTAACGACGATGTTGGCTCATCAAGAACCAGTACCTCTGGATTAAGCGAGAGAGCGCGAGCAATCATCAAGATTTGCTTCTGTACTAAAGTTAAATCAGCGCCAAGGGTCTTGGGGTCAAGGGGAATGTTGAAATCCTGAAGAATTCCATTAACGACCTCTATATTGTTATTTGCTCGATAAAGACCAAGAGACTTTTCATTGAATAATGGCAGGAGAATGTTATCTGCGACGCTGAGCGTTTCTGAGATTGTGATTTCTTGAGGAACAATTGCAATTCCAACATCTTGGGCATCCTGAGGAGATTTCAAAGAGACTGGCTTTCCGGCAATCAAAATTTCCCCTGTATATGTATCGTGCCCATAAAGACCACTCAAGATCTTCATTAGCGTTGATTTTCCGGCGCCGTTCTGGCCGATCAATCCATGCACTGTTCCTTTAGAAACACTTAGGTTTACGCCGCTAAGTGCGACTGTATTTCCAAAAGATTTACTGATGTTTTTCATTTCAAGGGCTACTTCTCTTTGGCCCGACATCAGGATTTCCTTTCCTATTGATAGTTAGGCGGCCGGGTTATCCCAGCCGCCTGACTATGTAATGCTAACTGCTTGAAACTAAGAACTCTTTAGTTTCTTAGTCCTTTCTGGCATCTACTGCATCAACAACCTTGTAATAAGGCGCTAGGCCATCTTTCAAGATGATTGGAGCAGGTAGATCGTTTGCAAATTGCGCAGGTGCGATACCGCAAATTGCGTTTGCAACAATATCGACCGCCATCTGGTGTTCTTCATAGCCTGGCTGTGCAGCAAGGCCGAGAATCTTCCCATCACGGACAGCATCGAGATTTGGTCTGGTCATATCTGGACCAATCATGTTGACTGTTCGGCCAGTCTCATCAACTGCGCCCGCCCAAACAACAGGACCAGCACCGGTGGTTGAGACAGCACCAGTTACATCTGGATTAGCCTGAAGTAACGCAACTACCTTTGCGATTGAAGCTGGAAGATCGAAACCTTCCTCAATTGGCTTCAAGACTTTGATATCTGGATACTTCTCGTTCATACGCTTGGTGAAAGCAGCTGCGACAGCATCTTCGGTTGCGTTAAAGCCACCTTGAGTAACTGCTGCAGTTCCTGTTCCTCCCATTGCTTCGCCGATTGCGTCAGCCGCAGAAGCGCCCCAATCAGCAGCGCTAAATGCTGCATAGGCGATAACGCCTGGGTATTCGCCTTCTTTAACTTGTACGTGACCAACTACGGCAGGAATTCCTTTGTCGCCGAATTTCTTGATCAGATCTTTTTCAGATGGATCAACGAAACCAAGGACTAGGCCATCAGTGCCAGTAGCAAGAATGTTCTCGCCAAGCGCAATTGCTTTTGTCCAATCTGCTTCGTCTGGTGAGGCAATTGTCGCTTCACCAAAACCAAGCGCATTCGCTTGATCTAGGAATCCTTGCTGCCAAAGTCGAAGCGTAGGGTGACCCTTTAGAACTGAGAGAAAATGAATCTTCTTTTCGCTCAAGTCGCAGGCCGCTTCGGTCATTGGGGTATAGACAGCACTCGCGGCAGTTTCTCCGGCATCACCGGTAGAAGACTCTGATGATTCATCTGCTTGCGAGCAAGATGTGAGAATCAAGAGAGATGCGAATGCGAGTGCGAGAAATTTGCTCTTACCAGAGCCAATTTTCATAAGTTACCTTGCTAAGACATTGTTCAGTGCCGATTTTCCTCGACACTGTCTCCTCCACGGCACGGATAAGCCGGCCCCGGTTCTCGCATCATTCTCTTAAGACGGTCAACGGTCAACAGCGACGCATTGATTTATTTAAACGTTATAACTCCACCAAATCGCGCCATAACTTGTTCACTTTTTACCCTGCGGAAGCACGAGTTTTCACGTTCCACAAATATTCCTTGTGACTGAGTACTCAAACCTGGAATTTCTAATCTCTTTACAGTTTGATTCTCCTAGTTCCATTAAACATCTAACTCAGATATCAGAGCGAGGATTCCATGAGCGTTTCATCTCTACAGACGAATGAGAAGTCCGCGCGTAAGGGGTTTGGATTGAAGTTGGGCCCCGAAATATTGCTTTTCACTTTGATAATTGCTACATGCGCGCTCTTCGGAGCACTTAACGAGAATTTTCTTACTTTTGCGAGCCTACGAATTCTTCTTCTATCGGTAGTTTTTATTGGCATCATTTTGATAGGCCAGAGTTTGTTAATCATCGGTGGCGAATTCGATCTCTCGGTTGGTGCGATAGCTTCTCTCGGTAGCGTTAGCACCGCAATCCTTCTTGCAGATTATGGAATGAATTTTGTTGCCGCAATTTTGGTGGGAATCTTGATTGGCGCCGCAGTGGGACTTCTCAACGGCGTTATTACAGTCATGGTTGGAATTCCAGCTTTCGTCACCACCTTAGCAATGTTGTTCATGGTTCGAGGATTCGGATATGTGCTAACTGGTGGAGATCCCGTTTATCCGCTTCCTGGAAATCCAGAGGTTCTGGCAAAGACGGTGATTTTTGGATTTGTTTCTTCAATATGGATTTTCCTCCTACTATTTTTGATTGCAGATCTCTACATCCGTAATAGCGCGACAGGCAGGAAGATTTATCTCGTTGGAGGCAATCCGGTCGCTGCCAGAATGTCAGGAATAAGAGTCCGTAAAGTAAAGATTGGTCTTTTCATTCTTACCGGAGCCTTATCGGCATTCGCGGGAATTCTATTGATGAGTCGAAGCGAGCGGGCTGACAACGTGACTGGACTTGGTTGGGAGCTAGCGGTCATTGCCGCCGCCGCAGTCGGAGGTATTCGCCTTGAAGGTGGAAAAGGCACCCTAACGGGTGCATTCTTAGGATTGATCTTCTTACAAGTGATTCTCCAGGGGCTCACCACTATCGGCACTGATGCGATGTTGCTAGACGCAATAAAGGGAACTGTAATGATTGCGGCTGTTTGGCTGGCCTTTCGAAAGAGCAATCAGACCTGATTCCAACCTAAGTGTTGTCAAGTAAGGTAACTTTTAAAGTTATTTTCAGCGGAAGGCGGTAGTGCCCTGACCCGGGATTCCTACATCAGCCACAAAGAAATTTCCGGCATCTATTTCTTTTGCTTTGCCATCGCCTAGATCCACCGAAGCGGTTGTTATGTACAACTCTGTCGAACCCGCGCCACGGAAAGCGCAGCTGGTAATTTGCGAGACTGGCATTTGTACTTGATGGGTTTCTTTTCCGTTCTCATCGAATCTACGAACTGCTCCGCCGCCGAAATATGCAACCCAGATTCCCCCTTCGAGGTCGGAACACATCCCATCTGGAATTCCATAGCTTGCCGGGAATTTGATGAATTCCTTGAACTCCCCAACGTTGGAGGAATCCGGATCATAATCAGCCACCAATACGCCTTGGAGAATTGAGTCTATGTAGTACATCTTCTTACCCGATGGACTCCAAGCCAATCCATTAGAGATCGTTACATCACCTCTTACTTTTTTAAATCCGCTTGATGTCACGCGATAAAGCGAACCGGTCGCTGAAGATCCGTCCCCCATGGTGCCGGCGAAAAGGACTCCCTTGGAATCGCACTTCGCATCATTCATTCGATTGCCCTTTATCTCAGCTTCAACAGAGTGCAAGAGTTTTAGGCCAGTTCCATCAAGTTCTGCATGATAAATACCATCTTCTAAAGGCAAAATTAGCCCGCCATTAGAGTCGGGTATTACCGCGCCTGGCGCTTGTTGCAATGCAAAACTAGATAGTTGGTTTGACTCCGGCGAATAGGTGAGAACTAATTTGCCAAAAATATCTACGAAGTGAAACTGACCCAGAGCATCATTCCAAGCCGGACCCTCTCCCAAAATGCAATTGGATTTGGCCGCAACATCAACTTTAATGCTCATGCAAAAATGATACTCAAAGAATATGAATATTCAAGTTTCTCTGAAAGAATTCTGGCCTAACTCATTTCAGAATTACTCTTAAGTTGAGGAGAGAAAAATTAAAGTTGATTCACTTGAAAATGACTTGGTGCGAATAGCCGCTCTGCCTGATTTCGGCGGCAAGATCACCGAGTTATTGGATAAACGTACTGGAGTTCAATGGTTGTGGACCGATCCAACACGTCCAATTAGGAAAGCTCAGCCAGGCGATTCTTACGCAGATCATGATGTAACGGGCATTGATGAATGCTTTCCAAATATTGGCGTGAGTAGGTACCCGTTGGATTCAAATATTGAGTTGCCAGATCATGGCGAACTCTGGAGTAAATCTTGGAGTAGCGCCTATGGAACTAACTGGGTCGAACACCATGCCTCGGGAAGCATTCTAAATTATGAATTTTGCAGGCGTTTGACCTTGGTAGAAGATCGAATCCTTTTTGATTATTCAATTACAAATATCGGGATTGAGGACTTGCAATTTTTTTGGACTCTTCATGCGCTATTTACTGCAGAATCAGGGATGGAAATAGAGGTAGATGGAAACCCAGCGATGACGAAAGAGTTTGGATTTAGCGGTCGGATGGGAATAGATGGTGAGGATGGTTACTCTGATCATTTGCGTCCCTTTACATGGCCTCAAACCCTCGGCGGAGATGGATCAATACATGACATAAGCAAGATCGATATGGGTGTGCCATTGACCGACAAAGTGGTGCTTCAATCTCCGAATAATGGCTTAATTACTCTGAAAAATAACAAGAGAAGGTCATCGATAGCATTTAAGTTTGATCCGAAATCAATCCCATTTGTAGGAATTTGCTACAACCTCGGAGCTTGGCCTTTTACTGGAGAGAAAGCAAAGTGGGTCGCAATCGAACCCTCTCTCGGAGCTACCGATCGCCTTGATGACTCTGCGAAACTAGGATCCGCACCAATACTCGCTGGTGGACAGCAACTCTCTTTCGCCCTTGAGTTGCAACTTTCTTCCGGAAATTGATTTTATACATTTAAGGTTCAAACCTCCGGTTAGCGGAATTCCAACGACGAGATTTCCACGAGGAATTCAATCCACTAGGAATCAACTCGGTCATCGCGACAGTGCACATGATTCCCGCAACTACAAGCAATAATTTAGCCACTTCAACTTCTGACAACAATCTCCCTTCGTAAAAAACTACTAAAGCGCCAATCAGCTCTGCAAGGGTTGCTGCCACCACAAACGCTAAGACTCTCTTGTTACTCATGCCAGCAGCAACCGCTGTAAGGGCGATTGCTAATCCTTCTGGAATGTTATGTAGCGAGATTGCAATCGCAGAGATTAGACCTGAGTTTATATCGACGATCGTCGAAGAAATTGCTACTGACCCTTCGGGAAGATTGTGCAAAATTATGGCGCAAGAAACCAAGAGCGCTGACTTCTTAAGTGGATTGCCTCCTGATTCCAACTTCATCGCAGCAAATCTCAAAAATGCGACAATCAGAACACCAATAATCAACCAGGATAAAATTGACGCTAAAGGCAATCCGGCTGACGCTGCAGCTGGAATCAACTCTAAAGCGCTGACCAGAATCATTGCGGCAGCGGCAAGCATTAAGCAGATGGCTACAAGTGATTCAGAGAGTTTCTTTTTGAGCGGGACTACGCCCCAGCCAACCAAAGTGGTCAATGCCGCAAGAGCTGATAGAAAAAAACCAATCTGTATATTGCTCAAATTGCTCAACAAACGAAAACCGTTATGAAATAGTGCCGGTTAATAGCAAGACAGCCACGAAGGTTCCAAGTAGAACTCGATACACAACAAATGGCATAAAACTCTTAGTTTGAACGAATTTCATTAACCATGCAATCACTAGGTAGCCCACGGTGAATGCGACTAGCGTGGCAGTCGCAGTTTCAAGAGCGCTGAAGTTATTGGTTGGCTCAGTTAAGGAATTCAACAACTCATAAGTTCCGCTGCCCAGCACTGCAGGAATGGCGAGTAAGAATGAATACTTAAGGGCCGCCTCGCGCTTGTAGCCCAAGAATCGACCCATTGCGATAGTCGCGCCAGAACGAGAAACACCTGGGATAAGTGCCAATGATTGAGCTAATCCGTAGATGACTCCATCCTTTGCATCTAGGTCTTTGATTTCCTTTACTTTTTTTCCAAAATGATCAATTAATCCAAGAAGAACCCCGAAGAAAATCAAAGTGAAGCTGATAAGCCATAGAGATCTAAAATTCTCTCGAATATAACTTTGACCAAGGTAACCAAGGAGGAAAATCGGCACTGATCCGATTGTGATTAGTCCTGCTAGCCGAGCGCTCTGGTATTCATCTGTTCCCCGCTCAAAGCGAGTACCCGCTAAGAACTTAAAGGCAGCCTTGATGATTCCCCTGATTTCATTTCTAAAATAGATGAGAACAGCAATTTCAGTTCCGATCTGCATGATCGCGGTAAAGGTAGCTCCGGGGTCGCTTCCGGATGGTAGAAATTCGCCGAAAATACGAACATGTGCACTTGAGGAAATCGGCAGGAACTCCGTGAGGCCTTGAACGATTCCTAGAAAGATGGCTTCTAACACTTAGATCGAATCCAATCCTCTTCGGCGCAAGAGCGGCTCGATTTGTGCATCACGGCCGCGGAAATTCCTAAACATTTGCAGTGAGTCGATCGAACCGCCTCGACTCATAAGCGTTTTTCTGAAGTGATCACCATTTGCGCGAGTTAGCCCACCATTCGCTTTAAACCACTCGACTGTGTCGGCATCTAAAACTTCACTCCATATATATCCGTAATAGCCGGCAGAGTATCCGCCAGCGAAAATATGTGAGAAATAGGCAGAGCGATACCGAGTAGGAACAGGGGAAAAATCTAATCCGTAGTCTGCTATCGCTTTTGCTTCAAACTCCGCGACATCTGTAATGGAACTTAAGTCAGAGAGTGAATGCCAGGCAAGATCCAATACCGCAGCAGCTAGGTAACTTGTAGTTGCATACCCTTCATTGAAAGTTGATGACTCATTCAATTTATCAACCCATGCTTGAGGTAAGCGCTCACCAGTTATGTGGTGGCGGGCATAGTTATCGAGCACTTCTGGCCAGAGAATCCACATCTCATTTACTTGTGAAGGGAACTCAACAAAATCACGTTGCACACTCGTACCAGAGAATCTTGGGTACTTCACATCAGAGAGCAGACCATGAATGGCATGACCAAACTCATGAAACAGAGTCGTTGTCTCATCGTAAGTAAGAAGAGTCGGCTCCCCTGCTGGAGGCTTCGAAATATTCATGTTGTTGACTACGACTGGCATTTGTCCAAGCAGGTGGTTCTGGTCGACCAAAGTGTTCATCCAGGCACCTCCCCGTTTTGAATCGCGGGTATAGAAGTCGCCTATGTAAAGGCCGATTGGCGAGCCATCTTCATTAAAGACTTCAAAAGCCCGCGCTTCCTCGTGGTACGTGACAAGATCGGGCCGTTCCTTAAATTTCATACCGTATAACTTTCCAGCAGCGAAGAAAACGCCATCCCTCAAAACTCGCTCTAACTCAAAGTAGGGACGCATCGCCGCGGTATCTAAGTTGTACTTTTCCGCGCGCACCTTTTCGGTATAGAAGAGCCAATCCCAACTTTCTAATTCATGCTTTTCATTTTCTTCAATTATTTTTTCAATATCGATCGCCTCCGTTTTTGCATTTGCTACTGCAGATGGGGCGATTTTGCGAAACATCTCATGGACCCGATCTGGGTGACCAGCAGTCTGCTCTTGTAGAACGTATTCGGCATGGGATTTCAAGCCAAAGAGTTGAGCTCGCTCTGCGCGAAGTTGGGCCATACGAAGAAGAATCTTTCTCGTATCGAACTCATTACCGCGCATACCCTTGGAAAGAGAGTTTCGCATTATCCGTTCACGAAGGGTTCGGTTCTTTAAGGATGAGAGCGTTGGATGCCCAGTGAAATTGACCATGCCTATCATCCACTTATCTTCAAATCCGCGGGATTTTGCAGCTGCTTTACATGCCGCTTTCTGATTCTCGCTGAGGCCTTCAAGTTCACTCGCATCATCAACTAATACGGCTAGATCGTTGGTATCGGCAAGTAAGTTCTTGCTGAATTGAGTTTCCAGCAGGGAGAGCTCCTCATTAATTTTCTTTACCTTTTCACGAGCACCCTCATCAAGAGCAGCGCCCGCTTGAATGAAATCCTTGTGATAGCGCTGTAGCAGCCAATCGCTCTCGGCATCAAGATTTGGACGCTGTTCTATCAAATACTTTATCCGCGCGAAAAGTTTTGGATTAAGGCGAATAGCATCTACGTGTGCTGCCAACTTCGGGGCAATCTCCGCCTCAATCTCATCTGTGCGATCATTGGTATCACTCGATGATTTGTTGTAGAAGACATTGAGCATGCGATTTAACGTCTGACCGCTTTTTTCCAGTGCGACTACGGTGTTTTCAAATGTGATTTCTGAGTATTGAAGAATTTCGGCAATTTCCCGAAGCTGCTCGGCGGTTCCAGCATAAAACGCCTCTAAATAATGATCCTCGGAGATATCAGCAAATGGTGGAATTTCGTACTCAAGCTTGGACCGGGTTAGAAATGGGTTTGTCACTTCGCCTTCTCCTCAATGAACAAGAGTGAGTTCTCAAAGATAATCGAGTCGTCATAATCAAGAGTCGCTACGTGATACGAGTTAGTTAACTCAATCCGTCTCTTATTGGTGCTACCAATCTCCGCCATGACTATTTCAGTATTGGAAACTGGAAGGACGTGATCTTCCTTGCTATGAAAGAGCAAAACTGGACAGGTCACATTCGCCAAGCTCGCCCGTGTCTTCTTCAAGAATCTGTGGAGCTGAGCTACTCCTTTCATGGGTAGAGCGTCATACCCCCACTCAGTCACACCAGGCTTCTTAATATCGTCTCCAACAGAGGGCCGTTTCGGAGTTATGTATTTAATTAGATCTATAAATCTAATTGATGGGTCCGGGATATGAATCATCGGATTTACGAGGACTATCCCAGCGAGTTTGCGCGAGAATTTACCGGCAAGAAAGAGCGTGTTAGCTCCACCCATAGAAAGTCCAAAAATGAACACTTTTTTATTTCTTTCCAGAAGTTCATTTAAATCTCTTTCAGCGCGTTCCGGCCAGTTCTGCCATTTAGTCTTATTCAAATCTTGCCAACGCGTTGCGTGGCCCGGGATCCTAGGAACTCGAACTGAGAAACCACGCTCTTGGAGAAAATGCGCCCAGGGGCGCATCGAAGCAGGCGAGCCGGTAAATCCATGTAGCAAGAGAACGCCAATCCCGTTATTGCCATCAAATCGATAATCCTCAAGCCACCCTGCGGGGGCACCTTCGGTGGACATATGCCGAGGCTAGCGGATTGATGAGGCGAATTTGTCGGAGCGACAATCTAGATTTCACCCGTGAATGAGAGTGGCGAATTGGAGCGAGGTTGGCAACCCTCATTTGATGACCTAGGGCGAAACCTAATTGACACGACCTTTGTCGTCTTAGATTTGGAGACTACTGGTGGCTCACCAAAAGATTGTGCAATCACTGAAATCGGTGCAGTAAAAGTTCGCGGCGGTGAAGTGATTGGTGAATTTCAAACTCTAATCAACCCAGGCGGTCCGATACCTGCCTTCATTACTGTTCTTACAGGAATCACTGATGCCATGGTGATCTCAGCGCCTCCCATTGGCGAGGCGCTCTTCTCGCTTTATGAATTTTTAGGCTCACCTGAAGAGACTGTTCTGGTCGCCCATAACGCGCCTTTTGACGTGGGATTTCTAAAAGCAGCATCAGAAAAATTGGGATCTCCCTGGCCTCGATATCAAGTGATTGATACCGCTCGAATTACTCGCTATGTAGTGAATAGAGATGAAGTGCGTGACTTCAAGTTATCTACCCTCGCAACCTTCTTCGGCGCTCAAACGAATCCGGAACATCGCGCTCTAGCAGATGCACGAGCAACCGTAGATGTTCTTCATGGTGTCATTGAACGACTCGGTTCATTCGGCGTAACGACTTTGGAGGATTTAAAGGGATTCACAAATCGAGTTACCGAAGCGCAACGGCGGAAACGTCACCTTGCCGAAGGCCTTCCCAATGTTCCGGGTGTCTACATCTTTAAAGATCAAAGTGGTGAACCTCTATATATTGGAACGACAAGGAATTTAAGAAATAGAGTGCGAAGTTATTTCACTGCCGCCGAGACGCGCAAACGTATCCACGACATGATCGCTCTCGCAGAGCGGGTTGAAGTAATTGAAACTCCCACGATCATTGAAGCCGAGATTCGAGAGTTGCGGCTAATCATGCAGAAACGGCCACGCTTCAATCGCAGGTCAAGATTTCAAGAGAAAGCCATTTGGGTGAAATTGACCGATGAGTCTTACCCACGACTAACCCAAGTAAAGGGCGCCGCAACTCTTAGCGATGAGATTGGCTGGAGCGGACCCTTCAACGGAAGAGATGAAGCCGATCGAGCCATAGAAGCGCTCCACGAGGTCTTTCCGATTAGGCAATGTAAACCGAGAATTACTTTGACAAGCATGAAGCATGCGAGTGCTTGCGCCTTACTCGACCTTGGCAAATGTGGCGCGCCTTGCGTAGGAATGCAATCGCTAGATTCATATAGCTCCATCACAAGTGAGATCCGTTTTGCGATGTTGAGTGATGCCCGCGAGATGTTGAATGAGTTGAATAAACGGATGACAACTCTCTCGCTCCAAGAACGCTTTGAAGAGGCCGCAGAATTTCGAAATCGACTCGGCGCATATATTCGTGGCAGCTCTCGCGGCGAGCGAATTCGAAGCCTTACGAAAGTTGAAGAGATACTTACGCTAATTAGATCCGGCAAGACGATTGAGTTGGTAATGATTCGCTACGGGCGATTAGCTGCAACCTTGACCGCTCCAGCTGAGAACTTGGCCTCCGCTATTTCGGCGATAACAATTAGCGCCGAAGTAGTTGAGGATGATGGCACTGTACTGCCAGCCTCGAGCCACGAAGAGGTTGAGGTGCTACTTCGCTACCTGGAGCGCGATAACGTTGAATTGCTAGAGGTTAAGGGGCAATGGGCTCGCGCGGTCTTTGGCGCCGGCTACGCCCGCTCGCAACTTGAGGATTTAAAAGCGCTTGCCCAGCGCAATCGCTACAAAGAAGACTTTGCAAGTTCCTTTGAAAGATCGCGCCAACGTTGAACTAATTCGCTAGCCCTACCACTATCTATAGCGCCCTTTGCCATCGCGTAACCATTAGCAATCTGATTCTCAATCGGTAATTTGAACTCTCCCTTAAATGCAGCAATGGCAGCGGCAGCATTTAGAAGTATGGCTTCTCTTGCCCCGCCATCACGACCTCTGAATACATCTCTAGTAATAGCGGCATTCTCCTTGGCACTGCCGCCCTTTATCTCACTTAAGGCAATGGGTTGGATACCGATTTCGCGAGGATCAAAAAGAGATTTGCGCATCTCTCCGTCATGCACCTGAATGATTTCAGTTGGTCCTGATATTGAAATCTCATCTAGTCCCTCTAATCCACGAAAAACAAAACCTTCGTTTCCACGAGCAGCGAGAACCCGAGCAACCAATTCGAACATCTCACTTCTCGCCACACCGATTGCGACTGCCTTCGGTCTAGCTGGATTTGCTAGTGGTCCGAGGATGTTGAAAACCGTTGGAATGCCCAGCGCTTTTCGAACTGGCGCGGCAAAACGCATCGCTGGATGAAACTTTGGAGCAAAGGCAAAACCAATTCCAATTTTGCGAACGCATTCCTTTACCCCGGAGGCATCGAGGCTAATTTCTATTCCCAACTCCTCAAGGAGATCAGCCGCGCCTGATGCAGATGAGGCAGCTCTATTTCCATGCTTTATGACCCGGGCTCCCGCTGCTGTAGTAACTATCGCAGCGCTAGTTGAAATATTTATCGTATTGAAGCCATCTCCCCCAGTCCCAACCGTGTCAACGGTCCGATCTGGAATGTCAATAAGCGTGGCATGTTGGTACATGACATCTACGAGAGCGCGAACCTCTTCAGTGCGCTCCCCTTTGTTCTTCATTCCCAGCATGAAATTCTTTATTTCATCCTCACTTGCATTTCCGGAGAGGATTTCCGTCATTGCAAAAACTATTTCATTTGCTAATAAATCTTGATTCGCGGTCAACTTTTCAAAAATCGTCGCCCACATAAGGCTAGAACTTAATTGGCAGGTGCTTTAACGAGGGAGAGAACTTTCTTTGCCAACGCAAAAGCATCAATTGGATGAGTAATCACGGCATCTGCCCGCGACCAACCGGCCAACCAGGCATCTTGTTCTCGTGCGACCAAAACCAATGTTGGGGGGCAATCAAAAATCTCATCCTTAAGTTGCCGAGCCAAACCCATTCCCCCTTCAGGGGTTGCCTCGCCATCCAGAATAAAAAGGTCGACCTTGGTCTTACTGCCCACTTTTTTGGAATCTATAAAAAGCCTCAGGGCATCAGCGGTCGCAAATTCCAAAATCTCATTCTCTGGGAGCTCCGTAGCCAAGCGAGCCCCAAGAGACTTCTTCACCGTCTCTCTCACGGTTGAGTCATCCGAATAAACCAAGATCTTGAAAGTCGACATAGTGAGGCGAGTCTAGAGCCATTTTTGAACTCGGGAAGTAAGTGATGCGCTTCACCGCCTCTCCGGAAGGAGCGATAGGGGTAAAGCGCTAGTTTTTCAGGAATAATCCGGGACATGTCCAGCGCCATCGCGACTCCTACCTCGCGACTAAATCGGCCAAATATCGTGGCCGTTGGAACGATTGTCTGGCTCTCCAGTGAGTTGATGTTCTTTGCCGCGCTCTTTGCCATGTATTTCACCACTCGCGCAGTTCAAGGTCCGGAAATTTGGGCCGAATCGGTAGAACTTCTAAATATTCCCTTCTCGGCATTTAATACAACGGTTCTAGTTCTCTCTTCGGTGACCTGCCAGTTTGGGGTTTTCGCTGCCGAGCGTTTTCAAAATGCGCGGACGGGAACCATCTGGCAATTCTCAAAATGGGGAATGCGCGAGTGGTTTGCCCTCACGTTCATTATGGGTGCGTTTTTCATCGGCGGCCAAGTATTTGAATACGCTGAATTAGTCCATGAAGGATTAACTCTTTCCTCTGCCCCTTATGGCTCGGTCTTCTATTTAGCAACAGGTTTTCATGGATTGCATGTGACCGGCGGACTGCTCGCATTCTTGGTTGTAATGATTCGAGTTTCAAAGGCTCGGCGATTTGGTCATTCCCAGGCCACTACTGCAATCGTGGTTTCTTATTATTGGCACTTCGTTGACATTGTTTGGATTGCACTCTTCTCGGCGATTTATTTGGTGC